>Ga0070732_10001792_pt1 | contig 11675 bp, 12 predicted proteins | sample Coa_R1_5_FD_66449 | JGI IMG/M metagenome (GOLD analysis project Ga0070732, IMG submission 66449) | Surface soil microbial communities from Centralia Pennsylvania, which are recovering from an underground coalmine fire - Coalmine... | ecosystem: Environmental > Terrestrial > Soil > Unclassified ...
ATCTTTTGAAAGAGGATGCGGCCGTCGAAGCGACGGGCTGGACAACGGCGGGCTCCCCCGCCGCCTTCAACTCCTCGGGCAACGCGCCGAGGTCGCGAGCCTGCTTGAAGTATTGCGCGGCCTGCGCCCGGAGACCGAGCTTCGAGGCGATCTGCGCGGCGTGGTAGAACAGTTCGCCGTCCTGGATTCCGACCGCCAAGGCCCGATTCACCTGAGCCTCGGCCTCGGCGTACTGCGCGTTGGCGTAAAGCGCCCAGGCGAGAGCATCGAGTGTCAAGACGTCGTGACGCCGGCGCGACTCGAGCCGCGCAACGCGCAGCGCTTCAGCCGGCCGATGTGCCTGATCGACGTAGTAGAGGATCAGCTCGCGGTTGGAATTGGCGGCGCTCTCCATCCTGCCCCGCGCCTCGCTTTCAAAACGGGTGTAGAGGATCGCGGCTTCCGACGTCCGCCCGGCCTCGGTCAGCGCCACGGCCAGCGCGTACTCGCTCTCGAGCGTCGGAAAGCTCTGGTTGCGCCGCGTGAGCAACTCGGCGGCTTCGCCGAATTCATGACGCGCCATGCGGACGCGCGCCAGGCCTTCGAGCGTACGGTAGTATCCAGGGAAGACGCTCTCGGCCTCCGCCAGCAGCTTCTCCGCGCCATCGAGCCGGCCAGACCTGAGCTCGAGGTCCGCCATCTCGGTCAATAGCCACGCCGCGTCCTCCACTTCATTGGGCGGGGTCTGCTGGTAGGCCTGATTCAGGAAGTCGCGCGCGCCGTCGAGATCGCCGTAAAGCCTGCGCAGCGCCGCGCCCTCGATCAGGCCGGGCGCGTTGCCGGGGCGCAAGTCGAGCATCCACTGCGCGGCCTTCTCAGCGGCATCGTAGTCACCCAGTCCGATTGCGGCTTCGGCGATGTAGCCCCACACCGCGACATCGTCGGGGGCGCGGCGGTTCAGGATGCGGGCCTGCTCGAGCGCCTGAGCGTACTCCCGCCGGTCGAGGAGTATCGTCACCTGGATCTTCATCGCCGCGAAATTGCCCGGGTCGAGTGCCAGCGACTTGTTGACGGCTTCTTCGGCCTGCGCGATGTAGGCAGGGTTCGACGACTCGCGCGCCTTGCGCACCAGTCCCAGAGCAAGCTGGTTGTATCCCTGATACTTGCCGGGGGCCGCCTGGATGCTTTTCTCCGCCCAGGCGATTTTCAGCTCGGCGGGCGTGGGCTTCGGCGTCTGGCCGGCAACGGCCGACGCCGAGAGACAGAGGATGAGAGCGAGGGCGTAGCGGTTTCTCATATTGGCCTGAATGACGAAGGGCGCTTTGAACTTCGCGGCCGCCCGCCGGAGCCGGCGGCCGCGCGGGTTGACGGTACTTCAGTTGGAGACGCAGTTCGGACCCGTGCCGCCCGTACAGCCGGGGTCACCCGGATCGATGTGCTTGCGATTGCGGCCGCTCGGGCAGTAGTCGACGTAAGGGAACGCGGTGTGGAAGTGCGTGTTTGCCTCGACGAGGTTGGTCACGCCGTCGGCCGCCAGGTCGGTGTTCACGTCGTTCACGTTAACGCCGTCGCCCAGAGCGTTGTTGGGGAATACGGCGCAATTGCTGTTGTGACTCGCGCCGCACTGGTTGCCGGCGAGCACGCCGCCTACCGCGACGCGTAATGTGATATCGACCACGTCGTCCGCCAGACGCCGCCCATTCGGAAAGCCTGCCGCGTCGCCCGCGAGCAGTCCCAAGCGGCTGGCGCTGCCGGGCGCCGTGGGTGCGACACCCGTGTTGATCCGCAGCAGGTCAGCGATCGGACCCGCCGGCGTGCCCGCCGCCGCGATGGGCGCGGCATAGGTGACCAGGGGCAGCAGGTCGGTGCGCTGAGCAGGCGGTAAGGTCGGCGGTGACGTCAAGGCGCCTGGAAGCAGCGCCTGGTACAGCGCGTCTACGACGACCACAAAAGGCGGATTCAGATCGAAGCCCGCAAACTGCGAATCGTTCACCGGCTGCGACATGCTCCAGTAGTCCTTCGAGCCAATGCCGATAATCAATTCGTTGATCAACGGATTGCCGAGGCGCTGGATTTGCTTGTAATTATTGTCGAGCGCGATGGGGTCATTGGTCTTGGGGAACTGCTCGGGCGGCAGCGGCGAGCGGCGGATGGTGATGTGCGAGCGCGAAGTGGTTCCCCAGATACCGAGGGTGGCGTTGGGCGACGTCGCTGCTTCGACCTTGCCCGTGCTGGTGAGCATCCAGATCGGCACTTGAATAGCGATGGCGTTGACCGCGAAGCCCGACACCGTGTCGGGAGCAAAGTTGGCGTTGGCGGCGTCCTCGGTCGAGGTCAGCACCCCCGGGACACCGCTCGCGCCGGTGCGGAAGTTTCCCGTATCGAAAGCGGCGCCCAGGTCGATGAAGAAGGGATCGTCGACCGTCCCCGCGAACACCGAAATCCCGTTGCTGCCCACGTTGGTGTAGGTCCCGGCCTGGTAGAGCGCGGCGTAGTTGATAGTCCGCGGACCGGCGTTGGCCGGCACGGCGTAAAACGGCGAGCCGTCGCCGTTCACGATCGGCGTCGCGACGCCATTCTTGATCATGTTCACGGTGTAGGTCTGGCGCAGATTCAGGCCCGGATTGCTGAAATCGGAAATCTGCGGCGGTACCACGCCGCCTGTCCCGTTGCTCGTGCCGTCAAAACCCGCCAGAGCGGTATAAACCGTCGGCAGTTGAAACTCCGTCTTGAAGCGGAACTGAAAGGTAATCGCCGGCAAGGCGCTCTCGTTGTTATCGACCTTGATCTCGTAGAGCAGCGTCGGGTCGAACGGAAACCAGTTGGGGCCGTTGGCCGGCTCGAGAAAAGGATCGACACACAGGATCATCGTGATGCTGGGCGGGCTGGTGTCGTTGCCGTGGGCGTCGTAGCTCCGGAAGGCGTAGATGTCCGTGATGTCCGCCTTCTGGTCGAGCGCCGTGAGGGGGGCTTCGCGATGGCTGGAAGCCAGGAGCCCGTCAGGAACGAGCACGACTCCGACGCCGAGGATCAACACCGTGCCCAGGGCGACGGCTGCCGCGAGAAACGTGGTACTCCTTCGCATGTTGGCCTCTCTTTTTTTCTTGATGGAGTAGATCGCGTGATTCTTGCGCGCGGTTCGCGGAACCTCCGGCGGATTCCGCGTGGGCGCTATTTCTCGCCCGCCGGCGCGATGCTGTCGACGTGAATTTCCTTGTCGTCCGTCAGACTGCCGGTCACGGTCACTTCCATGCCGACGTTATCCTCTTTCACCGCGTCCTGGTTGTGGATAGGCACCACGTCCTTGGTTGCCGAATTCACGAACACGTACTTTGCGCCGCCCTTGACGCACTTGAGCGCGCACGCCTTGTGGCCGGCATTCGCGCCTTTCGCGCCACAGCCGCTGTCACTGATCCATCCCGTCCAGCTATCGGCCTTCGCGGCGAGGCTGACGGCGACAAACATCACCGCCGTCGCTGCAATCATCTTCACGAGCTTTTTCATTCCCAGTCTCCTTGATGGTGAGCTTCGACCCATCCCCGCACCCGAGCCGCCAGGATGTTTTGCCCCGACCCCTGGTATCAGTAGAGCTCAGGCGCGATTTCGTGCTGTTCAACGGTAGTACGTCGAAAAAGAGCTTTTGGATTGGCACAGGCGCGCCATTTTATGGATGGAGAAGCTGGTGCGAATCAGCCCCTAGTGTCGCGTTTCGCAAAAGGGTGGCACATGGGCAGGTCCGCTGTAGCGCCGGTCTGTGACCGGCGGGCCTTGCCTTTTGAAGCATCTCGCCGCTCATAAAGCGGTGCTACAGAACCTAGGCGTGTGCTGCGCTACGCACTCGTCACTGGTCACTCGTCACTGGTTTAGGAGGCAGCCCCGACCATGACCATGGGACCGGTGGGCTTGGGCACGCCGCCTGCCGGCTCGACGGTGACCGCGAACGCCTTGGGCTTGACGCCGGGCTCGAGCGGCGGCAGCAGCACCTGGCCGTTGCCTTTTTGATCGGGTGCGAAAACACCGGCGTTGATGGGCGTGCCTGTGGTCGGAATGAGCCAAAGCTCGTAGGTGCGGCCAGAGGACAGCACGGGCAGGTTCGCGGCGTAGAACAGCAGCCGGCCTTTGCCGGCGTTGTACAAAGCCCGCCCTTGCGGAACAGCTTTCACGACGCCGCCCGGGACGAGCGCAACCCTCACCGTGTCGGGAGCGGTCAGCACTTCAAGAACGGCGCGGGCTTCGGCGGCCTGCGCTTCCTGCTGCTGCTGCGCCGACTCGAGCTCGCGAGTGCGGCGCGCGAGCCGGCTGTTCTGCCTCCAGAGTACGCCGCTGGTGATGGCGAGTACGATCGATGCTACGGCCAGCGCGGCGGCCAGGCGGCGCGGCCACACTGCGGCGACGTCCATCGTCCCGCGCTGAGCCCGCGCGTGGATGCGATGCAGGACGCGTTCGCGCAGCTCTGCGGGAAGATCGAGCGCCGGCGCCGCCAGCGCCAGCATCGCCATGCGGCCGCGCGCCTCGCTCACTTTGCGCTCGCAGTCGGCGCAGTGCACGAGGTGAAGCTCAATCGACTCCCAGTCATCGCCCTCGAGGATGCCGAGCGTGTAGAGGTCGAAATCCTCCTCGAATTGTGGGTGCTCGTTCACGGATTCAATGCCTTCTTTAACGACTGCACAGCGGTGCGCAGCCGGGTCTTGATTGTGCCGAGCGGCTCACCGGTACGGTCCGCAATCTCGGTATGCGTCAGGCCTTCGAAATACGCGAGTTCCAGAGCTTCGCGCTGGTTCGCGGGCAACGATCCCAGGGCCGCCCTAACCTTGGCCATCGCCTCGGCCTGCGCCGCACTGGTGTCGAGCGCCAGTGCAGTCGCCACAGGTTCCATCGTCTCCTCCAGAAGCTTGCGACTGCGGCCACGCAGCCGGTCGATGGCGCGATTACGGGCGATCACGAGCAGCCAGCCCGGCAGACTGCCACGCGCCAAATCGAACTGTGAAGCAGAACGCCAAAGCTGATAGAAAATATCCTGCACGACTTCCTCGGCGGCGCCCGTATCGCGCAGGATCCGGTTGGTCACAGAATAGATCACGCCCGCGTAGCGATCGTACAACGCGGCGAGCGCTGATTCATCGCCGGCGGCGACGCGACGGAGCAGCGCCTGGTCTAGCTCTCCCGGTTCCCGCGCTTTCCGAGCCGTGGCCACTCGAGTAGCATCTCCTTGAGGGTACGTGCGGGTCGCGTCAAACGGATTGGTATTGTCACAGGGACGACGGAGCGAGTCAACCTGGCGCGGCGATCCGCCCCATCCGCCTCTGTCGCGCGCGTTGTGCTAGAGTTCGCGAGCACGTCGGAGGATACGATGCAGCGTTGCCCGCACAGCGCATTACTCTGGCCGATGATCTTTGTCGCGCTCGCCGGAACTCCGTTGCGCGCCCAGCAACTCACACCCCACGAGGGCGACTTCATCGTCCATGACTTTCATTTCAAGTCGGGCGAGACGCTCCCCGAATTGCGGCTGCACTACATGACTCTGGGCCAGCCGGCGCGCGACGCCGCGGGTCGCGTGACCAACGCCGTCCTGATCCTGCACGGCACGGGCGGTTCCGGACGCCAGTTCCTCGCGCCCCAATTTGCCGGCGTGCTGTTTGGGCCCGGCCAGCTGCTCGACGCCCACCGCTATTACATCATCCTGCCGGACGGCATCGGACACGGCCGGTCCTCGAAGCCCAGTGATGGACTCCGCGCGCGTTTCCCCGCGTACGACTACGACGACATGGTCGCGGCGCACTACAGCCTGGTGACCGGCGGGCTCAGCGTCAATCATCTGCGCCTGGTGATGGGCACGTCGATGGGCTGCATGCATTCCTGGATGTGGGGCGAGACGTATCCTGACTTCATGGACGCGCTCCTGCCGCTCGCCTGCCTGCCCGTCCAGATTGCCGGACGCAACCGGATGTGGCGCAAGATGGTGATGGACGCCATTCGCCTGGATCCCGAGTGGCGGGGCGGCGAGTACACTACCGAGCCACAGGCCGCCCTGCGCACGGCGCTTGACCTCTTGATTATCGCTGGCAGCGCGCCGCTTCCTATGCAGAAAAGCTATTCCACGCGCGACGCCGCCGACCGTTACATCGACGACGCCTACCGCACGCGCCTGCCCGCGCTGGACGCGAACGACCTGCTCTATCAGGTCAACGCCTCGCGCAACTATGATCCTTCGCTCGAGCTGGGAAAGATCAAAGCGGCGGTGATCGCCGTCAACTCTGCGGATGACTTCATCAATCCGCCGGAGCTGGGTATCGCCGAGCGCGAAATCCGCCAGGTGAAGCGCGGCCGGTTCGTTCTGCTGCCCGCGAGCGCCGAGACGCACGGCCACGGCACCCACACCTGGACCGTCTTCTGGCAGCAGTACCTCGCCGAACTGCTGAAGTAACGCACGATTCGCCTCTTCCTCCTGATGCTTTCCTCCCGTGGGTGACGTTTCTGAGATGGCGTGAACCGGCAGTGGAAGACGGCCATTACGCGCGAGCCAAGTGTTCCCGGAGTATGCTAAAGTCCACGCATGAAAACACGCATCCTCGTCCCGACAGTGATCCTGCTCGCGGCTTCGAGCGCGCTGGCACAGAAAGTGACCGTCCAGTTCGACCCCGCCGCGGACTTCAGCCGGTACAAGACGTTCGCCATCCGCGGCGGCCAGTTGAACAGCAGGAATCCGGCGCTGAACAGCGACTTGGTCAAGAAGCGCATCGAAGCGGATATCGCGCAGAGTCTCACCGCCAAGGGTCTGACGATGGTCGCGGGGCGCGCCGACCTCAACGTGCGCTACCGGTTGGGCGCGGCCCGGCGCACGCAGGTGGAAGCGTATCCGGCCGGATGGCGGGGTCTCGGGACGCGTTGGGTGCGGGTGCCGTACGCCGAGGGCACGCTGGTGATCGACCTGCGCGACCCGAGCACGCGGTCGCTCGTCTGGCGCGGTATCGCGAGCGAGGAAAAGCGCGATCCGACCAAGCTCGAAGGCAAGCTGGACAACATGGTCAAGAAGTCCTTGAAGAAATATCCCCCCAAGTAGCCGAACCGAGCGCCGGATGGAATCGCCGGCCGGGCAGTGATCTTGACAACTTTGTCCAGGGTTTTGTCAACGGAATGACGAATAGCCCGGCTGAGGGGCCGGGCCATTCGAGAACAGGCGGATGCTCGAGCCGGCCCAGAATTACTTAGTAAGGTCCGCGCCGAGCCCAGCAGTTCTATCTGACGGCCTTCTTCTTGAGCGACTCCCCACCCACCATGACGAAGTTGTTCGAAGATGTCGCCAGCTTCTTGATGCCGATGGTGCGAAAATAGACGGTTGTTCGGGTGACGTCGTATTCCATGATCGTGCCCCACCCGTACTTAGAGTGCCGCACGTATTGCCCTCTCTTCAATTTCACAGCATGCACGCTCCGTTTAGTAGTTTCGCCGGCGGTCGTCGCGATCGCGGTAACCTCCGCCGCCGCGGTTTCCGCCAAAGCCCGTGCGCTGGGGGCGAGCCTCATTGACGGTCAAAGCACGGCCCTCGAGGGACTGGCCATTCAACCCGGCAACGGCGCGCGCGAGGTCTTCACCTTCGGCCAGCTCGACGAAGCCAAATCCCCGCGCCTGACCGGTCAACTTGTCCTTGATGACCACGGCCGAAGCCACTTGAAATCCCGCCGCGGTCACAAATTCGTTGAGACCGGCGTCAGTGGTGGAATGCGGAAGGTTACCTACGTACAGTTTCGAAGCCATTTGATCCTCCAGATCGGGGCAGCCCTGCGGCACACCCTGTTACTTGCACTGCGGTTTCCTGAGACAACCAAACCTGCTGGAAAGAAGTTGTCTCCAAAAGGGCGGCTTGCAGCCTCGGCGGCCTTGGGCACGTCATATCAGACGTCAAGGATCTCAAAGGCCCCGGCCTCGAGTTCTTTCTGCGTCCAGAACTTGGTCTTTCACCGTTGCGGGTGCGTTCGATAGATTAGGAGCCGAACTTTGCTGGTACCGTTCATTCAGCTCGACCCAGTGACGGGACTCTGTTTTATGTTCGAGCGGCGGACGCGGGTGGTGCCGCTCCCAGTATTCCCTGATGTCGCGCTCCCCGATATTCAGGCTGTTTCCAGCCGGCGCCGCGGCTGTTTCTCCCTGCAGTTCCTGCTTCAGCCGCGCAAAGCAGATGTCTGGACCGTCTTGAAGTTTCAAGCGCGCGGTGCGAAAGGCATCGGATTGAATGTTGACGGTGAATTCGCGGGCCTTCTCTAACGTGTCGATCACGTGAAAATTATAGATTCGAGAACTGACCGCAACATCGAAACCGACATACTGGATGTACATGCGACAATCCCTTCTTGGGCGCGCCGGTTGGGGCCGGCTTTAACCGACGAAAACCAGAGGCTTGGGAATAACCGGTGCTAGTGTTGCCTGCTGCTGCATCTCGAGCGCCTTCCGGAATTCTCGAGTGCGCTTCCGCCGGAGAATCTTCGCCCGGCGTTCCCGGCCGAACCTGGCTTTGTCACCGGTTCTTTCCGACATGGGTTCCTCCTTCGTGGCTCTCAGGTTTAGCCTAAGACGGCAGCCAAGTTGGCTCGATCCCATTCCGCAACGCGTTTGAGATGGAATAGAACCTTGCTGTCCTCAATATGGCGTGGGTGGGCCAAGACAGTCACGTACGGCAGCCCCAGGAAGCGTTTCGCGGCGACTTGGGTTATTTCCACGCAGTTCAATTGCTTCGATTTCATGGTGGCGATGACCTTCTTAATCGCCCGGCGTGTGGTCTTTTCCGTGTCGGATCCGAACGCGGCCGCACTAAGATCTCCTTCAGCCAGGTAGGAGAGGTTCCACCCCGCTTCAAAAAGCTGCCGGTCCATTTCGGAGCTGCGCAGATTCTTGACGAGCCTCCAACCCTTTGAATACGGCTCGCTTACGACTGGCAAGGACTCGGGCAAAAGCACGCCCTCTTTGATCAGGATGGTTCCCGCGTTGATTTTCGCTGCCATCGCCTTCTCCCCTTCTGTGCATGCCAGGTGCCGACAATTCCGGCGCCTAGTTCTCGGTCGGCCGAGCGAAGGACACGGTTTCAGATGACCTGACTTTGTTCAGGTGACCGGGAAGGGTGCCTTGGTGGAGTTTCACGTGCGTTAACTATACTAGGCGAGTTTGCTCAATTTGTCAACTGCGATTCTCTGATCGAATAGTGACACCCTTCCGCCGTGGGCGCCGCGTCGGAAGCGCCAGGGGAATGGAGGGTTGTGAGAGTGCGCGTCGCATCGAATTTACGGTAATCTAACAAGGGCGCGTCCAATTTCTTATAGGGATGGCGAGTGTCATTCTGGACGGCAGGCGTTCGCACGCAGGATGCTGGTGGGCTCGTTTTAGCGGCGCGGCTTGGCCAGTAACTCCGCCGATGTGACGGCCGTCACAATCCCTGGTGACGCGAGTTACTGAAGCAACGCATCGGCAGAGGCTATAAGAGCCCTTTACGCTGACGAGTTTGGTTCGACCGATTGTCTCGGACATGATGAGGAGTGTCACATGACGGACGGAATACGAAACATCACGCGGGCGGCCGCGGCGCTGGGGATTGTCGCGCTGTGGGTGTTCCTGGCCGCGCCTCGCGCCCACGCGGTGGCAAGTTTTGCGCGGCAGACCAACCTGCCTTGCAGCTCCTGCCACACCACGATCCCTGAGCTCACGCCGCTCGGCCGGCTGTTCAAGCTGAACGGCTACACCATGACCGGCATCGCCCAGATCACGTCCGACAGCGGGCCGACGAAGGCGGGCCTCAACATCAATACCTGGCTGCCGCTTTCAGCATTCGTGCAGGTGTCGAACACCTGGACGGCGAAGCCGCAGCCCACGACGCAGAACGGCAACTTCGAGCTGCCGCAGGCCGCCAGCCTCTTTCTCGCCGGTGAGATGTCGACGCATGTGGGCGCATTCATCCAGGTGACGTACAGCGGCCAGGCCGACCACTTCAGTTGGGACAATACCGATATCCGCTACGCCAATCGCACCAAGGCGGCGGGCAAGGAGCTGATCTACGGCGTGACGTTCAACAACAATCCCACGGTCGAGGACCTGTGGCACAGCACGCCGGCCTGGGGATTCCCCTGGGTCTCAAACGATCTCGCGCCCACGCCGGCGGCGGGTACGCTGATTGACGGCGGGCTGGCGCAGGACGTCGCGGGAATCGGCGGCTACGCCATGTGGGATAACCACCTCTATGGAGCTGCCACGGTCTACCGCTCGGAGCATATCGGCGGACCGCAGCCCAATCCCGGCGTCGACTCTGCTGGCTCCCCCTTTGGCATCAACATCCGCGGCGTTGCGCCTTACTGGCGCCTCGCGTGGCAACAGAGCAAGGGCAACAACTACCTCGAGGTGGGCACCTTCGGGATGCACGTCGCTTCGACGCCCGGCGCGGTCGTCGGTCCCCAGGACTTCTACACCGACGTGGCGGCGGACTTCCAGTACGAGCGCGTCCTCCCCACGCTGGGCAACGACCTGCTCGCCGTCCACGGCACTTACATCCACGAGAACTCGGACTTGATCGCCTCGACCGGGGCCGGCGCGGCGGGTTTCCCGGCGCATACTCTCAACACGGCGCGGGCCGACGCCGTCTTCCATTTCGGCAACAAGTACGCGGCGACGTTTGGGGTCTTCGGCACGACCGGCACCACGGATCCTGTATTCTTCCCGGCCGGGGCGGTGAGCGGCAGCGCCTCGGGCGATCCGCACAGCCGGGGATACATCGCCAACGCGTCTTACTGGCCGGTACAGAACATCCAACTGGCCTTGCAATACACCGGGTATCAGAAATTCAACGGAGGTAATACGAACTACGACGGCTCCGGACGCAACGCCTCCGACAACAATTCGCTCTACTTGCTGGTGTGGATCGTCTTCTAGTTGAACAAATTCCACGGGAAGGTTGAAAAATGGCTCCCAAGAAAATCATCCTGCTGGCGACTTTGATCGCTCCCTTTGTGCTGGCCGGCATGAGCTTACAGGACGCAGCGCGCTCGCAAGCGAGAACCATCTCCGGCGTGGCTGCTTCCGCCGCTCCTGCGGCCCTCTCGGCCGCACCCGTGCCCGACGCGGGCGGTCAGATTACGGGCCGCGTGGCGTTTGAAGGAACCAAGCCGAAGCTCGAGCCCATCGACATGAGCAAGGACCCGGTGTGCGAAGCGCGACACCGGCAGCATCCCGCTTATCCCGAAGACGGCGAGGTGAACGCGAACGGCACGCTGCCCAACGTTTTCATCTACGTCAAGTCGGGCGCGGCAGGGAGTCCGTCGACGCCGTCCGCGCCGCCCGTGATCCTCGACCAGCGAGGATGCGTGTACCATCCGCACGTCCTCGGCATCATGGTCGGGCAGGAACTGCGAGTGGTGTCGAGCGATGCCACCACGCACAACGTCCATCCCATGCCGCGACAGAACAAGGAGTGGAACCAGTCGCAGCCGCCGGGCGCCCCGCCCCTCACCTGGCGGTTCACGCGCCCCGAGGTCATGATCCCGGTGAAGTGCAACCAGCATCCGTGGATGAAGGCGTACATCGGCGTGACCAGCAATCCGTTCTACTCCGTGAGCGGCCGCGACGGGACGTACACGATTCGCGGGCTTCCGCCGGGCGAGTATACCGTCGAGGCGTGGACCGCAACCTTCGGAACTCAGGAACGGAAAGTGAGCGTGTCC
>Ga0070732_10001793_pt1 | contig 11674 bp, 11 predicted proteins | sample Coa_R1_5_FD_66449 | JGI IMG/M metagenome (GOLD analysis project Ga0070732, IMG submission 66449) | Surface soil microbial communities from Centralia Pennsylvania, which are recovering from an underground coalmine fire - Coalmine... | ecosystem: Environmental > Terrestrial > Soil > Unclassified ...
GGGGTCCAAAATATGCTTCGCGCTTCCAAAGGCGCACCGCTGTTCACGGAAAACTGTGCCTTGCACTCCGGCTGAAATCCTGCTCCCCACAAAGACAATTCCACGGGAGCGTCAACACCGCCGGCCATTTGATCCAGTTCGGATTCTTCCGCGACGGAGTCCGGCCTAATGTTTTCGATTCTCGGCAATGCCGTGGAAGGCGCGGGCCGCAGCGCGCCGACAGCCAGCCAATTCGTCTCTCCGTTGGGGCATTGCAATTGCAGCTTAATCGTTGCTCCGATGGTGATTGCGTTATTCACTGTCAAATCGGCTTCGCCGCGAGACGTCATCGGGACGTCAACGTATGCGACTGTATACGCATTGGTGCGAAGCTCCAACCGTGCTCTGGTCAGCAGTTCGGGCGCTTCGATTTCGTATTTGACGTGAAAAGATCCGACTATGGCGTTGTTGTCAGAGAATGGCACGGTCTGGGGATCGACCGCCCGAATGCGCGGAAAAGACTCCGTCCTCTGCGTACCCACGTTGGTCCATGGCGCTGCCTCGGCAAAAGGCGCTGCAGATGACGACTTCCGATTGCAGGCAGCGAAGAGCATAGCTAAGCCCAGGAGTGGGATAGCAAAATATTTTCGCGAGGTCTGGGATTGATCCAGCATTCGATCCCCTGTGGCGACGGTTCAGGTCGCGGGCACCAATCCCATGCTACTGAAATAAAGTCGAATCCAGCCCAATCCAAAGTAACCCGCGTACAAACAACGCAAACCTGGAGCACCTCAGACAAGGCATCCGACATTGCGTAGCCGCGACTTGCCGTCGGGGGTCAAAAGGAAAAATCCCCACGTCTCACAAAAGAGGAGAGACGTGGGGCACCCGATCTTCTCGACTTCTTGAACTGCTACACCAGGCCCTGATCCAGCATGGCGTTGGCTACCTTGAGGAATCCGCCGATGTTGGCGCCATTCACCAGGTTGCCGGGCGTGCCGTATTTCTCGGCCGTTTCAAAGCAGTTGGTGTGGATGGCGATCATGATCTTGTGCAGGCGGTCGTCCACTTCCTCCCGAGTCCAGCTCAACCGTGTGCTGTTCTGGGCCATTTCAAGGCCGGACGTCGCCACGCCGCCAGCGTTCGCGGCTTTGGCCGGTCCGTACAGGACTTTGGCATCGAGGAACATCTTGGTGGCTTCTAGCGTCGATGGCATGTTCGCGCCCTCGGCAACCAGCTTGATGCCGTTCTTGATGAGGTTCGCCGCATCTTTCGCGGTGATCTCGTTTTGCGTGGCGCTCGGGAAAGCGCAATCGGCCTTCACGTTCCACAGCGGATTGTGCTCCAACTTGACGTCGGTGGGCATGAAGATCGCTTTCTTGAACTTGTCGGCATAGTCGCGGATGCGTCCACGCTTTACGTTCTTCAGCTCCATGATCCAGGCCAGCTTTTCGCGATCGAGGCCGTCGGGATCATAGATCACGCCATTGGAATCCGACGCCGTAACCGGCTTGGCGCCGAAGTCGAGCAGTTTTTCGATGGTGTACTGCGAGACGTTGCCGCTGCCCGATACCAGGCAGAGCTTGCCTTCGAGCGAGTCCTTCTTCGACTTCAACATTTCATTGGCGAAATAGACGCAGCCGTAGCCAGTCGCTTCGGGGCGAATCAGCGAGCCGCCCCAGCCCAGGCCCTTGCCGGTCAGGACGCCCGTGAATTCATTGCGCAGCCGCTTGTATTGGCCGAAGAGGAATCCGATCTCGCGGCCGCCCACGCCGATGTCACCCGCCGGGACGTCAGTGTCCGGCCCGATGTGGCGCGCCAGTTCGGTCATGAAGCTCTGGCAGAAACGCATTACTTCGTTGTCGCTCTTGCCCTTAGGATCGAAATCCGACCCACCCTTGCCACCGCCCATGGGCAGCGTGGTGAGCGAGTTCTTGAAGACTTGTTCGAACGCCAAAAATTTCAGAATGCCCAGATTCACCGAGGGATGGAAACGCAGTCCGCCCTTGTAGGGGCCGATCGCGCTGTTCATCTCGATGCGGAAGCCACGGTTCACCTGAATGCCTCCCTGATCGTCAAACCAGGGCACTCGGAACATAAGCACACGCTCCGGCTCAACAATCCGCTCCAGCAAACGCGCTGACTGGTATTCCGGATGCTTCGCCAGTACTAACCTGAGAGAATCAAATACTTCTCGCACCGCTTGATGGAACTCAGGCTCGGCGGGATTTTTTGCCTTCACACTGATCATTACCTGTTCAATGTAGTCCGCGGGAGCCTTAATTCCGGGCGGTGTCATCACAGAAGTCATAGTCCTACCTCCGTAGGTGTTGCCGTTAAATAATGCCGTTATTCATTGTCAGCTTCCAGAGGAAAGTCACAGTGACATATCTCACCCGCGCGGGTGATTGGGGTCACGTGGCGGATATCGTTTGGAAACAAGCAGATGTGCGACTTCAGAATCGGTATACCCGTCTACGGTAGCCCTCTCGGCTAGGAAAATCCAATGCGAGTTTGGGCTCGCGATTGTCAGCTATGCAATCAGTGATTGCAATGCTATCATTGTCTGCATGGCCAGCATAACCATCCGCAAATTAGAGGAGATCACAAAGCGGAAGCTGAAAGTCCGCGCCGCCATGAACGGCCGATCGATGGAGCAGGAGGCGCGCGAAATCCTGAAGAGCGCGCTCGTTAACGCCCCGAAGAAACAGGGTAATCTCGCCGAACGCATCCGCGCGATCTGGGAACCCTTGGGCGGCGTGGAACTGGAACTCTATCCCGACGAACCGGTCCGCGACCCAGACTGGCTGAAAGATTGGAAGTAGAGCGCCCTGCGCTCCGCTGTCCGTGAATGATCATTGTCGATACCAATGTTGTCTCGGAAATGATGCGCGCAGTTCCGGAACCGATTGTTCTGCGCTGGTTCAGCAGTCAAGCTGATGAAGACCTGAAGATTACCGCCATCACATTGGCGGAGATTCTCTACGGGATCGAACTGCTTCCTCAGGGCAAACGCCGTGAAGCGCTTCGTACGGGCGCTGAAAAGATGTTTGGAGTTGTTTTCACGGGACATATCCTTACGTTTGACGACAAAGCCGTTCGCGCGTTTGCTGTTATAACTTCCTCGCGCCGTAAGCAAGGCAGACCGATATCGGATTTCGACTCGCAGATCGCGGCCATCGCGCGAGCCCATGGAGCGACACTCGCTACTCGCGATACGGATGATTTCGAAGGCTGCGGCGTGAAGTTGATCAATCCGTGGGAGGAGGGTTTGTAACTCCACTAAAATCCGACTTCTCGCGCAAAGAACGCGCGAAAAATGGGGCATCCGCCACCGGGTCGGGGGCACATGAAGCTAGGGCACATGAAGCTACTTCGCGGCTTAAAGCAATTTTTCTATCGACGATGTGAGGTCGTTGCCTTGCTTCGCAAAACCTAGAAAGGCCTTGTCTTCAGTTTCCAAGAAATTGTCTAACGCACCCAGCACGAACGCTAGCTGCTCACTCCCCATCTCGACGAATAGCACGTCTTTATTGGGATTCTCCGTTCGTCTCGTGCCGCCCTCCTTAAGCGCATCTCGACTTGCTGTGAGGGCGTTCAAATAGGATCGTTGGGCGTCCTCATCGAGGTTGTGAACAAGGGATGTTAGAGCAAGAATTTCGTGGCGAAGTTCGGAGCCGTCTGCGGTCTGCGCCGTACCATCTCTAACAGTTTGCTCCGCACGGGTCATTACGTCGGTCGTACGCTTGTGCAATTGAGCAAACTGCTCCCTGAACACCTTGGCCGTCCCGCTGTCTTGGGCGAAGACACATGTAGCAGCGAGCAAGACAATAGCAGGTGTCATCTTCATAACGCGGTTCCTCTCTCCCTGCCCTCAGCCTCTCTTTTCGAGAGAAGGCTGATAACTTCCGAAAACTGATCCCGGCCAAAGGCAATCTTTGCGAGATTCGCAATCTCGCCCTTGGTCAACCGGACCGTCAGCGCAAAATTTCCACGGCTCCCCATTACGTTGTGCGCATAAGCCACAATCTCCAACCCGGTAGGTTCGCCCTGTTCTAAGCCGACAGCCCTGATAACACCGTCCTCTAACATACCCCTGCCCCATCCGTCGGACTCGTTGTGGAGGCCAGCATTAGAAACGTCACAGGCCACGAGTTGATGGCCGCCGGTGCATCGCTTCCAACCGTCGAGCAATACCTTCATTTCGACCTCCATCTAGGTTCGGCAACCGAGATTAACAAATGCGAGGCAACTGCTCCCCACTCAGCATGTCTACAACGCGATTGCCGCCGATGCGGCTCTGCATTACGACCAGGCCTCGCGGCGACTCTTCTACCTTGCCGACTGCAACCGCGCCTTCCGATACAGCGACTTTTCTTAAGACCTGGAGCGCCGCCTCGGTTTGGGCTGATGGAACGAAGGCCGCAAATCGCCCTTCGTTCGCGATGTACAGCGGATCGAGGCCGAGGATTTCGCAGGCGCCCTGTACCGTCTCCTCCACGGGAATGAGGGTTTCTTCCAGCCTGATGCAAACCCCTCGGTCGGAGGCAATCTCGTTCAACGTGGTCGCCAGGCCGCCGCGGGTCAGGTCGCGCAGGCAGTGTACATCGATCTCCGCATTCAGCAGGGCTTCGACCGCGGGCCAGATCGAAGCCGTGTCGCTCAAAATCGGCGATTCGAATTCCAGGCCTTCCCGCACCGAGAGAATCGCGACGCCGTGACGGCCGAGATCACCGCTCACGATGACTGCGTCGCCGACTTGAACCGAGGCCGGGCCGATCGTCCCCTTAACATTGGACTCGATCAGCCCAATGCCTGAAGTGTTGACGAAAATACCGTCCCCCTTGCCCTTGTCGACAACCTTGGTATCGCCGGTTACCAATTGGACGTTGGCTCTGGATGCGGCCTTCTGCATGGAAGCCACGACGGTTTGAAGAGTCTCCATCGCCAGGCCTTCTTCGAGAATGAATCCCGCGCTCAGGTACAGAGGATGCGCGCCGCACATGGCGAGGTCATTCACTGTTCCATTGACCGCCAGGTCGCCGATATTTCCTCCCGGAAAAATGAGCGGGCGCACGACGAAGGAATCCGTGGTGAAGGCAAGGCACGAGCCGTTTATCGGCAGCACGGCGCCGTCGTGGCGCTGTTCGAGCAGAGGGTTGGCAAATGCGGGCAGAAAAATCTTCTCAATCAGCTGGTGCGTGAGCCGTCCGCCGCCGCCGTGCGCCAGTAGCACCCGGTCTTCAGAAACTCTGGGCAACGGGCAGTCGAGCGTGATCACTTTCTTGTTTTTGCCGTCTGCCATAGTGGTAGTAGGCCGCACACGCGCCTTCGGAAGAAACCATGGGAGCTCCCAGCGGATTCTCCGGCGTACATTTCGTGCCGAACGCCGCGCATTCATGCGGCTTCTTGATTCCCTGCAGGATCAGGCCGCTGATGCATTCTGGAGATTCGCGCGCCGGTTCCTCTGACGAAGGGAAGCGGAGATCAGCGTCAAGTTTCTGGAAGCGCTCGCGCAGGCGCAGGCCGCTGGCGGGAATCTCTCCCAGCCCGCTCCATTGCCGTTGAGTCACTTCGAAGACCTCGGCGATGCGCTCCTGTGCCGGGCGGTTCCCCTCCCGGCGGACGGCGCGGCTGTATTGGTTCTCCACTTCGTGGCGTCCGTCTTCGAGCTGGGTCACCGTCATCAGAATGCCTTCCAGAATGTCCAGTGGCTCGAATCCTGTAACTACGATGGGAACCTTGTAGCGTTCGGCCAGCGGAAAATATTCCTCGTATCCCATGATGGTGCAAACATGGCCGGCCGCGAGAAATCCCTGCACGCGGCAATTTTCGGACGAAAGAATCGCCTCCATCGCGGGCGGGACCAGCACGTGGGAAATCAGTAACGAAAAGTTTTCGACGTTGTCGTGGTCGGCCTGCCACGCCGCCATGGCATTGGCCGGAGCCGTCGTTTCGAAGCCGACCGCAAAAAAGACGACTTGCCGCGCGGGATTGGCCTTCGCCAGCTTGAGGGCATCGAGTGGAGAATAAACGACGCGAACGTCGCCGCCTGCGGCCTTGGCGTCGAACAGGCTTTGCGAGGAGCCGGGCACGCGAAGCATGTCGCCGAAGGAACAGAAGATCACGTCAGAACGTTCGGCGATGGCGACCGCCTTGTCGATCAATTCAATCGGTGTCACGCACACTGGGCACCCGGGACCATGCACGAGCGTAACTTCGCGCGGAAGCAGGTCTTCAAGGCCACTTTTGACGATGGTGTGAGTCTGCCCGCCGCAGATTTCCATGATCATCCACGGACGCGTGACCTTCTTGCGAATCGTCTGGGACAACTTCTCAGCAGCTTGCTGATCGCGATATTCGGTGACGAACTTCACGTCAGCTCCTCCTGCAACACGCCGAGTTGCTCCAGATATTGGAAGACGCGTTGCGCTTCCGCCTCATCGATCACGCTAATGGCAAATCCGACGTGGACGAGAACGTAGCTGCCGACGGCCGCTTCTGGGGTGAAGGCGAGATTCACTTCCTTGCCGATACCGCCGAAATCGACCTTGCCACGGCGGAAGGCTATGTCGCCAGCGTCGATGATTTCCGTGATGCGGCCTGGAACTGCAAGACACATCGAATACTCTCCTCCGGTTCATCCGCAGCGGCTAAAGCCGCCAAGGACCTGCGGCACTTGCGGCATCGCTGAAGCGATGCCCTGATACGAGTCTCTCGGGCTCTGGTAAAATCGGGCTCGTACCGCACTCTAACGCTTATCCTGATGCGAATCGTGAGTCTTCCGCAAACTGTAGCGCGACGCCGCAAGACGCCACAAAATTTGAATCACCACGGCTCCGTGGGTTCGTATCAGGGCATGCCTTCAGGCATGCCGACGCGCTGCAAATTCAACGCGCCTTTAGGCGCTGGACATCGCACCCGCCAGCACGGCTTGCCCCAGCGCAATACCGCCGTCATTGGGCGGCACGCGCTGGTGGGTGTACACATCGAAACCTCGCGACTCCAGCATTTCCGCCGCGCGCTCCGTCAAATAGCGATTCTGAAAGACGCCTCCGCTGAGCACCACCTGCTTCAGCTTGGTGTTCTCGGCGACTTCGACGATCCACGCGACCAGGGCGTTGTGGAAGCGTACTGCAATGAGTGCGGCGGGCAATCCGCCTCGCGCATCCGCGACTACTTCTCCGATGAGCGGCTCCCAATCTCCACCTATCAAAGGATACGCTTCCGCGGTCCGCAGCCAACCGATTTCATTTTCCAGGAGCATGGCGGCCTGGCCTTCGAAGCGGTTCTGTTGGGCGACGCCGATGAGTGAAGCTACCGCATCGAACAAGCGGCCAACGCTCGTGGTCGGAACCACGTTGATGCCGCGCTCCAGCATCGGGCGGACTCTCGAGTCCGCAGCCTCGGGGCCGAACGCTTGAAATGCCAGGCTGGCAGCCGAACGCCAGCCCTCGCGTACCGCTGCATCTCCGCCGGGCAGGTCGAAGGACCGCAGATGCGCGATGCGTTCGAACTGGCTGCCCTCCGCATGGAAGAACTCGCCACCCCAGATCGCGCCATCGAGGCCGTAGCCGGTCCCGTCCCAGGAGACTCCGAGATATTCTCCTTCGACTTTATTCTCAGCGGCGCAGGCTGCAACGTGCGCCTGATGATGTTGAATTTTGACAATCGGAAGTCCTGATCTTTCGGCCCACTGCGAGGATGCATAATCGGGATGCAAATCGCAGGCTACCATCTCTGGCCTGAAGCTATAGAGGCGGCACAAGTCGTCGATGGCGCGCTCGAATGCGCCGCGAGCCTCAACCGTCTCGAGATCCCCGATGTGCTGGCTAACGAACACGTCGTGATCCACGCCAATCGCGACGGTGTTCTTTAGATGTCCTCCGACCGCAAGCACCGGCGGCAGCTTGTGACGAACGCGAGTTCCCAGGGGCGCATATCCCCGTGCGCGCCGCAAGATGCTCGCCCGGCCTCTTGTGAGCCGGACCACGGAATCATCGCAAGCGCGAACGATAGGCCGATTGTGCATGAGAAAGTGATCCGCGATGCGGCCCAGGCGGACCCGTGCTTCCTCGTTGCTGATTGCGATGGGCTCGTCGCTGTGGTTGCCGCTGGTTGCCACAATGGGGAAGCGGCATTCCCGCATCAACAGATGATGTAGCGGCGAATAGGGCAGCATCACGCCAAGGTAAGGAGAGCAGTGCGCGACATTGTCAGCCAGGTCGGTATCTGCCTTGGGCTGCAATAACACGATGGGCGCGGCGGAAGACTCCAGCAACTGTTGCTCCGCCGCAGAAATCTCGCAATACTTCCGCGCCGTCTCGAGCGATGGCATCATCAGGGCAAACGGTTTTTCTTCGCGATGCTTGCGCTGGCGAAGCCGCGTTACAGCGGCCGACTGACGCGCGTCCACCAGAAGCTGAAATCCGCCAATGCCCTTCAATGCCACGATTTCACCGTCACGCAGGGCCTTAGCTGCATCCTCGATGGTGCTGTCCAACTTCGGCCCGCAAACGGGGCAGGCGTTGGGCTGGGCATGAAAGCGGCGATCCAGGGGGTTTTCGTATTCCTCCTGGCAATGCGGGCAGAGCGCGAATTCACGCATCGTCGTATTCGGGCGGTCATACGGAATATCGACAACAATCGTGTAGCGCGGTCCGCAGTTCGTGCAGTTTGTGAAGGGATATTCGAACCGCCGATTGCCCGGATCGAGCAGTTCTTCCCGGCAGTCCAGGCAAGTGGCGAGATCGGGCAGGACGTTCACGCTCTTGCTGGATTCACGATCGCTGGCGTGAATCTCGAAGCGTGTGGAAGACTCAGTTGCGATCCACGCCGAATCCTGCGTGTCGATGACTGCGGCAGGAGGTTTCTCGGCCTCCAGACGGGCGGCGAAGCGGTTTAACTGCTCGCGCGGCCCCTCCACTTCCACGACCAGTCCCGAGGAAGAATTCAGCACCCAGCCAGTCAGATCCATTTCTTGCGCCAGCCGATACACGAACGGGCGGAAACCAACCCCCTGCACTGCGCCGCGAAGCGTGATCCGAAGCCGCTGTAGCGCGTCATTGGTGGCGACTGTCATGGCTCAACTGCTTCCGTAACTGCGTCGGTCTTTGCTTCTGGCGGCGCCAGACTTGCGTTGTCGGACAGGAGATGACCGACCAGTCCCTGAATCTCTTGGAGGAATCCTGCAAGGGCGGAGGCGGCGGCTTCCGACAAATTGTCCGCGTGGTCGAAATTTGCTCCGCTCATTGTAACGGAGTAGCACTTAGGAGTTGCGCCGTAAAGTTGTTGGCACAGGGCGAGGATCGCGCCCGGAGAGAGCTGATGCGAAAATTGAATAGGTGCTGTGGGCAGAAGCACGGGCTCGCAACGAACCTCGCCCGGTGAGCCTTTCATCGTGGCGTCTGCGAAGATCACTGCCGCATGATGGCTGGCCGCTTCCGCCATCTCCGGGGTCAGCTGATGCGCCTGGATGACCTTTACATCTTCTCCCGATAGACAATCCCTAAGCTTATCTGCTGCGCGCCAGCCGACACCGTCGTCGCCGCGCGTGAGATTGCCGTACGCGAGGATCAGAACTTGTGGCAAACGAATCTCCGATTTCTCTGCCGGCACTTGCACGCTCAAACGGCGCACATCTCAGAAGCGGGCCGCCGGTGTTTCTGTTCTTCTGTCAACGCGGAGACCACGATCAAAGTGGCGTCGTCCTGCAATTGCGAGGCGCCAAATCGCTTCACTTCCGTGAGCAATCGTGTTTTAAGTTCCTCAGTCGAGCGTCCGCGATCGAGCTGAGCGAAATTGATCAATCGTTGTTCGCCAAATTCCTCTCCGCCGGCGGCCGCCGCCTCGGTAATGCCGTCCGTGAACAACAGCAGCCGGTCGCCCGGGGCCAGCCGGGCCACCGACTCTTCGTATTTCCACCGTGGAAACACACCCAGCAAAGCGCCACCGTTCTCCAACCGCTTCACCCGACCTTGGGCGTCGATCAGGATCGGCGGCAAATGGCCGGCATTGGTATAGCGCAGCTCTCGGCGTTCGCCGTCGAGCAATCCATAAAACAGGGTGACGAATTTCCCGCTGGCGATGCTGGAGCAAAGAACCGAATTCACCCGGCTGCACAAGGTAGCCGCAGAAACCGACGCGGAGGCGAAGGCTCGCACGCTGGCCTGCACACTGGCCATGAGCAGCGCGGCAGAGACGCCCTTGCCCACGACGTCGGCGATGCAGATTCCCGCTTTGCTGTCGCTGAACTTGATCACATCGAAATAGTCGCCTCCCACGATTCGCGCCGGCTCCCAGGCGCCATCGATTTCAAAGTCGGCGATTCGCGGAATTCCCTTCGGCATCAGCGCTTGCTGGATCTCACGCGCCTGTTGCAGTTCCTGATCTTGCAATTCGCGCACCGCCATCTCGCGCTCGACCTTGTGCTGCAATTCGCGATTCCTGTACTCCAGTCGCCCCTTTGTCGTGCGGTAAAGTTGGGTGCTCACCCCGATGATCAGGGTCGCCATGAAGGGGAATTTCCAACCCGATGTTTGGAACTGCCACAGGGTTTGCCCAGGCAGGCGATGGAGTGGGTATTCGATGAAATTAGCGACCACCACGCCCGCAGCCGCCATCATCAGCAGCCAAGCCATATAGATAGTCCACAGAAAAAGCGGGCGTCGCCGCTCGTACAGAAATCCCATACGCTCCTGCATCATGAACAGGCAATTGCAAAGGAAAAGAGTGTAGACCAGTACCGGCTCGAGATGAACCGGATTACCCGCGGCCCACAGTGCAGCATAAATTGCCACCGCGATCGCAATGTAGGACTGCTGGCGGCGAAGAAACCGCAGCGATGCTTTGGCAAAAAATGATTTCATAACCCCAAGTCAGCAACACTGCTGGCCTCCCCGAGCGATCCGCGCACATTCCCCACAAATTCAGCCGCGCACGGTGAGCACGGGGCACTTGGCCTGCGCAATCACCTGGTGCGCCGTCGTCCATGGCAGGTGAGTATTCGCGCCCACTTCGTCGGCCGGCCTCGCGCCCAGCACCAGCAGATCAGCCTCCTGCTCGGAAGCCACCTTCAAAATGCACGTTGCCGGTGCTCCAAATTCAAGGATGGTTTCCGGCGCATACTGTAACGCAGCATTCTTGGGCACAAGCTCCCGCAGCCTCTTCAACCCATCTTCGATGGGCCCAGGCCAGTTTCCGAGCTCCGTGTAATCTTCGAGGACGTGGGTCAGCGTAAGCCGCGCTTGGAACTCCTCGGCCAGTCTCACGACCAGCGGAACCAGAGCTGCGGAATTGGGAGCAAAATTAGTGGAGCAGACAATCTGCCTCACTTCAAGCTCGACCGGAGCGAGGTCCCTGGCCTTAGCTGGGAAGATGGGCAGCTTGGCGCGTCCTTGCACTTTCGGTCCCACCGTCAGTACGGGGCACGGAGCATGGCGAAGGATCTCTTCCGCCACTGAGCCCAGCAGAAGCTTGCCCAGCCCTGTGCGGCCGTGGGTTCCGACCACAATCAGATCAATTCCGTTGTCGTCGATGATGCGCGAGAGATTGTTCCAGACCTTGCCGTGCCGGACATGGGTACGGTGCGATATGCCGCCCAAATGGTCTGCCAGTCGCTTAATTTTCTCCGTGGCCTCGGTGTGCGCGTCCTCGTACAGCGTCCCCATGCTGACGTAGTCGACGCCTCCCGTCA
>Ga0070732_10001794_pt1 | contig 11669 bp, 11 predicted proteins | sample Coa_R1_5_FD_66449 | JGI IMG/M metagenome (GOLD analysis project Ga0070732, IMG submission 66449) | Surface soil microbial communities from Centralia Pennsylvania, which are recovering from an underground coalmine fire - Coalmine... | ecosystem: Environmental > Terrestrial > Soil > Unclassified ...
CGGAGACCTCGCCGCGGCGCTCACACGCGTCTATCCACAGCTCGAAGGCCATTTCTCGATCGTCGCCATCCACCACGACCATCCCGACGTCCTCGTCGGCATCCGGCACCAGACGCCCCTCGTCGTCGGCGTCGGGGAGGGTGAGATGTTCATCGCCTCCTCCGTGGCCGCATTCCTCTCCGAGACACGCCGCGCGCAGTTCCCGGCCGACGGAGAGGTGATCGAGATCACCCCGGCGGGATCGCGTTTCTTCGTCGACGGGGTGGAGAAGACGCGCGAGGTGGAGGAGGTCCCCTGGGACCAGGACGTGGCCGAGAAAGGCGGTTTCGAGACGTTCATGCTCAAGGAGATCTACGAGCAGCCGGAGGCGGTGAGCGAGACGATCGGGGACCGTGTGCGCGGGCACAAGCTCGTGCTCGAGGCGCTCGCGCTGACGGAGCTCGAGATCCAGAACCTGCGCCGCGTCGTCATCGTCGCCTGCGGGACTGCATACCACGCGGCGGTCGTCGGGCGGTATGTGATCGAGGAATGGGCCCGCGTGCCGGTCGAGCCGGACATCGCCAGCGAATGGATCTACCGCAACCCGGTGCTCTCGAAGGACACACTCGTCATCGGCGTCTCGCAATCGGGCGAGACGCGCGACACCGTCAACGCGGTCAAGCTCGCGCGTGAGCGAGGCGCCCGGACGCTCGCGATCACGAACCTCATGGGTACGCAGATCACGCGCGAAGCGGAGTCGACCATGTACACGCGCTGCGGCCTCGAGGTTGGAGTCGCGGCGTCGAAGACGTTCACCGCACAGGTGGCGCTGCTCTCCCTCATCGCGCTCAAGTTCGCGCAGATCCGCAAGACGCTGCCGGAGGACGAGGTCGACTTCATCCTCGACCGTCTGCACGAGCTGCCGGAGAAGATCCAGACCTTCCTCGACGACGTCGACTCCGGACGCCATCGGATCGACGAGATCGCGCAGCGCTTCCACGACAAGCCGTTCTTCCTCTACCTCGGGCGCCACATCGGCCTTCCCGTCGCTCTCGAGGGCGCGTTGAAGCTCAAGGAGATCTCGTACATCCCGACCGACGCGTACTCCGCGGGCGAGATGAAGCACGGCCCGATCGCGCTGCTCGAGGAGGGAACCCCCGTCGTCGTCGTCGCCACGAACATCCACGTCTACGAGAAGATCGTCTCCAACATCCAGGAAACGCGGGCACGCGGTGCGCACGTCATTGCGATCGCGACCGAGGACAACGAGGACATCCAGCATCACGCCGACGACGTCATCTACGTGCCGCGCACGCCGGCGTTCCTGCAGGCCGTGCTCGCCGTGATCCCGCTTCAGCTGCTCGCCTACAAGATCGCGCGACTGCGCGGCCTCAACGTCGACCAGCCGAGGAACCTCGCCAAGACCGTAACCGTCGAGTAGACCCGACGCTGCGCCAGAACTCGGCGAACGTCCGCTCGAAGAGAAGCCCGGCTCGAAGCGTCTCGGCACGGTGCGCGTGGCCGATCCTGAGCTCGATCTCCTCGTAGACCGCTAGCCGGGCGCGGTGCGTCTCCTCCTGTGCGCGCGCGAGCGCAACGATCTCGTCGTCGGTGAGCTCCTGGCCGAAGAACAGCTTGAGCAGCCCGACGTCGCGAACCTGGGTCGGCTCGGCCGTCGGCTGCCGGAGCCACTCGGCGAGCGCATGACCACCGGCGTCGGTGAGCGCGTACATGCGCCGGTGCCTGCCTCCCTCCTCCTGCTTCTCCACGAGCAGGCCGAGCTCGACCAGCCGCGCCGGCTCGGCGTAGAGCTGGGAGTGGGGGAAGTTCCAGAAGTTCCCCACCGATTTCGCCACCTGCTGCTTCATCTCGTACGACGTGGCGGCGCCGCTGCGGACGAGGCCGAGCACGACGTAGGAAACGGTCGTGAGCAGGGGGTTTGACATGCGTGTCGACTCTAACGTATGTTCCGGATGATCCGAAGCGGACTATAGGAGCGGTGATGAACGGAACGCAAGGGGTCACGGCGCGGCTCGCACGTGCGAGCGCCCGGCGGCCGCGGCGCGCGCTGGCGGCGTGGGGGATCGCCGTGGTCGCCGCGCTCGCGCTCGTTGCCACCTCGCTGCACGGCCTCACGTCCAACTCGAACGTCATCGGCTCGCCGGCGTCGACCAGGGCTGCGGACGCGATCGCGAAGGCATTCCCGCGCACCGCCGCGGCTGCGAAGCACGACGTTGTCGTCGTCGGCTCGACGCGTTACCGGGTGCAGTCGCAGGAGTTCCAGGCCTTCGGCCGGCGCCTGATCGGCGGGCTGCGGGCAACCGGAAAGGTGAGCGACATCCACGTGGTCGCGGTCTCTCGCGACGGGCATGCGGCACTCGCCTCGCTCGTCATCCGCAGCGACTCGGGCGCGAAGCCGGTCGAGAAAGTGGTCGAGAACGCGAACGGCTCGACGTTCTCGGTCGGCATCACCGGCTACCGGACGGCGAACTACGACTTCGGCACGCAGTCGCAGAAGGACCTGGAGAGCGGAGAGCTTGCCTTCGGGCTGCCGGCTGCGCTCATCGTCCTCGTGCTTGTGTTCGGCGCACTGGTGGCCGGCCTCGTGCCCGTCCTCATGGCGATTCTCTCCATCGTCGTCGCGCTCGGCCTTGTCGCACTGCTCTCGCTCGGGTTCACGCTCTCGGTCTTCATCGTGAACATGCTCACGGGAATGGGTCTCGCGCTCGGGATCGACTACTCGCTGTTCGTCGTCTCCCGGTTCCGCGAGGAGCGCATCCTCGGGTTGCACAAGGAGGATGCGATCGCGCGGGCAGGCGCAACCGCGAGCCGCGCCGTCCTCTTCAGCGGCAGCACCTTCGTGGTCGCGCTCATCGGCATGTTCATCGTGCCGACCTCGATCATGCGCAGCCTTGCGCTCGGCGCAATCCTCGTCGGGATCGTCTCGGTCGCGGCCGCGTTGACGCTCCTGCCGGCACTGCTGAGCTTGCTCGGCGACCGGGTGAACGCACTCAGGGTGCCCGTGCTCGGCCGAAACCTCGGCCGTCCGGGGGCGCTCGAAGGACGGATGTGGCGCCGCATCGTCGAGGTCGTGTTGCGCCGGCCGGCCGTGTTCCTGGCCGTGACCGTGGCGGCGATGCTCGCCGCGGCGTCGCCCATCTTCGGCCTGCACATCGGCGCCAACGGCGTCAGCACGCTGCCGTCGAGCCTCCCGTCGAAGCAGGGCTATGTCCTCTTGCAGAAGGACTTCCCGGTGCAGAGCCCCGAGCCGGTCGACATCGTCGCCGTCGGCGGCGGGCCGGCCGCGCGCGCCGGTCTCGTCACCCTCGAGAAGCGCCTAGCGGGCGACCCGCGATTCGGCGCGGGCGCCGTTCAGACGTCGGCATCCAAGGGGGTCTCGCTGCTCACGGTTCCCGTCCGCGGCGACGCCGCCGGCAACAACGCAGTTGCGGCCGTCCGTGATCTCCGTGCCCACCTCATTCCGCCGCTGTTCAAGGGGAGCGGGGTCAAAGTGTACGTCGGCGGCGAGACCGCCGAGGACGTCGACTACTTCGATGCTGCCACCAACCCGACGCCGTATGTCCTGCTCTTCGTGCTCGGGCTGAGCCTCATCCTGCTCAGTGTGGCGTTCCGCTCGATCGTGGTCGCGCTCGTCTCGATCGTGCTCAACCTGCTGTCGGTCGGCGCCGCGTACGGTCTGCTCACGCTCGTGTTCCTGTACGGTGACGGCGCGAGCTTCTTCGGCTTCCAGCACACGCACGTCATCGACGCGTGGGTGCCGCTGTTCCTCTTCTCGGTGCTCTTCGGCCTGTCGATGGACTACCAGGTGTTCCTGATGAGCCGCATCAAGGAGCGATACGACATCTCCGGCTCGACACGCGAGGCGGTCGCCTCCGGTGTCGCCTCGACGGCGCGGATCATCACCGGCGCGGCGCTGATCATCGTCGTCGTCTTCGCCGGCTTCGCGGCCGGCAAGCTGGTGATGTTCCAGCAAATGGGCTTCGGCGTCGCCGTCGCCCTGCTGCTGGATGCGACCGTGATCCGCTCGGTCGTCCTGCCGAGCATGCTCAGCCTGCTCGGCTCTCGCAGCTGGTACCTGCCGCGCTGGCTCGAGTGGCTGCCGCACGTCGACGTCGAGGCGCCGCCTACTCAGGGGGACGTCGTAACCGCTTGACCTCCGAGCGGCGCCGCTTGCCCTCGAGGCGACGCTCGCGCGAGGCCGCGGACGGCTTCGTCGGCACTCGGCGGCGCTCGACCCGCAGAGCATCCCGAAGTGCTGCGACGACGCGCTCGACGGCGAGCTCGCGATTACGAAGCTGGCTGCGCTCGTCCTGCGCGACGGCGCGGAGGACCGGGCCTTCCTTCGCGACGACGCGGCGCTTCTGCGTGTCCGACAGCGCCTCCGACGCCTCGACGTCGAAGATCGCCTCGACACGCGTCTCGGATTTCTGCGCGTGCTGCCCGCCGGGGCCACTCGACCGCGACGTGCGCAGTTCGATCTCGCGCAGCGGCAGGACGACCGAGCGTGTGACGCGAATAGACTCGCCGTCCATGGCGGCGATTCTCCTCGACGTCGACGGTGTGCTGCACGTCTCCGGTGAGGAGATCCCAGGCGCGGCCGCCGCGATCCGGCGACTCCGGGCCGCCGGCCACCGGCTTCGCTTCGTCACCAACACGACGACGCGCTCACGAGCGCGCCTGGCCGCCGAGCTTCGCGGCCAGGGCATCGAGCTCGACGACGACGAGGTACAGACCACCGCCGGCGCCGCCGTGAGCGCGCTCCGAGGCCGCCGCGTGTTCGCGCTCACGATGCAGGCGATCGTCGCCGACCTGGACGGGATCGAGCTGGTCGGCGAAGGAGCCGACGCGGTTCTCCTCGGCGGCGCCGACGAGACACCCGAGACGAACCTCGTGTTCTCGTACATGAACCTGGCCCGGGCGTTCGCCGAGCTCGAGCTCGGCGCCGACTTGTACTGCCTGCACCGGAACCGGTGGTGGCAGACGGCGCGCGGGCCGCTGCTCGACGCCGGCGCGTTCGTGGCAGGGCTCGAGTACGCCGCGCAGGTCGAGGCGGTCGTCCTCGGCAAGCCGAGCGTGTCGTACTTCACCGCCGCCTGCGAAGCGCTCGACGCCGATCCGGAGCTGACCTGGATGGTGGGCGACGACCTCGAGAGCGACATCGCCGGCGCGCAGGCATTGAACATGAGAACCGTGCTCGTGCGCACCGGGAAGTTCCGGCCCGACACCGTCGAGGCGTCGCGCGTTCGTCCCGACGGGATCGTGTCCTCGCTCGGCATGCTGCCCGACTGGCTCGAGGAGCACCTGTGATTCGTGTCGGCACCGACCTCATCGAGATCGAGCGGGTGCGCCGCGCGCTCGGGCGGTACGAGCGCTTCCGAGAGCGGTGCTTCACGCCTGCCGAGCGCGCGTACTGCGACTCGCGGCCGAATCCGGCGCAGAGCTACGCGGGGCGCTTCGCGGGCAAGGAGGCGGTCGGCAAGGCGCTCGGCTTCGGAGTGGCGCGCGCGTTCGCGTGGACGGACATCGAGATCGTCGGGCGCCCCAAGCCGTCGGTGCGGCTGTCCGGGCGCGTCGCCGATTGGGCCGAACGCATCGGCGTCAGCGCGGTCGACCTGTCGATGACGCATTCCCGCGAGCTTGCCCAGGCGGTGGCCGTGGTAAGCGATGGCTGAGAGCGATTTCGACGAGCTCTACACGGCCGCGGAGATGCGCACCGCCGAGGAGCGCTATCCCGGGTACCCGGAGACCGTCCCCGAGCTGATGGAGCGCGCGGGGAGCGCGGTCGCACACGTCGGCATCGCCCGGTATCGGGACGCGCGTCGGTGGACGGTCGTCTGCGGGGGCGGCTCGAACGGAGGAGACGGCCGCATCGCGGCGCGCGAGCTGGGGCGCGCGGGCAAGGACGTCGTCGTGGTGGATGCGAAGGCGGGCGAGTCGAAGCTCGGCGAGCCGGACGTGATCGTCGACGCGCTCTTCGGCACCGGGTTCTCCGGAGAGCCGCGCGCAGACGCGTCTGCGCTGATCGAGCGGATGAACGCCTACGCCGCGCCGATACTCGCGGTCGACCTCCCCTCCGGTGTCGACGCGTCGTCGGGGGAGATCGCAGGCGCGGCAGTCGTCGCGGACGCGACCGTCACGTTCCACGGCCGCAAGGTCGGCGTCGTCGTCGCGCCGGGCCGGTTTCACGCCGGCGTCGTGCACGTCGCCGACATCGGGCTCGCCCGCGTCGAGACCGAGCAGCTGCTCGTCGGGCCGGGATTGCTCCGCTCGGTGCCGCGCCGTGGTGAGCGCGACAACAAGTACACCGCAGGTCACGTCCTCGTCGTCGGCGGGTCGCCCGGACTGACCGGCGCGCCGTCCCTGACCGCGATGGCCGCCCTGCGCGCCGATGCGGGCTACGTGACTCTCGCAGCTCCCGAGTCGACGCTTCCGGTCCTCGAGCAGCGCCTCGTCGAGGTGGTCAAGCGTCCGCTGCCGGACGACCTCGCCGACCTGGCGGCAAAGGCGTCGTCGCTTGCGATCGGGCCCGGACTCGGCCGAGGCGAAGGTGTGCGCTCGCTTGTGCGGCGGGCGCTCGAGGGGCTGCGGCTGCCGGCCGTGGTCGACGCCGACGCCCTGTTCGGCCTCGAGCCGGCCGACTGGCCGGCGCCGCGCGTGCTGACCCCACACGAGGGCGAGCTTGCACGGCTGCTCGGCCGCGACTCGAAGGACGTCGCGGAGCATCGCCTCGCCGCCGTGCGCGAGGCGACGGAGCGGTTCCGATGCGTCGTCTTGCTCAAGGGGCCAGACACGCTCATCGCCGCTCCCGGTCGCGGCGTGCTCGTGTCGGCGCTCGGGCTGCCGTCGCTCGCGACCGCGGGAACGGGCGATGTCCTCACCGGCATCATCGGGGCGTTTCTCGCGAAGGGAATGGACGCGCAGCTCGCGGCAGCGGCCGGCGCGGCGGCTCAACAGCGCGCGTCGGTGGAAGCGCAGCAGCGAGCCGGGCTCGTCGCCGGGGACTTGATCGAGGCGCTGCCGCGCGTCCTGCGGTAATGCATCGCAGCGAGATCACGATCGACCTGGCCGCGGCGCGCCGCAACGTGCGTACGCTGCTCGACCGGCTCGGCGGTGCGCAGCTCTGGGCCGTTGTGAAGGCGAATGCATACGGCCACGGCGCGTCCGACATCGCGGGCGCGGCGCTCGGAGCCGGCGCCTCGGCCCTCTGCGTCGCAACCGTTCCCGAGGCGCTCGCGCTCCGCCGTGAGTTCCCGGCGGCGCGCATCATCGCCATGGGGCCTGCGCTCGACCGGGAGGTCGGGCAGGCGCGCGAGGCGCGCATCGAGCTCGTCGTGTCCTCGGAAGAGGTCCCGCCGGGCGTGCGCGTGCATCTCAAGCTCGACACGGGCATGGGCCGCTGGGGCGTCGCGGAGCTGACCTCCGCGCCCGCGCTCGAGGTGGTGGGGTTGATGAGCCATCTCGCCACGGCCGACATCGACTCCGCGTATGCGGAGTGGCAGATCAGCCGCTTTCAGGCGGCGACGGCGCCGTACACGCATCTCGAGCGACACATCGCGAACAGCGCCGCGGCGCTTCGATATCCCTCGGCGGCCTTCGACGCCGCGCGGTGCGGCATCGCCGTGCTCGGCCTCTCGCCGTTCGGGACCGATCCGTCGGAGGACGGCCTGCAGCCCGTGCTCGGCTGGACGAGTCACGTCGCCGAGTCGAAGCTCCTCCGCCGCGAAGAGAGCACGGGCTACGGCCGGCGCTTCGTGGCCGAGCGCGACACCTGGATCGGAATCGTCCCCGCGGGCTACGCGGACGGCTTCCGCCGCGAGCTGACCGGGACGAAGGTGCGCGTCGGCGGCGAGCCTCGCCGCGTGATCGGGACGGTGTCGATGGACGCGTTCGCGGTCGAGCTCGCCGAGGAGGTCCCGGTCGGAACCCCCGTCGTGCTCGTCGGGCCGGGCGTCCTCGTCGAGGAGCACGCGCGCATCGCGAACACGATTCCCCACGATCTCGTCTGCCGCATCAACAGCGATCCCACCCGCGCCCGACGTGTCGTCGTGGATGGCTGACCGTTTCGCACGCACTGCGGAGCAGATCGCCGCGAAGCAGGACGAGCGCGCTGCCGAGCTCGCGGCGAAGGTGCATGCCTTCGTCCTCCCGCAGGGAGACGAGCGCGCGATCGACGTCGGGACGGGCGCCGGTGCGCTCGCCCTCGCGCTCGCGCCGCTCGTGCGAGAAGTCGTCGGAGTCGACCGCGTCCCCGAGCTGCTCGAACTCGCGCGAGCGCGCGCCGCCGGCCTGGGCACGGTCACATTCGTCGACGCGGACGCGGAGCATCTTCCGTTCGACGACTTCTCGTTCGATCTCGCCGGGACGCTGCGCATGCTCCATCATGTTCCGCGCCCCGAGCTCGTCCTCGCCGAGCTCGTGCGCGTCACGCGCCTTGGCGGCCGCGTCCTCGTCGTGGACCAGATAGCGCCGGTCGACCCGCTCGCTGCGATCGAGCTCGACCGGTTCGAGCGCGCCCGTGATCCCGGCCACACGCGTCTGCTTCCGGAGATCGACCTTCGGCAGCTGTTCGAGGCGAACGGGCTCGTGCTGCAGCGAGACCGGCGCGAGACGGAGCGCAGGCTGCTCGATCCGTATCTCGATCTCGCCGGCTGCGAGGGCGAAGCGCGCGAGCGTGCTTCCGCGCTCGCGCCCGACGGGCCGGGCGCGTACACGGCCACGCTGGGCTGGTACCTGCTGTCGCGCTCCTAGTGGCGCAGGTGCGCGACCGCTTCGGCGAGGTTGTGGCGCTCGGCCTCGAGGCCGGTGAACGAGAGTTGCAGGCGGCGCTCGCCCTCGGCGGTGAGCCGCAGGTGAGCGACCCGCGCGTCGCGGCCGGACTGCTCGCGCGTGACGAGCCCGCTCTCTTCGGCGCGGTTGACGAGCTCCGTCACCGTGCTTTGCGCCAGCTGAAGGCGCCGCGAGAGCTCGGTCACGGTCGAACGCTCGGTGCGGTCGGGCGCGCCCTTGATCAGCAGGAGGAGGAGGTACCGCTGTGGGGTGAGGCCGGAGCGCCGCGCGATGCGCTCGGTCTGGCGCAGAAAGCCGCGTAGAGCCGCGCGGAACTCCGCCACGGCGATGACGTCGTCGAGATTGAACTCGTCCACCGCGGAAATCCTATTCCCGCCGCGACGCGGCGAGAACACGGGCGAATATGTTCGGCATCAGCGCCTGGAGCGGGCCGATCAGGCCGTAATAGCGCGGCACGCTCGACTCACCCCAGCCGCGCTCGACCGATCTGAGCACGTGTGCGGCCACGGTTTCCGGCCCGACCACGAACGACTTCGCGTATGCGGGCAGCCATGCCTGGGGGAAGCCTTCGGTCTCGACGAACCCGGGCTTCACCGTATGCACGCGGATGCGGCGACGACGGAGCTGCACCGCCGTTGCGCGCGAGAACGCCAGCTGCGCGTGCTTCGACGCCGAATACGGGCCGGACGGCGGAACGGCGACTTCACCGGCCACCGAGACGATGTTGACCACGTCCGACGGCGCGGCCGCTTCGAGGCCCGGCATGAATGCACGCAGGCACCACAGGCTCCCGAGGTAGTTCGTTCGCATGACACGCTCGATGACCTCCGGATCGCCGTCGACGAAGGTCGAGCGGCCGGCCACGCCGGCGTTGTTCACCAGGAGGTGGATCTGGGGGTGGCGTGCGAGCACGCGCGCGGCGGTGGCATCGACGGCGGCGCGGTCCGATACGTCGCACACCTCTGTCTCGCCGCCGATCTCGCCGGCGACCGTGCGAAGGCGGTCCTCGCGCCGAGCGAGGAGGACGCAGAGCCAGCCCTTCCGCGAGAGGCCGCGCGCGATCTCCTCACCGATTCCCGATGACGCTCCCGTGACCACCGCGACCTGCACGGACTCACCCTACGGCTGATTAGGATCGCGCGATGGCCGAAGAGTTCGCAGGGAAGCGTGCGCTGGTCCTGGGTGTCGCAAACAAGCGCTCGATCGCGTGGGCGATCGCCCAGGCGCTTGCCGACGGAGGAGCGCGGCTCGCGTTCACCTACCAGGGGGAGCGCATCGAGAAGAGCGTCCGCGAGCTGGCCGCTGGTGTCGACACCGCGCTGGTCACCGAGTGCGACGTGCGCTCCGACGGCGACATCGCACGTGTCTTCGGCGAGGTCGGCGACACGTTCGGCGGTGAACTCGACATTCTCGTCCACTCGGTCGCGTTCGCGGCGGCCGAGGACCTGGAGGGGCGCTTCACCGACACCCCTCGCGACCGGTTCTGGCTCGCGGTCGACGTGAGCGCGTACTCGCTCGTCGCCTGTGCCCGAGCGGCAGAGCCGTTGATGGAGAAGGCGGACGGCGGCTCGATCGTGACGATGACCTACCTAGGCGGCGTGCGTGCGGTGCCGCACTACAACGTGATGGGCGTCGCGAAGGCGACGCTCGACGCGTCCATGCGCTATCTCGCGTGGGATCTCGGGCAGAAGAACATCCGCGTGAATGCGATCTCCGCCGGACCTGTGCGAACGCTCGCGGCACGCTCGATCGCCGGCTTCCCCACCATGGAGGCGATCGTCGAGGAGCGCGCGCCGCTGCACCGGCACGTCACCGCAGAGGACGTCGGCGCAGCCGCCGCCTACCTTCTCGGCGACGGCGCCAAGAACGTCACCGGGACGACGCTGTACGTCGACTCCGGCTATCACTCGATGGGCATGTAGAGAGGCAGCGGCGCAACGTAGGTGGCGCCGCACGTGCAACTTGGGCAGCTTCGCCGATGTGCGGAGCGCGCCGCTCTCCTACCGTCGCGGCACTCCCACTTCTCACACGTGAGGTGGCCGACGATTGGAGGTCGTGATGACGACGTTGCTTCCCCGGCTCCGGTACAGGCCCTTGGCAGGCTCCGCCGCAGCCGCGCTCATCCTGGGCCTTGTTGCCGTGGCTCTTCAGTTCAGCTCAGCCGCGAGCGCCCGGAGTGATCCTTCCCCGTCCTGTGCGGACCCCGTGACCAGCGCACCGACCGGTCCTGCGACCGTTTCGACCGCGTCGACGTCCTTCGGCAAGGTGCTGGTCGTCGGCTCGGGCGATTACACCGGTTGCTCTCTGTACCTGCTCACGTCGGACCAGCTCCATTCGCTCACCGGCTCGCACTTCGCGTGTAGCGACGGTCCGAACGCCATCGGTAAGCCCTGCGACACCGATCTCTGGCCGGCACTTCTCACCGACGGCGCCCCCATCGCCGGGCCGGGGGTCAAGCGCAACCTCCTCGGGACGGTGACCCGCACCGACCTCCCCGGCCTGTCGTCGGTGCAGCAGGTGACCTACGCCGGTCAACCGTTGTACCGCTTCTTCCTCGACGAGGACCCGGGGGAGACGGAGGGGGCCAACCTGTTCGACCCGGTGACGAGCCCCACGGGCATCTGGTACCTGGTCGAGCCGAATCGGGGCAATCCCGCAACCGGCCCGGCCCAACTGCAGCTCGAGACCGCTCCCCTCGGAGGCACTGGCCCCGACCAGACCGTGCTGGCCGCGACGATGAACGAGGACTTCAGCCTCTTCACGAACGGGACCTTCCCCGTCTACACCTCGAGCCCGGACCGTGGCTCCGGGAAGGGCCTCGGCCTGGCGGGCCCCTGCCAGGCTCTGTGCAACCAGTACTGGCCGCCCGTCCTCACCTCCGG
>Ga0070732_10001795_pt1 | contig 11652 bp, 9 predicted proteins | sample Coa_R1_5_FD_66449 | JGI IMG/M metagenome (GOLD analysis project Ga0070732, IMG submission 66449) | Surface soil microbial communities from Centralia Pennsylvania, which are recovering from an underground coalmine fire - Coalmine... | ecosystem: Environmental > Terrestrial > Soil > Unclassified ...
GGCGGCAGCACCTGGTTCGGAGGATTCTTCGGTCCGCCGGAGATCTGATTGCCGCTGAACGTGACGTCCTGAATCTCGCCCGACTGAACTTTGGCGATGAAATCGGTCAGCGGGATCTCTTTGGCCGGGCTCTGAAAGGCCGCGGCAAACTGCCAGATCGCGACAATCAATACGATGATGCCGAGCCAGATGAGCAAGCTCTTCAGCGTCGAGTTCATAAGGCAATAATTTTCAACAATACCACGCCGGACTCAGGCCTCGTCACGCGGAACTCCTCGGCCAGGGCATAGCCGGCCACCCACACAATCCGTCCCGTGTCATCAACCACGATCGGCACCCGATCACGCGCGTGCCTCGGCACTTTCCGGTCCACGAACACATCCTGAATCTTGCGACGCCCGGGCGCCCCGAGTGGTCGGAGTCGATCACCCGGCCGCCGGCTCCGCACTCGAAGCCCGCCTTCGAGGGCGTCGCCCTGGACCGCCGCGGCCTGGCCCCGGCCGTTCGGCCAGTCTTGGACCCCCGCTCCCGGAACGTCCGTCACTTCGGCCACCAGGCGCACGCCAGCTTCAGGTACATCCACCGACCCGGGTACGGGCAACGGCCGGTCAAAACCACCTTCAGTTCGTCGCCCGCGGCCGGCAGCCCGCGTCAATACCGCCTGGTCGGGCGTGAAATCCACGGCCGCGCCCGGCAGGTCGAGGTGCCCCTTCGACGTATCGGCGGCGGACAGGGTCCGGATAGCGTCGATGTGCCGTGCGGCCACCCCCGCCACGCTCACCCGTTCCAGGGCCCCGCGGACCACCCGCCGGGCCACGGCCGGGGCCAAACCGGTCAGCAGCGCCCGGCTGAGCCCGACGGCAGCCCCCTCAGATGAGACGATCTTTCGCGCCGCTTTGATTGCCGCTTCCTCGAGGACCGCTTCGTCGTCTCTGGCCAGGGCGGCGAACCGCGCCAAGGCCATGACCCCCCCGGGGGCGAGTCGTTCGATGGCCGGCAGCAGGTCATGTCGGATGGCGTTACGCGGAATCGAACGCGCGGCGTTCGACGAATCCTCGCACCACGCTTCGCCGCGCGCGACGAGGTCGGCCCGGAGCGCCGCGCGACGCATGTCGAGCAGCGGCCGGACGAGGCAGCCGCGTCGGGGGCGGATGCCGCCCGCGCCCCGCGCGCCGCTGCCTCGCAGCAGACGCAGCAGGACGGTCTCGGCCTGGTCGTCGGCCGTGTGCGCCGTGGCCACGCTCGACGCGTGTAGCCGGACGGCCGCGTCCTTGAAGAACGCGTCGCGCGCCTCGCGAGCGGTGGCCTCGATCGATCGATGCGCGGCCCGGGCGTCGGCCGCGATGTCGCGGCGCGCCACGTCAACGGCCAGGCCCAACCGCTCGCCGAGGGCTCGGACGAAGGCCTCGTCGCGGTCCGACTCGGCGCCCCGGAGACAGTGGTTCAGGTGCACGACACCCGCCAGGCTGAACGCGGCTGCTCCCGACGCCTGGAGGTCGTGCATGAGCCAGGCCAGCGCCACCGAATCGGCGCCGCCCGAGACGGCAATCGCCACGCGGTCCCCCGGCGCGACCAGGGCTTGGGCGTGCATCACGCGAAGCAGGCGACGGAGAAGAGGTCTCACGCCGAAAGAGGAAGAAGTTGGTGCCGGTGCAGGGATTCGAACCCCGGACACTGCGGTTATGAGCCGCATGCTCTAACCAGCTGAGCTACACCGGCGACAATCTTTGATGATACTACGCGGTCGCCACGAGGGCGGCGGCGAGCAGCGGCAGCATCAGCTCGTGGTGGCCGGTGATCGAGTACCCGTGACCGATGCCGGCGACCGGTCGCCGGACGACATTCGTCTCGGATCGGTACGCGCGGAGAAAATCGAAGTTCACCGTCGTCAGCCCGTCGAGCGAGATGCCTTGATTGCGGACGAGCGCCACGGCTTTGAGGAACACTTCGGGCAGCACCACGGCCGATCCGCAGTTGAGGTAGACGCCGCCTTCGAGCTTCGAGACGAACGTCGTGAAATACCGGAAGTCGCGCAGGCTGCCCTCGCCGATGGCGGCCCCGGACGCGGAGACGTGCATGTGGGTGATATCCGTCCCGATCGCGATGTGCGCGGTGACGGGAATCTGCAGCCGCGAGGCCGCGGAGAGCACGCTCACGCGGGAGAACGGCGGATGGCGGTTCGCCAGCGCTTCGACGACCGACTGCGCGAGGCCCCGACCGCGGCCGACGCCGTCGGCGATCGCATGATTCAAGCCCGATCCCGTCTCTTCGGCCATGCCGAATCGGCCCTCGCTGAGCGTGGCCTCGACGTCTTCTGACGTCGCGCCCGCCATCGCGATCTCGTAGTCATGAATGAGCCCGGCGCCGTTCAGCGCGATGGCGGACACGAACCCGCGCTCCATCAGATCAATGAGCACCGGACCGAGCCCGGTCTTGATGACGTGCGCGCCGAGACCCCAGACGATCGCGCGGTCGTCCTCGTGCGCGCGCGACATCGCGTGCACGATCGCACGGAAGTCCGCGGCCGCCAGCACATCCGGCAGCGCCGCGAGCCAGCCGTGCATCCCGGTCGCCGGATCCCACCGCCGCGCGAACGCTTCGTGCCGCGCCTTGCTCGCGCGCGACTCGAGGGGATACGTCCGGACGCGGGATAGGTCGAATTCGTCGTAGGGCAGCTTCACGTTGTCGGCGATTCTAGCAGCCGGGCGGCGCCCGCCGTCAGCGAATCAACATCGCGTCGCCGTAGCTGTAGAAGCGAAAACCGCGCGCGATCGCGTCCCGGTAGGCGGCGAGGATGAGCTCGCGCCCCGCAAAAGCGCTGACGAGCATCAGCAGCGACGACCGGGGCAGGTGGAAATTCGTGAGCAGCGCGTCGACGACCAGAAAGCAGTGCCCGGGCGCCTCGTCAAGGCCGGGATGAATGAAGATCGACGCGAGGCCGGGCCCCGGTGCCACGACATGGTCGCCGGTCGCCGCACTCTCGAGCGCGCGCGTCGTCGTCGTGCCAACCGCGACGACCCGCCGCCCCGCGGCGTGCGCCATGCGAACGGCGGTCGCGGTCGCGATGGGAATGTCGTACCGCTCGGCGTCGACCGTGTGATCTTCGACACGATCGACACGGACGGGCTTGAACGTACCGTAGCCCACGTGGAGCGTCACGGCGGCGTGGCCGATTCCGGCGGCGTCGAGGGCGGCGACGAGCCCCTCGTCGAAATGGAGCCCGGCGGTCGGGGCGGCGACCGACCCGCGCGTTCGGGCAAAGATCGTCTGATATCGATCGCGGTCCGCCGGGGTATCGGGCCGGTCGATGTACGGGGGCAACGGCACGTGACCGATCGCGTCGACCGCCGCCGTCAGGCTGGGCGCGCCGACCGCCTCGAGCCGCACGAGTCGGCGTCCCGAGAAGCGTCGCGCCAGGATCTCAGCGCGGATCGCAACGCCCGGCGCACGTGACGCGTCCTCGAGGATCATCCGTTCGCCCACCCTGAGCCGCTGGCCCGGATGGACGAGCGCGTCCCAGAGATCGCCGCCCGCGCCATCCGGCGCCTGGTCTTCTGGCGCGGCCTCGAGCAGCACACATTCGACGGCGCCGCCGCTCGGATCGCGGCGGCCGACGAGCCGCGCCGGAAACACACGCGTGTCGTTGACGACCAGGAGGTCGCCGGGGTCGAGGAGGCGCGGCAGATCGGCGATCGCCGCCTCCCGCCACGCGCCCACGCGGCGATCGACCACGAGCAGGCGCGACTGGCCGCGCGGGCACGGCGTTTGGGCGACGCGATCGGACGGGAGGTCGAAATCGAATTCCGAGACCCGCATCAGGCCGCATCGTACAATTCTTCCCATGCGCGTGTGGCCGGGTCGTCCCTATCCCCTGGGCGCTACGTGGGACGGCCGCGGCACCAACTTCGCCGTCACTTCGGCCAACGCCACGTCAGTCGCGCTCGTCCTGTTCGATTCCGCGACCGCGCCGATGGAGTCGGTGTGCGTGCGGCTCGACGGACGCACCGAAGCCGTCTGGCACGGGTATCTCCCCGACGTTCGACCGGGTCAGCTCTATGGCTATCGCGTCGAGGGACCCTGGGATCCGGCGAAGGGCTCGCGATTCTCACCGGCCAAAGTCCTGCTCGATCCCTACGCCAAAGCGATCGGCCGGCCGCTCGTGTGGAATCCGGCGTTGCTGGCCTACCGGCCGGGATCGGACGGGCGAGACGCGGACACGACCGACAGCGCTCCCTACGCGCCGCTCGGCGTGGTCGTCGACCCGGCCTTCGACTGGCGCGACGACGATCCGCCAACGACACCGTGGCACGAGACCGTCATCTACGAGCTCCATGTCAAAGGCTTTACCGCCCTGAACCCGTTGGTGCCGGCCGATCAGCGGGGCACCTACCTCGGCCTGGCCTCGCCGCCCGCCGTCCGGCATCTCCTCGACCTGGGCGTCACCGCCGTGGAGTTGATGCCGGTACACGGGCATGCTGACGAACCTTCGCTCCTCGAGCGAGGCCTGACGAACTATTGGGGCTATAACAGCCTCGCCTATTTCGCGCCCGACGCGCGCTTTGCCGACGCCAGCACCTCGCTCAGCGTCGTCAGTCAGTTCAAGACCATGGTGCGGACCCTGCACGAGGCAGGGCTCGAGGTCATCCTCGACGTCGTCTACAACCATACGGCGGAGGGCAACCATCTGGGGCCGACGCTGTCCTTCCGCGGTCTGGACAACGCGACCTACTACCGCCTCGATCCGGCGGACCATTCCCGCTACCAGGACTTCACGGGCTGCGGCAACACGCTCAACATGCAGTCGCCCGACGTGCTGAAGCTGCTCATGGACAGCCTGCGGTACTGGGTCCTCGAGATGCACGTGGACGGCTTCCGATTCGATCTGGCGGCGGCGCTCGCGCGCTCCATGTTCGCCGTGGACCGCCTGTCGTCCTTTTTCGACGTGATCCACCAGGACCCGGTCATCTCGCGCGTGAAGCTCATCGCCGAACCGTGGGACGTCGGCGAGGGCGGCTATCAGGTCGGCAACTTCCCCCCCGGCTGGGCCGAGTGGAACGGGCGCTACCGCGATGCCGTTCGCCGGTTCTGGCGCGGCGATGCCGGCATGCTCCCCGAGTTCACGACGCGGCTGGCCGGCAGCAGCGATTTATATGGCGCCTCCGGGCGCCACCCCCACGCGAGCATCAACTTCATCACGGCTCACGACGGCTTCACGCTGGCCGACCTCGTCAGCTACCACGATCGGCACAATGAGGCCAACGGCGAGGCGAACGGCGACGGCGCGTCGGAGAACTTCAGTTGGAACGAAGGCGTGGAGGGCCCGACCGATGATGGGGCGATCGGCGAGCGTCGCGCGCGACAGCGGCGCAACCTGCTGTTTACCCTCCTGATGTCCGTGGGCGTACCGATGATCTCCGGCGGCGACGAGGTGGCGCGAACGCAGCACGGCAACAACAACGCCTACTGTCACGATTCGGCCCTGACGTGGACGCCCTGGGAAAAGGGCGCGGACCCGTCGCTGCTCGCGTTCGCGCGGGCTCTCGTCGCCTTCCGGCAATCGCAGCCGGTCCTCATGCGACGCACGTTCCTGGGCGGCCGGCGACGCGGCGTCGCGGACGTGCTGTGGCTCCGGCCGGACGGTCAGGCGATGACGGATGCGGATTGGGCCGAGACTGGCCAGCGCGTGATCCAGATGCTGCTCGATGGCGGCGCCATCCCCGAGACCGACGCGCACGGCGATCGCATCGTCGGCGACACCGTCCTGCTGGTCTTCAACGCGGAATCACAGGACGCCGAGGTCACCCTTCCGGTGCGCGAAGGCCCGACGTCACGATGGGAGCGGGTCCTCGACACGAGTCGTCCCGATGGGCCCGCGCACGTGCTCGTCGGCGGAAGCCGGTGGACGATGACGGGCAAGTCCGCGGCGGCGTTCCGACTGGGGCGCTAGCACGAGGCGCGGCCCGCGCGTTAGATCGCCCAGCGGAGCAGGACCGACCCAACGGTAAAACCTGCGCCGACCGACGCGAGCAGGATGAGATCGTTCTTCTTCAGGCGCCCGGCGGCGCGGGCGTCGGCAAGCGCGAGCGGAATCGTGCCCGCCGTGGTGTTGCCGTACTTCTCGATGTTGATGACGACCTTCTCCGGCGGCAGCCCCAGCCGCTCGGCTGCCGATTCGATGATGCGTCGATTCGCCTGGTGCAGCACGAGCAAGTCCACGTCCGACGGGCAGAGCTTGTTGCGCGCGAGCAACCGGCGCGCGATCTCCTCCGTCTTCGTCACCGCGAACTTGAACACGGTCTGCCCGTCCTGCTTGACGAAATGCAGCCGCTCGTTCACCGTCTCGTGTGTTGCAGGCCGCCGGCTGCCGCCGGCGGGCATGCAGAGCGCGGGCCCGCCGTGGCCGTCAATCTCATGGAGGAAATCGATGATCGCCGGACCATCCGGCTCGGCCGGCGACACGACGACGGCGCCGGCGCCGTCGCCGAAGACAATGCAGGTGGACCGGTCGGTATAGTCGATGATGCTCGACATGACGTCGGCACCCACCACGAGCGCGTGCTCAACCGCGCCGGTCGCCACCATCTGGCAGCCGACCGACAGCGAATAGAGAAACCCCGAACAGGCAGCGCCGAGATCGAAGCCCCACGCGTTGGTCGCGCCGATCCTCGCCTGGAGCACGCAGGCCGTGCTCGGAAACACCGTGTCTGGCGTCGTCGTGCCGACGACGATGAATCCGATATCGGCGGGCGTGAGGCCCGCTTCGGCGATCGCAGCCCGCGAGGCCGGCTCGGCCAGGTCGGACGTCGCCTGCCCAGGTTCGACCAGATGGCGCTCGCGAATGCCCGTACGCTGGACGATCCACGCGTCGGTCGTGTCGACCATGTGCTCGAGGTCCTGGTTCGTCAGCACGCGCGGCGGCACGTACGTCGCGAGGCCCGAGATCCTGACGGGGCGCACCCTCACCACAAGCGATCCCTCCCGGGCGGCATGAGCCCGAAGTATTCGTACGCCCGCGCGGTCGCCACCCGCCCTCGCGTCGTGCGATCGAGAAAGCCGATCTGAATGAGGTAGGGCTCGTAGATGTCCTCGATCGCGTCTTTCTCTTCGCCGATCGCGGCCGCCAAGCTGTTGAGGCCCACCGGGCCGCCGCTGAATTTGTCGATGATCGTGCGCAGCAGTCGCCGGTCGGACTCATCGAACCCGTGCGCGTCGACTTCGAGCAGCTCGAGCGCCCGATGGCAGACCTCGCCCGTGACGCGGCCGTCCGCTCGCACCTGGGCGAAATCCCGCACACGCCGAAGCAACCGGTTGGCGATGCGCGGCGTGCCGCGCGACCGCCGCGCGATCTCCTGCGTGGCGTCCGGCTCGATCGCCACGTCGAGAATCCGCGCCGACCGCGTGACGATCTGCACCAGGTCCGCTTCCAGATAGAAATCGAGCCGGTGCACGATGCCGAATCGGGCCCGAAGCGGCGCCGTCAGGAGGCCGGCGCGCGTCGTGGCGCCGATGAGCGTAAACGGCTGCAGGGGCACCTTGACGGATCGTGCGCTCGGCCCCTGCCCAATCATGATGTCCAGCTCGAAGTCCTCCATCGCTGGATAGAGGATTTCCTCGATGGTTGGACTCATGCGGTGGACTTCGTCGATGAACAGGACGTCGCGGGCGCCGAGGTTCGTGAGGATGGCGGCGAGGTCCCCCGGCTTCTCGAGGACCGGCCCGGACGTCGATCGGACCGGCACGCCCATTTCGGTGCCGATGACATAGGCCAGCGTGGTCTTGCCGAGACCCGGCGGCCCGTAGAGCAGGACGTGATCCAGGGCTTCGCCGCGCTGTCGCGCCGCCGTAATCGAGACGTGAAGGTTCTCGCGCACGCGCTCCTGGCCGATGTAGTCGGCGAGCGTGCGGGGCCGCAGCCCGACCTCGTACTGCGTCTCCTCGTCGACGCGGCCAGGGGTGATGAGGCGCGGATCGGTCATCGCCGCCCTCTCATCGCGCCAGATCCTTCAGGATGGCGCGCAACACGTCTTCGAAGTCACGTGACTCCGACGTCGTGAGCACGCGTTCCAGCCCGCGTTCGGCCGCCGCCCGCTGATAACCCAGATTCGCGAGCGCCGACAGGACATCGGACCGCACGTCGTCGGCCGCGCTCGGCGCGCCCGCAGGCAGCGTCTCGGCCATCTTTGGCAGACGATCGCGCATCTCGACGACCAGCCGCTCCGCCGTCTTCTTCCCGACGCCGGGAATGCTCGTCAGGCGGCCGAGATCGGCGTCACGAATCGCGCGAACCAGGCTTTCCGGCTCGATGCCGGAGAGCACGGCGAGCGCCACCCGGGGACCGATGCCGCTGATCGCAATCAGGCGCTCGAAGAGCGATTGCTCGAGCGGCGTGGCGAATCCGAACAGCTGCAGCGTGTCTTCGCGAACGTGGGTGTGAATGCGTAGCGCCACGCTCGAGCCGACGTCGCCCACGGCGTAGAACGTCGAGAGCGGCACCTGAACATCGTAGCCGACGCCGCCGACGTCGACGACGAGCCGCTGCAGCTGCTTGTCGAGGAGGGTGCCGGAAAGGTGCGCGATCACGGCGCGGAGCGGCGCGCCGCCGGGAGAACCCGCACCGCGCGCCAACTGCGTTCGCGGCGGGCCGGGGGGGCGGCGGCCCCGAGCGCGGCCGCCCGGGCCGAGTGCGCGTGACACAGCGCGACGGCCAGGGCGTCGGCCGCGTCGTGCGGCGACGGCGCGGCCGCCAGGCCGAGAAGGAGTTTCACCATCTGCTGAATCTGCGCCTTTTCTGCGCGGCCGTAGCCGACGACCGCCTGCTTGATTTCAGCCGGCGTGTACTCGACCACCGGCACGCCCGCCTCGACTGCCGCCAGGACGGCGACGCCGCGCGCATGGCCGAGCACGAGCGCGCTGCGGACGTTCCGCGCGTGAAACAGGTTCTCGACGACCACGCAGTCGGGACCCGACTCACGGATGAGCCGAGACAAACCGGCGTGAATGGCTTGCAACCTGGTGGCCAGCGCCGCTTTGGATGACATCGACAACGCACCGCACGTCACGAGCCGATGGCGCGTGCCGTCGGTGTCCAGGCACCCGTAGCCCGTCCGAGTCGATCCGGGATCGATCCCGAAGACCCTCACGCCAGCGAAGCCTCGATTTCCTTCTCCTCGATGTCGAAGTTGGACCAGACGTTCTTCGTGTCGTCGTAATCCTCGAGGGCTTCCATCAGCTTCAACATCTGTTGCGCCGGCCGACCCTCGAGCTTGATGTAGTTCTGCGGCAGCATCGCGATCTGGGACGTGGACGGCTCGATGCCCAGCGCCTTGACGGCGTCGACCACCGCCTGGTGCCTGTCGGCCGCCGAGATGATCTCCCAGGCGCTGCCGTCGTCTTTCATGTCGTCGGCGCCGGCGTCGAGGACCGCGCTCATGAGGGCGTCCTCCTCGACCTTGCCTTTTTCGACCGTGACGAGGCCCTTCTTCTCGAACATCCAGCCGACGCTGTTCGCCTCGCCGAGGTTGCCGCCAAAGCGCGTGAGAATGTGCCGTACCTCGCCGACCGTGCGGTTGCGATTGTCCGTCAGGGTCTCGACGAGAATGGCCACGCCGCCGGGGCCGAAGGCCTCGTAGGTGACTTCGTCGTAGCTCACGCCCTCTTCTTCGCCCGTGCCGCGACGGATGGCTCGTTTGATGTTCTCGGCCGGCATGTTCGCCGCACGGGCGTCGGCGATGACGGTTCGGAGCCGCGGATTCATGTCCGGGTCCCCGCCGCCGTTTCGGGCGGCGACGGTCAATTCCTTGATGAGGCGCGTGAACACCTTGCCGCGCTTGGCGTCGGCGGCGCCCTTCTTGTGCTTAATCGTGGCCCACTTTGAATGGCCTGACATGGCTTACTCCGGTCGCAGAGAGGTTGACGTGGGAGGATCTTAGCAGAGGCGTGGAGGCGTCAAAGGCTGGGAGGCGTGCAGGCACGACCGTCAAGACCCGAGTGTCAGTAGTCCATCAAGCGCCTGGCCGCGTGCTCGATCTCGTCTTCGCTCGGCAGGAAGACCGCCTCGAGCGGCGGCGAATAGGGCACGGGGGTATCCAGGGCGCCAACGACGCGGACGGGTGCATCCAGCCACTCGAACGCCTCCTCCTGAATGACGGCCGCCAGCGACTCCCCAATCCCGCCGGTCCGAGAGTCCTCGTGCACGATGAGCACTCGGCCCGTCGCGCGGGAGAGCGCCAGAACCGCCCCGCGGTCGAGCGGCGCGAGCCACCGCAAGTCGAGGACAGCCGCCTCGACGCCGGCGCCCTTCAGCTTTTCGGCGACGCGAAGGGCCGCATGCACGTAAGCGCCGTACGAGATGATGGCAAGGTCGGTGCCGGCCCGCCGGAGCGCCGCCCGGCCGATCGGCACGGGCGCCGGCGCCTCGTCGGCGAGCAACTGCTTGATGCGGGGATCGCGATAAAGCGCGATGTGCTCGTAGTAGAGCACGGGATCGGGATCGGCGACGGCCGACGCCATGAGGGCGCGCGCGTCGTGCGGCGTCGACGGCACGACGATCTTCAGTCCGGGGGTCCGGTAGAACCATGGCTCCGTGTTCTGCGAGTGGAACGGGCCGGCGTGACGGAGCCCGCCCCACGGCATGCGCACGACCATCGGCACGGCCCCGCCCCAGCGGTAGCGGATCTTGGCGGCGTTGTTGACGAGTTGATTGAAGCCGGTCGCGACGAAGTCGTTGAACTGCATCTCGCCGATGGGCCGCAGGCCGGCCAGGGCGGCGCCGATGCAGGCGCCGAGCACGGCGCCCTCAGCGAGCGGCGAGTTCAGAATCCGGTCGCCGTACTGCTTGAGCAGCGGTCGCAGCAGCAGAAACGCGTTGCCGTAGTTGCCGCCGACGTCCTGGCCGAACACGAAGGTTCGAGGGTCAGCGGCCAGCGCGTCGCCGACGCCGAGCATCACGGCCTCGAGCAAGGTGACGCCCTTGGGATCGAAGGCCGGAGCGGACTCGACGACCCCGGCCGGCGCGGCCGCCGGGATCCGGTCATCGCGATCGAGAACCTCCACCCGGCGCCGGTCGACGAGGTCGCCGGCGACGACATTCGACGTGACGGTCGCCGGATCGGGCCACGGCGCCGCGATCACGGCCTGGGCCTCGGCCTCGACCAGGGCCTCGGCGTCCCGCTTCATCCGGTCGAGATCGCCTGGGGCGATGACGCCCATGGCTTCGAGCTTCCGGGCGTAGGTCGGGATTGGATCGCGCGTCCGCCAGAACCCGTAGAGCTCCGGATTGGCGTACGCCTGCGCGGCGAGCGGTGGATACTCCCACGACGTCGGCGGCTCCTTGCCGAGGTAGAGCATGTCGTCGTGGTGCGCGTGGCCGCACATGCGCATCGCCACGAGCTCGATGAGCGTCGGCCCGTCGCCGGCCCGGGCCCGCTCGCCGGCCCAGGCGAAGGCCGCGGCGATCGCGTCGGGATCGGTGCCGTCGATGGTCAGACCCGGAATGCCGTAGCCGGCGGCTTTATCAGCGAAGACCCGGACGGCCGATTGCTCGCGCACCGGTGTCGCCAATGCCGTCTGGTTGTTCTGCAAGCAGAACACGACCGGCAGCTTCCGCGCGCCGCAAAGGTTGATGGCCTCGTGCCACTCGCCGAGCGACGATCC
>Ga0070732_10001796_pt1 | contig 11648 bp, 3 predicted proteins | sample Coa_R1_5_FD_66449 | JGI IMG/M metagenome (GOLD analysis project Ga0070732, IMG submission 66449) | Surface soil microbial communities from Centralia Pennsylvania, which are recovering from an underground coalmine fire - Coalmine... | ecosystem: Environmental > Terrestrial > Soil > Unclassified ...
GCGCCCGCCGCGCGCGAGGTCCGCGATGCACGCGGCACCCTGTGGCGAGCAACCGCGCAGGGCCTGCTCGAGATTGACAATCGCAGTTCGGGATCCCGGGCCGGGACGAGCGGCTCCACGGCCCGAACAAAGCTTTGGACCGGCAAGGACGGCCTGCCCATCGTGGGCCTGACAGGAATCGCTGCGGACTCGTCTGGCGGACTTTGGCTCGCGACCGAGGACGGTGCGGTCTACTTCGAGCCGCATGCGGACGCCGCGCGCTCCAATCGGTGGTTCTACTTCCGGGGCAAGCGCTATCTGCCCGACAATGTCGTCGAAAACATCGCGGTCGACGAGCAGGGAGAGCGGCACGGCAACAGTCAACTCCCGAGGGCGTGGCTTCGCACCGGAACGGGATTCGTGCTCATCCAATTCAAGCCCTACGATCTCGAACACAAGAGCGCGCTGTTCATCGATCGCTTGGAACACCGGCACAATCGCGACGGTTACGTCGCCGACTGCGACCTCCTGCGGCCCGGCGATACAAGTTCATACCGCATGACCCCCAGCGACAACGACGGCTTGTGGACGGCGATTTACGTGGCCGCCGAGTGCTTCCGCTACGCGGTGTCGCACTCGCCCGAAGCGCTCGCGAACGCCCGCGCGTCGCTCGCCGCGCTCGAACGCCTGGAGGCCATCACCGGGATTCCCGGTTATCCGGCGCGCGCCCTGATTCGTCGCGGCGACTACCGCGATCCCGGCGGCGAGTGGCATTGGACGCCGGACGGCGAGTGGGAGTGGAAAGGCGACACCAGCTCCGACGAGCTGGTCGGGCACTTCTTCGCCTACCAGGTCGCCTACGACCTGCTACACGACGAGCATGACCGCCAGTCCATCCGGCCGGTCGTCGAGCGCATGGCCAGCCATCTGCTCGATCACCATTTGCAACTCATCGGCTACGGCGGCCGCGTCACGACTTGGGGCAGGTACAACCCCGAGTACTTTGCCACTCCCGACGGCCGGGCTGACCGGTCGCTCAATTCGCTCGAATTGCTGTCACACCTGCGGGTCGCGTATCACGTGACCGGTAACCGGCGTTTTCTCACGGAGTACCAGCGGATCGGCCGCGAGCTCGGTTACTTTGATTACGTCATGCGCATGGGCACGGAGAAGCGCGTCGAGATTAACTACTCGGACGAAGAGTTGGCGTACCTCGCCTGGTATCCGCTGATGCAGCTCGAAGACGATCCTGAACTTCACCGCCGCTACCAAGCCGCGCTCGAAGGATTCTGGGAGCGCACGCGCGGCGAGCGCAATCCGCTGTGGAATTTCATCTATGCGGCATCGACGGGCGCGAAGGATTACGCGCGCGCCGACGCAATCGATACGCTCGAGCGCGTCCCGCTCGACACGGTGTCCTGGACGGTCAAGAATTCGCAGCGCGCCGATTTCGAGCTGGCTTCCACCGGCGGCCGATTTGGAGAGAAACAAGCGCGGCGCGCTATTCCTCTGAACGAACATTGTGTGATGAAGTGGAACGGTAATCCGTTCGAGCTCGACTGCGGCAACGCCGGCCGGTCAGAGGACGACGGCGCGTTCTTCCTGCTGCCCTACTGGTTGGGCCGCTTTCACCGGTTGCACCCGTAGCGAGCTCAGGTCCTGGCGCGCAGCCCATACCCGACCCTCTACAGTTATAATCAGGCGATGGCTTCGCTCAAGGAATACCGCGCCAAGCGGCACTTTGCCGAGACCCCCGAGCCCTCGGGCGAAAAGGCCGCGCCGCACGCGGGAAATCGCTTCGTGGTGCAGAAGCACGACGCCACTCGCCTGCACTACGACTTCCGCCTGGAAATCAACGGCGTCCTGGTGTCGTGGGCGGTGCCCAAAGGGCCGTCGCTCAATCCCGCCGACAAGCGACTCGCCATGCAAACCGAGGATCATCCTCTGGACTACGCCGGCTTCGAAGGCGTCATCCCGGAGGGACATTACGGCGCGGGACCGGTGAGCGTGTGGGACAACGGAACGTACGAAATGGAGGGCGATCTCCCGGCCAGCCAGCAACTGGAGCGCGGCGAGCTGAAGTTCATCCTGCACGGCCACAAGCTGCGCGGCAGCTTCGTGCTGGTCAAGCTGAAGCAGCCGAATCAGAAAGGGAAACCCTGGCTGCTCATCAAGCACCGGGACGCGGCCGTCGATCCGAACTGGAACATCGACGAGCATGACGGCTCAGTGCTCACCGGACGCGTGCTGACGGAGATTGAGGCGGGACTGCCCGGTGACGAGGTCGCGGACGAACCGGGTCCGGCAGCGCTCGAAGGCGCGCGTCGGGCGAAGATGCTGGCGCGCCTCGAACCCATGCTCGCAACCCTGGTCGACAAGCCTTTCTCGAATCCTGACTGGCTTTTCGAGATCAAGTGGGACGGCATCCGCGCGCTCGCCTGGATCAAGGACGGCGCGCTCGAGCTACGCTCGCGCACGGGTCGCGCCATCACCGCGCAGTTTCCCGAGCTCCACGATTTGCCCAAGCACGTGCGCGCCGCGGAAGCCATCCTCGACGGCGAAATCGTGGTGATCGATGAGCACGGTCGAAGCAGCTTCGAACGCCTCCAGTCGCGGATCAACGTCGCGCGTCCAACCGCGGCGCTCGTGCACCAGGCCCCAGCGATCTATTTTCTCTTCGATCTTCTCTATGCCGATGGCTACGACCTGCGCGACGCGCCGCTCCTCGAACGCAAGCGGCTGCTCCAGCAACTGCTCGAGCCGGGCGATACCTTCCGCTACGCCGACCATCAGATGGAGCACGGACGCGAGCTGTTCGAGCTCGCGAAAGAGAAGGGACTGGAGGGCATCGTCGGCAAGCTGGCACGCAGCACTTACGCCAGCACGCGCAGCGCGAGCTGGGTGAAGTTCAAGGTGACCCAGGAGCTCGACGCCGTGGTAGGCGGCTGGACCGCGCCGCGAGGATCGCGCGAACACTTCGGCGCGCTGCTGCTGGGCCTTTACGACGGCAAGCTGCTGCGTTATATCGGCAGCGTGGGAACGGGCTTCAACGAGAAGACGCAGCGCGCGGTGTACGAGCAGGTCAAGAAGCTCGAACAGGATCGCTGCCCGTTTGACCGCGTCCCTGAGACGCAAGAGAAGTCCAACTGGACGTCGCCTTCGCTTGTGGCGCGGGTCAAATATGCGAACTGGACCGACGAGCGGCGGTTGCGCGCGCCGGTATTCCTCGGCCTGCTGCCGGACCACGATCCCACGGACTGCCGCGCCGAGACTGAGGCTCCGGCGAGCGCGCCCTCGATCGTCAACGCCGCGCCGGCGATCGCCGGCCGCCTCGTCACCAGCCCCGAGGCGATCGAGAAGGAACTGTTCCACGGCCGCGCTGAAAACATCAACGCGGAGATCGACGGCCAGCCGTTGCAGTTCACCAATCTCAACAAAGTCTACTTTCCTGAGTCCGGGTACACGAAACGGAATCTGCTGGCGTATTACTATCAGGTTGCAGATTACGTCCTGCCTTTCTTGAAAGACCGTCCGCTGGTGCTGCGGCGGTACCCTAACGGCATCGCGGAGAAATCGTTCTTCCAGAAAGACGCCCCGGAGTCAGCGCCCAAATGGCTGAGGACCATCGCCGTCCGTCATGAGGAACGGCCTGGCGAGACGCACTACTTCGTCGGCCGCGACCGCGCGACGCTGCTGTATCTCACCAACCTCGGTTGCATCGACCACAATCCGTGGGCCAGCCGCATCGACGACCTCGATCATCCTGACTACGTCTTTTTCGACCTCGACCCGAGCGACGGCACCGAGTTCGACACTGTGGTCGCCATCGCGCGCGCCATTCACCAGAAGCTCGAGGCGCTGGGCCTGACCGTGTATCTCAAGACGTCGGGCGCCACCGGGTTTCACATGTACTTGCCGGTGGAGCGCGGCTATACCTACGAGCACGTGCGCACCTTCGCCGACATCGTGGGACGGCTGGTGGCCGCGGAGCATCCGGGTGAGGTGACCGCGGAGCGGACCGTCGGGAAGCGGCCGCGCGGCACGGTGCTGATCGACGCTTACCAGAACGCCTCGGGCCGGCCACTCGCCGCCGCTTACACCGTCCGGGCGTTCCCCAAAGCGCCCGTGTCGACGCCGATTGCCTTAAGCGAACTGCGCCAAGGACTGCGTCCCGAGCGCCTGAACATCAAGACGATCCTCCCGCGGCTGAAGAAGCACGGCGACCTGTGGGCTGATTTCTTTAACCAGCGACAGCGACTCGAGGAAGCGGTCGAAAGGCTGGCCGCGAGCCAACGGGCTTCGAGGTAAAGCGGCCGTTGGCCGCGACGAAGAGCGGGCGATTGAGGAGTTTCTTGGCGGGACTGGTAGAATCGAAGCGTTGAAAGACTTCATGGACCGGAGACCCGATAGCTGGGCGAGGCCACTGTGCATCTACGGGTTCGCCGTTGTGCTCGTGGTCGGAAGTCCAAGTGTAACGTGGGGGCAGGCAGCTCCCAGGCCATCGTCATCCGGAGCCGCGACATCGGCCAAGAGCGCAGCCCAGGAACGCTTTCGAGAAGCGCAGCAGCTTGCCGCCCAGGGCGACGCGGACAAGGCGCTGGAGGCTGTACGCCGAGGCCTGAAGCTCGACCCGCGGAGCACCGAGGGCTGGAACCTGCTCGGGATCATCTATGGCCAGCAGCGCGACTACGCGCAATCGTTGACCGCATTCAATCGGGCGCTCAAGATTAATCCGCGTTCGACCGAGACGCACAACAATCTGGGCATCAGCTACTTCAGCCAGAGAAAGCTGGAACTTGCGGCAGAGGAGTTCCAGCGCAGCCTGCGACTCGATCTGCACGACCGGACAGCAAACTACAACCTGGGGCTCGTGGAGCTGGCCGAGGGCAAGCCCAAGGACGCCATCACCTATCTCCGCCGCGTGCAACCACCCGATGCCGGCACGTCGCTCAACCTCACCCAAGCTTATCTCAGCGCCCACGAGACTGCCGAGGGGTTGAAACTCGCGCAGACTCTGTCCGACCAGGCGCCGAATGACGTGCGAGTTCATTTCTCGCTGGGGGTGATCCTCGCCGCGCAAAGACAGTACGACCCAGCAGTGCATGAACTCGAGCTCGCCGACGCCCTGAAGCCCGGGACGCCCGAAATCCTTCACAATCTGGGACAGGCGTACCTGCGCGACAAGAAGCCTGAGAAGGCGCAGCAGGTGCTCGAGCGAGCCGTTTCGCTCCAACCCGACTCCCCCGATACGCTCTACCTGCTCGGGCAGGCGTACAACGACCAGCACAAAATCCTGCAGGGTCTCGAAGTGCTGTTGCGCGCGCATAAGCTGGCTCCCGAGAACACCGACGTCATCTTTCTCATGGCCCGGCTCAGCATGCAGCAGTCCTACTACGAGGACGCGATCCAGTTGCTCGAACAGGGAGTGAAGATCGCTCCCAAGCGTGCCGATCTGCGCGCCGCGCTCGGCGAAAGCTACTTCGTCGCCGGCAAGGTCGATAAAGCAAAAGAGGAGTTCCAGACCCTGCTCGCACTCGAGCCTTCGGCCCGGTCCTACGCTTTCATGGGACTGTGCTACCGGCACCTGGGGAAGTTCGATGAGGCGAAGAAATACTTCGAGGAGGGGCTGAAGAAGGATCCCCAGAATCCCGCCAGCCTCTTTAATCTCGGTTATATCGCGAACAAGCAGGGCGACCAGACGGGGGCCGAGAAGCTGCTCGAGCACGCCATTCAAGTCGCTCCGGACTACGAGGACGCCCTCTTTGAACTCGCCGGCGTCAAAATGTCCGAAAGGAAGTTTGCCGAGGCCGTCCCCCTGTTGCAGCAGTGCACCAAGCTCGCGCCTCACCCCGCCGAAGCGTATTACAAGCTCGCGGCGGCCGAGCGGGCTCTGCATCAAACCCAGGCCGCCGAAAGGGACCTGAAGATCTTCGAGACGTTGGCCCGGGATCCCAAGCCGGGACCGTATCCCTTCCAACACCTGTTCGATTATCTGAGCCAGCGAACCGCCCTGCCGGAGAGGAGCCAAGAGCAACTCGACTTGGCGGAACTCCAGCAGGAGGCCAAGCGGCATTCCGAGAATCCGCGCAATATTTACCTCCTCGCCGAGGCGTATTTGAAACTCGGACAGGCGGACGAAGCACGCAAGGTAGTCCAACAGCTCGACCAGTTGAGCGGCGGTGATGCCCGAACGATGCTCGGCACCGGAGTGTTGCTCGCGCGCTACCGCCTATACCCCGAGGCGATCCAGCACTTCCAGGCGGCGCTTACGGCCGACCCGTCCTCAGACGACGCCCGTTACAATCTGGCGACCACTTACTTCCGGATGCGCGATTATCCTCACGCGCTCGAGATGCTGCAAAAAGTGTCGCTCCAGGCCCATGACGACGCCTATTTGTCCCTGCTCGGCGATGTCGACACCCGTCTCGGCCGGACCGCCGAGGCCATCCACATCTTCGAGCAGGCGACCCAAGCGGATCCGGACAACGACTTGAACTACCTGTCGCTGGCGCTGGCGGAGCTGGGCGCGGGTGATGCTGCGGCGGCTCGCCAGGCGCTAACCCGCGGCCTCGTGCGTATCCCCGATTCCGGCCGCATCCTGTGGGGGATGGGCGTGCTCTCGGTCCTCGAAGGGGAGAATGCCAAAGCGGAGGAATACCTCAAGAGAGCCGTGGAGTTGCTGCCGGAGTGGCAAGGTGGCTATTCGGCGCTCGGGACTTTCTACTATCAGACGGGCCAAGTGGAGAAAGCGCGTGAGACACTCGACCGCTACCAGAAACTCTTCCCCCACGGCCTGCTGAACGTGAGCCGTATCCAGCAGACCCTCGAGGGCGCGACCCAGAAGCCGGAACCGCCCCAGACGCTGTCCGCTGAAGCCCGTCGCCAGTTCCTCGGAATCGCCCTCGCCTTGACTGACGAAACACCCTGACAAAGCGGAAACGAAGTCCGGCAACTCCTCAGATTCCGCTTTCTGGAGGGGATGACTATGTATAATTATAAACTCCTTGACCTACGGCGAACTCGTTAGTAGAATCTCGTTCATAAATTAGTTGGAATCAGTTAGTTTAAACTTTGATACGATTGATGCGCTATTGGCGGTTGATTTGCCTAACGCAGCCTCTTGCTTCATGGTCTCGTGGCTCTTTTGGATCCCTTAATCCTTCAAAAGGGGGTTGGAAATGAACCCAGACGGCAGGCTTTTGAGGTTTCGGGCGCATCTCATGCTGACTGCGCTTGTGTTTCTGTTGGCGGCACCAGTCTTGAGAGCCCAGATCGACACTGGAACCATTCTCGGCACAGTGAAGGACCAAACTGGCGCGGTGGTTCCGGGAGCCAAAGTCACGGTCACCAACGACGGTACCTCCTTCTCGCTGGTAACGACCACCGGACCCGATGGCAGTTATACTTTCACTCCGCTCAAGATCGGCACTTACACTGTGAGCGCCGAAGCTCAGGGATTCGCGAAGGCGGTCCAAACCCACTCAGCGCTGAATATCAACCAATCCCTGGTGGTAGACCTGACGCTCAAGCCAGGCGCAATCACACAGACTGTCGAAGTGACAAGTGCGCCTCCTCCGCTGCAAACCGAGAGCGCCTCGGTAGGCCAGGTTGTGAGCCAGCAGAGCATTAACGACCTGCCGTTGAACGGAAGAAACTTCACCTTCCTCGCGCAAGTCGTGGCGGGCGTCAACACCCCGCAACCCGACACGCGCGGCAATGCTGCCAACGGAGCTTTCTCGGCCAACGGGTTGCGTCCCGCGCAGAACAACTACTTGCTCGACGGGATTGACAACAATTCGGACAACGTGGACTTTCTGAACGGAACAAACTTTGTCGTGCTCCCACCCCCGGACGCGCTTTCAGAGTTCAAGGTTCAAACTTCCGACTACGACGCCCAATACGGCCGGGCGGGCGGCGCGATTCTCAACGCCACCATGAAGTCTGGTACCAATCAGCTTCACGGCGACCTTTGGGAGTTTTTCCGCAATGACAAGCTGGACGCTGCCGACTTCTTTGAGGACTCCGGAGGCCTGACCAAAGGCGAGTACCGGCTCAATCAGTTTGGCGGCACCATCGGGGGGCCGGTGGTGATTCCGCACGTTTACAACGGCAAGGACAAGCTCTTTTTCTTTGGCGACGTCGAGATCACGCGACGGCGACAAGGGAACGTCTTTACCAGCAGCGTTCCGACGGCCCTGGAACGCAACAGCGGTTATACCAATTTGGCCGACAGCATTCTCGGCCAAACGAACCCCGGCTGTCTCGCCAACGGCAGTTGCACCTCGACGGACGATTTGGGTCGAGTGCTGCCCGTTGGCACGGCTCTAGATCCCGCCACCATGAGATCGGTGACATGCGGCGTGCCCGACCCAATTTTTGGTAGCGCTCCGCTGACGGCCCCGGGAGACGCCTGCAACGGCGTTGCGGCCGGCACGGTGGTTGGCTATGTTGCCGACCCGTTCTATACGGGCGGAAGCCTCAAGGGGATCACGAACTTTACAAGTGCCTGCCCGAGCGGAACCAATTGCATGCTCAACCAGCTTCCTATCAATCGGCTCGATCCGAACGCGATCAAGCTGCTGAATCTTTACCCCGCCGCTACGCAAGCAGGCATCATCAACAACCAATCTTCGAACCCGGTGCTCTCCGAGAATCGCGAGGCCGTTGACGCGCGGATGGACTTTAACAAGAGTGATAGGGATCAGATCTTCGGAACCTTCAGTTGGGTGAACGATCCGCAGTTCATTCCCGGGCCGTTCGGCGGTATCGCGGATGGCGGGGCCTTCCAACAGGGCCTTCAGAGTGCCGCCTCGGTTCTCGGAGCTTTGAGCTATACCCACACCTTTAACCCAACCACCGTGAATGAGCTGCGTCTGGGAGAAGACCGCCTCGGCACCAGCCGCTACGGCCCTGTGGCAACCCAACTCGGAATCCCCTCACAGTACGGGATTCAAGGCATCGCCCAAGTCTCGGAAAACGGCGGGCTGCCTGCGCTTGGGATCAGCGGCCTGAACACGCTCGGGTCGAACTCCTTCCTCCCCTCGAACGAGGTCACGCAGACCACTCAATTGACCGACAACTTGACGAAAATTTACAGCAAACACACTTTTAAGATGGGGATGGAGTTCCAGCACATCAAGTTTTCAACCCTGCAGCCGGCGTGGTCGCACGGCCAGTTGAATTTCGACGGGAACTACGCCGGCATCGGAATGGCCCAGATGCTCCTGACTCCCGTGACGAATAGTGTCGGCCTAGCGGGGTGCCCTGTGCCTGCCGTCCCGGGGTGCGCCGTCAACTTCGCCGGTGGTGCCGACACGGCATTCGTGTCCAACTTCTCGCCCAGCGACGACGGTCACAACTACTGGGCGGGGTATTTCCAGGATGATTGGAAGGTGACGCCGAAACTAACCGTGAATCTTGGCCTGCGTTGGGAACACTTTGGCGCGATCGAGGAGTTTTGGGGCCGCCAGGGGAACTTCGTTCCCGGAACGCCCTTCAGCACTGCGGAGATGCTATATCCCGCCAACGGGAAGAACCAGACTTTAGTGCAATCGGCTCCGCAATGGGGCGACATACTAGCCAAAGATGGCATCGCTCTCAAGTTCATCAACAACTACGGGCTGTCGAATGTCCAGAACACTAACTTCGGCCCCCGAATCGGGCTGGCCTACCAGGTGACGAACAAACTGGTGATGCGGACCGGCTTCGGTATGTTTTACAACTCCTTTGAGAATGCCGGGTATGGACCGAACATCGGAGAAAACTTCCCGTTCCAATTCACCATAAACCCGCCCCATGCTAACGGTTCGGTGCCGATCACTCTCAATAATCCTGACGGCACGAACTGCAGCCCTGCTGCGACGCTTGAGGCGACGTTCTCCTGCATATCGCTGCTCCCGTCTCAGGTTAACGTGAACGGGTTAGGGCCGCAGGGATTGCAGTACAACTGGCAGACGCCCTACACACTGGGTTGGAATTTCACGCTCGAATATGCGCTGACAGCGAGCACAAGCCTTACGGTAGCTTACGTCGGCGACGGTTCTCGTCACCTGATTACGGGCGGCGCCTCAAATTCTCCGACCTTCATCGACACCAACGCGAACGGCATCAATTGCGGGCCCGGCGGCATCACTCCCTTCCCCGATATCGGTTGCAACGATAGTATTCAATTCACGCAAGGGAATAGCTACTACCACAGCCTTCAGACAAGTCTCGAGAAGCGCTTTTCGAATGGCTTCAACTTTCTGGCTACGTATACGTGGCAGCACTGCCGCAGCGATGCTGGGGACGAGTTGAACGGAGGCGTCGGCGAGGGCTCCCGCGCCCCGGGCCTTCCCGGGTTCGGAATCCAGGGAGATTACCAAAACTGCGACTACAATATTTTCAACGTCTTCCACTTCAGCGGTGGCTACCAGTTGCCGTTTGGGAACGGGAAAAAGTTCTTGACCCAAGCCAGCGGCCCGGTGAATGCCATACTGGGTGGATGGCAGACCATATGGAACTACGTGGGCGAAGGAGGCCAGCCTGTTACGATTGGCTGCCCTTACGGCACTACCCTCGATTTCGGGTGCACGGCGATGCTCGTTCCGGGACAGAACCCGTACGGTTCGGGCGCACCCGATCACTACCTGAACGCCGCCGCGTTTACGCAGCCCTGCCCGGCGCCGGGCTTCTCCCAGCCGGCGCGATGCGTTAACGTTGGAACCGGCATCGGCCTTTTGGGCGGCGGAGATACCCAAGTCTCCGGACCTGGAATCCAACGGATCGACTTCTCTTTATTCAAGCAATTCCGGCTGAGCGAACGCTACAATCTGGAGTTCCGAAGCGAATTCTTCAACGTCCTGAACCATCCCACGTTTAATCCTCCGAACTTCGGCGGCAATGGCGTGGTTGCGATACCCAATTCAGGAAATTTTCTCAGCACCGCCTTCGGGGCGATTGGATCAACGCGCTTCCCGTTCCAGGATCCGCGCCAGATCCAGCTTGCTCTGAAGCTTTACTTCTAAACGACCGCGAAGCTCCATACCAAGGGCGCTTCCTGAGCGAGGCGCCCTTTGACTTTTTTCCGCCCCACTCCTCTCCTGCCGCTAGCTAATGCTAAGATGAAAATCATGTCGCGGATGCTTCGGCCGGCAGCGGCTCCACTGCTGGGTGTAGCGTTGTGGGCGGGAATGAGCGCCAGCGCACGCGGAATGCAGGTGCGCGATGCGCTCGGCCACGAGTTTCAGTCGGCCGTCGCGCATTACAACGCGGGGCAATTCGAGGACGCGGCTCGGGAGCTGGAGGCTCTCGCGAAACGCCAGCCAGGGAGTTTCGACGTTCAGGAACTCCTGGGACTCGTCTGTTCCGCTCAAAGTAAGGAACAGGTGGCGCGGGCACACTTCGAAAAGGCCGTCAAACTGAAGCCGGATTCCGGCGCGGCGCGGGCCAACCTGGCGATCAGTCTTTCGAAGCTCGGGGAGAACGGCCTGGCCGAAGCGCAGTTCAAAAAGGCGATCGCGCTCGAGCCGCACAACTACGAAGCCAACCACGATTTCGGCGAATTCTACGTGCGGGCGGGGAACCTGCGGGCGGCGATACCTTACCTCGAGGAAGCCGCGCGGCAGGATCCTTCAGCTTACGAAAACGGCTACGACCTCGCCCTGGCGTACGAGCAAACCAACCAAATG
>Ga0070732_10001797_pt1 | contig 11644 bp, 12 predicted proteins | sample Coa_R1_5_FD_66449 | JGI IMG/M metagenome (GOLD analysis project Ga0070732, IMG submission 66449) | Surface soil microbial communities from Centralia Pennsylvania, which are recovering from an underground coalmine fire - Coalmine... | ecosystem: Environmental > Terrestrial > Soil > Unclassified ...
TCGCGCCGCTGTGGAGCCGCCTGGGGACCCTGGTGTTCCGGCACGGCGAGCACTTCTACAACTTCCAGGGCCTCCACCAGTACAAGGAGAAGTTCGACCCGGTCTGGGAGCCACGCTACCTGGCCTGCCCCGGCGGCCTGGCCCTGCCGCGGGTGCTGGCCGACGTCGCGGCGCTCATCTCGCGCGGCTTCCGGGGGGTGCTGGCCAAGTAGGCAGAACGGGTGACGGGTTCACCTCATGGAGCGGGTCCCCACCAAGATCCTGATCGCCGACGACTCGGCGCTGATGCACAAGCTCATCGCCGCGCTTCTGCCCGGGACCGCCCTGGTGCATGCCCTGGACGGCATGGAGGCGCTGTCCCGGCTCGCGGAACACCCCGACGTCAGCTTGATGATCGTCGACCTGGACATGCCACGGATGAACGGCGTCGAGCTGGTCCGCCGCCTCGAGGCCGACGGCGTGCTCGCGAGGGTCGCGGTCGTCGTGATGACCACCGAGGGCAAGGAGCAGGACGCCATCGCCTGCCTGCGTGCCGGCGCCGCGGCCTACCTGCGCAAGCCGTTCCAGCACGACGAGCTGGTGGACCTGGTGGCACGGCTCCAGCCGCCCGACCGATAGACCGGGGCGGAGAGCAGCGCGAGCAGCCGGGGCCCGATGTCCTGAAGCGGCAGCACCTCCGCGGCGCCACCGGCCAGGATCGCGGCGCGCGGCATGCCGAAGATCGCCGAGGTGGCGCCGTCCTGCGCGATCGTCGGCACGCCCGCCCGGGCGAGCTGGGCCATCGCCGCGGCGCCGTCGCTGCCCATGCCGCTGAGCACCACCGCCGCCAGGCGTCCTCCCGTCGCCTTCGCGGCCGAGCGGAACAGCGTGTCCACCGACGGGCTGACGTGCGTCCCGGGGGCCGCCGCGTCGAGCACGGCACGCAGCTCGCCGCCGTCACGCTCGACCCGCAGATGGTGCCCTCCCGGGGCGATGTAGACCACGCCCGGACGCAGGCACTCGTGGTGGCGGGCCTCGCGCACCGGCAGCGCCAGGTTGCCGTCGAGACGTTGCGCGAACCCGGCCGTGAACCCGGCCGGCATGTGCTGCGCGATCACCACCGGCACCTCCAGCCGGTCGCCGAGATCGCCCAGCACCGCCTCGATCGCGGCGGGTCCGCCCGCCGAAGCGCCCAGGACCAGCAGGTCGACACCCGAACCGGCGGCGGCGAGCGGCAGCGGCGCGAGCGCGGGCGGCGCAGGCGCGGGCGGCGCAGGCGCGGGCGGCGCGAGCGCGGGCAGCGCCAGGCTCACGGCAGCACCTTGAGCACTTTGACACTCGGCGGCAGCGGCCGGCCCGCCGGCACGTAGGCGATGGCCCCCGCCTCGGCGCCGACGAAGCCGACGATGGTCGCGGGCGAAGGCTCCTCGGTCGGCGGCGCGTTGCGGCCGGAGAACAGCATCGTCTGCCAGTAGGCGGCGACGGCGGCGGCGGGACGCCGGTGGATCGCCAGCGAGAACTTCTCCCGCACCGGCGAGCTCAGCGGCAGCTCGATCGGCACCACCCGCTCGCCCGACGGCCACCGCACGACGTGCTTCAGGAAGAGCCTGGAGACCTCGGCCGCGGACAGCTCCTCGGCCGGGTTGGCCACGTTGACGATCACCACGAAGTCGCCGCCCTGCCTGCGGGGACCGGCGGCATCGGCGGCGCTGCCGGCGAGCGCCCCGGCGCACAGCAGGCAGGCCAGCGCGGTGCGGGCGGCCCTGCGGGCGCCCCGGCCGGATGCCGCGCCCGAGACGGGCGCGCCGCTCCCCGGGGCCGAGCCCGGCTGCCGGTCCAGTCCGTTCATGCCGCCACGCTCCTGCCGGACCGGCTCACGCCGGCGGCGGCATCGCCGGCCAGGACCACCCGGTTGCGCCCCGCGCGCTTGGCCTCGTAGAGCGCCTGGTCGGCCGCGTCTCGCCAGTCCCCCCAGCTCATGCCGGGAAGCAGGGGCGCCACGCCGGCGCTGAAGTTGGCGTGGATGGGGGGTCCGCCCTCCTGTCCGGCGACCTCCTCGCTCGCGAGCTCGGCCCGCAGCCGGTCGGCCAGCCGCACCGCGGCGTCGGGCGACAGGCCCTCGAGCAGGATCGCGAGCTCCTCGCCGCCGTACCGGCCGACGACGTCACTCATGCGCAGGCGGCGGCGCAGCAGGCCACCCACCGCCGCCAGCACGCGATCGCCTGCCGCATGGCCATGGCGGTCGTTGATCGACTTGAAATGATCGAGATCGATCATCACCCAGACCGGCGGCCGCCGCGGGTTCGCGTGCTCGCCGGCGGTGATCGCCCGCGCCCGATCGAGCAGCGCCGACCGGGTCAGCAGCCTGGTGAGACCGTCGGTCTCGAGCAGGTCCTGCATGCGCCGGCTGCGCTCGATGCGCGCCTTCACCGTCGACACCAGCAGGGACCTCGACACCGGCTTGACGAAGTGGTCGTCTCCCCCCGCCCGCACCACGGCGATGCGCGCGGCGATCTGCCCCTGGGTGGTCAGGAAGAGCACCGGCAGGCCCGCGTACCGCTCGTTGTCGCGCAGGAGGCGAACCAGCTCGTAGCCCGTCGTCCCCGGCATCAGCACGTCCATGAGCACGAGATGGGGATGGAAGGCGTCCAGCTCGGCGCCGAACCGGCGCGGGTCGCCGCACCAGCGCACCTCGTAACCCTCGGCCTCGAGGATCTCGCGGACCAGGTCGGCGTGGCGCGGGTTGTCGTCGACCGTCAGCACCCGCCCCGCGCTGCGGCGGGCGGCGTGCAGCTGCGTCACCTGGCGGCTCACGCGCTCCCAGTCGACCGGCTGCTCGAGCACCGCGTCGGCGCCGGAGTAGATGGCGGAGCAGTGGTCGCAGATGCCGTTCCGCGGGGCCGCCAGGATGACCGCCACCTGGTCGCCTCGGGGCTGCCGCCGCACCGCTTCGGCGAGGAGGTACCCGGAGCCCTCGGGCAGCTCGACGTCGGCGACCACCGCGTCCGGCAGCGCGGTTTCGATCTCGCGTAGCGCCGCGGCCGCGCCAGCCGCCTCGCGCACCTCGAAGCCTGCCAGCCGCAGCCAGGGCAGCAGGCTCCGGCGCGTGCCCTGACCCGCCGCCAGCAGCACCGACAGACCCGCGGCCGGGGGCGCGGCGGCGACGGACGGTGCGCGGCACGCCACCTCCTCGGCGGGGGGCTGCTCGGCGAGCTGTGCGGCGATGGCCGTGGCGAGCGCGGCAAGGTGCTGCCGGTCGGCGGCGGTGAGGGGCGCCGCGGCGGCGAGCGCGCGCATCGCGAGCCCCTCCGCTTCCGATCCGATGGCCGAGAGCGCCGGCACCCCGAAGGTGCCGCCGGAGCCGGCGATGGAATGGAACCGGTGCATCAGCTGCTCGAGAACGTCCCGGTCGGCCGGCTCCCGCTCGAGCCTGCCGAGCAGGAGGATGAGATGGCCGACCTCGGCAGCGGCCTCGCGGGCGTACTCGGCGTACAGCGCGCTCACGGCCTCGGTGCTCTTGCGCATGGCTGGGCCTCCTCAGAAAGTGGTGGACACGCTGGCCAGCAGGTAGCGGGTCTCGACGGGGCGCCCGAAGATGTCCGGCTGTGGGTCGATGCCGTAGCCGCGGTTCCAGTGATGCTCGAGCTTGAGCACCAGGTTGTCGCGGAACGAGTAGTCGACGCCTGCCGCCAGGTCGCGGTCGAGATGGAGCGTCGAGGCGACCTGGTCGATCGCGAGGTTCGAGATCTCGGCCTGGACGTTGAGGGTGACCCTGGGGACGACGCGCAGTCCCAGGTGGGCGTAGGCCGAGGTCTGCCTGGCGTCGGCCGAGATGCGCCGCTTGCCCTCGACGTGCGCGGCCACCCGCCCGGCTTCCCATTCCAGGGACACGTGCTCGTTGTGCGAGCTGGCCTTCGGGTCTCCCGGGGTCTCGGAGGTGTAGCGCATGCCGCCGGCCCCCAGCCGCAGGCCGCGAATCGGCGTCGTGACCCAGAGCTCCCCGCCGACCGAACCGCGCGCCTTGGCCTGCACCAGCCCGCTCGTCGTGATGGCGAGGAAGTCCCAGTTCCCGGCATAGAGGTCGGCGTCGAGCTGCCAGCCGCCGCCGAGATCGAGGGCGTCGTACGACAGCTCCGCCCCGTCGACGGTCTCGGTCGTGAACGAGCCCGTGCCATAGAAGTCGGTCGACGGGCGATAGAACGGCAGCAGGGTGCCGACGTCGCGCACCTCGTTGTAGAGGCCGAAGGGGATCTTCACGCGGCCCACCTTGACGGCGAGGTTGCCGAACCGGTGCAGGTAGAACAGCCAATCGATCCCGACGTCGGGCAGGAAATGCTGCGCCGGGCTCGAGCCGAGGCGATCGTTGGCGAGCTGGATCCAGAACGAGTCGTCCTGCCCCATGTCGGCCCGCAGCTGCACCGCGGCGCCGCGATAGTCCGCGGTGCCGGACCTGGGGATGCCCAGGATCTGATGGCCGTCGGAGCGGCCGTAGGCCTGGGTGAGGTAGCCGTTCAGGTGGAACTTCAACCCCTCCACCAGCGCGGCGGCGCCACCAGGCTGGGCGGTGGGCCCGCCCTCGGGGTGGTCTCCGCTTGCCGGCGGCGCCGGCACGGCCGGCTCGCCCGGCGCCGCCGGCACGGTGGACGGCGTCGCCTCCTCGGCGCGCGCCTGGGGCGCGGCCAGGGACAGAGGCAGTACGAGCAGCAGCAGCGCCGGAGCGCAAGCGGCCGCAGCGCGCCTCGCGGCCGGGCCGGCACCGGCGCGCCGGCACGGCCGGCACGGCCGGCACGCGCCGAGCCGGGTATCGTCTTCAAGATTCGCGTCGACCATGGGTCGGCTCCTTTCGGGGCCTGGCGGCGCTGATCGGCGCCGCGAGAGGGTGCTTTCAGGCTCGAAAGGCAGCCTAGCGGGCGGCGCGGGACGGCAATATCAGCCGCGCCCTCGGCCTGCGGTCGGAAGGAGGTGTCGCCGCGGGTAGGCGCTCGTCCTACGCTGGACGAGCCGGGATGGCTGGCGGAGGCGGCGGCGGAGAGAGAGGCGGCGGTGCCTGCGGAACCGGAGCGCGCGGCGGCGGCGGCGCGTTCGCCGGTTGCTTGCGCGGCCGCTGCGGCGGCTGCGGCGGCGGCGAGTGCTCCTCGGTAGACGGCGGCGGGGCTTCGTCGGGCTCGTCCGGAACCGCCGCCTCGCGCCGGCGCGGCGGGCGCGGCGCCTGGACGGCCTGGGCCGGCGGCGAGGCGGCGTTCTGCTCGGCATCTGCCGCGGCATCCGCCGCCGTCTCGGCTCCCGCTGCCACTGCCGCATCCGGAGCGGCTTCGCGCCGCGGCGGCAGCGCGGCCTTCGGCACGGCGGCGGCGATCCGCGGGGTGGCCGGACCTTCGACCGCGGGAGCGGGCGCGGCGGCGGTGAGCTCGCGATGCAGGACACCGGCAAAGGCCTCGATGGCGGCGATCTCCCCCGCACTCGCGCGCTGCCGGCCGCGCCCGGCGAAGACCAGCCGGTCGAGCAGGGCACCGGCCCGCAATTCCTGCTCGCCGGCGTCCTGGAAAGCTGCCAGTCCGTCGACCCAGGCATAGAGACGTTGCAGGCGCTCCCCCGACAGGCGCCCGACGGCCTCGACCCCGGCGCCGCAGGAGCCGCTGCGCACCTCGCCGGTCAGGTGGACCACGAGGTCGTCGCAGGCGCCGCCGCTGGCGGCGCCGCGGTGCCAGGCGAAGGCGAGCCCGTACGGCGACAGCGACCCGGCGTCGCCGGCCGCCTCGGCCGCGACCGCGCGGGTCCACTCGCCGATCATCCGCCGCTCGGCGGCGCTCGCCTGGGCTGCGCCGCGGCCGCGGAAGACCAGGTCCGAGGCCTGGAACGGCGCATAGTCGCGGACGAACTGCGCCAGGTCCTCGCTGCGCCGGCGGCGCGCGAAGAGGTAATGGACACGAGGACCTGCCCGCGGGTCGTCGGGCCCCACCCACAGCCCGCCGAGATCGATCGTCACCTGCTGTCGCAGCACGGTGCCCGGCTGGGCGGCTGGACGCCGCCACTCGATCGGCGCCGCCGCGGCCGGGGACAGCACCGGCGCGGCGGCGGCGCCCGGCGGCGCACCCGACCTCCCGCCCGCCGCGCAGCCGGCGGCCCCCAGCGCCAGGAGCGCCGGCAGGAGCGGGGCGATGCGGCTGCAGATGGTGGACAAGCGGGCTGCTTCCGTCCTCACGCCCCAGGTGCGGCGCGCGAAGCCGCTATGTTATGTGCTCTTCGAGCACCGCCTGTCAACCGCGCGGCGCCGGGTAGCTTGGCGGACCGGAGCCGGAGCGTTACTCTACGGCGGCAGACGTTCCCCCTTCCCCACCCGGCCCGAGGCCGGAAATCGACAGGAGGTGGCTCATGGTGCCCGTGCCAGTGCTGTCGTTGTGGCTTCCGATCGTCGTGTCGGCGGTGTTCGTCTTCCTGGCGAGCTGGATCATCCACACCTTGCTGGGCTACCACGCCGGCGACCTCCACAAGGTCCCGCGCGAGGAGGAAGTGATGGCTGCCCTGCGCCCGTTCGAGATCCCTCCGGGCGACTATGGGATGCCGCACGGCGGCTCGATGAAGGCGATGAAGGACCCGGGGTTCATCGCCAAGATGAAAGAGGGGCCGGTGGCGATCATGACCGTCATCCCCAGCGGACCGCCCGCGATGGGCTCCAACCTCATCCTCTGGTTCCTCTACTGCGTGCTGATCAGCGTCTTCGCGGCCTACGTGACCGGCCACGCGCTGGGGATCGGCGCCCCCTACCGGGGCGTCTTCCGGTTCGCGGGCTGCACCGCCTTCGCCGGCTACTCGCTGGCGTTGCTGCAGAACTCGATCTGGTACCGGCGCGCCTGGGGCACGACCCTGCGCTCGGTCTTCGACGGCCTCATCTTCGGCCTGCTGACGGCGGGGACCTTCGGCTGGCTCTGGCCGCGCTGAGCGCGGCGCGGCATCTCTCTCGCGGGCGCCCGAGCGCCCGCGGCTGGGCGGCGGCGGTCCGCATGCCGGCCGCCGCCCGCTCTCCCCGGCGGGGCGTCTCCCGTCTCAGTGCCCCGACGGCTTCTCCGCCGCCACCACGATGGCGATCATGGTCGAGCTGTCGTAGAGGGCGTGCGCACGATCGCCCACCGCGATCGCGGACAGGCTCGAGACGGACCCGTCGAGGAAGATCAGGGTGCCGGAGCCCGTGCCGAGCGTCACCGCCGCGGCGCCTGGCGGCTCCTCCGGGGTGATGGTGATCGAGGAGCCTCCGACCGCCGTCACCTGGCCCCCGACCTCGGCGAGCTCATGGTGCGGCGATTGCGCCTGGATGGCGATGGCGATCAGCGTCGTCGTGTCGTAGAGCGCGCGGGCCTGGTCGCCCACGGCGATCGCCGGCAACATCGACGGCGCCCCGTCGAGGATCACCACGGTCGAGGCATCCATCCCGAGCGTCACCGGCGCCCCCTCCTCCGGCGTGATGGTGAGCGAGGAGGCCGTCACCGCGGTCACCTGGCCCTCGATCTCCGCGAGCTCGTGGTGCGGCGACTCCGCCTCGATCGCCGCGGCGACCAGCGTGGTGCTGTCGTACAGGGCGCGCGCCTGGTCGCCCACCGCGATCGCCGAGAGGGTCGACGGCCTCCCGTCGAGAATCACCACGGTCGACGCCTTGGTCCCCAGCGTCACCGGCGACCCCTCTTCCGGCGCGATGGTGAGCGAGGAGGCCGTCACCGCGGTCACCTGGCCCGTGATCTCCACGAGCTCATGGTGCGGCGACTCCGCCTCGATGGCCGCGGCGACCAGCGTCGTGCTGTCGTAGAGAGCGCGCGCCTGGTCGCCGACCGCGATGGCCGACAGCTTCGCGGCGGCGCCGTCGACGACGATCTTGGTCGCGGCGTCGGTCCCCAGCGTCACCGGCGTACCTTCCTCCGGCGCGATGGTGAGCGACGACGCGGTGACCGCCGTCACCTTCCCTGCCACGGCCGAGACAGAGGGCGCGGCATGGACCTCGATCTGCCGCGCCAGCTTCGTCGCCGAGTCGTACACCGCCCTGGCCGCGCCCCCGACCGGGATGTCCGCCAGCCTGGCAGGCTTGCCGTCCAGCGATAGCCGCGTCTGGGCGTTGGTCGTCAGGGTCACGGCGCGGCCCCGGTGCGGCGTGATCGTGACGGTCGCGGCGGCCGTATCCACCGCGGAGACCATCCCGGCGAGGCGCACCGGGTGGGAGCCCGACGCGGGCCTGGCCGCGGCGGCGGGGGGGCCGAGAAGCGCCAGCGCGAGCAGGGCGGCACAGGCCCCGGCGAGGCGGCAGGAGAACGATCTCGCAAGCATGACTGCGTTCCTTTCGCGTTCGGCGAAGGTCCCGAATCGACCCGCCGCCAACCCTCGGTCGAGCTGTCGATGCATGCTGCTCTATGCCTTTGCATGCTGTCAAGCCTGCGCGTCTTCACGAGGCGTTTCCGTCTAAGGAGTCAGGGATTCCCGGCAGACCGAGACCGGCAACGTGGCCATCGACTTCAGAGACGCCGTCAAGGCCCAGATCGCCCAGGCCCTGCTCGCCACCCTGCTCGAACGTTGCGGCTATCGCATCACCCGGCTCGGCATCGAGGAGCTGTTCGGCGAGGTCAAATTCAAGGAGCTCTCCCAGTACCGGGAGCTGGCGTTGCCCGCGCAGCTGCGGTGCCTCCCCGACCTCCTGGTCGCCTCGCCGGCGGAGAACCGGGCCTTCCTGGTCGAGGTCAAGTACCGGCGCAGCTTCGACGAGCCCTCCGCCCGCTGGCTCTTCGAAGCAATCAACCGCCAGCGCCGGCACTGGCCCGAGGCCCACGCCGTGCTGATGATCTCGCAGCCGTTCCGGAGCGGCGACAAGTTCCACCAGGACTACATCCGCGTGCTCCGACCCCACACCGCCGACAGGCTGACCGATGACTCTCTGCCGCCGCGGGAGCGCTGGCGGCGCCTCCCCCGCCTGCAGCACGTCTTCAGCGCCTTCTCGGACTCGGGAGGCAACCGCGCCCTCGCCGACTTCGTGACCCTCGCCCTGAAGAGCCTCGCCAGGCTGTGAGGAATCGGTATGGGGCGATGCGCAGGCCGCCACCATCGATCCATTCGCCGGCTTGACCCGTAGTTAAGTTATAGGTTATCATGACTCTCCGCGAGATCGCGAGTTGGCGCTACTCGATCCTCGCTGTTTGCGCTGACTCGGGTCGGTGCCAGGTCGAGGAGTTCTTGCTTGAATCTCGACGCGCTTACCCAAAGGCTGTTCGGGACATGATCTCGACCTTGCGCGATTATGCCCCTCAGCATGGACCGCCATTCGAACTCGACGAGCGAGCGAAGAGGCTTCGGGACGACATCTGCGAGTTCAAGTCTTGGCAAGGGATCAGGAGGCACGGGAGGGTCGAGCGCATGGGTATGAGGGTCCTCTTCTTCGAGGATCGACGGACAATCGTATGCACGACCGGCTTCCTGAAGCCGCGCGTCACGCCCGAAGGCGAGCTCGACGAGGCAGTACGGTTGCGCGACGTCTACTTCGACCATAAACAAGCCGGCACGCTGCTTTTCCTGACAGGATGGGGAGCATGACGACGGATCGCAAGAGAACACGAAACGGGATCGGCAAGGGATCGGCGGACGACTGGCCGTCGCTTGCCTTGTTGGAGTTCACGACTGGCTTGGCCCGAATGATGAAGGCGCAGGCCAAGCCGATGAACCAAGCGCAGCTGGCCAAGGCGGTGGACGTGAGCGCGCCATACATCTCGAGTGTCATGTCGGGAAACGAGAACCTGACCATCGAGCAGATGGCCCGTCTCGCCGCCGCCGTGGACTGCACGATCCACGTCGCCGTCGTGAAGAAGGACCTCCGTGTTCGGTGGGTCGAAGACACCCTGGACACCTGTGTGAACGCGACAGATCGCTGTCCCTCGACTGCCGCTGGACGTGAAGCGGATCACTGACGTCCTTGCCGCTCGCGTCGCCGGCCGCCTGGCGATATCATGGCTGGTCGGGCCGCGGCGGGTCCCGGCGCTCGATCGTGTCCTGGCGGCGGCTGCGGGCTCGCGCCTGCGCATCGCGCCGCCCGGCCGCAGTCCCACCGGCGAGGCCTGAAGCCCGACACCAGAGAGGCATGAACGGATGTCCGAAGCGGCCTTGATGAGGCTGACGATCAACGGCGAGGAGTGCGCGGTGGTGGCGCCCGGCCACCATACGCTGCTCGAGGTGCTGCGCGAGGAGTGCGGCCTGACCGGCACCAAGCACGGGTGCGAGCTCGGCGAGTGCGGGACGTGCACGGTGCTGATGGATGGGCGGCCGGTGCTGTCCTGCCTGGCGCTCGCGGTCGAGGCGGAGGGGCGGTCGATCGAGACCGTCGAAGGGATGCACCTCGGCAACCGGCTGCATCCGCTGCAGGCGGCCTTCGCCGACCTCGGCGCCGCCCAGTGCGGCTACTGCACTCCGGGCATCCTGATGGTCGCCAAGGCCCTGCTCGCCGCCAACCCGCGCCCCGGCCGCGACGAGATCGAAGCGGCCCTGGCCGGCAATCTTTGCCGCTGCACCGGCTACCACAAGATCGTCGAGGCCGTGGAGTGGGCCGCGGCGCGGCTGCGCGGCGAGGACTGGACGCCCCCCGCCGAGACCTTCTACGGCGCGCCCCTGCCGGCGGCCGCGGGCCACGGGGCGCCTCCCGCCGGACCCGACCGGCGGTAGCGAAGCCGACCGCCATGGCAGATCCCGTCAAGCGTCCCGAGCCGGCGCCGGAGCCGCCTCCCGCCCGCGAGGCCAATATCGTCGGCAAGCCCTTCCGGCGGGTGGACGGGCGAGCCAAGGTCACCGGCGCCACGCGCTACGCCGACGACCTCAGCTTCCCGCGCATGGTCTACCTGCGGCTGGTGCGCGCGACGGTGCCGCATGCGCGCATCGCCGGCATCGATCTCGCTGCGGCCGCCCGCGTGCCGGGCGTGCTGGGCTTCCTGACCGGGCGCGATTTCCCGGTGCCGTTCGGCATCCTGCCGGTGTCGCAGGACGAGCATGCTCTCTGCCCCGACAAGGTGCGCTTCGTCGGCGACCCGGTGGCGGCGGTGGCGGCGCTGACCGAGGACGCCGCCTACGAGGCCGCCTACCGGGTCGAGGTCGAGTACGAGCCGCTGGCCACCATCGCCGGCATCGAGGAGGCGCTGGCGACCCCCGAGCCGCGGCTGCACGACTACGGCGAGGGCGGCAACGTGCACAAGAAAGTGGCGATGGACTTCGGCCCGGTGGACGAGGGCTTCGCCGCGGCCGACGAGATCTTCGAGGACGTCTTCTTCTACGAGGGCAACACCCACCTGCCGATGGAGCAGCATGCCGCGGTGGCGGTGCCCGAGGACGACGACCGCGTCACTCTTTACTCGTCGACGCAGACGCCACACTACGTGCACCGGGCGCTGGCCCGGGTGCTCGAGATGCCGCCGTCGCGCATCCGGGTGATCGCCTGCTCGAACGGCGGCGGCTTCGGCGGCAAGAGCGACCCGTTCAACCACGAGATCGTGGCGGCGAAAATGGCGCTGCGCCTCGGCCGCCCGGTGAAGGTGACGCTCAGCCGCGAGGAGGTCTTCTACTGCCACCGCGGCCGCCATCCGGTGCTGATGCGGCTGCGCACCGGCGTGCGGCGCGACGGCACGATCACCGCGCAGCACCTGCAGACGGCGCT
>Ga0070732_10001798_pt1 | contig 11640 bp, 6 predicted proteins | sample Coa_R1_5_FD_66449 | JGI IMG/M metagenome (GOLD analysis project Ga0070732, IMG submission 66449) | Surface soil microbial communities from Centralia Pennsylvania, which are recovering from an underground coalmine fire - Coalmine... | ecosystem: Environmental > Terrestrial > Soil > Unclassified ...
TGTGTCGCCATTGTTGGAGGGGTTATAGCTCAGTTGCGGCGTGAACGGGAAGCCGGACTGCAAAGTCACGATGGTATTCGCCGTCCAGCCGCCAACCAGCGTTCCGCCAAGGCCGCCGACTCCATTGGCAAACCGCCTTCCGTGCCCGAACGGCAGTTCATAAGTACCATTGATCGTGGCGGCGTTTCTCACGTCGTAGGTCGCAAGTCCCCAGTCGGCCGCGCGCAAATTGAACGGGTTTGACACAAGCCCTGGCGCATTGCCGGCCACCGTGGGGTTCAACGAATCGCCATCGTCCAGGGCCTTCGACCATGTATAAGCCCCGCGCAACGACAGGCCATGGGTGAAGCGGTGGTTTACATCGACCTGCAGCGCATTGTAGGAACTGGTGCCGAGCGAAAACCATGCCCATGCGGCTCCGAGCGCCGGATTGGCCAACGGTGTTCCAGGCGGAATGAAAAATGTTCCCCGAGGGACGGGCGTTCCAGCTAATGGCGCGGGAAAGTTTGCAGGAAATTTCGCCGGACATGGTGCTGCGGGACAGACGGTGGGAGTCGGTTCGTTATCGTCCAGGCTGAGGATTTCGTGATAGCCATGCGAACCCACATATCCTAACGACAGGACCGTGTTGGCGGTCAATTCCTGCTGAATTCTGAGGGAATAAGAGATCAGCGTGGGCGTTTTCATGTCGGGCTGGACGCCGGCCGGAAGTATCTTCGCGGCTGCCGGCACCTGGGTCGGGGACACCGGCAGGCTGGAGACAGGACGATTGGCGAGGCTGAAGGTTGGATTGAATGGTGCGTTTTGGTCCAAACGGTAGCCGAGCGCGTCCTGGAGATCGTTATACATGCCAAAGCCGGCACGAATGACCGTCCTCCGTCCGAAGGGGCTCCACGCTATTCCGATTCTCGGTTGTGGCAGGAACTTCGCGTTATTGACGGTAAAGACGGAGATTCCGATGTGCGGCTGAGTTTGAATCACGCCATTATTAAAAATGAAGGTCGCGGCGCGGCCGTGTGGCTCGTTATATCCGGTGGTGAATTCATCGCGAAATCCCAGGGACACCGTAAGCCTCGGTGTCACGCGAATCACGTCCTGCACATACCAGGCGCCGAGCCAGGAGTTCCAGGTCAGCCTCGTGGGCGACGGGTCGAACACCAGGGTTCCGACAGTGCCTTGGAGGAACTGCTGCAGGCCGGCAAAAGTTGCCTGTCCGAATTGGCTCAGCCCGAGGTTCTCATTCGATTGCAACTGCTGGAACCATGCTCCAAACTTGAATTCGTGCTTTCCCCTGGTCAGAGTTACAGCGTCCTCATAAGTGAAAATATTGCGAGCGACAGTCAGATTGCTTCCGTTATTGCTTCCTGCGAGGCTGACCTGGGCCGCTGGATTCGATGCCGCGCTGCCCCCGACGACGATCGCACCCAGCTGTTTTCCCGCCACAAAGCCGGGAATGGCGGCTGCTGGTGTACCAGGACTTGGCTCTCCTGTGAAGAAGTAGCTGGCGCGAGAATAACCGATGCGCGCTGTGTTGAGGAAGGTGGGCGAAAAGACATGGGTCTCGTCCAGACTCAGGACCTGTTCGCGGAGGCTTTCCACGTCGGTACTGAAAAGATTGGTGCTCGTGGGAGTGAAATCATCGCTATCGTCAATCGTATACACCGCGCCCAGGGTATCTTTTTGCGAAAAGATGTGGTCCAGCCGGGTGGTCCCAAAGTCCTCACGGATGGTTTGCAACGGGGTGTTGAACGCTTCCGCAATTCCGCCGAAGTCGGGGGCATTGGGGCTTTGCAATGGCCATGCATTCAGTAGCGGCGCGACGCCTGGCGCAATGCCGACGTTCACGAGACCGGACTGCGGACAAGGATTCGGCACCGGGGTGACCAGTTTGCAGGGCAGGAGCCCGTTGCGAGCATTGGTGTCCGGAACCAGATCGACGCCCGTCTGGTGCAGGTGCTGGCGGAAGCCTTCATAGTTGCCGAAGAGAAACGTCTTGTCTTTTTGGATCGGTCCTCCAAGGGAGGCCCCAAACTGGTTGCGCTGAAAGGGCGGGTTCGCGCCCTGGGAGAAGAAGTTGGGAGCATCGAACGCATTGTTCCTCAGAAACTCGAAGACGCTCCCATGCGCCTGGTTGGCCCCGGACTGGGTGACGATCAGGACCTGGGCACCCGGCCTCTTGCCGTATTCCGCGTCATAAGAGTCGCGCAGCACGTTAAATTCGCGGACCGCGTCCACGCCAAGCAACTCCTGGCTGGTGCCCCCAGGCTGAAAATTGTTCTCTGCCGCTCCGGTAAACTCCACGCCATTTAACAGAAAAAGGTTTTGCTGGGGCCGGTTCCCCGAAACCGCAAAATTGTTGCCGACGGTGGAATTCGAAACGCCGATTCCGCCGGTCTTCTCCGTTGTGAAATTCACGACGCCGGGATTTAGTGTAAGCAGTTGGTCAAAGCTGCGGCCGTTTAAGGGCAGGTCCTTGACTTGCTGTTCACCGACGAGCCCCGTTGTGTCAGTCGTGGCAACGCTTACAACCGGCGTGTCTGCCTCCACTGTCACCTGCTCGTCGACCTGTCCTAAACGGAGGTTCAAATCCACGGTGGCGTCTTCGCCCACCACCAGATGAATACCTGTCCGTATTGCTTCGGAGAAACCAGCCTTCTTCGCGCGCACTTCGTAGTCGCCCACAGCAAGCGAGAACACCTGATAGCGTCCCGCACCGTCTGTTATCGATTCGCGGGCAGTTCCGGTGTTCACATTTCTCACCGTCACGTCCGCGCCGACGACTGCGGCGCCCGAGGGATCCTTTACCGCTCCTGAAAGGTTTGCTGAAATCTGGGCCAGAGCGGTCGATACGCACAGCGAAATGAGAGCGATGAATCCAACCCGCATAACAACCTCCGGCGGCAAATGAAGTTCTCCGATTTTCAGTGAGTCCATCTGTTGTCGAAGATTTAACGTTTTAAAATGATTAATATCGATGTGTCAAATCGTATTGAATCGTATTGAGGCGTATTACGGCGGTTCCAGGACTGGAGATGTCCAATACCTGGAGTATGAGTCTATCTGCAAGAAATCAACTCGAAGGCATTGTCGAGGATATTCAGGTGGGTGGCGTTATGGCACATGTGACCGTGCGAGCAATCCCGGCAACGGGCTGTTTCGCTGGGACGCTCGGCGCAGCTTTCCGTTTGCTTCAGAAGGTTGCGCGCACGCCAATTTGTGCGGCAAAGGGCAGTCCCACCGTAGTGCCGGGGCCAAAAAAATCTCCCAATGCGCCCGCAGGGAAACGCAATTGGTTGACGCTGGTAATGGGCTGCGAGGCAGTGCAGGCAGCGTTCAGACAGAAGGCAGTCGCATTGCTCAAGCGGTTCACCGGAACCGGCAGCGCCGCCAGGCTGGTAACGTAGTTGGCGCCAGGATTGTTGCGGTTCAACAGATTGAAAAATTCCACAAAGGGCAGCAGCGTCCAGCGCTCCTTGAACTTGATGGGACGGCTCACCCGCATATCCACCTGAAAATATGGCGTGCCGCGGAATTCATCGAGCGTGGTTTGCACGCCGTTGATTACCGCGCGCTGGTCGGCGAGGTTGCCGGTTCCATTCACATCCACCGGCGTGGTGAGCGTGAAGGGCCGCGCGCTCTCCGCCTGGGTGAGCGTACTGAGCTCAAAGCCGCCCGGCGTGTGGAACACCCCGGCCAGCACAATACGGTGGCGGGCATCTTCGCCCGAGGGGCCGTAATCGCCCGCGGCGAATGCGTGCAGCGGATTGCACACTCCATTCACGTAATCAAACAGCTCACCCAGCACGCAGCCCCAGGTTTTTGCGCTGGAAAGCGTGTAGTTGGCCACCAAATTAAACCACCGCGTAACGTTGCCTTGCAGATGCAGCGCCAGCGCGTTATAGCTGGAGCGGTTATCGCTGCGGAAAAGCGTGAGGCCGGGCGCGGCAGCGGGCAGTGATATGCCGGCTTCGTATTGATAACGCCGGTAGCCGTGGACTCCCTGCTGGTGCGTGTAGTCTGCGCTGGCCATCCAATCTGAGCTGAACGCGTGCTGCACGCCTGCGGTGGCGTCGAAGGCGTATGGCGTTTTGTAGTTCGGATCAATGAGCGCGCCCGCGCCTCCGGGAGCGATGCATCCAACGCCAAACGGCGGAGCGGCACAAGCCGGCGAGGTCGAATTCACTGCCTGGAATGCAGTCACCCATCCGGTCTGGGCTAGATCATCGTAATACATTCCCGCGCCCAGGCGCAGCACGGTGTTGCCGTTCTTCTCCGGAGAGAAAGCGATCCCCAGTCGCGGCGCAAAGGCTTTGCGGTAATCGTGCGGTGCGCCGTTCACCAGCGGAAGGTGCAGCGCCTGCAGCGTGAGCAGCGCCGGGTTTTGCAACTGACTGCGGCCGGAGGCTTCGAAAAGTCCGAACGTAGTGTCATAGCGCAGGCCGTAATTCACCGTGAGCTGTGGCGTGACGCGCCAGGTATCTTCGGCATACATTCCCAACCGCTGCACGTTTTGCGAAAAGCTGCCGTTGCGAGCGGAATTTGTTGAACAGAGAGTGTTGGGCAATGCGGCTGCGGTGCAGTTGAAATCGGCGACGAATTGCGCCGGGTTCGCCAAATAAAATTCAGGATTCATCGTGAAAACGTGCAACGTCTCCGCGCTGCCCGGCAGAGCGCCGCTCAGAACCGGCTCATGAATAAAGTCGATTCCAAAGCGGGGGGCGTGGTCGCCGGAGGCGTGGCTCACGTCATAGCGGAACTCATATTTCTGCTGATTGCGCACCACCGGAAACGCCGCGATGGGCGTAACGAATTGATTGTCGCCGAAGGTCTCGAATCCGGATATCGTGCTGGCGGTGGAACTGAATGGAAACGCTAACGCGAAGCCCAGGCTGGAATTGCGCGCTTCGGTGTGGTGCAGGCCACCGGCGGCGAAGGTGAAGTTGCCGAGCCAATCGGGGCTGAAGATGGTCTGCTGGCTCAGCACCAGGTTCAAATAATTGGAGCGGGCCGTTGCCCCGGTGGAGGGCAGCGTGGCCTGCTGCACCAAATCGTTCTGCGTGGTGTAGTCATCACTGGCCACGCGCAGGAACCACTGCGAATTTTGCGATTGCGTCCAATCCACGCGCAACATTCCTAAATAATCGCGGAACGGCACGGGAACGTTGGCGGGCACGGCGATGGAGCTTACGCCGGAAATGAGCCCTTGCCCCGCGAGCGTTGCCAATGCATTAAATTGCGCCAGGCTGGCGGGGCTGTAGGCAATGCTGGCATTTTCATGCACGCCTTCGAAAGAAGAAAAAAACCACAGCTTGTCTTTTTGGATGGGGCCGCCCAGCATCGCAACATAATTCTGGCGGGAGAATGGCTGTTTGGGTTCGGGCGCAGGGTTATCAATGGGAAAGCGCGCGTTCAGCGCGGCAGCGCGCTCGTAAAACGCAAGACCGCCGTGCCAATCATTGCTTCCGCGCTTGGTGGTGACCACCACCGAACCGGCGGTGGTGCGGCCGGTGTCGGCATCCTGTCCCGCGGTTCGCACCACGAACTCCTGAATCGCATCCGGAGAAAAATTCTGCAGAAAGCCGCCAATGTAGTCATCGGAATTGTCGCCGCCATCCACGGAGAGCTGCACGTTCAACCCCGAGCTGCCGCCAAAGCTCACCGCGGTGATGCGAGCTTTGGTTGGGTCTGAAGGTTCCACTGGTTCAGTGCCGGGCAAGAGATACGCAATGTTGGCGAAGCTGCGGTGCGCCAGCGGAATGGTGGCGAGGTCGCGCGGAGTGACTGCTCCCTGGTGCACCGTGCTGGTGATGTCCATGGGAGCGGAAGTAATGGAGCTGGCGCCGCCCTGAACCTGAATGGTCTGCTCCACGATTGCGGGCTTGAGCACAACGCGAATCTCGCGCGCCGAGCCTACCACCACGCTCACGCTTGAATGCGCTGGCGCAAACCCCGGCGCGGTGATGGTCACCTGGTAGTCGCCGGGCAACACATTATCCACGCGAAAGCCGCCGTGGCTGTCACACTCGGCAGTGCGCTCGCCGGCAGCTCCGCTGGCCGGCTGCAAACTGACTTTCGCAGCTGGCACGCGCGCACCCTTCAAATCCTGCACCACGCCCAGCAACGTTCCGCTGGCGCTTTGCGCGTACAGGGTTGCCGTGAGCGTGCCCGCAAGCCACATCCCAAGAAAAATCAAGTTGTAAATATGTTTAGCGGCGCGAGGCATGAAAGCGAATCAGTGGGATAGAAAGATATTTTTATTCGCGGGCGAACCCATGATTGTAATCGCTGATCGCCGCGCTGCAAAGTGAGTTTCCGCGAAAGAATTTGCGTCTGGATGTGGGGACTCTTGCGGGACTCCCAACACAAATTGGCACTGTTTAAGATAACCAGACACATCTATCCACACCGAGCAATCTTACTGAAAAAACAAGGGTTGCAGGATAACTGCCGTCCATTCTGTGACTTAGCGAAATAGCTCTTTTAGGATGAACTAGATATCTCGCACCGCTGCGCCGAAAAAACTGACGGCCCAGCGAGGATCACTCTTCTCAGAGAGAGATGCCCGCCAGGTTCATCGAGATGAACCCGCGCCTGTCAGTTCCCGCTTGATCTGCTTAAGGTCATCCAGGCAGGCGGCGCAATGACCAATGTGAGTGAGAGTGTATTCGTCCTCGAATTTTTCTTTTGCGAGGGCCAGCGCCATTAACACTTGTCTACCCGGACAGCCTTTACGCTCGGTGTTCGGATGCTTGGAATGAATCCAGCGATCAAACGCCTCCAGCAGTTCGGGCTCGCCCGGTTCAACATCGCTCGGCAAGTCAGATCCACCAGTTCCGGGTTTGAATTCCCAATTCATTTTTGTTCCAGTCCATTCCTAATTCCATTTGGCCCATTTTTCCGGTTGAGCTTGAGAAGAACTTCATGCACCTCCTGCCAGAAGCTATTTCGCGCAGTTGAGGGAGAGATGCCGAGCTTCTCGCCAATCTCTTTCCAGTCATGGCCCAAGCCCCGCATCCCGGCTATAGTACAACTTCTGTCGCTGAGATAGGAGAGTAATTTCTGGAAATCGATACGCCTGTCAACATCTTCCGACCAGTCAGGAATTGTGGCGCACTCCTCAAGCTCACTCGATCCGCCGCGAGACTGAATGCGTCCCAACTTGACTGCACGACGCCGGAGTTCCTGGCAAAAATGGAGCTTCAACAGCGAGAATACGTTTTCACCGAATGGGGGCGCGTTGATGCGATCAAGGTGGCGAGAGATCAGCAGAACAGTCGTTTCCATCAACTCCGCGGCTTCGCCATTGTCGCCGAGAACTGAACGCACACGGTTGCGGGCGTCTGGCCATAGCTGGTGTGCGGCCTGACGCACATCGGCACGGATGGGCGTGCCCTGATCGTCTGTGTCACGATCCCACCACTGGGGACCGTTGTCAGGGAGAGTAGCCATAACATGTCCACTGGCACCTGGGCAATCAGGCGAGCCAGAACGTGGTACTTGGCTGCTTATTAGACGAACAAAGAACGATTACAGTTCCGTAATATGCAAACAATTTTTAACTTGGAAGGTTCAACTTTTTTCCAGTACAGAATCCGTTTTCGCTGCTTTATATATATGAGGAGGAACTCTGGAAATAGAAGAATGCCGGCGGGTTGAGCTACCGATGGGCCCAGGATTTGCGGTAGATCAACGATTCAAAATTCTGGACTGTCGAGGACCATGGGTGATGTACATGACGGGATGTCCCGCCGCGAATTTCGCTGGTCGAAAGCGGCTCGCGACCTCGTGCGGGCAAATATCAACGCTGCCGGTGATGAATTGAGCGCTCTGTTGACAAAGCTCGAAGAAGAATCAGGTTATCCGAGATGGGCCTGCCGACGGTTTGCACGGCGCATGGGAGTGAAGTCGCGACGCCCCTACCGCACCTGGACGGCGCCGGAGCAGCAGCGTCTGCTGAAATTAATTGACCTCTACCCGGTCAACGAAGTTGCGAAATTGATGCGGCGTTCGCAGAGCTCTGTTTGGCACATGCTGTACCGCCTCGGCGCCAATGCAAAGATGGGTAAAGATAGCTTCACGAAATATACATTGGCTGTGGCACTCCATGTCCGGCCAGACACGGTGGAGAGCTGGATCAACCGCGGCTGGCTCAAAGCGACGGAAGTCGAAACAGGCCGCGGCAAGCGCGTTGTCATCCAGGCAGAGGATTTCTGTGACTTTTGCAAAAAGCACACGAAAGATGTTGTGGGAAATCGGCTTTCCAAAGAGCGGCTGGATTTTGTTTACCACTTCGCATTTCCACCAAGTCATGCGAGCTTGCTGCCTGTTCGCGAGAGCAAGAAAGAGCGGACCGCGTATGAGGCGCTGTTCAATGAAGATGGGGAGGGATCCACGCCGTCCTTTGGTGCGGAACGTTCTGAAGAAACCGGGAACGCGCCTGAGCGAACCGCATGACACAAGCTGCTGGGCGTCAGAACAAATTCTGAGCGGCCGGCCAGAGAAATCTCGCGTGCGCACTCAGCATCATTTTTTTCTGGACGATTCACTCGCGTACTTACAGAATATTTCTTCATCAGTTTGGAGTCGAATGGCCCGAGACAATCTGTAACACGAGTCGGGTCCGTGACGCCTGGATCCAGCCACAAGTCATAGTCCACTGGGCGGAGAATCACGGGCCGGCAACCATGAGTTCGACTTCGTCGTGAGGACTGTCCAGGTTTCCAAGTTCTTTGCCGCCGCGTCTCGCCAGTGTTCCCAAAGACCTGCGAAGGCAAAGACTGAGTCGTCAATCATACGGAGTTGTATCGCTGCTGCGCTTTGGCCCGACTCGCAGCCACAGAAAGCACTCCGCAGGGATCAGGCAGCGGCGCCGTCTCATGGCGTCGCCAAAGGCGGTCGGCTTCGTGTGTGCCTAATGCTTGCAACACCAATACCAGTCACCCCATGCCTGGGATTGCATTGATTGTGAAATCTTCTTGCTTCCTTCGAACAACCCAGCGTAGATCGTCCCAAAAGCTTTTCCTCACAACCCTATAGGCAACCACCGCCCGGAGTAATGCGGCTTTAAAGGCGCGTTCTCTTGCACCAAGATTCTTGTCCACAACCGAACAAGCTAAATGAGGTATTGAGCAATGGAATTTCAGGCTCTTATAGAAGAAATCCTACGGAAGCGCGGTATCGCGGATCTTAGCTCTAAAGAAAATGGGGCTGAGCTGAGCTTCAAAGTGAATTATCCACCCATTGAAGTTCAAGTACGGATACTGCGGAGCAGTAAAGCAGTGATTATGACCGCACATCTCCGATTGGTCAGAAACGAGACTTCACCGCACGAAATCTGTGAAGAGGCCCCGAACGTCGGCAATGATCTCAACGAGTTCAGCCTAAAAGCGGAGCTGCCTATCTGCGGAAGCCAGGCGACCGAGAAGTCGGTCGAGCGTTTACTATCGTCCCTGCTAGATCTGTGCAGTCAATATGCGGGCGCAATACGGGGATTCTTGGCAGGCAAACGCGGGTAAGCGTGGCCATTCCCTGATCCGACAATTGGGTTCGCCACACCACGTGCTGCGACCCCCATGAGTGCCTCCCATCAGCGAAACGTGCGCGTTTTTCGGGAAGCCTTTTTTGTTTCAGGCGGTTTGAATGAATTGTGCTGAACGAGGCTGTCGCCAAGAAAACGACGAAGCCATTCAAGGCGTTGGCCAGGACTAGGTTCGAGGGCAGGCATCTCTTTTTCAAACTTCCTTCGAATCTTGTTGTATTCTGAGATTGCCGCTTTACTGTTAGTATAAGTAGCGACCAATTCGCCGGCCAACGTTAATAAATATCTACCATCGGCGTCCTCCGTGAGCAGCAACTCGGCGGGCTTAAAATACAGCTTCATTGACTAATCTCAGTGCAATTTGTTGTGAGCGCTAAATCCGCTCAAAGAACATGACTGCCTCGCTGTATTTACCCTTGGAGGCGGGACGAGCGGCATAGTCCATCTTGGCCAAATCCATATGAATGGTTTTACGAGCAATCAATGGTATGTTCGCTTCAGATATGAGTTGTTGGATAACGGATGGCATGTCCAAGACACGAACAACCTCTCTTGTAAGCAAATCGTAAAATACATGAGCCGTGGCGACTACCAGTGCTAGGCGACCGTTGGTCCTAAGAACCCGTGACATCTCATGCAACGCGCGTTGAAGCTCCAGGAAATAGCGCGCGGTTGCCATCGCTTTAGGATTACGAGCACGCTGCGGTTTCATCCACTCCACCAACTCAGATATTTCTTTCGGGAGGGTAGAGTTGTGCTCAGCGTTATTCAGAACTGATCCCATCATCTTGGCTTCACGGGTCAGGAGTTCTTCCTCGTTCATCAATTCAAGTGCGATAAGAGATGGCCCTCGGCTGCGCAGATACGTCTCCCGACCTGAAGACGCAGGGAGATAAGGAGGACTGGTAACAATACCATCGAAAGATCCGTCTTTGAACGGTAGAGATAGCGCACTTCCTTCCAGGACAACTGATTTTGTCCCATTCCAGCATATGAATGGAGCAGCCTCTCCCAGCGAGCGAGCCATGAATCGTAGCTGTCGGCTAAACAACCCACAGACGGAGGCAGATCGAATTGACAAAGAAAATCGATTGTCTCCAGTTCCCATCCAACGGAGGTTGAATTTTGTCGCAACCGCATGACTGAGAGCTAGATTGGCAACCGACCTTTCTCGGGTATCGGTCAGAGTCCCAATGTAATCGCGCACGCTACAAACATCGCGCTCAACGAGCTTCGCGGTTGTTTCATCCAATTTTGTGCGGATGTAAGTGGGCAGGCGATAAACCCGCTCGAGCAACCGGGGCTGGAAGAAATGTTCCTGAGTTCCGCCTGAGGGCGCAAACTTCGCAATACGATCGAGCCGTTCAGGGAAAGAAGGTTCGTCGACAATGGTCCGCAGCGCGTTGATTTTTTCCTGACTAATAAACACCGACAACGGGTCAAAATCGACGCCTGTTGCATCGACACCCATCATGTATGCTTCAACAATTGCCGTGCCCGAACCAACGAAAGGATCAAGCACTGAACCGTCGATCTCTGCGCAGACGATGTTAATCAGTGCGCGAGCCATGCGCGGGAAGAACTTGGCCTTGTATTTGTGAAATCCATGGGTGAGATATTCATTTCGTCTTCTTGTCTTGGAGGAGATCGCAGTTGTCATGTTCAGCAATGCCAGTTCTGATGAGGCACGTTCAAGGGCCGATTGGGAACAGGGGTAGACGGTGCCAGCAGACAGGATCTGGTCCGTAAAAGCCAGCCTCCTTTGCAAAAGATGCAGCTGCTCTGGCGTAATCTCTCCGACATTGGTAAAGTCAGAGTCGAAACCAGACTCGTCGAACAATGGCCGATTGAGGAGGGCTCTTATCTCCAGAGCCGCCAATTCTCTCTCGCCGTTTGCTTCGAGGTCCGGTTTTAGAAAGCACACGGCGTCGCGGGCCGGTGCAGACACAATTGTTTGCGGCATTCGTCTTATCTTATAGGCTGGATCTTCCTGGTTTACAAGTTGCAATTTCGGAGAAATTGATGCCCAATTCAGGGGCAAACGCATCGTTGTTCGAAGGCCCGTTGTTCGAGGGGCCATGCACTTCTTGCGAATACAAAGC
>Ga0070732_10001801_pt1 | contig 11631 bp, 8 predicted proteins | sample Coa_R1_5_FD_66449 | JGI IMG/M metagenome (GOLD analysis project Ga0070732, IMG submission 66449) | Surface soil microbial communities from Centralia Pennsylvania, which are recovering from an underground coalmine fire - Coalmine... | ecosystem: Environmental > Terrestrial > Soil > Unclassified ...
AGGCCTAAATGTTGCGGCGGTCAACAACGGTCCAAGTGGACAAGGTCTTGCTGGTCCCACCGTTAGCAACCCGGTTAGTGTGGCGACCCCGACATTCCAAGTTCCGACCGATTTCTTGACGGAAGTCATCAACTCAGGTGATTTTGTGGGGGCCGTGGCGGGTTACGGAATTGACCGTAACATAAAGACCCCTTACGTTCAGCAATGGAACTTAAGCGTGCAGAGAGATATCGGCTGGAACACATCTTTGACGATCGGCTATGTGGGGAATCACGGAGTCGGGCTGTGGCGCGCGATTGACGTCAACCAACTGGACTTTACAAACAATGGGTTCCTGGCCGATTTTAACCGCGCACGCGCAAATCTCTTCTTAACGGGAAACCCAGGTTGCACAACAACCGGCTGCCAGCCTTTGACGGTTTTTCCGAATCTCGCGGCGGGCGGCCTGATTACCAATCCAACCGTCGAGAATCTCATTTTCACGGGCCAAATAGGCGCGCTCGAGGAAATCTATCATGCAGACGGATTTGATCAAGGAAACAATCCTCTTCCAAGCGCTAACAATCCGGTCAATCTCTTTCCCAATCCCTTCATCATGGGTGGGGACCTGCTGAAAAACACGTCTTTTTCGACCTACAATGCCGGAATCGTCGAAGTTCGCCGCCGTTTTAGTCGCGGTCTATACTTGCAGGCGAACTACACTTACAGCAAGACGATGACGGATTTTGGTGGTTCGCAATCACAATTCCAGCCGTTCCAGGACAACGCGCGGCCTCAACTGGAAAAGCAGCGAGCGCCGTTTGATCTAACGCATGCGTTCAAAGCCAATTTCACCTATGAACTGCCAATCGGCAAGGGCCACAGACTGCTATCGTCAGAAAACAGGGTATTGGGTCTTCTTACAAATGGCTGGCAGACGGGTTCAATCTTCACGTGGCAGACTGGCGCTCCATTCTCGATTCTCTCGCAACTGGCCACATTCAATCGAACTGGGGGAGGTCGCTCCACAAATAACACTGCGTTCGCTACTTTGACAAATCAGCAAATCAGCAATCAGCTCGGCGTGTTTAAGCAGCCGGGAGGCGTCGTGGACATCATCAATCCGAGCTTGATCTCGCCGGATGGTACCGGGGCGCCAGCAAATCCTCAGCTGAGCTGCGCTCCCGCGGTTACAGGAGGCTTCTGCAATCCGCAGCCCGGGCAAGTCGGCAACTTGCAACTAGATGCATTTAATGGACCGGCTTACTTTGACTGGGACCTGTCAGCAGCGAAAGACTTCAACCTATCAGAGCGATTCAAACTGACTTTCCGGTCGGAAGCGTTCAACGTTTTGAATCACCCTGTCTTCGGAGTCGGCAACAACCAGGTGGCCGGTGGCGGCAATATGTTCATTAACTCAACCACTTTCGGCCAAAGCACATTTACCGTTTCGCAGGCACGCATTCTGCAGTTGTCACTGCGACTGAGGTTCTAACTAACCGGCGCTAGTCTGGCGCAAGATGTAATTCTTGAACCGGGCGCTCCCAAAGAAAGTGCCCGGTTTTTGCTTGTCTTCCAATAGCGGCAAAGATGCGTGTTCATGACCGCAGATCGTAAGGGCACGCTTGGGATGCCGTTTCCTTTAGCAGTCCAGCTATAGGTTCTTCAGGTGCGCCAAGCGGAAGGGCGAGCCGAGGTGTTCGCGTAGGTCGAGCCAATGCTCTTCGGGGATGGTGGAGAAGACTTCGACGACTTTGGGGTCGAATTGCGTGCCGGAGCAGCGGCGAATTTCTTCGCGGGCGTGGGGCATAGGCAGAGCGCGGCGGTAGGGGCGGTCACTGATCATGGCGTCGAGCGAGTCGGCGATCGTGAAAATGCGGGCGCCGAGGGGAATTTGGTCGCCTTTCAGGCCGCGCGGATAGCCGGTGCCGTCGTAGAACTCCTGGTGAGCAAGGACGATTTCCGCCGCATCGCGGAGAAACGGGATGCGGATGAGCATGTTGTAGCCGATTTCGCAGTGCTTGCGCATGATTTGCTTTTCGTCATCGGTCAGCGGGCCTGGTTTGCGGAGAATGCCGTCGGGGATAGCCATTTTGCCGATATCATGAAGGAAGGCGGCGCGCGCGAGAATGGCCAAGTACGCGGGGGGAACGGGCATGGCTTTAGCGATCGAAATGGTGAAAGCGGTGACGCGCTGACAATGGCCTTCGGTCTCGGCGTCCTTCAAGTCGAGGGCGCTGCCGAGGGCTTCGAGAGTGTCGTCGTAGGATTGCTCAAGCTGGCCCAGTGCGCGAGTAAGCTCCGCGGTGCGTTCTTCGACTTGGTGTTCGAGCTGGAGTTGGTAGCTGCGGTTTTCCGCGACCAGGCGGCGATGCTGAAGAGCGCGGCCAACGCCGAGGAAGAGCTGGTCTTTTTCAAAGGGCTTGAGGATGTAGTCATAGGCACCCCGGCGGATGGCTTCCAGTGCGGTGGAGATATCGTGGATGGCGGTGACCATGATCACAGGGACTTCGGGGTCATATTCTCGGAGCCAATCGAGCAATTTGATGCCGTCCATTTCAGGCATGATCATGTCGCTCAAGACGAGATCCGGCGTGGAGCGTTTAACCTGCTCTTGAGCAGCGCGGCCATTGCTCACGGCCGTACAGCGATAGCCTTTTGATTCGAGCATGGTAGAAACTACTTCTCGAATCGCTTCCTCATCGTCGACGACCAGGATTTGTTCTAGCTGCACGAGTATTTGCCCCCATCGCCATTATACGGGACGGCACAGCAGGAAAGAGGTGCTCTTGCCCATTCAGAAAATAGCATGTTAGCGTCGAGAGAACATTTCTAGTGGGCCTTTGGGCCGTCCCAAGCGAGAGAGGCGTGGTCTTCATCTTGCGGCGAGGGCAATAGATAGCGGGAGGCAGCGCATCGTGTTGGTGAACCAGGGCCTGCTGGGCATCGCTTTCTTCGAGGCGACGGCGTTCATCGTCCTGCTGGTCCTCTTTTTTATTTTTCAGCGCGATCATATCAACAGGTATTTCCGGTTGTGGGTTGCCGGATGGCTTGTTTTTACGATGGCATCGCTCAGCGAAGTGGCGATGTTGAGCCGCAATTCGCCGGGATTGTGGATTGTGGTGGTGCTCGGCAGAGTGGCGGCGATGTTGCTGTTCTCGGCGGCGGTAATGCAATTTACAACCGGGGCTGGGAAGCGAGGCTGGCCGATACTGCCGATGGCAGGAGTGGTGTTATTCGGGGCCTACTATTTTCAGCGTAGCGTGACTCCGGCCTACGGGAACGTGCAATGGGGAACAACGCTGCTCTCGAGCGCGGTAAGCCTGTGGGCGGGGATGGTGTTGTGGAGGTCGCCGCTGTTGCGGCGCGGGCATGGCGTGCGACTGCTTGAGGGAGTTTTTCTACTGACCGGCTTGCATGGGCTCGACCGTCCACTGTGGCCGGAGCACCCATATTTTTTGCTGCGAGTTGCGTTTGATCACTTACTGGGCGTCGCGCTGGGGATCGCCATGGTGGTAGTGGTATTGGAGGGTGCGCGTTCGCGGACGGTCGAATTGAATGAAAAACTGCGACGACTTACGCTGTTAACGACCGCCAGCACGCAGACCCTGTCCGTGCAAGAGGTGCTGGACCGGGTGCTCGCACATCTCGTGGAGAGCTTGGAGGCGACGCATGGGCTGGTGCGCTTGCTCGAAGGAGAGGGCGATAAGGCTCAACTCGTGGTGCACGCATCGGTGGGCTTTCAAAAGGCGTACTTGGAGAAGTATGGAAGCTTGTCAGCGAAGACGCCGTGGACGCAGCGGGTTTTACATAAGGACTGCGAGTTCTTTCGTCTAAATGATGAACCTGATCCGGCCGTGCGGCAGCGAATGACAGAAGGAGGCATCGGGAACAACATCACCATGGCGCTGCCGGGAAAAGATGGGCCTCTCGGGATCATCGCCATAGGTTCGACGCGGAGCGAGCAGTTTCAGGCAGATGAGATTTCGTACCTCCTCAACATCAGCAACTTGCTGGGATTGACGCTGCAAAATGTGCGGCTGTTTGAACAAGTGGCGACCGTGCAGCAACAGTGGGCGTACACGTTCGACTCGATAGGGGATCCGATTTTGGTCCACGATCGACAAGGGCGGATATTGCGGTGCAATTTACGGTTGGGCCATTTGCTCGGCAGAGATTCGAGCGCGCTTGTCGGACGCAGTGTGACGGACCTGCTTCCGCGAAAGAATTTGGCTTACGAGATGTGTCCTTATTGCGAAGGCATTGCCGGCGAGGGGGATGATACCGATCCGTGGCTGCAATGTTATTTCCTGGCGTCGAATTCCACATTCACTGATCCGGCAGGGAATGTGCTCGGGACAGTGCACGTCTTGAAAGACATCACGGAAAGAAAGCGCGCCGAAGAAAAATATCGGACGCTGGTGTCCAGCGTGCAAGAGGGCGTTTTTATATCCACGCCGCAAGGGCGATTCCTGGATTTTAACGACGCCATGATGCGCATGACGGGATTTGAAACCCGGGAAGAGTTGTTGGCTGCTGATATTCCCGGCACGATGTATGCAAATCCGGGCGACCGCGAGAGGCTCAAGAAACTGCTTCAGGAACACGGCACGGTAGCGGACTTCGAATTCGAGATGAGGCGTAAGGACGGCGAGATTCGGACGGTGCTGGAATCCTCCATTTCGGTGAAAGACACCGCGGGGAATGTCACGGCCTATCAGGGCTTTCTCCTGGATATCACCGAAAGAAAGAGAGCAGAGCAGGAAATCCGGCGGCGAAACCGCGAGCTTTTGGTATTGAACTCCATCGGTCAAACGCTGATGGAGTCGCTAGACTTGAGCGACTCGCTGCATCGAACGTTGAGGCAAATGGCGGAACTTTTCAGCCTGGATGCCTGCGCGTTGTACCTCTTTGATGAAGAAGGAACGAAGATCCGGCGCGTTGCGGCGGTGGGGCACCGCTCCGAGTATGCCAGGAATTTTCCTGCCGTCACAGTGAAGGCGGAGCTTCTGCAGCATATTAAGGCCGTGCATGCGACGTTTCTTTCCGTTCAGGGCTTGCCGCTGCCGGCAATATTTCGCGAAGCGCAAAGGAAAGAAGAGCTTCTCTCCGCCTATATCGTCGTTCTTTGGTCGAAGGATCGCGTTATAGGGGGGGTGACAGTCGGGAGCCGCACGCCCAAGGAGTTCTCGCCGGCTGACGTTAACCTGCTGATCGCGGTCGGCAGCCAGCTTTCCAGCGCTATCGAACGCACCACGCTTTACGAAGAGGCGCGGCAAGCGTACGACAACCTTCGGCGCACGCAGGAGCAGCTGCTGCACAGCGAAAAGATGGCGGCGGTGGGGCAATTGATTTCCGGCGTGGCTCACGAGTTGAACAATCCGCTTACGGCGATCCTCGGCTATAGTCAATTGCTTACCTCAAGCGGCCAGATGGGCCCACAAGGGATCGAATACTCCGAAAAGCTCTACAAACAGGCACAACGGACACACCGCATTGTGCAGAATCTGCTGAGCTTCGCGCGGCAGCACAAACCGGAACGCGTGCCGGTGCAGCTGAATCTGATACTGGAAGAGACACTAGCGCTTCGCGACTACGATTTGCGCATGAACCACATTCGCGTGCACCTAGAGCTTGCGCCGGACCTGCCTTATACGTCGGCGGATCCGCACCAACTGCAACAGGTTTTCCTGAATATGGTCAATAACGCGGTCGATGCGATGCTGGAGCATAGCAACGAAGGGGATCTTTGGGTTCGGACCGGCGCTAGCGGAGACAAGCTTTTCGTCGAATTTACGGACAGTGGACCGGGGGTGAAAGATGCATCGAGGGTGTTTGATCCCTTTTACACGACGAAACCAGTTGGCAAGGGCACTGGACTGGGTCTCAGCATTTGCTATGGCATCATCTCGGAGCACGGAGGCTCAATCCGCGTGAGGAATGTTCCTCCGCGAGGAGCGTCCTTCACGATTGAGGTGCCTTACCAGCCAACCCGCGGAGCGAAGGCAAGCGACCTGGTACAGCCAGCGGAACAACTGAGGGAAGGCCGCATCCTACTGATAGATCAAGACGAGTCTGTACTGGAAGCGGTCGGGGCTATTCTGCGCGAGCGGGAGCATGAAGTCGAAACGGCGCGGACCGCCGCAGATGCGATGGCCATTCTGGAGAAGCAAGAATTTGACCTAATTTTGGCGGATCTCGATCTTTCGGGAACCGCCGCTCGAAACATACTCCATGATTGGATTCTTGCCCGCAGGCCGGCTCTGGCTAAGCGCTGCGTCTGGATGCGCGGGGTAGCCCCGCTTGGGCGTCCTTCCGAAGAGGTTCCGCAGCGCGGCGATCATGTTCTGCAGAAGCCCTTCGAAGCGGGGGATCTATTAGCTGCGGTGGACGCAGTGTTAGGGAGTATCCAAGCCGCGCCCGTCCAGAGATGAAGCGAGGTTCGCCGCTAGCGCGGACCGCTCGCCCAAGTCTCTCATGGCGGTTTCCAACCGTATCGCCAGTCTGCCGACAACCTCGCTCAAAGATCCGAGCGCAGGAAGTGGGGCAAATCCCAGCAGGAATGTGATCCGGATCGTTTCATAGCGCACGGCAAAAGTGAGACCTAAGCGGAGCCGTTCAAACTCTTGCGCGATGCTGACTTTCGGAGACAAAGAGGCGACGACACGCGCCAATCCCCACAGTTCTAGGAAATCGTTGCGCAGCGATTCTAGGTAGGCCAGTGCGATCCTTCGGCGTTCTTTGCGCACCCGGCAAACTAGCGAACGCGATCCTCGTGAGGCAAGGAAAGCGAAGTCGTCAACGGCCAGGGCCTGCCTGACCTGCGGGAAGTACGTCACATTGCGCCGGTCGGATTGATCCATGAAAACGGAATCAGAGTAGGTCTTCGCGGAAACCCTTGGGGTGCGGAGGACCCATCCGAGAAGAATAAGAAGGAGAACTGCAAAACCAAAAAGAATGAGTAGTGGGAAGCTCATTGCGGCCGCGCCTCCAGCTTCCAAAGACGCAGAAGGTTTTCATTAAGCTCCCGCAAGCGTTCATTGATTTCTGGCGAAAGCCGCTGATGGATGGAATCCGAAGGCGGGGCCGGTGGCCGGGCCTCAACGGGCAAAGGCTGCCAGAGGGCTGCCGCCCAAATAAATAGGACGACGATAAAAGACAGCATAGTCGAGGATTGCCAGATTGGCTGATAGGCATCAAACGATTTCTTGAGAACCGCTTGAAGGACGGTGTTGATAAGAATCTCCGTGCAGGAATAAAAACAAAACCCAGCGAGGATCATTTTGTAAGCTGCGGGAACGTGAATGGAATAGTAACGAATAAGGAGCAGGCAGGTGATGACGGCCGCCGCGAAAATGAGATGATAGCCACGATTGAGTTCGAACCACTTCTCTTTTTCCCAATCACCACGCGTTGCCATTGCCACCAGAAGCAGGACGAGGGTAGAGGTGAACATTAATCCCCGCCATACGAGGCCCCAAATGCCTTGGTATGGTCTTAAGGTAACCCTGAGAATTTCCGTGGTGGCCAGAGCTTGTGCGACGAGAGTGACGCATTCCGAATACCACGCAAGGTCTTTGATGGTGACATCAGAAAGTCCCGGTGCGGAATAGACACCAACGAGAAAAATGGCTTGGCAAAGATCGAGCGCGACATACGCCGCGAAAAAAGGCAGCTTACGGAATTTTCCCTTGGGAACCAAAAGAGCAAGGACAACTAGTTGTGCGACACTGCTGCTCGCCCACAACAATAAGATGTAGAGAGGGAAACGACCCATAACGGTTGAATACTAGCACGACATGACTGGCGGGTAAACAAACTAGTTGCTAGAGACGGATTGGACAGTTGGTACTGGCCACGTGCCGCTGCCATTTTCTAAGAGAACCCTCCGCTGAGAATGGCACCTTAGAAATCTCTTAGAAATGCGCTCCGCAACCTGCCGTCGTCGGCAGGTTGCGGGTGCACGGAGAAACGTGGCGTTATGCCCTCAGTCCAGGAGGAACGGGGGCCGGTAAAGGTGAACCGCTGGCGAAGGACGTGCTAAATCCCGGTGGAACTGGCGCAGGCAGAGGAGAACCGCTCGCGGAAAAGACGCGGAATCCAGGGGGAACGGGGGCTGGTAGAGGTGATCCGCTGGCTCCGGTGATGGAAAACCCGGGCGGGACCGGCGCAGGCAGAGGTGAGCCGCTTGAAGCGGCTGCAGAAAGCACGACGGTGCGATTACTGGACAACTGTTTGACCGAGCCATAAACAGGGAGTACGATCAAGACCGCTACGGCAAGGAACGTCAGGCAAAGCGAAATGTTCTTGTGCATGGTTGAAACCCTCCTGGGTCACAACCATGAAGGACAATCGGAAGAGTTGAGGGTAATGGTCTAAAACGTTCTGTCTGCGGAACGGGCCCACGGAAGAAAATGATTACGCAGCTTCAGCAAAACCGCCGCATCATTCAAGATTTCACACTGACTACACTCGCGGCAATCCCCGGAGAATTCGGCAGGCTTGCCTACATGGCCTCCCTACGCGATCTTTCCACCGGAAGGTACGAGCACGCCGGACTTGCAGCCCTCTACCCGGACGAGCCAATGCAGCAGGCCTTGCAGCTTTGCCATGAGCAGATCTTCGAGCGAGTTCTGGAATCACCTCTGGAGCGGCAGGAAGCAGACTTGAAGGAGTGTCTGGAGCGAATGCCGGGCGGGCTGTGCCAAACACTAGCCCACTGGCGCAGGATGGAAGCTTATCGAGTCTTGATCCCGGAGCGAGCTCCGGACTATCTCAAGGAGCTTTTCTGCTCGAATCTCCGCGCGCTGCTGGAGATTCTGCAGGAACAATGTTCCACGGTTCATTCAGGCGGGTGACCACCCCCACCACGCGGCCGACCACTTCGGCTTCCTCCGGGAGCCGCCAAACCTCAGGCACACAGCGAGATAGAGGATGCGGCTGCATAAGTAGGCGTGCCCCGTCTCGATGAAACCAGCCACAGCGGTAGCCGTCGCGCAATTCGACGAAGTACATGGGGCGGTCATATTCGTTGCCCCAGTCGTCGTTTTCAATGTGGCGTACGCTGATATCTACCAGAACCACACTGCCCGGCCGCAACATGGGAACCATGCGCCGGTCCGACAGTCCGATGTATCCATATCGGTGGCGGGCGTTGCCGTTCGTAAGGACACCCTCGAGGCTTCCCCACTGTTCCACCATCCTGGAAAGCAGCTCAGTTCGCTTGGGATCGAATGCAGGATCGAACCGCAAGGGAGTCTTCAAAGAGACGGGAGGAGCCGCTAGATGTGTATGCGGAGCATGAAAGGCGCCCCCGTCAGGAAAACAGTCCTCAATGGGAACGTCGTACCAGCGAAATATCTCAAGGGGATTCAAATGGTAGACAACCGCCAGCGTATAAAGCTTGTGCAGACCTGGAATAACGCCGCGATTTTCTATATCCGCGAGGCGGCTAATGTGAAGAATCAGCTCTGGACGGCCACGGCGCGCTGCTAACTCAAAACTGGCACGTTCAACATCGCGATAGGTTAAACCAAGCCGTTCGCGGGCCTGCCGCAGACGAAGTCCGGGAAGCATGTTTTCCTCGGGAGAGAGCTAGGAACAATGCTGAGTATAGCAGAATTACCATTCTGTTAAGAATACGGAACGCAGGACTGTGAATTTCTTTCGGAAACGTTTTTGCATCTGTACGAGCAAAGTTCGTCGCGCGTGATTTTTGGACACTGCTACGCAGTTATCTTCATTCCTTTTAGTCGCTTGCGTCGAATATGGCTGGCTGGACGCCGCCTACGGAAGGGACGTTCGACGTAGCAAGCACTACGGCCACTGCTGAGAATGGCTGCCGTTTCCTATAAGGCGTCAGCGACTGCTGGCTGAGGCCGGGCTCAAGCGTTATCTGCTATTCTGCATAGACTATGTGTGTTCTAGTAAAAAATTCAGCTGGCCCCTTGTGTGCGTTACTGCTGACCGCCTCCTGGATTGGCGGCGGAAACTTGCTCCGCGCCCAACAAGCCACAACAGCCCCGCCCCCTGCGGTTGAGCCGAGCCCGAACAACGCCGAATTCGCGGCTACTGCGGATGAAGTGCTGCAGCGAGTCAGCGAGATTACAGGACTCAAGCTGCTCACGCCGTTGAAGAAGACATTGCGCTCGCGGGATGAAATACGCGCCTATGTCATTCGAGAAATGGACGACGAGAAAAACCCAGCGGAGCGCTATGCGGAAGCACGAAGCGCCGAGGCCTTTGGACTTATCCCCAAGGGATTTGATTTGGACGATTTCATGGTCGATCTATTGACCGAGCAAATTGCGGGACTATATGACCCGAAAGCGCGGGAGTTTTACATTGCGGACTGGATTCCCCTCGACGACCAGCGCATGGTGATGGCCCACGAGCTGACGCACGCATTGCAAGACCAGCATTTTCAGATCGAGAAGTGGGTGAAAGCCGCGCGCCCGAACGACGACGCCGAATTGGCCCGTGAATCGGTGCTGGAGGGCAGCGCCATGGCCGCCATGATCGATTTTCTCCTAAAAGGAACTGGCCATTCGGTCGGGGATTTGCCCGCAATTGATCCCTCCATTTTTGCCGCCGATATGTCCAAATCTCCGAAGCTGCAGGCGGCCCCTCTGTTTTTGAAGGATGCGATGATCTTTCCTTACTTTGGTGGATTGACCTTTTCCGCGGCGATTTTGAAGCCGGCGGGATGGAACGGCTTGTCAGCGGTTTTTGCGAAGCCGCCTCTTTCCACGCAGCAGATCTTGCACCCGGGCCTCTACAAATCCGGAAAAGCTCCCACTCCCGTAACGATACCTTCTTTCGAGAAGCTGCTTGGGTCGGACTGGGCGAAGATCGATGAGAACGTGATGGGGGAGTTTGGCTGGAAGGAAATTCTGAAGCAGTTTTTAGGGGAGGAGCGAGCGAAACCGTTGGCTGCGGCGTGGAGTGGGGACCGCTATGTGCTTTACGAGCAGAGACAAACCAAACGCCTGATCCTGGTTGCGCGTCTGTATTTGGACAGTGAAGAACGCGCCGATCGCTTTTTTGGAGAGTATTCGGAAGCACTCTTGAAGAAGCATAGTGCTCAAGATAGTGTCCCGCGCCGGTCAAATTTTCTTTCTTTCGATACACCCGACGGCGGAGTGTTCTTTCGGTGCGTTGGCGCAGAATGCCTCTCGGTCGAGGGCACGAACCGGAGCATGTTTGACAGCATCAACGGGATGATTGGCTGGCCTTCAGCGCCGGTTACCTCCAAAGCCGCGGCGGCTACGGTCCGTGGCTCCGCGCGGGCAGCAACGCACACGGAAGTGTTCGCCCGGCACTAGGAATCTACCCACGGTAGCGATCAGAATGAAATACGACCACAAGCTCGATCGCCGCCAATTGTTCTAAGAACTCAAGAGGGACAAGCTAACCGTTCCACGACTCGGCGTTTTCTTTTTTGCTTTACCTTCCAGGCGGTTTATCCGGAGTAGCAATTTTTCTGTGAGACGGGTCGCGCGAACTGCGGCGTAGGGATCGCGGGTGCGGGCGGGAATGCGCTGGAGCTGTGCAACGCCTAGTCGGGCAAATTCCATGGCGCGAGCGGGATCCTTCGCTCGACGCTCGTAATGGATGGCGAGTTGTTCACATGCCAGAACACCATCTTGTGGG
>Ga0070732_10001802_pt1 | contig 11627 bp, 7 predicted proteins | sample Coa_R1_5_FD_66449 | JGI IMG/M metagenome (GOLD analysis project Ga0070732, IMG submission 66449) | Surface soil microbial communities from Centralia Pennsylvania, which are recovering from an underground coalmine fire - Coalmine... | ecosystem: Environmental > Terrestrial > Soil > Unclassified ...
AACGCCAGCCTGCGCCCGCATGCCGTGGCCTGGCCGCTGGCCGTGGCCGTGCTTGCCGGGATCGCGCCGCGCGCCGTCGCGGCGTGGGACGGTGGCCGCGGCTGGCGGCCGCGCGTGCTCTGGCTGGCCGCGCTCTGGCTCGGAACGGTCGTCTGGGTCAACCTGCACTCGAGCGCGCTGATCGTCCCGGCCCTGCTCGCCGTCACGGCCGCCGGCGCGGTTATCGATTGGCTCCTGGTCGATTGGCTTCTACGTTGGAGCGGAGGGAGGGGACCGTTTGCGTGGGGAAGCTCCATCGCCGCGGCGGTTGCCCTCGCCGCCTGCGCGATGCAACCCGCGGGTCTGGGGTTGCTCCCTTACGTGGAGCAGACGCTGCGGATCAACGTCGTGTCGGAGGAGTGGCAGCCGCTGCTGACGCTGGACAGCTGGCGGGCATTCCCGAGCGCGGTGCTGGGATGGTGGCTGCTGGCGGCGGCGACGCTGGCCGCGGGCATCGCGGAGCGGCGGCCAGCCGCGGCGCCGCCCGCCGCGGGCATCGCGAAGCTTCGCCGTCCGGTCCCCGCGAGCTTCCCGGGCTTCTGGGCGAGCCTGGCGTGCCTCTACCTCGCCGCCGAGCACCGCCGCATGGTCCTTTTCTTCTTCGTTCCCGCGCTGTGGCTGGCGCATCGCCTGGTCGCGGCCTGGTCGGCGGCGAGCAGGCGCTCGCACCGGCTGCTCGCCGCGACCGCCGTCGCCGCCGCCGCGGTGCTGGCGTTCGTCGAGCTGCCGGACGCGCTGGCGCGCGGTCCGTTGCGCGCCGGCCTCTACCCGCAGCAGGCCACCGCCTTCCTCGCCGCCACCGACCTCGACGGCAGGCTCTTCCACGACCTCGGTTGGGGCGGTTACCTCGAGCTCTATCGCTTCCCGCGCCAGCAGGTCTTCGCCGACGGCAGATGGCTGCTCGGCGGCCCGGAGATGCTGCGGGACTATCGCGCCATGTACGGCCGCGAGGGCCCGCCGCAGGAGATCGATCACCTGTTCGCCCGCTGGCGGGTCGCCGCGCTGGTGCAGTCCACCGCGGCCTTCGCCGCCGCTCCGCCGCTCGACGCCGAGCGCTGGGCGCTGGCCTGGATCGACCCCACGGCGATCGTGCTGCTGCGGCGCGACCAGGGCTTCGCCGAGCGACGCCGCCGCGTCTGCGCCTTCTACGGCGGCCATCCCGAGCTGGCGTCCCATGGGAGGTGGCCAGGGTGGAAGCGATCGCCGCCGCCCCTCCTCCGGCCGACCGGACCGACCGGACCGACCGGGCCGGCCGGCGCCGCGATTCCTGCCCTGCTCGACGAGTGCCGGGCAGGCGCCAGCCCACCTTGAATCCGCGGCGCGCGTGGAGCCGTCGCGGCCGCGCAACCGCCAGGGCGCGGCTGATAGACTGCCGGCGCGCGCGGCCCCTCGGCCGCGGCGCCAGGAGCCCGCGCCCCGGCGCCGGCGGCAGGGCCAGCCAGCCATCATGAGCGACCATCCCGCGGAGCTGACCGTCACCAACCGCCTGGCCGGCGAGAGCAGCCCCTACCTGCTGCTGCACCGGCACAATCCGGTCGACTGGTACCCCTGGGGCGAGGAGGCGCTGGCGCGGGCGCGGCGCGAGGACAAGCCGATCTTCCTGTCGGTGGGCTACTCGACCTGCTACTGGTGCCACGTCATGGAGCGCGAGTCGTTCGCGGACCCGGGCCTGGCGGCGGTGATGAACCGCGAGTTCGTCAACGTCAAGCTCGACCGCGAAGAGCGGCCCGATCTCGACGAGATCTACATGACCGCCACGCAGATCCTGACCGGTCAGGGCGGCTGGCCGAACTCGCTCTTCCTCACTCCCAAGCTCGAGCCCTTCTTCGCCGGCACCTACTTCCCGCCCGACGACGCCCACGGGCGCCCGGGGTTCCGCCACGTCCTCGAAGACCTTGCCGAGGCCTGGCGGCAGCGCCGCACCGAGGTCGAGGAGCAGGCCACGGAGATGGCCCAGGCGATGCGCCGCTTCCTCGAGGAGCGTGCCCGCCCCGCGGCCGAGCCTCCCGGACCGGGAGGCTGCTGGCGCGGCGTCGACGCGCTGGCCCGCCGTTTCGACCGCCAGTGGGGCGGCTTCGGCGGCGCGCCGAAGTTCCCGACGCCCTCGAACCTCTTCCTGCTGCTCGAGATGGCCCCCGAGCGGCCCGACGCCGGCGAGATGCTCGCGGCGACTCTCGACGCGATGGCGCGCGGCGGCATCTACGACCAGCTGGCCGGGGGCTTCCACCGCTATGCCACCGACCGCGAGTGGAAGGTGCCGCACTTCGAGAAGATGCTCTACGACAACGGCTTCATGCTCGAGCTCTTCGCTCTCGAGCATGCCCGCACCGGCGACGCGCAGGCGGCGCGCGTGGCGCGCGAGACGGCGGCCTTCCTCGAGCGCGAGATGACCTCCCCCGAGGGCGCGCTGTGGAGCGCCATCGACGCCGAGACCGGCGGCCACGAGGGCGCCTACTACGTCTGGACCCGCGCCGAGATCGACGCCGTGCTGGGCGAGGAGGACGCGGCCTTCACGGCGCCGCTGCTGGGGTTCGCGGGGCCTTCCTTCTTCGAGGGTGGCCACTACGTCCTGCACGCTCCCGAGCGCTGGGAGGAGGTGGCGCGCCGCCGCCGTCTCGACCCGGAAGAGCTGCTGCGCGAGCTGGCGGGGCCGCGCGACCGCCTGCTCGCGGCACGCGACACGCGGCCGCGGCCGGCGACCGACGACAAGGTGCTCGCCGACTGGAACGGCATCGCCATCGCCGGGCTGGCGACCGCCGGCCGGCTGCTGGGCGAGCCGCGCCTCGTCGCCCAGGCCGCGCGCGCCGCCGGCCACGTGCTGCGCGAGATGCGCCCGCCGGGCGGTCCCCTGCTCCACGTCTGGCGCGCCGGCCGCGCCCGCATCCCCGCTTATCTCGCAGACTACGCGTTCCTGGTGCGCGGCATGCTCGCGCTGCATGCCGCGACCGGCGAGGCGCCCTGGCTGGCGGCGGCGGCCGAGCTCGCCGACGAGCAGATCGCACGCCTGGGCGACCCGGAAGGCGGCTTCTTCGTCGCCGGCGTGAGCCCGGACCTGCTGTTCCGCAGCAAGGACCCCTTCGACGGCGCCACCCCCGCTGCCAATGCCGTGGCCGTGCTGAACCTGATCGATCTCGCCGCTCTCGACGCCCCGGAGCGCCGGGCCCGCTGGCACGGCCAGGCCGGCGCCGCCCTGCGGGCCTTCGCACCGCTGGTCGAGCAGCACCCGGAAGCGGTGCGTATGCTCGCCGTCGCCGCGCGCCGCTATCACGGCCCCGCGCCCGCCCCGCGCGAGGCCGCCCGCCAGCGCGAGTCCGGCGCCGGCCCCCTGGAAATGCTAGAGCAGGAGGCCGCGCAGCTGGTCCAGCTCCATCTCGAGCTCGGGGCCGCGGGCGACCCCACCGCGGGCATGGCGGGTGCGGTGGCGGGCGTCGGGGCGGGCGCAGAGGCGGGCGGCACGGCAGGAGCCGCGGGGAGCGCGCCGGCAGCCGCCCCGGCCGAGTGGCGGCCCTTCCGTCTGCTGCTCGACGTCGCTCACGGCTGGCATCTGCAGGCCAACCCGCCGAGCGAGAGCTATCTCGTGCCCACGACGCTCGCCGCCGAGGGGGCCGAGCTGAGGAATCTCGCCTACCCGACCGGAGAGCCGCTGCGGGTCGCCTTCTCGAGCCAGCCCGTCGCCGCCTACCAGGACCGCGTCGAGATCGCCGGCGAGATCGGCCAGCACGGCGGCACCGCGGAGGCGCCCGCCGGCGCCGCCATGCCCCCGGCCCGCCTGCTGCTCACCTACCAGCTTTGCGACGACCGCCGCTGCCTGCCGCCGGTGACCAGGAGCGTCCCGGTCTCCTGACACCGTCGCGCGACGTGAGCGCGCTTTGGATTCAGGCCCGCTGGCCGCGCCTCGCGATGGACGCAGGCGAGAAATGCGAGCTGGCGAAGCGCACCGCGGACCGTTGACGCTGCAGTCAGCGGCTACTTCAAAGAGCCCTGCGCTGGCCGCATGAAGAGGCCGGCGCGTGTACTAGGATGTTGCGTGGCCGGGCCGCAGCCTGCCGGCGTTCAACCGCTTCGCCGCCCCGAGGAGATCCCGATGCACAACCAGCTTCTGCGACGCAACCTGGTCACCGCCGCCCTGCTGCTCGCCGCGCCGCTCGCGGCGACTCTCGCCGCCCAGGCGCCGGCTGGTGCCGCTCCTGCCGCACCGAACCCGCCGACGTTGAACCCTCCTACGACGGGGGTCACCTCCGATCCGAAGGCGGTGGCGGTCGCCGACGCCACCCTGGCGGCGATGGGCGGCCGGGCGGCCTGGGACGGCACCCACTACATCCGCTTCACCTTCGCCGGCCGCCGTACCCATTTCTGGGACAAGTGGACGGGCCGCCATCGGCTGGAAGGCAAGACGAAGGACAACGAGGCCTACGTGGTGCTGGACAACGTCAACACCCACCAGGGCACGGCCTACATCGGCGGCAAGCCCGTCGAGGGCGACAAGGGCGCCAAGATGGTCGAGAATTCCTATGCCGCATGGGTCAACGACACCTACTGGCTGCTGATGCCGTACAAGCTGAAGGACTCCGGCGTCAACCTCTCTTACGTCGGCGAGCAACAGCTCGACGGCAAGGACTACGACGAGATCGGCCTCACCTTCGGCCCGGTGGGCCTCACCCCCGGCGACCACTACTTCGCCTGGTTCAACCGTGGCACCCACCTGATGGACCGCTGGGCCTACCTGCTGCAAGACCAGCCGCGCGACGCGGCGCCGACCGTCTGGCTCTGGCAGGGCTGGCAGCGCTACGGCCAGGTCATGCTGGCGCCCCACCGCGTGTCGCCCGACGGCCAGAAGAAGCTCGAGCTGTCCGACATCCTGGTGGCGGCCAGCCTGCCCGACGCGATCTTCACCTCGCCAGCGCCGGTGCCGCCTATCCAGGCGGACCAGGGAGGCCCCGCCACCTCCATGGCCATCGGCCATCGGTAAGGGTGCCCGCGAGCAGGTCGTCAGAGCTCCAGCACCTGGCCCTCCTCGAGCACGCGGAAGCCGGCGGCGGCGAGCGCGCGGCGTTCGGGTCCCGCGGGGTCGAGGGCCGGGTTCGAGTGGTTGAGATGGGTGAAGAAGACCTGCAGGCCGCCGCGCACCGGCTCGCGCAGCAGCTCCATGGTGACGCTCATCCACGGATGCCCGATCGTCCGCACGTCGCGATCCGGCAGCTCGCCGGCGCTGTAGAAGGTGCCGTCGAGGAGCGCGACGTCCACCCGCTCGCGGCGCAGCACCTCGGGCAGCGGCACCGCCCAGGCAGTCCAGGAATCGGTGTCGGGCACGTAGAGGAGAGTCCGCCGCGGGCCGCGCACCACGAACCCCAGGGTGTCGCTCAGCTCGTCGCGGTGCGGCACCGCCAGCGGGGTCACCGCCAGCCCCGGGGCGAGCGCCAGGGGCACGCCCGGCGAGATCTCGCGCAGGAGGACGTTGCGCCGCGCCACCAGCAGGCTCCAGGGGCCGTTGCCGCGCAGGAACGCGGCCATGCGCGGCGAGGCGAAGACCGGCAGGTCATGGCTGTCGATGGCCTCGAAGCCGAAGAAGGCGAGACCGAGGTAGTGCCCGGCGTGCGCGTGGGTGAGGAGCACGCCGTCCACCGGATGGCGGTCGGGGCCGCCCGCCGGGTGGGGGCGGATCCGGCGCACCACCTCGAGCTGCCCGCCGAGATCCGGGGTCGCGTCGATCAGCCAGCTCTGTCCGGTCGCCGGCAGCTGCAGCGCCAGGCTCGCCACCCGCCGCCGCCGGTCAGGATCGCGGCGCGCCGCGACGCAACGCGAGCAGTCGCAGCCCGCCTGCGGCACGCCGCCGTCCTGGGCCGTCCCCAGCGCCACCGCCACGACCCGCGGCGGCGGCGGTGCCGGCGCAGGCGCCGGCAGCGTTGAGCGCGCACCGGTGGCCCCGGGTGCGAGCGGCCAGCCCGCCGCTCCCCACCCGAACGAGCCGGCGAGCCCTAAGGTGACGGCGCCGACGATCGCGATGATCGCGACGGGCGCGACGGGCGCGATGATCGCGACGGGCGCGACGGGCGCGATGATCGCGACGTTCGCGACGTTCGCCGGCAGGCGGCTTGGGCGCTGAGTCATGGCGTCTCCATTCCACTGGTGCCGGAAGCAATGGGACGGATTGTCGGCGCCGTGCCGGCGCCGGGTCAAGGACATGCCGGCCGCGGCAGCGTAGACTTGCCGCCATGCGCATCGTCTCGCTGGTGCCCAACGGCACCGAGATCCTGTTCGCGCTGGGCGCCGGCGACGAGGTGGTCGGAGTCAGCCACGAATGCGACTACCCGGCGGCGGCCCGGAGCCGGCCGGTGCTGACCGGCAGTGCGCTGCCGCCCGGCCTCGGCGCCGCCGAGGTGGACCGGGCCGTCAGCGCGCAGGTCGGGAGCGGCGAGAGCCTCTACACGCTGGCCGAGGAGAAGATCGCCGAGCTGGCGCCGGACCTCATCGTCACCCAGCAGCTGTGCCCGGTGTGCGCCGTGTCGACGGCGCAGGTGGACGGCGCGGTGGCGCCCCTCCCCCGCTGCCCCGAGGTGCTGTCGCTCGACCCCGCGACGCTCGCGGACGTGCTCGCCGACGTCCTGCGGGTCGGCGAGCGGACGGGACGCGCCGCCGCCGCCGCCGAGCTGGTGGCCGCCCTCGAGCGCCGTCTCGCAGCAGTGCGCGCGCGGGTGGCGGGAAGTCCGCGCCCGCGCGTCCTTGCCCTCGAATGGCTCGATCCGCCGTTCGCGGGTGGCCACTGGGTGCCGGACATGATCGCCGCCGCCGGTGGCATCGACGTGGCCGCGGTCCCCGGCGCCCACTCCGCGCGCCTCACCTGGGACCATGTCGCCGGCCTCGACCCCGACCTGCTGGTCGCCATGCCCTGCGGCTACGACGCGGCCGGCGCCGCGGCGCAGGTGGCCGCCGTCGCGGGCCGCCCGGAGTGGCAGCGCCTACGCGCCGTCCGCGCCGGCCGCGTCCACCCGGTCGACGCGAACGGCTGCTTCAGCCGTCCTGGCCCGCGGCTCGTGGACGGCATCGAGCGGCTGGCCGAGATCTTCCAACCCGCGCGCCCCGCCGGCGCCTGACGCCCGTTCGCACCCGTCCTCCTCATTCCTCCCGCAGGGCGTCCATCGGATCGCTGCGCACCGCCTGGCTCGCCGGCGCGGCACTGGCCGCGACCGCCACGGCGAGCAGCAGCGCCGCCATCCAGACGTAGGTGGCCGGATCGGTCGGCTGCACGCCGTGGAGCTGCGAGGCCAGCAACCGGGTGAACGCCAGGGCCAAGACGCACCCCAGGGCCGAACCGGCGATGGACAGGCGCAGCGCCTGCCCCAGCACCAGCCCACGCAGGTCGCCGGCCCCGGCGCCCAGGGCGGCGCGCAGGCCCAGCTCGCGCCGGCGCCGCGACACGGCATACCACATGACGCCGTAGAGGCCCACCGCGGCGAGCACCAGGGCCAGCGCCGCGAAGACCACGAACAGGACGGTGAAGAAGCGCGGCTGCCAGATCGACCTCCCGACGACCTGCTCGAGGGGGAGCACCTCGCTCACCGCCAGGTCGCGGTCGACCTCGGCGAGCCGCCGCCGCACCGCCGCGGCCAGGCGCCCGGGGTCGCCGGCCGTGCGCAGGATCAGGCTGACGCTCGGCTGCGCGATCTCGCCATGCGGCAGGTAGACGCTGGGACGCTCGGGCGAGATCAGGGTCTGGTTCCGCACCGTGCCGGCGACGCCCACGATCGTGTGCCAGGGCTCGTTGGCCTCGGGCGGGCCGTAGCGGACGCGCCTGCCGAGAGGGCTGGCGTGCGGCCAGTAGCGCCGGGCGAGATCTTGGTCCACGATCGTCACCAGCGGGCTCGCGCCGTCCGTCTCGGTGAAGTCGCGGCCGGCGACCAGCGGAATCCCCAGGGTCCGGAAGTAGCCGGCGGTGGCGACGACGTGGTTGATCATCGGCGCCTCGCGCAGGCTGAGCGGCCGCCGGCCCTCGACGGTCAGGCTACGGCCCCAGGCGTCCGCCAGCGGGATACCGGAGATGGTCGCCGCCACCGAGATCACGCCGGGCAGGCTGGCGACCTCCTCGCGCTCGCGGCGGACCAGGGCGCGCGCCTTCTCCTTGCTGTCGTACTTGACCCGCGGCGCCCACACCCGCAGGGTGAGCACGTGGCGCGAGTCGAAGCCCAGCGGCGCCTGGTGCAGGGCAAGGAAGCTCCGCGCCATCAGCCCGGCGCCGATGAGCAGGGCCAGCGACAGGGCCACCTCGCCCACCACCAGGGCGCGCCGGATCCGCTCCCCCCGCCGCCCGGCCGTACCGCCGCGGCCGCCCTCCTTGAGGGTCTCCGTCAGGCTCAGCCGGGAGCAGAGATGCGCCGGCGCCAGGCTCACCAGCAGGCTGGTCAAGAGGGAGACCCCGGCGGTGAAGCACAGCACGCGAGCGTCCGGCTCGAAATGCAGCCAGCGCGGCAGCTCCTCCGGGATGAGCGCCAGCAGCAGCGGCGTGCCGACCAGGGCCAGAACCATGCCGGTGGCCGCTCCCAGCCCGCCGAGCAGCAGGCTCTCGATCAGCAGCTGGCGGACGAGCCTTCCGCGCGAGGCGCCGAGGGCGCTGCGCACGGCGATCTCTCGCGCGCGCTCCGTCGCCTGGACGAGCAGCAGGTTGGTGATGTTGGCGCAGGCGACCAGCAGCACGCAGAGCACCGCGCCGAGCAGGGTGAGCACCGCGGCCCGCGACGAGCTGGTGAGCTGCAGCCGGAACGGGAGCACGTTGACCGTCTGCCCCTGGAAGCTCACCGGGTCCTCGCGGGCGATCTGCCGCATGATCGACTTGAGCTGCCGGTCGGCCCGCTCCACCGTCGTCCCGGGCGCGAGCCGGCCGATGCCCTGGAGGTAATGATCGGTGCGCGGCGACAGCTTGGCATCCAGCCGGAGCGGCAGCCAGATCTCGGCCTGGTCGGGGAAATGGAATCCCATCGGCATCACGCCGACGACCGTCCTGGACACGCCGTTGACCACGATGGCTCTGCCCAGCAGCGACGGATCGGCGCCGAAGCGTTCACGCCAGAGGCCCTCGCCGAGGAGCACGGCGGCGGGCCCGTGCGGCAGATCCTCTTCCGGCTGGAACACCCGCCCCAGGCGCGGCCGCACGCCGAGCACCTGGAACAAGCCGGCGCTGACCTCGCCCGCGGGGAGCCGCACGGCCTCGCCGGAGCCCGCCAGGGTGGCCCGGTCGGAGTCGTAGACCGCGAGCTCCGCGAGGACGCTGTTGCGGGCCCGGAGGTCCAGGTAATTCGGGAACGCGACGCCGAGCGAGGGCTCGTTCCGCTGCGGCGCCGCCTCGTCGACGGCGACCAGCCGCTCGGGATCCGGATAGGGCAAGGGCCGCAGCAGCAGCCCGTTGGCGACGCTGAACGCGACCGTGGTCGCGCCGATGCCCAGCGCCAGCACGGTCACCGTCACCACCGCGACCAGCGGTGATTTGCACAGCATTCGCCAGGCGTATCGGAGGTCTTGGGCCAGCATGTGGTAGTGCTCCACGGGTGCCGCCAGGGCGAGCCCCGCCACGGCGCCCAGCCAGACGGCGGCGAGTCCCGCCCACGACGCCTGCTCGCGGCAGCGGTCGACGAACACGAGACACAGCTCGCGGCCGTAGGCGGCGCGGAACTCGGGGGGATAGAACAGCAGCAGCGAGCGGTACCACCGCACGCTCCATCCTTCCAGGCGGCGGGACGCGATCGCCATCACCTGGGCTCGGGAAGCAGGCCCGACGCCCGGGCGTCCGCCAGCAGCCGGTCCAGCCGGAGCGCCTCCGCCATCGCCACGCCGCGGCCGAGCGGCGTCAGCCGGTAATAGCGGCGGCGCTCGTCGTCGTGCTCCGGATCGGGGCGCTCCGCCAGCTCCGCGATCAGCCCGTTCTCGAGCAGGCGCCGGATCGATGCGTAGAGAGTGCTCGGACTGAGCCGCACGGCGCCCGCGGTCCTCGCCTCCACGTCGCGCAGGATGGAGTACCCATGACGGTCCCGGTCGGCCAGGGCGACCAGGATCTGGAAGGTGTCCCGATGCAGTGGGAGGAAGTCTTCGGGACGCGGATCGGCGCGCTCGGTCGGCATGGCTTGCACTATAGCACAATCTGCCATAGCTGAGACTGCTATAGCCAAAGAGGGACGATCGACCCGGCCCCTCCCCACCCTCACCTGTCATACTCGCAGGCGGTCGACGAGGGAGGAGGACGAGGACCATGGAGACGCGGCGGCTGGGCAGGAACGGACCCGAGGTCTCGGCGCTGGGACTGGGGTGCATGGCGATGTCCGGGACCTATGGGCCCGCGGTCGACGCCGAGAGCATCGCCACCGTCCACGCGGCGCTCGAGGCGGGCATCACCATGCTCGACACGGGCGACTTCTACGGCATGGGACACAACGAGATGCTGCTGCGCCAGGCGCTCGACGGCGGCCGGCGCGAGCGCGTCTTCCTGGCCGTCAAGTTCGGCGCCCAGCGCGCGCCCGACGGCGCCTGGATCGGCTTCGACGGCCGGCCGGCCTCGGTCAAGAACTTCCTCGCCTACAGCTTGCGCCGCCTCGGGACGGACTACGTGGATCTCTACCAGCCGGCGAGGGTGGATCCGGTCGTGCCGATCGAGGACACGATCGGCGCGGTGGCGGACCTGGTGCGCGCCGGCTACGTCCGCCACGTCGGGCTCTCGGAGGCCTCCGCGGCCACCGTCCGCCGCGCCCACGCCGTCCATCCCATCGCGGCGCTGCAGATCGAATATTCGCTCCTGAGCCGCGGCGTCGAGACCGGCATCCTCCCGGCCCTGCGCGAGCTCGGCATCGCGCTGGTCGCCTACGGCGTGCTCAGCCGCGGGCTCCTCGGCCGCCGCGGTCCAGCCGGTCCCCCCGGCTCCAACGCCGCCGTCGCCGCCGGGGACATACGCAGGCACTTCCCGCGTTTCCAGGGGGAGAACCTCGAGCACAACCTGGGCCTGGTCGAGACGCTTGGCCAGCTGGCCGCCGCGAAGGGCGCCACCGTGCCGCAGCTCGCGTTCGCCTGGGTGCTCGGCCGCGGGGACGACGTGGTACCCCTCGCCGGCGCCCACACCCGTGCCCAGCTCGCGGACCTCCTCGGCGCGCTCGGCCTCGATCTCACTGCCGCCGACCTCGCGGTCCTCGAGCGCGCCGTGCCGCCGGGCATCGTGGCGGGCGACCGCTACAACGCCGGCGGCATGACGTCGCTCGACAGCGAACGGGGCTGAGGCCTCAACTGGCGCGCACCGCGAGCAGGCGCAACGGCTGCACGCCGAGGCTCTGGATCTCGAGGGTGTCGCCGCGCATCCGCATCCTGGCGGCGCCGATCAACGTGCCCTGACCCTCGCCATGCTGGTCGAGGTCGAGCTCCATCACGCTGAAGGGATACATCGAGGAGCGGGCGTAGTACTGGACCTCGAACGGGGAGAGCGGCCGGTTCAGGACCACGGTCAGCTTCCGCCCGGTCGCGGTGTCCTGCTCGAGCACCGCCGCCACCGGATAGCCGATGCGGCCGCCGATCTGGAGATAGCCGGCCGAATGCTTCCACAGCTCGTCGCGCAGGGAGTA
>Ga0070732_10001803_pt1 | contig 11626 bp, 13 predicted proteins | sample Coa_R1_5_FD_66449 | JGI IMG/M metagenome (GOLD analysis project Ga0070732, IMG submission 66449) | Surface soil microbial communities from Centralia Pennsylvania, which are recovering from an underground coalmine fire - Coalmine... | ecosystem: Environmental > Terrestrial > Soil > Unclassified ...
GCTGAACAAGAGCCATAACCTGCTGGTCCGGGCCAAAACAAAACGGCGCGGCGAGCCGCTCTTCGCCATCGTGCAGGTGCCGCGCGTTATTCCGCGGTTAATTTTGGCGCCGCGCACACAAGGCTCGGATGATCCGTGGGATTACATTTATCTCGCGTCGTTAATTAAGCAGCACATCGCGGAATTGTTCCCGGGCTTGATCCTGGATGGCGTCCACGCATTTCGCGTTACCCGCAATAGCGATCTCTACATCGACGACGAAGAAGCGGAAAATCTTTTGAGGACGATTGAGCAGGAGTTGCGGCGGTCCAGTAAAGGCGATGCTGTCCGTCTGGAAGTCGAAGCGGATTGCCCGAAAGATTTCATCGGGCTGCTTCTCGAGTTTTACGACCTGACCGAGGCGGATGTTTACAAATTGGATGGTCCGCTTTCGATGACCCATCTCAGCCCGCTTCTGGCCAACGACGCATTTGCAAATCTCAAGGATCGCCCTTTTCAACCGGGACGGGACCCGGCGCTGCCGCCACACGCAAACATGTTTGACGTGATGCGGCGCCAGGACGTGTTGTTGCATCATCCTTACGACAGTTTCGAACCGATCGTCGATCTGGTCGAGGAAGCCGCCCGGGATCCTCAGGTGCTTGCGATGAAAATCACGCTCTATCGGACGAGCGGCGATTCTCCAATTGTCGGCGCATTGATCGATGCCGCGACCGCCGGCAAACAGGTGACGGCAATAGTGGAGTTGCGCGCGCGTTTCGATGAAGCGGCCAATATCGAATGGGCTCGCCGTCTGGAGGAAGCGGGCGCGCACGTCATTTACGGCGTGGTCGGGCTAAAAACCCATTGCAAGGCATTACTGATCGTCCGGCGCGACTCCGATCAGATTCGGCGCTACGTCCATCTCGGTACTGGAAATTATCACCAGCGAACCGCGCGTATTTACACCGACTTCGGTCTATTGACGAGCAGTCCCCAGATCACCGAAGAAGTCGCGGTCGTCTTTAACACTCTGACCGGACTCGCCGGCTACCCGGGCCTGAAAAAACTGATGGTTGCGCCGTTCGACATGAAGCAACGGTTAATCGCAAAAATCGAGCGGGAACGGGACAATGCGAGGGCCGGCAAACCCGCGCGCATCTTGGCCAAGCTGAATTCGCTCGTCGACCAGGAGATCATCGAAAAACTTTACGAAGCATCGAACGCCGAAGTCACTATCGACCTCATCGTCCGCGGAATTTGTTGTTTGCGGCCAAAAATGCCGGAATTGAGCGAATACATTCGCGTCATCAGCATCGTCGGCCGGTTTCTGGAGCACAGCCGCATTTATTATTTTGAAAATGGCGGCCAGCCCGAAGTTTATCTTTCCAGCGCTGACTGGATGCCACGGAATTTTCTGCGCCGGGTTGAGGTGGCGTTTCCAATCGAGACGCCGCAATTGCGCGACCTCATCGTCAACGAAGTTCTGCCGAGATTTTTGGACGATCGGGTAAAGGCCCGTGAACTGCAGCCTGACGGAAGTTATCGGCGTCTGAAACCGGAAGGGTTGGAGGCGCGTTCTCAAGCCCAATGGCATTTTCGCGAAGTTTCGCGCGAGCGCGCCAAACAACAGGGCCGGAAAAAGCCCGCGCCGGCGGACAAATTAATTCCGATCACCGTCGCCCCGGAACCGCCAAAAAGATCGTGAAGAAAAAGCTTCTCGTCATCGACGTCGGCGGCACCCACGTGAAGATGATGATCTCGCGCAAAAAGCGGCGGAAATTTAAGTCGGGACCGAAAATGACGCCGCGCGAAATGGTCGCGCAAATCAAGAAAGATCTGAAGGAATGGAAGTTCGATGCCGTCGCGGTCGGATTTCCTGCGCCGGTTCGCAATGGCCGCATTCTGACCGACCCAAAACATCTCGGGAAAGGCTGGGTCGGGTTCAATTTCGAAAAAGCGTTGGGCAAGCCGGTCCGGATCCTGAACGACGCCGCGCTCCAGGCCCTTGGCAGCTACCGCGGCGGTCGCATGCTGTTTCTCGGCCTCGGGACGGGGCTTGGTTCGACCCTCGTTTTGCCGGACATGCTGCTTCCGCTCGAACTGGGCGATTTACCCTACCGCGATCATCGGATCATCGAGGATTTTCTCGGCAAAACCGGAATTGACGAACTTGGCGGCAAGGAATGGGAACGCGAAGTGACGTTCGCAGTGGATCAGCTCAAGAAATCGGTCATCGCGGATTATATCGTGCTCGGCGGCGGGAAAGCGAAAAAGTTACACGAGCTGCCGGCCGACACGGAGCTGGGCCACAATCGAAATGCTTTTATGGGCGGAGTTCGTCTTTGGCAGAACGATCCCCGCACCGGGCGGGCGAAATGGAAAATCTTTTAGGAAAGCAGACAGGGCATGGAACTATATTTTCTCAGACACGGCGAGGCTGATTGGCCAGACTGGAAAAAACCGGACGATGAGCGTCCGCTGAACAAACATGGGAAAAAGGAAATGCGCGAAGTCGCCGCATTCCTGAAGCGCGTCAAGGCGAAGCCTGACCTGATCGTCACCAGTCCGCTGCCGCGTGCGTCTCAAACCGCCGAGATCGCCGCCGAGCGATTAAAGATCAAGTGTCGCGAGGATAAATTGCTCGCACCCGGTTTCGACCGGTCCGATCTGGAGCGGTTGCTAAAAAAATATCCGGAAGAAAGTCTGATGATCGTCGGACACGAACCCGATTTTTCCGAAGTGATTTCGGAACTAACCGGCGGGTCGCTAAAACTTCCCAAAGCTGGGATTGCATTGGTCGACTTGAACCGGTCGTGGCGCGGCGGCCGTCTTCTCTGGCTCATTCCACCCAAAATCACGACAAGTTAAGAGGGAACTCGACCGGAATTCGAAATTCAGGCGAGAAGCTTTTCCGGAATGGACGGACAGGCGTGGTTTTCCCAATCTTCGAGCCAGCCGCCGATACGTTCGCCGAAATCTCTCGGGCGCTCGGCGAAGAAATGTTCGGCCAATTCGGCCGCGCCTCGTTGCAAATCCCCCTGGCTCACTTCAATCACTGCCAGAAGCTTGCGACCTTCACGTCCCCATTCCGAGCTTCGCTCGTCCCGGCGGAGTCGATCGCCCAGAAAACTCAGATCATGGGCGCGGCCGAGCAGACTTCCCAAGGCGTCGAGATCGTCGCTCAAGTTTTTGAGAACCACCGGATTTACCGGACGCAGAATGCGTAGTTCGTACCAGAGTCGTTTCGCCCGAGTCCGCAAAGCATGAAAATTTTCGGAGCTGGGCGATGATTGGGCGCAAGCCAGGGCTTTCCGCGCGTTTTTGTAACTTCGTTGGACTGCGCGGCGCAATTGTTTGCAATCGAAATGGTCGAGCGGCCAGCAATCGACATTCTTTCTCGCGCGCTCGAGCATGGGGATGGCCTGGGTTTGCCATTCTGCGAAGGCCGCCATGAAATTTTCGAACTCCATCACCAGCATCGTTTCCAGCTTCGGGTAAGCACCCCGGCGATGTCGGCGTTCACTGATTCCCTGAAGGTCGCGGACCGTTTGCAACCGCACCTCAGCATCGCGGATCTCAGAAGTGAGCCGCCCAACATCGCGCAGACAATGGTCCTGATCTCGGAAAAGTCCGGTCCCGATTTCTTTCTTCACCAGGCGGAGCGCGGCCCGGGCTTTCTTCAAATGCTTTCGCATTTCGTGAACCGGGGCGCCGCCGGTTTTCTGTTCGCCGCTCGCCACCGCGACTGCTCCTTCGATCTCCTTGCGACAAATTCGGCGCAGACCGGCGCCAAGCGTTTCGCCTTTTTTCAATCGATAGCTCATGTCAGTCTATTCGCGGGCCAGCCTCACATTGCTGTATCGTTTTTCACCGGTGACTTCGCGGCCAAACCAGCGCGGTGGTTTGAATCTCCGACGGCTCGCGTGGTTCGGAAATTCAACTTCCGCCACCATCAAACCATGGTTTCGACCGTGATAAATGTCGACCTCGATCTTGAGCTTTTTCCACGGAATTTCGTAACGGGTCTTCCTCAATCGCCGTCCTTTGGTCGCCGCCCACAAGGTCTCGAACTGTTTGCTACTTAACCGAATCTCCCGCTCTTCCCGGCTCGAGCCGCGTTCCCGGCTGACCTTGAAAGTCAGCGACATTGTCTTGCCCTTTTTCCGCAACCTGACGTGACGGCCACGCGCTTCGTTCGCCAGGTAACCTTGCCGCAATGGATAATGTTTCGAGTGAAGGATCTGGACGGGCAGGTGTTTAATCAGGAACTTGCGTTCAATCTCGCGGCCTTTTTTGTGTTTCATCGCAAGTCCTGCCAGACTCGTTTCGAGTGAATCGGATTTTCCCGGCCCTGGCAATCACGCTGCTGCTTTTGTTTAACGGCTGCGGATTGTTCGGCCCGCCCGAAGAAAGCCGGCAACAATCCGGTCATACGGTCTACCGCGTGCCCGGCGGAAGCGCGGCGGAGATCCCGTCGCCGACGCCGGTTCCGCAAAAGATCCCAGGTGAATCGAAAAAAAATTGAGCGTTAAACCCGCGGGAGAAACTCCTCCCGCACAATCTTGCCGTTTTTTACAGTGTAAACGCCCACCTCCGACAATTGGCGGCGCTGCTTTGATTTCTTTTCGCTCACCTCAGCGTCGTATTGGACAACAAATCGATCGTGACCAACAAACGGTTCACTGGCCTCGAACTTGTGAACCTCCATTTCATTGACCCACCAGTCGATTTTGCCGCGGACGCCTTCTTTGCCGCGCGTCTCGGGTGCGCCCGGGTCTGCTTCTACACTGACGATGTTATCGTCATACAACGCGTCCAGCGCTTCGTACCAGGCTTGTTTGCGAACCAGTTCCACGACTTTCTTCGCCACTTCTTTAGTGTCCATTTTCTTTGTTGCCTCCGTTACTTGTTGAAGAATTTTTCCAACCGATCGATCACGCTGTTCCAGCCTTCCGTGTGGCGATCGCGCGATGCCTCGCTCGGCAATTTAACGTGCGTCAAGCGAAGTTCAGTCCCCCCATCGCGATCGGAAAATTCAACTGACACAATACTGTCGTAATCTTTCCAGTCTTCGTCGTCGTCCCATTTCCAGGTGAAGACGACTTTCTTTCCGGGAACGAGCTCTTGGTATTCGCCGAACACGCTCATTTTCTCGCCTTCCTGGTTCACCAGATCCCAGCGATACTTTCCGCCCACCCGCGTGTCGGCGACGATTGTGAGCGTCCGAACTTCTTTCGGGCCCCACCATTCCTTTAATTGCACCGGATCGGTCCATGCCGCGTAAACCCGATCGCGGGGCGCGTTGATGAACCGTTTGATCTCGAGCGATGTTTTTTCTTCTGCTTTCGTAGTCATATTGTCGATCCTTCCATTTCGGCAGTTCAATATTTGTCGTGGTGGCGCCACCAAAGACCGTTCGGCTCGTTGCGGCCCTTTGGCGCGCGGTCGAGCCATTGGTACATGCCCCAGAGCCCATCCAGCCCGCGTGCATAAGTAGAATAGGCGTGATAAACCACGCCGTCCTCGAGCGTGAATGCGCTCATGCCCGGGCGCTCGCGCACGTACGTCGCCGGATCAGTCCCTGACATCTTCGCGAACGGAACGACTCCTTCCGATTCCTCCGGACTCCAGACTTCCTCGCGCTCGAAGTTGTATTCGAAGCCGCCTTTGCGCTGTTGCTCCTCAGTGAGTCCGGCGCTGAAATCAAAGTTGAAATCGCTGCCGAAGGAGGAGGCCCAGGGAAACGTCCAGTCCATTCGCTTTTTAAACGTCTGCAGCTTCGCAATCGGCGCGCGAGAGATCGTCCAAAACATCACGTCGTGATTAGCAAGATGGACGACGAATCCGTTGTAACCATCGGCAATCGCCGAGCAGGACGGACAGCCGGCTTTGTAATCGGGCCCGAACATGAAGTGATAAACAAGGAGTTGCGAGCGTCCTTTGAAGAGATCGGCCAGCGACGCTTTTCCTTCGTCCGTTTCAAATTGATATTCTTTATCAATCCGGACCCACGGCAGCTCCTGCCGCTGTCGCGCTAACTCATCGCTGCGCCGGGTTAGCTCTTTCTCTTTGGTGAGGAGCTTTTTGCGCGCAGCCAGCCATTCTTTGCGGGTTCCAGTTTTGTGCTTCGTTTTCTTTTTCGCGCTCATAGTTTTTTGTTCCTGGGTAGTTTGTGTCCTCGGAAAAATTTTCTGAGCAGGAATGCCAGGAATCCCCCGCTGCAGGTCGCGCTCGCGATCAGGATTACGTTTGCGAAGCAGGCTGGGCACATGGTCAGGCTTTTCCTTTCTGGTCGTCTGGCGTTGTCTTCTCCAAATACTCGGCGAGGCGGTCGAGCGATCCTTCCCAGAACTTCCGGTATTCTTCGACCCATTGGGCGGCTTGCCTGAGCGGTTTCGCGTCCAGCTGCATTTCATGAACTCGTCCGTAGCGGCGGCGGCGCAGAAGTCCGGCTTTCTCGAGAACCCGCAAATGTTTTGAGACCGCGGGGAGGGACATGGCGTGATGCCGCGCCAAATGGGTAACGCGCTGATCACCCCTGGCGAGACGGGCCAGGATGCGACGGCGAGTGGGGTCGGCCAGGGCGGCGAAAGTGCGATCGAGGCTCTTGGTATATTTAACCATCTGGTTAAATATTAGCAAACCGGTCACGCGCCGGCAACCGGTTTTTTACATCAGTCGATTAATCGCCTCCGCCGCCTCCACAATCGGCCAGGCCGACATCGCCAGGAGCGCCCCGAATAAAAGCGCTTCAATCGCGAACTCGACCTGATTTTCCAGCGCAAAGAAATCATCGGCCAATCGCCGGATGGATCTCTTTCTCGGGACCGTTCGTTTAATCGTTACGATATGCATGCGTCAACCTAACGGCCGCGTCGATCCGGTCAGGTTACGAATTGTCAAAACATCGTGACGTTTAGGAAACAGGTCCCGAATTGCAGACTTCGCGGCACCACCCTTCGATCCGGTCGCGGATTTGATCGCGGATTTTGCGGGTGCCCGCGAGCTTTTCTTCATGGGAACCGGTCAGCTTTGACGGATCGGGAAAACTCCAGTGCAGTCGCGCCGCCACACCGGGAAACACCGGACAGCCTTCCGCCTCGGATTCGTCGCAAACCGTGATCACGTAGGCAAACAACTTGCCGGATTTGAAAACGTCGAAGACAGCGCGGGTCTGGTTGTTCGAAATGTCGATCCCGATCTCGCGAAGCGTTTCCACTGCCAATGGATTCAATCTTCCCGGCTCAAGACCTGCGCTTTCTGCTTCAAAGGAATCGCCGCAGCGGTGGTTCAACAATGCCGCCGCCATCTGGCTGCGCGCGCTGTTGTGGACGCAGATAAAGAGGACTTTCTGTTTCATTAATCGAACTGGGTATTATTGACATGAAAAGCCCGCCGGAAAACTGTCCCGGCGGGCTTTTTGACCTAACCTTTTATTTTAATCGCCCGTTGTTCTTAGAATTTTATGTTCAGATCGGCGAAGAACAGCTGGTACTGATCCAGCGGATTAATGCCGATGGCGACTGCCGTTCCGCCGGTGCCGAGATTGTCATCATGCCGCCACCCGTAGTTATAGGAGAAGTTCACACTGACCGCATCGCTCAACATGTATCCCGCCTTAACCACAACGCCTTCCATGTTCTGACGGCCGTCGAAAATATCGTCATCCACCAAATTCGGGTCGAGGGCGTACTGCTCGGAAAGTTGATAATAAACGTCGAGCTGCCAATCGTGCTTTTTCTTTAACTGCCCAACTCCCGCGCCGGCCTGAAATGCATAGCGCTGGTCGCCGTGACCGGATGATATGACGCCGTGAGGAAGCGTGGCGGCGGCGGCATTGGCGCGCTGGTCGCCCTCAAAATTCGCCGAGAAATCGCCAAACAGATGCATCGGCAGATTCCAAAGCTTCCAACCGAATTCCATCGGCATGTCGAAAATCAGGAGACTGTTGATCCCGGTTTGATTTTGGGCCAGCGACGCGGCGTTGGTGACGAAGGGCGAACCGCCTTGATAATGAATGTTAAACGTGTCGCCGTTTCCGGTGTAGTTGTAAATCGTGGGGGCGACCTGGAAGAAGATGCCCTTCGGAAACGTCGCTTTCGCTCCGACTTGCCACGCCATGAGAAACGCATCGGTGTTCGGAACCAACTGACTCCTGCGAACTCTTCCAACTTGCCCAGTCGTCGTCGCGCGAGGCCCGAGCGGATTCTCCGGATTTGCGTCGTCGTAAACGAATTGAGCGAGGTTGACGAAAATATCGAGTTTCACCAGCGGCTGCGGCTTCACCGCAACGACGTTCTTGCCGTCTTTGCCATATGGCGCAATTTCGCCACCAGTTTCGCCAAAGCTGAACGTATGCTTCCATTGTTCAGCAAGACCTTCCGGATTGATGTCGGGGTCCCAGACCATTGGCGTATTAACCAGCGGATTCGGCATTTTGCCGCCGGTAAACATAAAGTCTTTAAAACCTTTATAGCCAATGTATGCCTGCCCGACATTGATGCTGTCGCTGACCTTGGCGAAGGGGCCGTTGCCGGCGGTATCGTCGCCAAACGTCACGTTGGTCGATCGCGGGCTGGTGCCGGTTTCAAGACGAATTCCAAAGAGCCAGTCGTCTAACAGCGTTCCTTTCAAGCCGAGACGTATCCGGTAACGCTCGCGTTCGCGCTCCTGCCAATCATCGTGGCCGGCTATGCCATTGACATGCGGTCCCAGTGGAGAATTGTCGTCGCTCTGGCCGCCGTTGTAGGAGTAGCGCAGTCGAACGTCGCCGAAGAGTTCGATCTCGGTAATGGGAGTCGACAATTTCCACTTCTCGGCCGCGGTCTTTTCAACTGGAACTTCTTTTTCGACGTAAGTTTTTCCATCGTAAGTCTTTTGCATTCTGGTCGGCCCTTCGGCTGGCGGTGCAGGGCGGGATGCCGCCTCCTTTTTCAATTCTGCGCGCACTTCCGTTGCTTCTTTCTCGGTGATGATTTTTTTCTTAACGAGCAGATTCAGCAGAGCGCTGTCGTCTTGCCCGAAGATTAACCCTGAAGGACTCAGAAAAACTGCCAAGACTGTGATGAGAGCGATTTTTTTAAACATTATTCTCCTTTGAAATTGCGGCCTGGCCGCGGGGTTGGATCGCGAGTTGAGCGCCGTTTCGCCTCAGCTCTCCCCGCGACGAGCGAAAACTAAAAAGCAATTGTTACGGCCAGATGACGGCAACGTGACAATTGCGTTAACTCGCGCGCGTGAAATTCGCGCTCCGAATCCGAGGATTTTTTAGAACCTCACGTTGAGGTCCGCCTGAAATAGCTGGAAATTTTTCAGGGGATTGATCGCAATATCTCCCAGTCCACCGGTTCCAAGGGCGCGATCGGCGCGTTCCGCGTACCCGTAAAGGAGCCGGATCCAAACTGCGTCGCTCAGCATGTAGTCAACCGTTACGCCAACGCCCTCCAGGTTGAGTTTGCTGTCCCAAAATTCGGTATCAACCAAATTCGGATCGAGCGCGAACTGATCCTGGCGTTGCCAGAAAACATTCACCTGCCAGTCGCCTTTCTTTTTTAACTGACCGAGTCCGACGCCAACCTGATACGCATAACGCTGGTCGCCCTTGTTGGGATGGCCCGCTGCCGCGGCGCGATCGTCGCCGTCCAGATTCACCGCGAAATCCGCGAACAATCGCATCGGCAAATCACCTAGTTTCCAGCCGATCTCGGCGGGCATATCGAAGATCAGCAGACTGTTGATGCCGGTCTGGTTTTGGGCAACCGACGCCGAGTTCGAAAGATGCGGATCGCCGCCCTGATAATGAATGTTAAAGGTGTCGCCGTTGCCGGTATAATTATAGAAGGTCGGCGCAATCTGAGCGTAGAGCGTTTCAGGGAACGTGAATTTTGCGCCGACCTGCCAGACAAGTAAAAACGCGTCGGTGTTGGGAATGAGTTGATGGCCGCCGTTCGCCGTTGTCGTTGCTCGCGGACCGAGAGGATTTTCCGGGTTGGCGTCGTCGTAAACGAATTGCGCGAAATTTGCGAAGAGATCGAGCTTCCAACCTGAGCTGTCCGCTTTCTCTTTTGCCGGTAACGCGATCCCATCCTTTGAATATGTCGCTGGTTCAGACGAGCCGGCGAAAGTGAAAGTGTGTTTCCATTGCTCCGCCAACCCTTCCGGATTGATGTCGGGATCCCAAACCATGAGTGAGGTGACCAGCGGGTTTTGCATTCTTCCAGCGGTCAACGTGATGTCTTTGAAACCTTTGTAACCGAGATAAGCTTGACCGACGAAAACTCCGTCACTGCCTTTGTTGAACGGGCCGCCGGAAGATTCGTCCCCAAAGGTGACATTCGTGGACCGCGAACTGGTACTTGTTTCCAAACGCACCCCGAAAAACCAATCGTCGGCCAGAATTCCCCGCAATCCCAATCGAAGCCGGTAACGTTCGCGCTCGCGCTGTTGGGTGTCGTCGCTCAGCGTTTCGCCGTTGCGAATCTCATAACGAACTCGTGCGTCGCCATACAGCTCGAGTTCGGTGACCGGCGTCGACAGTTTCCATTTTCCCGCGGACGTGGCGGCGGATTCCTTGGTAAGCTCGGCGCGAACTTCCTCGGCTTCCTGAGCGGTGATCAGCTTTTTTCTAACCAACAAGTCGAGCAACGCGCCATTGTCCTGCGCGCGAATAGCCGGTGCGGAAAAGGCGACGGTTGCCGTAACAATCAAAGTCACGGCCCTGAAACGCATTCGCCGGATTCTGGCGTGCGTGATCTGATCCTGCAATCAGATTATCTCTTCGGTTTCGAAGGTGCAGGCGAAGCCGATGGAACAATCGGCGGCGTAGTTGTCGCAGAGGGATTTGCGTTCGACTGCGGCAAAACTGGGGCGCCGGGAGCTGGCACGGCGGGCGCGTTTGGATTAACCGGCGGAGCCGAACCCGACGGCACCGCGGTGGTTTGCTGCCTTAGCAACTCGTTACGCAATCCAGTGTCGCGGCTGGTCTTGTGCGAATACAAGATCGATAAAACGAAGGTCAAGATGAAGAAAATGGCAGTCAGCCACGAAGTGAACTTGACCAGCACGTTGGTGGTCTGGGCCCCGAAAATATTCTCAGTCACCCCGCCGCCAAAAGCCGCACCAAGTCCCTCGCTCTTGGGGCGTTGCATCAGGATCACCAGGACCATCAGCAGCGCTACCAGAACGTAGATCGCCAGCAGGACATTAATCAGGATCTGCATCGGGGACGGGGAATATGAACAATGTCAGGAGAGAAGCAAACGTCCAACGCTAAACGACGAACATCGAATTCTGAATTCATACATTCGGCGTTGGACGTTGGGCGTTCGGCGTTTTCTTAATTTCGTTCCAGATTTCGTCCAATTCGGCGAGACCAACATCGCCCAGCTTCTTCCCGCGGATTTTCAGTTCATCCTCAAGCAGATTAAATCTCCGGACGAACTTGTCGGTGGCCGATTGGAGCGCAGTTTCGGCGTCGAGTTTGCTTTTGCGAGCCAGATTCACCACCGCGAACAAGAGATCGCCGGCTTCATCTTCAATCGATGCTTGATTTTCGCTTCGGATCGCCTGCTTCAGCTCGCCGAGTTCTTCTTCCACTTTGGCGATCACATCGCGAAGGTCGCTCCAATCAAAGTTGACCCGCGCG
>Ga0070732_10001804_pt1 | contig 11621 bp, 11 predicted proteins | sample Coa_R1_5_FD_66449 | JGI IMG/M metagenome (GOLD analysis project Ga0070732, IMG submission 66449) | Surface soil microbial communities from Centralia Pennsylvania, which are recovering from an underground coalmine fire - Coalmine... | ecosystem: Environmental > Terrestrial > Soil > Unclassified ...
GAGGTTCACTCGAGCTCGAGCAGCTCTTCGTAGAGCGCGAGCGACGCGTTCCCGATGCGATCGGCGAACTGCACACCGCGCATGCGCCGAGCTTACGCCGCCTGCGCGGCCCGCAGAATCTCCACGCGGGAACGGCGACGGATCGCCGCCGCAGCGCCGCCCGTGGCCGCGATGCCGGCGATCCCCGCCACGACGAATGCGAGCTCGGTGCCGCCGCGCGCGCACAGCCAGCCGGCGAGCAGGCCGCCGAGCGGCCCGGTGCCGTTGAAGGCGTAGAAGTACAGGCCGATGATGCGGCCGCGCAGGCGGTCCGGCGCCGCGAGCTGCATAGAGGCATTCGAGTTCGCCGACCACGCGGTGAACCCGGCTCCCACGAGGAAGAGCAGCGCGCCGGCGGCGTACACGTCATGCGCCGGCCCGAGCAGGAGCTCGGCGACCGTGAACACGAGCGCGCCGGCGATCATCACGCGTGCGGAAGCGCGCGCACGCGATGCCGCAAACAACGCGCCCGCGAGCGCGCCGGCGCCGAACACCGCGGAGAGGAAGCCGTAGACGGCGCCGTGACCATGCAGCGTCAGCTTCGCAAGCACCGGCAGTGTGACGTTGAAGTTGAAGCTGAACGTGCTGAGGGCGACCGTCAACCCGAGCACGGCCAGCATCCTGGGCTGCCGGCGCACGTAGGCGAGCCCCTCCCGCGTCCCGGCCAAGATGCTCGGCCGCTCGAACTTCTCGAGCGGGAAGAACTCGCTCGAGCGCATCGCATACAGGCCGAGAAGAACGGCGAGGAAGCTGATCGCATTGACGAGGAAGCACACGCCGACTCCCGCGAAGCCGAGCAGGATGCCGGCCGCCGACGGCCCGAAGATGCGCGAGGCGTTGAAGAGGCTCGAGTTCAGCGCGATCGCGTTCGGCAGCGCGTCACGGCCCACCATGCGGTACGTGAGCTGCTGGCGCGAGGGCACGTCGAGGACGAGCACGGTCCCGTTGAGGAACGCGATCAGGTACAGCATCCACGGCTGCGCGAAGCCGCCGAAGGCGATCCACGTCAGGGCGGCCGCGCCCACCGTCTGTGCGATCTGCGTGGAGATGACGAGGCGGCGCGCGTCGAGACGGTCGGTGATGACGCCGGCGAAAAGGCCGAAGAGCGTGAACGGAAGGAACTGCGCGAACGCCATGACCCCGACCGCGAACGCGTCGTTGTGGGTGAGCTCGAGGACGAACCAGCCGAGGGCGATGCGCTGCATCCACGAGCCCGTCTGGCTGATGAGCTGGCCGGTGAAGAAGAGCCGGTAGTTGCGGTAGCGGAGGCTCGAGAACGTGTTCTTCATCGGCCTTCGTCCTCGTGCAGCAGGCGTGCGAGCGGCCCGATCGCCGCCTCGATCGCAGCGAGCCCGTCGTCGTCGAGCTCGCCGAGTCGCCGCGCCAACCAGGCCGTTCGCCGCGAGCGGACCTTGCGCAGCAGCCGCCGGCCTTCGTCCGTCAGCCGGATGGCGACGCGCCGGCGGTCCTCCTCGCTCCGGGTGCGCTCGACGAGCCCGTCGTGCTCGAGGCGGTCGATCTGCTTCGTCATCGCCGGCGGGCTCATCCGCTCGCGGGCGGCGAGCTCGCGGATCCCGATCCCCGGCGCGTACTTGATGCTGACGAGCAGTGAGACCTGGCCCGGGGAGGCGCCGAGCGAGCGCGTCTCGCGGCGGAGCTCGCGCCCGATCTGGAGCAGGACGGGCCGGAGGGCGTCGGCAAGTGCGACGGTGTCGGTTTTCAGCAGATCGTTAACTCAATTAACGATAGCTGAAGGAGCGGGCCCTCGACACCTCCGATTGGGTGATGGCGCCGCTCGCGACCGGATTGGCGCCGAGCTCGTTCTCCCACAAGTTGGCCTCGGACTGGAAGCTCGCGAGGACGCCGAAGCCGGGCCCGTCCCTCCCCGGTCGCGTATCGACCACCGTGTTGTGCTCGATCATGCACATGGAGCGGTCGTTGCACCAGATGCCGATGCCGGAGGCGTCCCGGACCTCGTTGTCCATGACCGTCCCCATCGACATCTCAGTCACCGAGATGCCGCGCTCGGTCGTCCTGCTGACCTGGTTGCGGACGATGTCGCTCATCGAGGAATGCGTCGTGATCCCGTCCATCCCGCCGGTCACCGTGCAGCCCTCGACCATGCTCATCCCCATGTCCATGTTGTAGGAGATGTCGATTCCCTGACCGAGCTCGTTCCCGAGCATGTCGACGGTGCAGTTCTTGACCACCACGCCGGCGAGGCGGACGTGGATCCCATCGAGCCTCGCACCGGAGACGGAGACGCCGTCGAGGACGGTTCCGTGGACGTGCTCGACCGAGATCCCGTAGTCGCCGCCGACGACGGAAACGTTCTTGACGGTGACGCCGCTCGCCCTGACGACGATTCCACCGCGCACGACCGCGCCCGGCTCGCCGACGAGCACCTCGCGCCGCGTGATCACCATCGGCCCCTGGTGCACGCCTGACGCGAGATGCACGACGGGAGGCCGAAGCGCGTACGCGGTCGCGCCCGCGGCCGCGAGCACCGCGCCCGCTGCGACGGCCGCTGCCTCCCCGAGCCGGCCGAGCTCGCCCCCGTCCTCCGAGTAGGTGAGGCGCCGCAGGGGGAAGCCCGCGTGCGCCAGGAGCTGCGAGACGAGCCAGCCGCCGGCGAAGAGCGCGACCGCCTGACCGAGCGGTGCCGCGACGCCGGCCGCGCGCATGAGCGCGAGGACGAGCGCGAGCTCGAGCGCGCCGAGCGGCAGCGCCGCCCAGCCCGGCTGATACCGGAAGAGGCGGTGGTACGCCTGCACGTCGAGCGCCAGCCCGACACCGAGCATAAGGGCCGCCGCCTCCACCGGCCACCAGCGGTGCTCGACGGCTGCGAGGACGCACGCGGCAAGCACCACCGGCACGAATGCCGCGACCCGCGACTCGATTCGTCCCCTCAGCGTGTACGACACGACCTGATCCGTCCGAGGAAGCCGTGCGCGAGGTACCGCGCGCCGGCGAGCGTGTCGGCGGCCGGAAACGCCCACTGCGCGGCGACACCCGCGAGCGCGAGCGTGCGCGTCTCGTCCGTGAGTGCCGGCACCGCCCCGTCGCAATCGAGGATGATCCACCCGTCCACGGTCTCGAGGTCGTGGTCGGCGACGAGGCCGGCGAGCAGGGCGTCGTGCGCATAGCCGTGCACGAACCCGGTCGCGCAGATCACCTGCTCCGACCCGTTCACCGACTGCTCGACCCGATAACGGTCCTCCGTCATCGCCGTCGCGAGCGGCTCGTCCCACGCGCGCCCCGGTGGATACGAGGGCGCGAGCAAGGCATGAAGTCGCGCCGACCGCTCGCCGGGGCCGAGCCGGTGGAAGCCGTCGAGGCCGCGGCGCGAGAAGTACTCGCGCGGCACGTTGAGCGGCCGCCGTAGGGGCTCGCGGCGCCGGACCGAGACGACCTCGGAGCCTGCGGCGAGCGCGTTGAGCCACTCCGTCGCCGCTGCGAGGCCGGCCCCGACGACGGTGACGCTCGGCGCATAGTCGTGCGCGTCGTACGAATGCACCGCACGCGGGTCGCCGCGCAGCTCCTCGGGAACGTTCAGTCCCGGATGGCCGGTCGCGACGAGCACGTGGCGGAACGTGCCGTGCCCGTCGAGCTCGAAGCCGCCGTCGACGGCGCGGATGCGCTCGACGGCGGCCGGGCGGAAGCTGCGCTCCCAGCCGCTGCGGTCGCGCAGCCGACCGACGTGGGCGAGGAACTCATCCACCGTGGGGTGGAAGCGGTCGCAGAGCGTCCCGAGCAGCGGGCGCGCCGACCGGCGGCGCACGGCGGAGCTGAACGCGAGACCGGGAAACGACGTCGGCAGGCAGTGGCCGTCGCTCTCGGAGCGCATCTCCCGCTGCCGGATCGCCGCGGCGTGGCGGCGGAACGTCGCGGCCGGGTCGTCTTCGGCACCGAACACCGCGATCTCCTCCGGCGCCAGGGCGCGCCGCAGCGTCTGGTACGCCGTGAACCCGGCAAGGCCCGAGCCCACGATCGCGGCCTGCATTACTTCACCGAGCCGGCGAGCAGTCCCTGGACGAAGTAGCGCTGGAACGCGAAGAACACGCAGAGCGGAACGACGAGAGAGATGAACGAGGCCGGCGCGATGATGTCGATGCTCGTCCCGAACTCGCGGAGCTGCCCCGCGATCCAGACCGTGATCGGCGTCGTGTTCTGCCCGAAGGTGAGCGCCACGAGCAGGTCGTTCCACGTCCACAGGAACTGGAAGATCGCGAGCGAGGCGATCGCCGGCAGGCCCAGCGGCAGGATCAGCCGCAGGAAGATGACGATCTCGCTCGCACCGTCGATGCGCGCCGACTCCAGAATGTCCTTCGGCAGCCCGACGAAGAAGTTGCGCAAGAGGAAGATCGCGAACGGCAGGCCGAACGCGACGTGGAAGAGCGCGATCCCCTCCCACGTGTCGAAGAGGTGCGTCGCGTCGTAGAGCTTGAACATCGGTATCAGCGCCATCTGCAGCGGGACCACGAGCAGCCCGATCACGCCGATGAAGATCCAGTCGCGGCCCGGGAAGTCGAGCCACGCGAATGCGTATCCGGCCATCGCCCCGAGGATGACGACGAGCACCGTGTTCCCGACCGCGATGTACGCCGTCGTCTTCAGCGCCTGGATGAGGCCCGAGTTGTGGAAGAGCGCGTCGTAGTTCGACCACGTCGCGACGCTCGGATGGGAGAAGAACTGCCACCAGCCCTTGGACGCGAGCGCCGACGCGGGGAGGATCGAGGTGATGAAGAGGCCGATCGTGGGGACGAGCCAGAGCCCGCCGAGCACGAGGAGAACGACATGGAGCGGCCCCTGTGCGATCGCGCGCAGGACCTTCGCGGCCACTCTGTCGCGCGGAGCGGGGATCTCGACGGCGGGAGCAGCCGCGGCCATTACTGATCGCTCCGGAAGCGCTTGATGTTGAGCGCGAGGACGGGGATGACGAGGATGAACAGGAAGACGGCGATCGCGGAGCCGACGCCGAAGTTCCCGCCTCCCTGGAACGCGGCGAAGTACATGGCGAGCGCGATGACGTTCGCCTTCGCGTACTCGGACTCCGGCGCGAGCGCGAAGACGATGTCGAACACCTTCAGGACATTGATGATCATGGTGATGAAGACGACGCTCAGGACCGGCATCAGCAGCGGGACGGTGACCCGCCGGAACGTCTGCCATTCCGTAGCGCCGTCGGTCCGCGCCGCCTCGAGCACGTCGCGCGGCATCGCCGAGAGCCCCGCCCCGATCACCACCATCGCGAAGCCCGCCCAGATCCAGATGTAGGCGATGAGCAGGGAGGGCACGATGAGGCTCGGCCCGAGCCACCCGTAACCGCCGAACGGCTTGGCGAACGTCTGGGAGCCGATCGCGGTGGTGTACGTCCCGGCCGCCACCTTCGTGAACTCGAACGATCCGTCGTCGGCCGTCTTCGTCGACTGCACGGTCTTCCCGGACGCATCGTGCAGCTGCACGGTGACTCCCGGGAGCCCGAGCTCGCCCTTCTCGACGACGCCGGCCTTGCCTCCGCCCGGCTTGAAGTCGCGCCAGACCGTGCCGACGACCTCTCCAGGCTTCGTCGCGGGCGTGATCGCCTGCTTGGAGCTCTTCGGCACCTGGTCGGGTGCGATCCCGGTCAGCCCGAGCAGCGCGACGCCGCCGGGATGAGTCGGCGTCTTGAGCACCATCGCGCCGCTCGACTGCTGTCGCAGCGACGGCGTCGACGGCAGCGCGGACGAGAGCACGCCGGCAGGGCTGACAGCGCCGGAGACAACCTTCCCGAGCGCGTTGATCGCGCCGAGGTTCGGGTCCTGCTGGTACATGATCCGCCACGTCACGCCGGTGGCGAAGGCGGAGATCGCCATCGGCAGGAACACGACCGTCTTGAACGCGACCGCCCAGCGCACGCGTTCGGTCAGCACCGCGAAGACGAGGCCGATGGCGGTGACGAGCGCCGGGACGACCGCGACCCAGATGGCGTTGTTCTTGATCGCCGTCGTCAGCGTCGACGTGGTGAACAGCGTGCGGTAGTTGTCGATCCCGACCCAGTGGCCGATGAAGCCGGTGGTGCCGAAGAAGCTGCGGATGATCGTGTAGACGGCCGGATACACCATCCACACGCCGAGCATGAACAGCGCAGGCGCGAGGAAGACCGCCCCAACGAGGTAGCGGCCGAGCCGGCCCGGCTCGGCGGCGGGAGGCGGAGCCGCCACCACGGGCGGCTCCGCCGTGATTCCCCCTGCGCTCACTGCGTCGTTACTTGCCCTTCTTGTACGCCGCTGCGGCGGCCGACTCGAGCTGCCCTTGGATCCCGCTGATGTTCGTGGGGTCTTTCAGGAAGTCCTGGAAGAGGCCCCACTCGCCCTGGCCGGCGGTCGCGCCGAACGACGGCGGCTGCTCGTCGGACATGTCGAACACGACCGACTTCGCCGTCCCGATCGGCGCCTCGGTCGCGCGCGTGATCGGGTCGGGGTAGATGCTCGCCGGCACGTTCTTGTTACCGGTCCCGAAACCGCCCTGCTTCGCCCACACCTCGGCGGCCTGCGGCGAGGCCAGATAGTTCACGAAGGCCTCGATCGCCGGGTTGTCGCGGAAGGTGACGAACAGGTCGCCGCCGATCTCGACCGCGCCCGCGTCGGGCCCGGGGGTGATCGAGGGCCAGGTGAACGTGTTGAAGCCGGTGTTCGCCTGCGCCTTCGTCGACGAGGTGATGACGCCGCCGACGAAGTCCGCCTCGAAGACCATTGCTGCCTTCGGCGGCGTGCCGAAGGCGTTCGTGACCGAGTCGTTGAACCCGTACTGGAGCGCCCCGCTCGTGCCGCCGGCGATGTTCGACGTGTCACCGATGATCTTCGCCATCGACGTCAGCGCCGTCTTCACGGACGGATCGGTCCACTTGATCTTGTGCTGCGACAGCTGGTCGTACTTCGCCGCGCCGAACGTGCGCAGGTAGATGTTCTCGAACATGTCGGTGAGCGTCCAGCCGTCGGCGCCGCCGATCGAATAGGCCGGTGTCCCGCTCGCCTTGATGGTCTGGGCGTCCTTCAGGAGCTGCGAGAACGTCTTCGGCGGCGTCACGCCCGCGGTCTTGAAGGCTGGGACGTTGTACCAGATGACCGACTTGTTGGCCGCCTTGAAGACGAGCGCATAGAGCTTCCCGCTGTAGGTGCCGAGCTGCTTCCACGCGGGCGCGAAGTTCTTGTCGATCGTCGACGTCGCGTACGTGATCGGCTTGAGCTTGCCCTGCGCGGCGAGCTGCGCCACCGTGCCGGGTTGCGCGATGTCCGCCATGTCGGGCGGATGGCCGCCTGCGACCGCGGTCTGCAAGACCGTCGGCAGGTTGTTGCCGACCGGCTTGTAGTTGACGTGCACCTTCGGGTACGTCTTGTTGAAGGCGTTGATCACGTCCTGGAACTGCTTCTGGCCTGAGGACGATGTCCAGATCCCGTCGAACGAGATCGTCCCCGAGACGGCGAGATTCTGGTGTGCGCTGGCAGTGGAGCTCGGTCGTGCTCCTGCGAGCCCGGCCACGAGCAATGCCGTCGCCAGTGCGGCTGCGACGGCGACACCGACGCGAGTGCGGATCATTCGGCTCCTTTCGTGCTGCCTGTTCCGTCGTAGATTCCAAGCCCGGTGTGCGGATCGAAGAAGTGCAGCGACCGCGTGTCGACTGCCACCTCGATGCTCTGGCCGGGCCGAACGCGCGAGCGGGCGCCGAAGCGCCCGACCAGCGTCGTGCTGTCGTCGTCGGCCGACTGCTCGATCGCACGCTCGTCGCCGACGTCCTCGGCGAGCTCGCGAACGTCCTCTGTCATCGCCTGCTTCGCCTTGACGGAGAAGTGCACCATGATCTCCGAGCCGAGCGCCTCCGTGAGCTCGGCCTGTCCGCGCAGGTGCGTCGCGGTGCCGCCGTCCGAGACGAGCGCGGCGTCCTCGAGATCTTCCGGGCGGATGCCGAGCACGACCTCCTTGCCGTCGTAGGCGGCAAGACCGGGTCGCGCGTTCACCTCCGCCTGCTCGATCGCGATCGTTTCCTCGCCGACCTTCGCGACGAAGCCGCCGTTCCGCCGTTGGAGCGTCGCCTCGACCATGTTCATCGCCGGGCTGCCGATGAAGCCTCCGACGAAGAGGTTGACGGGACGGTCGTAGAGCGTCTGCGGGTCGGCGACCTGCTGCAGCTCGCCTTTGCGCATGACGGCAACGCGGTCACCCATTGTCATCGCTTCCACCTGGTCGTGCGTGACGTAGATGGTGGTGACGCCGAGGTCGTGCTGCAGGCCTGCGATCTCGGCGCGCATCTGCACGCGGAGTTTCGCGTCGAGGTTCGAGAGGGGCTCGTCCATCAGGAAGGCCGCCGGCTCACGCACGATCGCGCGGCCCATCGCCACGCGTTGGCGCTGACCGCCCGAGAGCGCGCGCGGCTTTCGCTTCAGGAACGGCTCGAGACCGAGGATGCGCGCGGCGTTCTGGACGCGCTTCTCGATCTCCGCCTTCGGCAGCCCCTTGATCTTCAGCCCGAAGGCGATGTTCTCGTACACCGAGAGGTGCGGATACAGCGCGTAGCTCTGAAACACCATCGCGATGTCGCGGTCGCGGGACGGCACGTGGTTCACGACGCGCTCGCCGATCTTCAGGACACCCCGGGAGATGTCCTCCAGCCCGGCCACCATGCGGAGCGCCGTCGTCTTCCCGCAGCCCGAAGGCCCGACGAGGACCATGAACTCGCCGTCGGTGACGTTCAGATTGAGCTCGTTGACGGCAGTCGTCCCGTCCGGGTAGGTCTTCGTCACCCGGTCGAAGGTCACTCCGGCCATGTGAATCCCCTCCGCATCGACACCAAACGCGATCCTAAATGGAATTGCTACACGAAGTTGAAGTATCGTGGCGATCGCCACCAGGGAGGAGAGGAGGTCGACGATGCAGATCGGCGGCGTCATGCGGGTCAAGCTCGTCACCGCGGGCCCGGAACAGACGGCGGCGGAGGCGATCCGGCTCATGCTCGATGCCCGCGTGGGCTCGGTGCTGGTCGTCGACGGCCTCCAGCCGGTCGGCATCTTCACGGAGCGCGACGTCCTCAAGCTCGCGGGGGCGGGAGCCTCGTTCCAGACCGTCTTGCTGCGGGACGTCATGACCGCGAACCTCGTGACCGTCTCGTCGGAGGACAACATCCTCGCCGCCGCGCAGCTGATGGGCGAGAGGAACCTCCGCCACCTCCCCGTCGTCGAGGGCGGGAACCTCATCGGCATCGTCTCGATCAAGGACGTGCTCGGCTTCCTCGCCGAGCGGCTGTGGTCCGAGCGCGACGCGGCGGCGCACGAGACGGCGCGCGCGCTCCTCGACCAGCGCTGAGTCTCAGGCCAGCGCGGCGGCGGTGAGCTGCTGGAAATGCCCGATCAGCTGCTCGCTGTGGCCCATCAGCACTCCGTGCTCGAAGACGCCGCTCGCCATTCCGCGGTGGACGCCCTCCACGAGGGCCCGGTCCTCGATCCCCACCTGCGTGTCGAAAGCCATGAGGTCGTCGATCCACGCTGCTCCGACGTCGGGGCCGAAGAAGTAGTCGAGGAACCGGTACGTCCTATCGGGTGTGAGCGGCACGATCGGCCCGATCGAGATGTTCGGGTGGCCGGCGAAGATGTTGACGCCGAGGTTCGGCCACAGAAAGTGGAACTGCGAGCGCTGCAGCTCGCCCTCGAGCGTGACGTCCGCGCGCACGGGGCCGCGCTGGCTCGACAGCCGCCCGTCGGAGGCCAGTGAGTACGCCTCGGCGGACACGTCGATCACCTCAGCGAACGCGGGATGCGCGACCTGGCAGTGGTAGCACTCCAGGAAGTTCTCGCTCACGATCTTCCAGTTCGCCTCGATCTCCGCCTCCCAGCGCGTGTGGAAGACGAGCTCGTCGACGACGAGGCCGAGCTCCGCGATCTGCGCAGGCATGGATCCGAGCGCGCTCTCGAGCGGCTCCGGGTCGGGACCGGCGTTCGCGAACACGAACGGCCCCCAAGCGGCGACTGCGACCGGCGCCAGCCCGAGCTCCTCGCGCGGGAAGTCCTGCTCCTCCTCGGAGCGCGGTGCGCGGCGCAGTGAGCCGTCGAGGCCGTACTCCACGCGTGGTAGGGGCACTGCAGCGTCTCGCGCTTCCCCGAGCCCTCGGCGACGACGAAGCCGCGGTGGCGGCACACGTTCACGAACGCGCGGACCTCTCCGTCTCGCGCGCGCGTGACCACGATTGGGACGGAACCGGCGCGGCCGGTGAAGAACGTCCCCGGCTCCGGAAGCCGGCCGAGATGGCCGACGTACTGCCACGCGGGGCGGAAGATCCGCTCCTGCTCCCGGCGCAGCAGCTCCGGATCGGAGTACCAGCCGTACGGGAGCGTGCTCTGCACGGCCAGAATCTACTCATGCGCGCCATGGTTCTCGACCGGCCGGGTCTCCCCCTGGACCTTCGCGATGTCGCAGAGCCGGAGGCGGCGGACGGACAACTGCGTCTCCGCGTTCGTGCCTGCGCCGTGTGCCGCACCGACCTGCATGTCGTCGACGGGGAGCTGCCGCGTCCGAAGCTGCCGCTCGTCATCGGACACCAGATCGTCGGCGAGACGGACGACGGCCGTCGCCTCGGCGTCCCGTGGCTCGGCTGGACCGACGGCACATGCCGCTACTGCACGAGCGGGCGCGAGAACCTTTGCGACCACGCGCGCTTCACGGGCTACGACCTCGACGGCGGCTACGCGGAGCACGTCGTCGCCGACGAGCGCTACTGCCTCGAGCTTCCCGAACGCTACGACGACCTCGAGGTTGCGCCGCTCCTCTGCGCAGGCCTCATCGGCTATCGCTCGTTGCGCCTTGCGGGCGACGGAGAGCGGCTCGGCCTGTACGGCTTCGGCGCGTCGGCGCACATCGTCGCGCAGGTCGCCCGCTACCAGGGGCGCCGCCTGTTCGGCTTCGTGCGTCGCGGCGACGACGCGGCGCGCGCGTTCGCGCTCGAGCTCGGCTGCGAGTGGGCTGGATGGTCGGACGAGCGTCCGCCCGAGGAGCTCGACGCGGCGATCGTGTTCGCGCCCGTCGGAGCGCTCGTTCCCGCCGCTCTCGCCTCGCTCGCGAAAGGCGGCGCCGTCGTGTGCGCCGGCATCCACATGAGCGACATCCCGTCGTTCGCGTACGAGCTGCTCTGGGAGGAGCGCAGTGTCCGCTCCGTCGCGAATCTCACGCGCCAGGACGGCGAGGAGTTCCTCGCGCTTGCGCCGCATGTCCCTGTGCGGACGGAGATCGAGGTGTTCGACCTCGAGGACGCGAACATCGCGCTCGACCGTCTCCGCCGCGGTGACATGCGTGGTGCCGCCGTGCTTCGACTGTAGTCTCACCGAGGTGGACAGGCGGCCTTTCGAGCAGTTTTTCGCGTACCGGCGGCTCCTCCCCGTCGCCGAGCTCACGCCCGACGGCGAGCGCGTCCTCTTCGTCTCCAACATCTCCGGGCAGTTCAACCTCTGGGCGGTGGACCTCGACGGAGGCTGGCCCGAGCAGCTGACCACGTTCCTCGACAACACGGTGCGAGGCGTCGCGGTCCGCAGCGACGGCGCGATCCTCTTCGGCGGCGA
>Ga0070732_10001807_pt1 | contig 11616 bp, 10 predicted proteins | sample Coa_R1_5_FD_66449 | JGI IMG/M metagenome (GOLD analysis project Ga0070732, IMG submission 66449) | Surface soil microbial communities from Centralia Pennsylvania, which are recovering from an underground coalmine fire - Coalmine... | ecosystem: Environmental > Terrestrial > Soil > Unclassified ...
CCGAGATCGAGCGCCATCCGGCGGCGCGCCGGGTGATCACCGGTGGCGAAGTCCAGATCGAGCGCTTGAAGCGTACTCTAATCGTCTGGTTGCGGGAAATGCTTTCCGGGCCTTATGACTCGAAGTACGAACAGCGGCGCCTCGAAGTCGGGCACCGGCACGTTGAAATCGGTCTTGAACAGGTCTACGCCAGTATCGCCCTTTCGCGGATCCGCATCGGCCTGATTGCGGTTCTCGGGTCAAACTGGACCGGCGACCAGGCCGGCCTCGCCGCGACGATGCGTTCGCTGAACAAAGTGATCGACCTGGACCTGGCCAAGATCGAAGATGCGTATCATGCCGAATTTCTTGCCCGGCAACAGCGGCTCGACCGGCTCGCGACGATCGGCCAGGTCGGCAGCGGCGTGGCCCACGAACTGCGCAATCCGCTGAACAATATTAAGACGTCGGCTTATTACTTGCTCAACGTGGCGAATCCGCCTGCAGAAAAGCGCGACCAGCACTTAAAGCGAATCCAGCAAAACGTACAGACTGCCGACCGCGTCATCACCACCCTGTCCAACTACGCCAAAATGCCTGTTCCGGACCTGCGCCCAACCAACGTTCGGCAGGTGGCGGAAGAGGCACTTAGCGAAAACGGACAACCGGCCAACATTCAGGTAGTACACGACTGGGCGCCCGCCTTACCGCCGGCCCTGGCCGACGCGGACCAACTGCGCATCGTGATATCCAATTTGATCCGCAACGCGCTGGATGCCATGCCCACCGGAGGAACGTTGATCCTATCGGGACGGAGCGGGAATAGTGTTGAAGTGACGGTGACCGACACCGGAGTTGGGATGTCGGCTCAGCAATTGGCCCGGATCACCGAGCCGCTATTCACCACCAAAGCCAAGGGCTTAGGCCTTGGGCTGGCTCTAGCCCGGAGTATTCTGGAAAAAAATCAGGGAAGCTTGCATGTGACGAGCCAGCCCGGCGCCGGCTCGACGTTTACCGTCCGCCTGAATGCCGTGACGCATTGAGGAGGGAACCATGATTGCCGAAAATCCGCCCACCGTGTTGGTGGTCGATGATGATGCCGACAACTGCCAAAGCCTGACCGACATCCTGACCGACCTGGGGTACCGCGTGGACACCGCGGCCGACGGGCTGGCCGGACTCACGAAGGTTCAGGCACAGCCGTATGACATCGCCTTGCTTGACTACAAAATGCCTGGCATGTCCGGGCTGGAACTGTACCACCAAATCCGGCAACTCCGATCCGGTACGGTCGCCATCCTGGTTTCGGCGTACACAGACCCTGCCACGCGCGACGCGGCCCTTGGGGCCGGAGTCTGGCGGGTTCTGCCCAAGCCGGTCGATTTAAGTCGCCTGCTCGCGCTCGTGAGCGAAGCGGTCGGTCAGCCCCTCGTGTTGATCGTGGACGACGACCCGGACCTGTGCGCCAGCCTTTGGGACATTCTGCGCCAGCGTGGCTATCGCGTATGCCTGGCCGGCGACGCCAAGACGGCCGCTGACCGGCTCAAGGATTGTTCCTACAAGGTTGTGCTGGTGGATTTGCGACTCCCGGATGCGGACGGGACGGCCGTAATTCGTGCCGCTCGCGAAATCACTCCGATGGCGCGGGCAGTAGTTATTACCGGCCTGCCCGAGGCGGAACCGCTCGTGCAAGAGAGCATGCTGGAAAGTGTCGATGCGATCTACTACAAGCCGCTCGACATTGCGAGGCTGCTGGAGTCGCTCGACCGGCTGGCTCGTTAGCAAATCATGGGCGAAAAAGTGGGCGATAAGGGGAACGCCCTAGTTATTCCGACGCGCGTCAGAATAATTAGGGCGTTCCCTTTTCTGCTTTCTCTTCGCGGCGCTGCTGCGTCAAGTTTGCACGCACTTACAGGCCACGCTCGGCGATGAAGGGCGCTGGCGTGGCCACCGGCCTTGGTTGGTAGATGGCTCGAGCTTTTCGAGCCCCGACACCCCCGAACTGCAACAACACTTGGGCCGACCCACCCATCAGAAGCCGGGCTGTGGTTTTCCCGTGGCGCATATACTGGCGCTGTTTCATGCCGGGACCGTATTCTTGCTGAGGGTCTTGGCCGCGCCGTTGCATACCAGTGACGCCGTTCAGGCACCGGCCACGCACGAGGCGCTAGCAGCCGGCGACGTGCTGGTCGGCGACCGCATGTTTGCCTCGTTTGTGCACCTGGCGCTGCTGCAGCAACGGAGAATTCAGGGCGTTTTTCGTATGCACCAAAGGCAGATCGTGAACTTCCGACCGCATCGTCGTTTTTCGCGTGGTAGCGGGAAGAAGAAAGGCCAGCCGTCCTCGCGTTGGTTGCGACACTTGGGTCATTGGGACCGAGTGGGCATTGAGGGCATTCGGGACATCCGAGGTTCTTTGTAAGGGGGACAGGAGCAGCTGTTCGCCATTATCGCGCGGGAACCAGGTTGCCAGGAACCATTTCGGTTTGCAAAACACTTCGCCACATAACCATTTGATACCGACACGACTGTCGCATAATCTGCTAACTTGACTTCGCCGGGGGCGGATCGTATCCTTCGGCGGCTCGCGGTGCGCGCCGTCAATTCGAGGTGGGCGAACCGGCGCAAAATGGGGCGCGTCGATGCGCTTCGACGCGAAAGATGGCGCGGCAGCAAACCGGTAGGCTCTCATTCATTTTTCTTTTGACCTTCCGTAAACGGATCGTACACTTCGGCGGCGTGAATTGCGCGCGCTGCGGTTGGGGGTGCCATGGAATGCCAGAAAACTGCGGCCGTTTCGTAGTGCGATCGAGCCGCCAAGGCGCGCAGATCCCCCATTGATCATGACGAGGAGGACCCATGATGAGCGTGACCGGTTTTTTTGCAGCGCAGATGAACGCCGTTGCGCAAGATATTTGCAGCAGATAAGTTACGGCCGAAGCGCCTGGACTGAAAATTGAAAAAGGCGGTCATTTTGTGTCATGCCAGGCGCGCGAGAATAACCGAAACATTGACTGTAGATGCCGGGGCATTTGGGTGCCGGGACAAGGCGTCGAAATTCAGTGGGGGCAATTCGCGCCCGGCAAGGATCGCTCCAGCCGTTGCAGATGACTGCGGCGGCACTCCATGATTACAGGGTTCAACGTCTCACCGGGTACCCCGGCCGGTGTACAATGTGTTCAGCGAAGCAGGCATCACGCGGTCGCGCCCTCTAGGAGCGCCGGATTGGATCACCAACGCGTCTGCGAAAGTATCGCTCGACAACTAGCGCATGTCTGGGCGATCCACCGGATGCCAGTGTTTGTCGAGTATCTCCGGCAGACCTTTGGTGGCGAACCGCGCAAGCCGGTTCGGTTCGCTGGCATCTTCTGCCTCCAGATGATCGGAGGCTACTTCTTCCGCGACCTGCCGGCCGGACCGGGGCCGGTCGTTGAAGGGTTGTGGCTAACCGACGACACGGGTTTTCGCGCGAGCCACATGGATGAGCTGCTGGCAGCGGAGAAACTGGAGAGCGATAATCCGCTGGTGGTCTACGATCCGTCTCGCGGGTCTTTTGAACCGATCGGTTCCCAGCCGTACTTGTTCGTTTACCCCCGGCTGTTGTTCTTTGTCCGGGGCGATGGGCTGATTTATATCGAGAATTTCGGCTACGATGCGTGGTGCAAAAAGGTCGGGAAGCTGGTCGTCTGTGATCGGGTGCGGATACAGGATACGCGCATTACCACGAAGATGTGGCAAGGGCGCTTCGTGGAGGCGGAGCAGCACGCTGAACCAGCGCTGTAGCAAAGGGCGGCCGCAATGTTAATTTGTAGTGAGTTCCCGGTTCTAAAGTGAGGCTGCCGCGGCTGGGCTTTATTCGTCGGTTCCGCCCCAAACGAGGGACGCGGATGGTGATATTACGCGCGTACCGGCTCAATGACGCGCCGGCGCTGTTGGCGCTGGTCCGAGATACGATCCGCCGCGTCAACTCGCGCGACTACTCCCCGGACCAGATTCGCGCCTGGGCATCGGACGACATCGACGCGCAGGTCTGGGCGGGCCGGTTCGCCGGGCGCTTCGTCGCGGTGGCTGAGGAGGCGGGGCGGCCGGTCGGCTTTGCTGATTTGGAACCAAATGGGCACATCGACCGGTTCTTCGTGTCGGCGGATCACCAGCGGCGGGGCGTGGGGCGGTTGTTACTGTCGGCCGTGGTAGCGGAGGTGCAGCGGCTCGGGATCGCCCGGCTCTTCACCGAGGCCAGCATCACCGCCAGGCCGTTTTTCGAAAGCCAAGGATTCGTGGTGCTAACCCCGCAGGTGGTGAGCCTGCGCGGGGTAGAGTTCGTCAACTACCGGATGGAAAGGGTACTCACGGAACCAGGCGCTACTGAGGGAACGAGGGTCGATCTGTAACGTGGCTGACCAATTCGCGCGCGGTCGCCGGATCAATGGCAACAGCAGTGTCCGCGCGCGGAGACCTGAAAGATCACGTTGTCGCCGGGATCCGTCGTAGGGCCCTTGGGCCGAACGGTAAGGAGGTACGATGTCTGATCTGGCACATTGCCGAAGATAACCTGCCAGGCATGTCCCACGGGTGTGACGTATTTCCGGCATCGGTAGCCATACGGTGTGCCCAGTTCCCTCAATTCGCACTCCAAGTCCACGGCCACACCGATGATCCCATAAGCGATGAGCGGAGTGGGAGCCGACAAGTTGTTGTCCGCGAAGATCGTCGGGTAAATGATTTGGATACCAGACACGGCGCCCGGCGGCAGCGACGCAGACTTAACGCCGGTGGCCGAGGGCGGGCTGCTTTTCGCCGGTGCTTCGGGAAGGGGCGGAGGAGTGAAGAAGCCTTGCACATCGAAATAGCAAGGATAACTGGAGCCGTCCGATGCGGTTACCGTGCAATACCCCAAAACAGTATCATTCCATCCGCAGGTTATCTGGCAAATCCATTTCGTCGGGTCGCCGCCTGGGTCATCCATGACTGGAATGGCCCTACGACATCCCGGAACTGGAGCAAGATAGACCATTTCCCCAACGTCCCTGGTTCCGCGCAAAAAATAGGGGATCTTAACTTGCGGCGGATTGACGGCGTTGCAGTCGAGATTGCTCCAAACGTTCCCGTCTGGAGAATACGAGGTAATCGTTACCGGCATGGCAGACTCCGCAAGATGGTTAGGTTGGCTAAGCTGGGAAAGTGATGCTATTCGTTCGAATCAGATAAGTCAATGACTGATTGTTACATTTTTGAATGACGCGGAACTGCTCCACACGAAAAGACCAACACCGCCGCGCAGCCACAAGCCGCCGCTGGGAGGGTCGAATTTCGGCTTGCCGGTGTCTGCTTTCATCATCCAGCGATTGATGTCGGCATGGCTAATCGACTCGGCCTTAAAATTCGCTTGGCCGGTTTCGCCCCAGAACAGCGAGATGCCGGATTCGTCCATTCGCACCTCGATCCTTCGCCAGTCACTGGGTTCGCGTAAGGTAGGTGAAAATGGAACCAGCGCGCCGAGGCGATTATTCAGGGTGCGTTGGTTGGGGCTGCCGGTTGGCGGTAAGCAATGGCCCCAAACCGCGAACAGACTTTCCGCATTTCCGGCGGCATCTTTTTGTTCGCGCGCCTGCGTTCCGACGTCGGCAAATTGTGCCGAAGCAAACCATTGCGGGCTGGACGTACGCTCCTCGGTAGGCTGAATCGTACGCGCCATATACAGACCCACCCAGCCGTCACCTTGGTTGTGCCGGACGTACGCCGTCAGCGAATAATGCGGCGCCTTCAGGTTGCGGACCAACTCTAACATCGCCATTTGCTTCGCCTCAATGGTGAAGGCGCCGTCGACCGCGGTCGAGATGCTCCCCGGCGATCCGATCCATTTGAAATAGGCGGGTTGGTCGTTTTCGCCGAGCAACTGCACGCTTTGGCCAAGGGCGAGCTGGCGTTCGATTTCCTGGCGTGCCGTTCGTTCTTCCGGAGTCTCATCGGATGAACTGAACCAGCCACGTTGCCATCCGCCGAACCCCAGGCCGACCGCCAACAACAGGCAACCGGCCAGCAGGAGCCAACGGCGATAGCGCGCGATTGGCTGCACGCGCGTTACTGTCTCGAGCGCGTCCGTGGACAAGCCGGCTCCAGTTTGCATCGTTGTGGCATCAGTTGCTCGCGCCAGGTTGGGTCGGAAACGAAATTCGGAGGCAGGTTGGCCCTTCAACCAATCTTGTAGTGCATCGGCCAACAACTGCATCGTCTCCCAGCGCTCCCCGACGTCTTTGCGCAGGCATTTCAAAACGATGCTCTCCAATTCCGGATCCATTTGCGGCTCGATGGCAGTAAGTGGAGACGGTTCCTGAAAGAGAATCTTTGGCACAAGATCCACCCGCGAAGCGCCGTCGAATGGCCGCTGGCCGGTGAGCAGATCATACAGCACGACGCCCAGGCTCCAGATATCGCTGGCAGGCCCGATCTGTTCGAGATCGCCCTTGGCTTGTTCGGGCGACATATAGGCGAACGTACCCAGGGGCGTGCCCGTGGTGGAAATGCCGGCATCGGCATCCACGAGCTTGGCCAGGCCAAAGTCACCGATTTTGGGTTCACCGTGCTCATCCAACAAGATGTTGCTCGGCTTGATGTCGCGATGGATGACCTTCTGCTCATGCGCGTAGTGAATGGCCCGGGCCACTTTCACCATGATGGCTACGAGTCCTTGCGGTTCGGAGAGCAGTTCCGAGCGGTACGTGGCCAGGCTGCCGCCGGCCAGGTAATCCATGGTAAAGAAGGGCTCGCCGTTTTGCTCGCCGAAATCATGAATGGCAACAATGTTCGGATGCTGCAATCGGGCGACGGCCTCGGCCTCAACCCGAAAGCGCTTTGCCTCCACCGGATGTGACGCGCCGCCGGCTCGAATGGTCTTCAGCGCTACGATCCGTTTGAGCCTCGGATCGCGGGCCTTGTACACGACGCCCATACCGCCGTGGGCGATCAATTCAATCAATTCGTACTCGCCGAATCGGACGAACATCGGCTCCAGGGGCGCGGCGGGATGCTGCGCTTCCGTGGGAGGCTGCTGATTGTCCGATGATTGCGGCGTAACCGTCATCGTGAGGCCCCAGGTGCGACGGATGCGTTAGCCCAGCCACGCCGGCATCTCGCCCGCCGACGGCAGTTTCACCACCGTGAGGCTATGAATGGCAGGGTGGCCTTTCACCTGTGTGAGGGCCGCCGGCGACGGTTCGTTGTCGAGGTTAAGGACGGCAATGGCTTCGCCACCGGGACTTTCGCGGCCCATGGCCATGCGGGCGATGTTGACGTGGTGCCGGCCGAAGATGGTGCCAATATGGCCGATCAGGCCCGGCACATCGCGGTGTGGGAAGATCAGCATCGTGCCATCGAGATACGTGTCGAGGCGAAACGGGCCGACCTGCACGAGCCGCAGGTACTGGTTGCCAAAGAGCGTTCCGCTGGCGGTATTCTTCCTTTTTTCGGTGGAAACGTCGGTCTGAATGAGGGTGCTGAAGTCGCCTTTCTTCGGGCTGCTCGTTGCCACCACCTCGATGCCGCGTTCGCGAGCCAGCATTTCGGCATTCACGAGATTGACGCTTTCGGCGAGGCGCTTTTCGAGCAGCCCGGCGACAAAGGCTTGCGTGATAAGTGACGTGCCTTTCTTCGTAACATCGCCCCGGTAGGTGATTTCGACACGGTTAATGGCGCTCTCGGCCATCTGGGCTTGCAGAAGGCCAAGCCGATGGGCGAGGTCGATGTACTGGCGAACCTCTTCGAGTTCAGCCCGGTCCACCGCGGCCATGTTGACGGCGCACGACACGATCCCCTTCGTCAGGAAATCAATCAGCAACAGGGCGGCTTCGCGAGCTACGTTTTCCTGCGCTTCCACTGTGGAAGCGCCGAGGTGCGGCGTGAGCACGACGTTGGGAGCTTGCAACAACGGCGAGTCGGCGGGCAAGGGCTCCGCGCTGAAGACGTCGAGCGCGGCCCCGGCCACCTGGCCGGATTTCAGCGCAGCCGCGAGCGCAGCCTCGTTGATGACGCCGCCGCGGGCGACATTGAGGAGCCGGCAACCGGGCTTTAACAGTTTCAATTCTTTTTCGCCGATGAGTGATTTGGTTTCATCCGTCAGCGGCACGTGCACGGTGAGGAAATCGCAACGAGGGAAAAGCTCTTCCACCTTGGCCACGGCTTCAAAACCGAGTTCCGCCGCGCGCTCGGGCGTGAGGAACGGATCGTAGCCGACGACCTTCATGTCGAGCCCGGCGGCGCGCCGGGCCACTTCGCGGCCAATGCGGCCGAGGCCGATGATGCCGATAGTCTTGCCGGCCAGTTGCGTGCCGACGAACTTGCCGCGCTCCCACTTCCCGGCTTTCACGCTGCCGTCAGCGGCGGGAACGTGTCGGGCCAAAGCAAAGAGAAGGGCGATGGTATGCTCGGCGGCGCTGATCGTGTTTCCCCCCGGCGTGTTCATCACGACGATGCCGCGGCGGGTGGCAGCGGCGACATCGATGTTATCGACGCCGACGCCGGCGCGAGCGATCGCCCGCAGCTTGCCAGGTTGATCCAGTAGCTGGGCGGTGATGCGGGTCTGCGAGCGCACAATCGCCGCATCGGCAGCTTGCAGTGCTTGCTGAAGCTGCGTGCCCGTGAGGCCAGGGCGATTATCGACTTCCAGGCCGGCGTGCTGGAGCAACTCGGTGCCGGAGGATTCGAGCTTATCACAAATAAGTACGCGGGGCATGACGGGTCTTCCGTATCGTTATGAAGCTTGTGCGAGTTTAACCGGCACCAGGCGCACGGGACTCCTGCCGATTTGGCCTATCAGTATCCACGCCAATTGGCCCGCCTGATCCACAATCGTGGCGATTTCCTGATCCATGGAATGGCGAACCTCATCGGAAGGGAATGTCCAGGTGGGGCACCAGATTGGCCAAGTGGGTTGTTTGTACGGAGCTAACGCGGCAACCAATCGCATTAGTGAATCTTGGGCGAGTGGATAAAGACCATAGACGCGGACATCCAATTCGTCGGACTCGGCGCTCTCTGACTGCTCCAACAACTCAAATCGGAACACCGGGCCGGCGTCGCCAAACTGAAGAATGCCTTCTGTCGGACCGTCGTAATAGCCCAAAGCGATGACGCGGCTAACTGGAGACGGGTCATTTACGCCCTCACTAAGCGACAAAATGGGTTCGGATTTGGTTGTCATGCGCGCCTCCTATCGTCCGAATAGACGATTGAAGATCTCGGCTACTTCCGGTGTCACGGGCTTCGGTAGCTCCACGGTTCGGTGCAACGGGTCGCTTTGGGTTGGCGTCTCATGAACGCGAAAGTGTGTTTCCACGTTTGTTCGGATTGCTTCCGAATAGGCAAATTTCGGAATGCCGGCCGAAACCGATACGCCGTGGATTCCAATGGTTTTTTCTGCATCCTCTGCCTTTCGCGCCAATCTCGTGGCCGACTCACGAGATGTTCCCAATCGCCTGAGGATTTCATCCACTGCGCTGCCCAGTGCATTCTAGCGTGGAACTACCGCTTAGGGCTAAGCCGCAAGCGGCCAAAGTCCTACTTTGACAACCCTCGTCCCAATTCCTTCTGCGCCGCAGCGACGCCTGCGCCGGGCGTGAGATTGAAGCCGCCTTCCAGCAGCACGAGTTCCAAGGCCGACAACGCGGCCAGTACGTCGAATTGGTCGATGTAACCCATGTGGGCGAGCCGCCAGATTTTGCCTTTGAGTGTGTCTTGGCCGTCGGCCAGCTTTACGCCGTATTGCTTCTCCATCTTCTTGAGCGTGGCGCTGCCGTCTACGCCTTCCGGCACCTTGATGACGGTGAGGCCGTTCACCGGTTGCCCGGCGTAAAGTTCCAGGCCCATCGCTTTCGCCCCGGCCTGCGCGGCGGCCGCCATGCGGGCATGGCGGGCCCAGCAGTTCTCCAATCCTTCGGCCCGCAGCTTTTTCAGGCTGACCTTTTGAGCGCGAATCAGCGTGTGCGCGGAGGTAAATGGCGTATCGCTGTCTTGCAGCGACTTGCGGTACTTCTTTAGATCGAAGTAAAACGTGCGGGCGGCAGTGTTGGCGTCGATCTTCGCCCAGGCCTTGTCGCTGACCGACATGAATGCCAGGCCCGGCGGCAACATCAGCGCCTTTTGCGAACCGGTCACATTGATGTCGATGCGCCAGTCATCGGTCCGGCACTCGGTCACGCCCAGGCCGCTGATCGAGTCGATAATAAAGAGCGCCGGCGTGGCGGCCACGAGTTTGCCGTACGACTGAATATCGCTTCGGACGCCAGTAGAGGTTTCGCTTAGCGTGGCGAAGACGGCCGTGGTATCGGGATGATCCTTTAACGCATTGGCAAGTGTCTCCGGCGACACCGCCTGCCCGTAAGGTACCGTAAGTTGAATCATCTCCAGGTTGAAGGCTTTCGCGAGATTTCGCCAGCGCTCGCCCCAGCGGCCACAAATGGCGCCAATGACCTTGCAGCCCGGCGGGCAGCAATTCGCGACGGCCGCTTCCATGCCACCGGTGCCCGAAGCGGTCAGCGTGAGGACGGTGTTCTTGGTTTGGAAGACGTATTTCAAATCCTCCGTCACCTCTGCAAGCAAAGCTCGGAATTCGGGTGAACGATGATAAAACACTGGCTTGGCCAGTTCGAGCAACGTTTCTTCGGGAACCGGTGTCGGGCCGGGCGTCAGCAAGCGTGGCTTCATTGGTTCTTCCTTTACCAAACGGATACGAGACTTTTTGCAAAGAGGTATTGTAAGAAATCGTGGTTCGCGGTCTGCGCGAACCCGCGCGGAGGCGATCCTGTCTTGGGGGGATATGACATCACGCAAGCCAAGACCAAAACGCAAATTCTCCGAGGCGTTGTGCGATACTTTCGGCCCAGACGACGGCCTCGATCCGCGCGATGACAAACGCGGATTTCCGCGGCCCGTGCGCAACCGCAAAGCGCTGCAGCTCTGCAAGCAAGTGGGCGAGACGCTGAACCTCGCTCTTGCCGGTTGTGCCGATTCGCTGCTCAATGATTTGCTCGTGGTGGACGTGCGGCCGGCCCCGGACTCGACACGCCTGCTGGTGCTAGTGCATTCGGCCACGAAATCTCGTTTCTCTTGGGCGGAAGTTCGAGAACATTTGGAACGCGCGCGCAGTCTGTTACGGCAAGAGGTGGCGCGGCAAATTCATCGCCGTAAGACGCCCGATCTGGTGTTCAACGTTCTCGAATTCTGAGACACGACAGCGAAGCGCAACATCAGAGCCGCGCACGGAGCGCAGCGCAGTAAGCGGCCAGTCAGTGATTGCCGCTTACTGCGCTGCGCTCCGTGCGCGGCTCTGACTTTGGCCCGTTGCGCGACTCACAAGGGGCCGCGAGTGCTAATGGCATGAATTGCGTCAATTTCAGGTTCGGCGTAGGGTACGGCGCTCGCCATTTGTGAGACGTGCCTTTTCGCCGCGATCACGATTTGCGCGCACGCATCGGCATCGGAGCCGGCATCATGATGTCTTAGCGCGACTCCCAAATGCGCGCAAACATCGTTGAGCTTGTTCGAGCGCAGCCGCCAGGTCTTGCGCGAGAGGTGCAAGGTACAAAGGAAGGGCGTCTGCGGAACGTCCAAACTAGCTTGCAAACAGCAACATTCCAGCACGCG
>Ga0070732_10001808_pt1 | contig 11613 bp, 9 predicted proteins | sample Coa_R1_5_FD_66449 | JGI IMG/M metagenome (GOLD analysis project Ga0070732, IMG submission 66449) | Surface soil microbial communities from Centralia Pennsylvania, which are recovering from an underground coalmine fire - Coalmine... | ecosystem: Environmental > Terrestrial > Soil > Unclassified ...
CCCCCACTGTTGGACAATCGGCACGCTTGGATTACTGGTCGGAATGATGAACCAAACTCCGTTCGATGGCCGCCAGACAGCGAAATCCGTCTTCCCGTCTCCATCGTAGTCTCCCGGCACTGGAATGTCCCCACTCGATCCCCACGGCCGGACGATCGGTGCGCTTGGATTGCCACTGGGAATAATGTACCAAGTGCCATTCGATGGCCGCCAGACAGCGAAATCCGTCTTCCCATCTCCATCGTAGTCTCCCGGCACCGGAATGTCCCCACTCGATCCCCACTGCAGGACGATCGGTACGCTCGGATTGCTGCTGGGGATGATGTACCAGACTCCGATTGAGGGCCGCCAAACCGCGAAGTCCGTCTTGCCGTCGCCATCGTAGTCGCCGGGCACAGGGATATCGCCCTGCTGTCCCCACGGCTGGGCCATGAAGGTTGTGGGATTGCTGCTGGGGTTGACGTACCAGGTCCCATTGGAGGGTCTCCACACCGCATGGTCCGTCTTGCCGTCGCCATCGTAGTCGCCGGGCACAGGGATATCGCCCTGCTGTCCCCACGGCTGGGCCATGAAGGTTGTGGGATTGCTGCTGGGAATGACGTACCAGACTCCGATCGAGGGCCGCCAAACCGCGAAGTCCGCTTTGCCGTCCCCGTCAAAGTCACCACGCGTGCTGGACAAACGGATGTCCCACGCGCTGCGTCCATGGGTGACGGCGCGAAGTGTGCGCGAAGGTGCATGCAGCTTTAGGCCCAACACGGCGACGTTGGGAAGGCCATCGGAGAAAATAGACCAACTCCCGCCGCTGTTGCTGGTTTTAAACACACCGATGTCTGTCGCCAAATACAGAGTGTTGGTGACAACAGGGTCAATCACAATGTCGTTCGCCGGGGTGTTAGGGACGTTGGAGCTAATGTCCGAGCACGAAGTCGTCGCAGTGCTGCACCTGAAGACATGACCGAGGTTGTCGCCGCTGAACCCAGAGAAACCGGAGAAGGTAACGTAAAACGTGGTGCTGTCCTTGGGGTCACCCACCACCATGGTAGGGTAGCGGGCCGGTAATGCGGTAGTAATCTGCGTCCAATTGGTACCGGTGTTGGTGGTGTACCAGACGAGGTTGTTGCTGGTTCCCACGAAAAGATTCGTAGAGCTAACCGGCGACACCGCGATAGCAGTGATGTAGTCGGACGCTGAGCCGTTGGTTAGCGAAGGAGAGATTGCGCTCCAAGGTGTGCTGGCACCATTGGTGGCCTGCCACACTCGGTTAGTGCCAAAGTACAGGGTGCTTGGTATCTTCAGGTCCATTACCAGCGGCGGAATAAAGGCGACCGGATCTGTAGTGCTGATGCCCGAGCCCACAGAGGTCCAGGTGCCACCACCGTCAGTGGACTTCTCTACGTAATCATTTGCGGGTGTACAGCCGCTCCACATGATATTGAAGTTGGTTGGGTCAATAGCGGTCCAGGCGCCATCGCCGCAGGTGACGGTGCGCCAGGATAATGAGCCCGAGTACAGCTGGGTGCCATTGTCTTGGGTGCCATCCAGCGCGAGATTGGGGCTGCCGATGCTGATGGACAAGCCCGGATAGAATTGAGTGATCGCCAAGGTAGCGTTTAGGTTGGTCCACGCCAGCATGGTTGTGCCGGTTTGGGTGGTGCTCCAGATACCGCCATCATTGCCGACATAGAGCTTCTGTCCTCCCGCAGCGAACTCTATGGAGTGAAAGTCCGGGTGGAGTCCTTCGCTGGTCAGGGTGCCGGGGTTGACAGAGTTCCAACTAGCACCACCGTTCGTGCTCATGTAAATGCCGCCATTGCCGGCGTTATAGTTGAAGGAGCCGCCGACATACAGGAGGTTCGGATTGCTGGGGCTCACAGCCATGGGCATGTCGTACCAGCACTGTGTCCCGCAGAAATCGTTAGTGCTGCCGCCGCCCCCGGTGCCCAGCGGCGTGGCGATGGTATTCCAAGTGATGCCGCCATCCGTGCTCTTAAACATCGCAGCCAGACCAGAGCTCACATTCGTAGGACTGGCAACAGAGGCGTACAGCGTAGTGGGACTCGAAGGCGCGACTACCAGCGTGATGCGGCCGGCGTTGGTGCCGTTGGTGAGAGCGGTCGCGCCGGAGCCATTCGCGGGCACCCATGTCAGTCCCGCGTTCGTCGACTTGTAAACACCATTGTTGCCATCACCGAAGATGCTGCCGATGGCGGCGTACGCTGTGGTATTACTGACAAAGAACACTGAGGTTCCAAAGGAATTTATGTCGCTCGTGGTGGGCAGCACAGGAGCCCACGTGCCGCCTCCGTCGGCTGACCGCCAGATCCCAGAGTTAAGACCTTGGCCGCCACTAGAATACTGGCTTGCCACGAGTAGGACGGGGGTCGCGGCGCCTGCCCCTGACTGGATTGCGATGGAGCCAATATAGGAACCGCCGAACTCTGAAGCCAGCGGGCCGCCGAAGTAGGCTGCGCCAACCTGGGTCCAGCTTACTCCTGCGTTGGTGGACCGCAACAATCCACCACCGTAATAGGCGTCGCCGTTGAAGTTCTCTTCACCGGTGCCGGCGTACACGACCTGGTTGTTGTTGGGGTCAATCGCAAGGGAGCCAATGGCGAGCGAAAACTGGGTGTCGGTGAGCGCCGTCCAGCTCGTGCCCCCGTTGGTGGTCTTCCAAACACCACCCTCGGCACCGCCGATGTACACCGTGCTCCCGGTTGGATCGGATGTATCCACAGACATGGCAGTGACTCGACCCGAAGTCATGCTGCTGCCGAAATACGGGAATGTCGTCGGCTGCGGCCCAACGAGTGTCCAGGAGCGGTTATTGATGCTGATGCCTGTTTGTCCGGCTGAAGCCGCTTCCCGCTGGTGCATTGCCAGCTTCCGGCTCAGGGCACGCATTCGAGCGCCGGGTGGCGTGTGCTGGAAAGGGTACGCTCGCTGGTGGTAGAACCACTCCTGCCGGGCGCGCGGGTCGCTCTCCACTCGCTCCGGATTCTGAGCGAAAGCGAGCGAGGACGACAGGCAAAAGGCAACACCTGCTACCAAAGGAGCGCTGATAATGAACGCACGGGACAGCAACAGCCCGATCCCTCGCCGCATAAGTCCTCCACAAACTGCTCAATGGTTAGTAAATACCCGAACTCCACTGCAGTCGGTCCAACGCCGCGAAGTTTAGGCGTCCGACTGCCAGTAATGGAATTGAACGGCGTCGCGATCTGAATGATCGGTCCGACCGACCGACCTTACCACAATAGAACTATTTGCGCTGAACAAAAATGCAGCGCAATTTTGTTCAGAGATCGTCAACTGTCATGTCGAGTTCGGTTGTGGTACGACCGGACAGCAATACACGGCTCGATTCTTAAGATTGAGAACGACAATCTTGACCCGGACTGTAAGGTCGCGATTTCGAGTCACATCAAAGATTCGTCGCAAACCAGCCTTATCCTGCTCGACTACAAATCGGTCGAATTCCGGAAGGTAGGGACAGTCTGCTACGCTCCCCATTTCCTGAAACAAGGTAAACATTTCGGGCAAGAAGCTAAGGGAACGTCCCGTCTGTCCCTAGGCGACTATGAGGGCTCCTGCTCTCAGGTACTTCGGGAAAACCTTACCCCGGAACTCTCGTACGGTTCCGAACTCAAAAGCGCTGTCCTTCACAAAACGCTTCAACACACGCGATTCCTCAGGGTGACCATCGCGTTAGAACAGGCCCATTTCCTCTGCGACGTACGTCGCCCCTTTGAGTCGGGCACTAATGAATGCCCCGAAAATCAGTTCCTGTCTTTCGTCGCGGGTGGCCACGCAGTGAAAGATGAGGACTTCCTACGGCTTCTTTGCGTCTCGGTCCGGCGAGTATTCCTTCTGGTGGTCCGACGGGATCGTATACGGACGAAAATGGAGATCAAGTCTGTCGGCCATGTTGAACTAACAATCGCTCCGCGCAGTACCGCGCTTTTTCGCCTTAGACTTCTTCGGCGATTTCTCGCGAGCACGGCGCGACGCGTCATAAGCTCTGAGCTTTTCGGCGCAAAATTCCAATCCGTCGGAAAGTTTGTTTATTGCTGATGCGTCGGCGTGCCCAGCGATATTTGAAATAATCATCAAGTCGGACCGCAGGTAAGATATCGTCACACGAACGTTGCCAGGCCGAAGAGAAAGCTCAGCTCCGAGTTCGGCATCCGTGAAAGAGCGATCCGTATGCTTCGTGAGGAAACGTAGTATCTGTTGCTTTCGATTCTTCGCATCTCGACCACTATTCTTCTTCAGCACACCCAGAGCGCAGACCTCATCAACCAATCTCTGCAGTTCGTGTGGGGCATCCTCGCAGTCCTCCTGAGCTCTCTCTTCCGCTACGAGGTTGTGAGAACTGCCTTGTCTAAGTCGTTTCGAAATTGCTCAGGGTGAGACGCTGATGGTGGCGCGTCCGTTGATGCCCGTCGCATCGAAAATGTCTGCGGAAATGGTCTGAATTCCTGGAGTCATCAGAACGAATCCGTTATTCCAGGTGTGCGAGCCAGCATCAGCGGCAGTGAAGTAATAGTCAGGCGGTAGGACAGCAACTGGATCGGAACTGGTGAAGTGGATGTGGCTATTGATAACCAGGTCTGGTTTCCCTTGGTATAGCACCATAACCGTGACGGTGAAGGGAGTAGCGGCCGTAGTTGTAGATGGCGCGAAAAACTGAAGAGTCGCATGGGCGGTACCACAGCCCAATGACATCAAAGCTACAACACCTAAGGTCAACAGGTACAGAACCAGCTTGGACCGGAGGTCGCCGAGTCCGAACTCACGAGTTTTGCGTGAAACTCTGGTGTCACTGCGCATAAGGCTTATCGTTGCGCAGAGCACAGAGGTTGAACTCATCCCTCTTACTGAAGTTGATCTTTGATGGCTATTCCGAAGCATGGTGGCGGGGCCTCCCCAAACGCATATCGATCCCAAACATTGGTCCATAAACATTGATGCCATAATTCGAGAATGCCGGTTCCGACAGATACAAGTTCGAAATATGCATCCAGTTCAGTCCTACGGAAAGTGAATATCGTGGATTGAAGTTGTATCGCAATCCGCTACCTAAGTTCATGGTGAACGTGAAATCTTGCCCTTGCGAGAACTGAACACCGAGTGGTCCTTTAGCATCGATTTGGCCGAGGCCCAAGCGTCCATCGAAATAAGGCGCGACCTTCCCGCGACGGGGAACAAAATTTCTGCGAATGCCCATATCGTAAGAGAAATAGCGAGTCTCTGGTCCCCTTGGAATAAGAGTAATCGAGCCACTGACGGTCATATCCCAGTTGCCACGGAAGATCCATGGACCGCCTACGTCATCAATGTGCCAACGGAGGGAAGCGACAAGAGGCACCAGCGTGTAGTTGAGCGGGGCTCTGGTGTAGGCATCCCCGAGGAAGACATCGAAGACAAAAGGGATGTTGATCGGAAGCCATCCAGCATCGAAGGAAAACTCTAACTTGTTCCGATAGTAAACGCCACGATCGAGATCGGGCTGACTGCGGGGGCGAATCACAGCAGCTGTAGAAGCTTTTGAGTCTCCATCAAGGTTAGTGTCGCCATCCGCGATTCCCGATTGATGGCTGAGGAGCCCTGAGGCTCGCTGCTGAGAACCGGACCATGCCTCGCAGGGCGTTGACTGTGGGCTAAGCCCGGCAGAAGTGACTGTGGAATCGGGATTCACTTCGCCAGCGAGCGCGCTGGCAGCGAGACGGAGAGGCTGGGCATTCCCTCCCGGAGGTGTTGGAGCGGCATTAGGATCGACGGCACTCTCGAAACAGCTAGGAGCAGAGGCATGGGTCGGATGCTCATGCGCGTCAGCCTGTGGAAGCCAAGACAGGGATCCTGAGTCCGACTGAGCGTGCAATTGCGATCCCACTGTCAGCAGGACGAGTAGGGCTTTCCAGAACAGAGCCTTGCTACGACGAGGCATACCTCTACGTGAAGTGATCGAAACGTTGTATCAAAGCCAGATGAAAATGGAAGTGGAAGTAGCGCGGAAGGATCGTCGAGAGATTCAATTGTAACGACGAATGCACGGCAGAGATTACCTATGCACGGCGACCTGCAGACCTATGCTGTGACTCAGCCTGCCTGACGTCGCCGTACAGGTCCTCGCCGGAGTACCGTGCTTGGCCTATCAGGAACGCCCTATTCGGAATCGCTTCATCCGGGAAAGCCGATCGCATCCACAGTATAGTATGATCCCATTTCTTACCCGCATTCGTCCTGATACACGATACCGATCGAACGTCAAACTCGCCGGACATTGGTAGTAGTGCTTTAGTCTAGGGATAATGTCACTTTCTCCGCGTTTGATCGGCCCCCCTTTTTGTGTACCAGATCGAGTCCACCCCCCACACTCACACATGATTCGGTCGTTCCGCCCGCGGCTTTTGCCGGCCCTGCTCCGACACTGCACTCCGCGACTTGCGCCGTGCGCGCAATCCGAGCCCTTCCTCGCGACAGAGTCGACATATCAATTCTTGCCCATTTGCCAGCCTCACGGATTCGCTCACTCGGTACGCGCCGCACAGGTATCCAACCACGGCGCGGCGCCGTGAGGTTTCACCGATTTTTTCGCAGCACATCCTGCAACATCGCCCGATCCAGCGCAAGTTCCGCCACCAGCTTCCTCAGTCGGCCATTCTCGTCTTGTAGTTGCTTCAGCTGACGAACTTGGTCGATCTCCAGTCCGGTGAACTGCTTCTTACAGCGATAAAACATCTGTTCGCTGATCCCCACCCGCCGAATCGGCTCGGCAAGCGTCATCCCCATCTCCGCTTCCTTCACGATGGTCACAATCTGTTCGACCGAGAACCGCTTGCGCTTCATTCCGCAAAATCCTCCTTCGTCGGATTTTGCCGAAACTCGCTCTGAAACTGAATTAACTTGCGGGGTGCCGTTCACCCAAGAGCGGCGAATCTCTATGCCGGAAACGTCGTTCTTGCAGTTGACTAGCATGTAAATGGGCATTCTCACACCGCGTGCTTCTTCTCAAACGCATGTGTTACACTGCGTTTTTACTCACAACGCCAATATGCCACGTAAAGCGCTTATTACTGGAATCACTGGGCAGGACGGTTCGTATCTCGCGGAGTTCCTCCTCGAAAAGAACTATCGCGTCTACGGGTTGATCAGGCGCAGCAGCACGGTCACCTTCGAACGCATCAGTCATCTGCAGGATCGGATCGAGCTCATCCCAGGGGATCTACTCGATGAGAGTTCTCTGATCGCCGCTCTTCGAAAGGCAGAGCCGGATGAGGTCTATAACCTAGCCGCCCAATCGTTTGTCCCTACTTCGTGGAGCCAACCAGTACTGACCGGTGAGTTCACAGCTCTTGGTGTTACACGTTTGATCGAGGCGATACGAGTCGTCAATCCTACAATCCGCTTTTATCAAGCTTCGTCGAGCGAAATGTTTGGGATGGTGGAGCATTCTCCGCAAAACGAGTCGACTCGATTTTATCCGCGAAGTCCCTATGGAGTTGCGAAACTATACGGGCACTGGATCACCGTGAATGCCCGGGAAAGTTATGGCCTGTTTGCCTGTTCCGGAATTCTGTTTAATCATGAGTCGCCCAGGCGGGGAATTGAATTCGTAACTCGGAGAATCAGTTATGGTGCAGCAAGGATCAAGCTCGGGCTTCAACAGAAGCTTAAGATGGGTAATCTGGACGCTGAACGAGATTGGGGGTTTGCTGGAGACTACGTACAGGCCATGTGGTTGATGCTTCAGCAGGAGAGCCCAGACGACTTCGTGATTGCAACCGGAGAAACCCACACTGTGAGGCGGCTTCTGGAAATCGCATTCGATCACGTGGGTTTGGACTACCGGAAATTTGTGGAGATGGATTCGACACTGCTCAGACCCGCCGAAGTGCACCACCTGTGCGGCGATTACTCCAAGGCTCGAGGGAAACTTGGATGGAAACCCACGGTGAGCTTCAACAAGCTCGTCGAAATGATGGTCGATAGGGATCTCTCGCTCTTGGAGCGAAGTTCGAGTAGAACCGCTCTTAGCGTGGGGTAATTCATCTTTTGCCTACTAGGCTGAGATCGAAAGTTTGCATCGCGTCCTAATCACTGGCGGAACTGGGTTTGTTGGAAGCCATCTGATCCGCCATCTTCAGTCTACAACGCCAAACATCAGTGTGATCTCCCTCGCACGCCCATCCGTTCCAGAAGCGGGGGTTGAGTATTACGAAGTAGATGTCCGGAGAGAGGATGATATTCGCTCAGCCGTTCGACAGATCAGGCCAAGCGAAATCTATCATCTGGCTGGTGTTTCTGCGGTCGATGTGTCGTGGGCCGATCCACGCGTGACCTTCGAAGTCAACGTTGTCGGGACGTACAATCTTCTAGAGGCGGCGATGGCATTGGCCTCGGCGCCCCGAATCCTGAATATCAGCACGGCTCAGGTTTATGCCTCGTCAGATGCGCCGCTGACGGAGGGCAGTCCGCTCGGCCCCGTCAATCCCTACGCGGCAAGCAAAGCAATTTCCGAAATGTTAGAAGTTTCGTTCAGAAGAGCAAGCACCGGCGGTGTCATCACCGCCCGTTCCTTTAACCACACGGGACCCGGACAATTGCCGACATTCGTACTCCCGTCTTTCGCCAAACAGTTCGCGGAAATAGAGGCTGGAATAAGGCGACCCACGCTGGCGGTCGGAAACATCAACGTGGAACGCGACTTCACAGACGTCCGCGACGTTGTGCGCGCCTATTCATTACTGCTCAGCAAGGGAAGAACTGGACAGGTGTATAACGTCTGCTCTGGCATCGGAACATCGCTGACGGATGTGATTAAGCAGTTTCAAGCTCTCTGTAGAACCGTCGTTACGATCGAGAGCGATTCGACTCGCGTGCGGACCGGTGACATTCCCCGGGTGATTGGCGACTCGACCAAGATCAGAAACGAAACAGGTTGGAATGTACGGATTACGATGAACGAAGCAATACGGGATCTCTTGGACTACTGGCGCGAGAAGGTCACAGTACCGGGCTCGATGCAAGCATAAGCAACTGTCTGGTCGATCCTGTTCAACCTAGAATGACGTCAACCCGAGGCCTGCCGCGAGGTTCTCCCGAGGATAACTCAACGGTGTCCCCCTCCTTTCAATTGCGGATTGGAGTCTGAAGCTACAAGAGGAGTCAGGCTTACCGCCGAGAGATGATGATTCGCGAGACTGGTTTCGACGAAGTCATACATTTCTAACTTAAAACGTGGGATATCGAAGCGTTGTGCATTGGATCGTATGAACGCTGGCGAGAATTCTTTTTCAATCGACTCAAATCGCAGTATTGCATCCACCAGAGATTCGGCAGTCTGTTCGGGGAAAAAACAACCGCTGGAGTATGCAGGGCATGGCTCATTGTTTGCGACGGATCCAATGATCGTTTCTAATGCGCCGCCTCGACCAAAAGCAATAACCGGACGGCCAAAGGACTGTGCTTCAACAGGAACAATCCCGAAGTCTTCCTCGCCAGGAAAAAGTAAAGCACGGCAATGCGCATAGTTCTCACGAACGGTCTGGTCATCAGCATAGCCCAAAAACTCGATTGTCGGACCAGCTAATCTGCTTAGCTTCTCGTACTGATCGCCCTTCCCGATAATGCGGAGCTTACGTTTCAACTGGTTGCACGCATTAATAGCCAAGTCCACACGCTTATAGTCCACCAGACGACCGACCACAAGGTAGTAATCGTCGTGTTCCTGCGACAGGTAACCGGCGGAAATGTTCACGGGCGGATAGATAACAGACGCATCGCGCCGGTAGTGCTTCTGAATGCGGGCCGCCACCGTTTGTGAAATCGCGGCAAAGCAATCCACACGCGCCGCAGAAGCCAAATCCCACATTCTCATGTAATGCGCTGTCAGCGAGAAAACCGACCTCACAATTGTCCCGAACTGGCGCCGGTATTCAGGATAGAGGTCCCATATATAGCGCATGGGTGATAGGCAGTAGCAGATATGACAGGTCTCAGTGTGGGTTAGCACCCCTTTGGTCGGGCCGGATTCTAGGCTGACGACGAGATCGTATCCGCTTAAGTCCATTTGCTCTAGCGCCAGAGGGTGCAAAGGTAAGAAATGACGATGCCAGCGCCGTGCTCCCGGGACGTGCTGGAGGAATGAAGTCGTCAGACGGTGTCTTCTTAGTCGCGGAGTCATCGTCGACCGTTCTGCTACAAGACAAAACAAATCTGCCTGCGGAAACATCTCTGCAAGGACATCCATCACTTGTTCCCCGCCACCGTGGCCGACGAACCAGTAGAAGATGAGCGCTACCTTTAGATCTGAGTTGCCCTGCTGCTGGCTTCTAGTCATGAGTGACCGGTTGATATTCAGTGAGTCGCCACTTCTTCGTACACTTGTAGCAGTTGCCGTGCAGCAGATTCCCAAGAAAAACGCCCGATTCGAATGAGTCCTTTTCTTCGAAGATCAGCCGCCAAAGTGGGACTTGTTAGTACAGCGTCCATCACAGAGACGAGTTCGTCAACGTTTTCGGGAGAGAAAAGCAGGGCCGCGTCGCCCACTACTTCCGGTAAGGAAGCTGCGGAAGAACAGACCACAGGGACGCCGCAAGCTAAGGCTTCTAATGGTGGGAGACCGAATCCTTCGTACTTGGATGGAAAGACAAAGAGTTCAGCTCCCGCATACATGAGCGGGAGATCGGCCTCGGCAATCGAGCCACAAAAAAGCACATCCTTCTTAGCTCGGAGATCGGCGATCTCGCTGTAGAGACTCTCTCGGCGGGAATCGACAGCCCCGCCAATGACCAACTGGAAGTCCTTCTGCTGTGGAATTCTTCGGTAAGCCTCGAAAAGAGTGTGGAGATTCTTTCGCGGATCGTGATTTCCGGTATAGAAAATGTAGGGGCGGTCGATCCCGAACTTCTGCTTCAGCGCCGCGATCTTACATATGCACTGTTGCGGTGTAAAGATATTCCGGTCGACGGCTGGGTAGATCACAACGACTTTGTCTTCACGAATATCCAAATAGTTTACCAAGTCTCTTTTAGAATACTCTGAAATCGTGACAATCTTGCGCGCCTTTCGTGCAGCTGTATGCGTCATGAATCGTGCATACTGGTGGGCGATCCGAGATGGGCAAGCCGCAGGAAACAGGTAGTAAATGAGATCACAGAGCGTCACGACGGATCGGGTCCAGTCAGCTAGCGGGATGTTGAAGTTTGGATAGTGTGTTACATCAGGACGCGACGCTAGGAGCTCCAACGGCAAGGTGAATTGCTCTCGGATGGAATAGATCGGGGCTGAAACAAGCATGGTCTTGGTCGAAGCTGAAAATCCTCGAATAGTCTGGCTATCTGAGTTGACCAGTACTGTGAGGCGATGATTCGCTTTGACCTGGTTTAGATGAAAAACCATGTTTTCTAGCCAACGGCCGATTCCCGTGTTCGCGATCATTCGCCCGTCGATCAGAATGTGGAGGGGATTGTCTACCATCGTTGCGGCTTCACCGCGGAACCTGCATATCCTCTAAAGCTTAGGTCGAGTAGCCAACATGGGCACGGTGCTCCACTTGCCGGTCAGTTGTCGACGAATAAAGAAAGGCCAAGGCAAGGAACCACGTTT
>Ga0070732_10001810_pt1 | contig 11610 bp, 9 predicted proteins | sample Coa_R1_5_FD_66449 | JGI IMG/M metagenome (GOLD analysis project Ga0070732, IMG submission 66449) | Surface soil microbial communities from Centralia Pennsylvania, which are recovering from an underground coalmine fire - Coalmine... | ecosystem: Environmental > Terrestrial > Soil > Unclassified ...
CGCGCCCGTGGACGTCCGACAACGTGACGTTGCCAAAGCTGTTGGTAATGTCGGCGGCGCCGGCGATTGTGGCGATTTCCACGTTGCCGTTGTTATCGTGTACCGTCAGGTCGCCCTTCACATTGCGCGCGTCCACGCTCCCAAATGAAGTTGTAATATTTCCAGAAGCCGAATCTGACAGCGTTACCGTTCCATTCCCACCGGTGATGGTTGCCGCGCCCTGAATATTCTTCGTTGTAATGCTGCCGAAGCGGTTGCGTACCTCTAGCGTGCCCTTCACGTCAGACACTTGCACCGAGCCGTTAGTGTCTGTGACAGACACGTTCCCGCCCCCGCCGGTTAGCTCAATACTCCCGAAGGAGTTGTTCACTTTCGCCGTCCCCATATCGCGCATGGAAATGCTTCCATGGCTGTTCTCGATATCGGCGGCCCCGTGGATGCCGGAGGCTTCGGTGCTCCCAAAACTGTTTCGCACATTCAGGGGTGCGTCCGAGGGCATGCCAATGTCGTAATTCACGGACCAGGATGAATGCCTGCTGATGTGAAACCACCGGTTCTCTTGCTCGGGATAAATGGTCTTGATGCGGACACCGTCGCCGCTCTGCTGAATGTCAATCTGGATCTTGTCTGTGAAAGACTGCGCTTCATCATGCGAACTGGCTTGCACGCGAATCGTCGCGGAAATCTTCACGTCGCGCCCTGATTCCCCGTGGACGCGGACTTCGCCGAATTTGTGTTCGATGTGCACGGATTGCCCCGCGCCGAGGGTCACCGTTTTCTGAAAATCCTTCGACACTTCATCCTGGCCACGATTTGCGGCTGAGGCGTGCTGCCCTGCAGCAAAAAGTGTCGCGCAGAGAAGCCCCGCGATCGCGGCACGACACGCAAATCCTTTGAAAAAAATCCGCCTGGGCTGATTCATTACTTTCTTGCCTCCAAAACTTCTTCCAGCGTCTTCTGTTTTTCCTGGTACATCGCCAGCAACTGGTACCGCAGTTGCGCATTTGACGGATTCAATCCAGCCTGCGCCCGCAAGTCGTCAATCGCGCTGTCAAGCAAAAGCAGCTTTTCGTGGTAATTCGCCACCAGCGGCGTCGCCGGATCATCAAGCTGCGGTTTGGCCTCCGCCGCCAGCTTGTCGATGGCTTTCTCATAAGCGCTCTCGGCGCTTTCCACTTCCTTGAGGGCCCTATTTTTCAGAAGGGAATGATCTTCCGTACCCCCGCCGTCAAGCGGTCGGCGAAGAATCATCCAGCCCACAGAAACTGTCAGGATCAGTACGAACGCGCCAGCCAGCGCGGTTTGCCAGCCCACAGAAATATTTGGCAGAAATGATAACCACCGCTTGCGTTCTGAGCGCTGCGCCTTCCGCGCGTCTTCTTCCACCAGCGCGCGCTCAATTCGGGTCCACAACGCCGGGCTGGGCGAATAATCCCGCAACTCTTTCGCCGCCACGCTCAGCGACTTCCACGCGCGCACCTCTTCTGCGCAGACCACGCAATCTGTTGCGTGAGCTTCCAGCGCCGTCCATTCCGGCGCTGTGCCGTCTTTGAAAACCCGCTCTCGATCTTTACAAGTCACATCCATGGTCGTTCACCGTGCTTCCGCCGAACTGCCTCGCGGCGGTTCCAGCATTTCCCGCAAATTCTTCTTCGCCTGAAACAGCGTATTCTTCGAAGCCGCCTCGGTAATCTCTAGCATTCCGGCAATCTCGGCGTGGCGGAAACCCTCCACCTCATACAACAGAAAAACGTCACGCTGATGCCGCGTCAGCTTCGCCAGCGCGCGTTCCAGCGCCATCCGAAGCGACGGATGTGCCCCGGGCGCCCGCGGCTCGATCCGCGGCGTCTCTTCCGAATCATCGTTCGTCGTGACTTCTTTCTTGCGCAGCCGGCTGCGGCGCGCGTCGTAGCAGGTGTTGATCAGGATCCGGTACGTCCAGGTCACAAAACTCGATTGCCCGCGAAAGCTCGCAATGCTCCGCTGCACCTTCAAGAACGTTTCCTGCACCGCGTCTTCCGCGTCCACCGCGCTCCCCAGTACATTGCGCGCAAGATTCTTCATGCGCGCGCAGTGTGCCGTGTACAGCCGCTCGTAGCCGCGCAGGTCTCCCGCCTGGCACGCAGCGGCCAGCGCAGCATCCTCGCTCGCAGCTGCAACGGCCGCGCCGGACGGGCCGACAGTCAGGTGCTCGGAAGGTTCCACTCGCGTCCCCCATGTGCCTGCCTGCCGCTTCGGACTCATAGCGGCAGGTTCGCTCAACGCGGAAGAGATTCTAGCCTTCCACGGCAGCGCAAGTCCCACAGTTCCCATTCCTGGCTCCTGTGGAATAGACGACACAACTCCCCCAAACGTCAGGGTCTGCTAAGCTGGCTCTTGCTCGCTCAGATTCACAGAGCCCCGACTTTTAGTCCTACTAACTCTCTTCTTTTGTTTAGATTAGAAGGGAGGTTGGAGGGCTGGTGGAGCTAGCCCCGTTCACCCCGATCGAAGTAAATGCCACGCTCTTCGGTGTTCTACTGCCCTCCAGCTCGCGCTTGTGACTTGGCTCGTTCCGCATCTATAATGACCTTTACGCGGAGTTCAGGGCACAATCCGTGCTTCCCGGACTCCGCGGTCTTTTTCAATGCGATGCAAAGGTGCAGTACGCGGCCAACATTCATCTCGCCGCAGGCAAACGACCATGTCCGATCCGATTTCGTTAATTAAGCAAAAATTGCAAAAGGAGATCGACCTGCTCTCCCACGAGCTGAGCGTCGAGCTTCCCAAGGAAATCGCGGTGGCGCGCGCCCATGGCGACCTTTCGGAAAACGCAGAGTACAAGTTTGCCAAGGAGCGCCAAACTTACGTCAACGCCAAAATCGCACAGCTCAAAAAGCGCATGGGCGACCTCGGCATGCTCAATCTCAACAACATCCCGAAAGACCGTTCCGGATACGGGTCGCGCATTGTCGTTCTCGACGTCGTTCGTGACGTGCAGGTCGAATACAAGTTGGTCAGTAGCGAAGAAGCCGATGCCGAAAAAGGATTGATTTCCACGAACTCCCCGATCGGCCGAGCTTTGCTCAATCGCAAGGTCGGCGACGAGATCGAAGTAGCTACGCCAGCGGGCAAAAAGGAATTTGAGGTCGTTCGCCTGGTCACAATTCATGAGGGCAAGTGACTTTTGTTTGGAAGATTTAGGCGGGTAACCTTCTTTTCTGTCCCCGCGTCTTATTATTTATCGCGCCAGCCACGGGGGGCCTTATGATTTGGGGAGCCGGCCCGGCGCTCGGGCTACTTACCTTCTGCGGTTATTTACTATTTCTTTTTGGCGCCGCCGTCGTCTGGCGCAACCGAAGCAACTTCCTTCTCTGGGTTCAGGACGAGATTTCCTTTTTCCACCGCAGCTTCTCACGACATACACCTATGGGCCCGTTCTACATTCCGCGCTCGGAATCCTCCCGCTTCAAAGAGGTTCCGAATTACGTTTGGAATTCCATCTCACGGCTCCCCCGCACGCACATGAATGGAGGTGCTGTCTTTCTCCTCGTTGGTTTGTTGCTTTTTCTGCTCGACTTTTATATTTGAACAATTTTTCTTGCTTTTCGCTCTGCGCCCTGTGCTCTCCGCGTACTGTGTGTTAATTCGCTTTCTCCACGCTGTAGACAAATCGAATTCGCTTTGCGATTCTCGATTCGATGAAACCTGCGCTAATCATTCACGGCGGCGCGTGGGATATTCCTGATGAAGCCATTGATGCCTGCAAGTCTGGCTGTCACCGCGCGTTGGCTGCCGGTTGGGCCATCCTTTCGAAGGGCGGCCACGCGCTCGATGCCATCGAAGCCGCGGTCATGGTTCTGGAGGATGATCCAGTCTTCGACGCGGGCTACGGCTCGCATCTGAATCTCGATGGCCAAGTGGAGTGCGACGCGATTGTGATGGACGGCGCGACGCTGCGCTCCGGGGCGGCTTCCACGCTTCATCGCGTGAAGAATCCCATTCGAGTCGCGAGAGCTATCCTGGAAAAATGCCCGCACATGATGATAGTTGGCGAAGGCGCGGAACGCTTCGCGACGGAGCAAGGAATTGCGCTGTGCAATCCGGAGGACTTAATCAGCGAAGCCGAGCGCGAGGCGTGGATGAAATGCAAGGAAGACAAACACGCTGCCGAACATCATCGCGGACACGAACAAGGGACCGTTGGCGCCGTGGCCCTCGATAAAAACGGCAATCTATTCGCCGCTACTTCCACCGGCGGAACTTGCTGCAAGCTCCCCGGCCGCGTTGGCGATTCCCCGTTGGTCGGCTGTGGCTGCTACGCGGATTCCGAAGCAGGCGGCGTCTCCTGCACTGGCTACGGCGAAGCCATCATGAAAATCGTGATGGCGAAAGCTGCCACCGACTTTCTCCGGCAGTCATCTATTTGCGTGGACTCGCCGGGAGGAGCGCCTTGCGATGCCTCTACGGCAAAACTCGCCGCGCGCCAAGCCGTCCATCTGCTTGCAAAGCGCACGCATGGCACTGGCGGCCTTATTCTTCTCGACCGCCACGGGAATCCCGGGTTCGCCTTCAACACGCCGCGCATGGCCTACGGCTACGTGGCCCTCGACGGAAATTTCGTTACTGCTGTTTAGGTGAGCCGGTTTTTTACCGACCTCAATCGTCGTCATCTTTTTTCTTGCGACTCGCGGAAACTTCTTCTGTATTTGAGATTCCCAAGCGCATGGCCTCATAAGCTGGCAAGACCGCGGATGGGGGCAGGTTTGCGCTATTCCCGCGGCAGGCAAACCAGATAATGGCATTTAAAGTTTGCGGATCGGCCATGTCCGCGTGGGCAAAATCCTGCTCCGTCGTCTTTTTCATCCACTCGGCGGCGGCCTTGTCCTTCGGCTTCCCGCTTATAAAATTGTCGGCGGCGATCGCTGGCAAAACCGCTTTGTATGGCGTCAGATCCGGTTTGTCCTGAAAAATATCCATTGGAATCGCTGAAGCGTCGAGCTGATTCATTGGAGCGATGCCGAGAAGCAGCTCAATCGTTCGAATCATGCTCACCGTGCTGTGGAACGTGTGGATCAGCGCGCCGGACTTGTTGTACGCGCTGATGGCCAGGCCCACCGAGCGGTGCGAATCGATGTGATCCGGCCCTGCCTGCGCATCGTCTTCGATGATAAAAATCGCAGTATCCTTCCAATACACGCTTGAGGAAATCGCTTCGACCAGACGCCCGACGGCATAGTCGTTGTCCGCCACCATGAATTGCGGCGTAGGAAATCCTTTCTTGATGCCCGTAGTGTGGTCGTTAGGGAAGCGCACGACGGTAAGCGCCGGCATAGGATCCGCTTTGCCGGCCTCGCGCTGCGCTACGAATTCCTTAAACTCCGCAAGCCACTCGCCAAACCGGGAGTTGCCGCGGCAACTGCCATTCGGATTGTCCTGCGTTACCGCCGCGTACACAGTTTGCGGCGCACTCAGAGCAGCTTTGTAGCAATCTGTCGTCATGATGTCTGGCGCCGTAACATCAAAGCTGCGAAAGCTCGGGCTGTGATGATCCGCGAGCGAAGCTTTGTTAGGAATGTCGCGAACGGCTTTCGAAATATCGGGATACTCTTTGTGGCGCTTCTGTTTCGCGGCCTCCACATCGTTTGCGGAAATCACGGTGATGAATTCGCCGTAATTCCGGTAGGTCAATCCTGCGCGCGCGGCGGCGTCCCAGAGATAGAGGGTCTTCGGCTCGCCGACGTCCGTAAACCCCTGACGGTAGGGAAGATGTTTTTCCAACAAATCGGTCAAAGCCGCCAGAGTGTCGCCTTTGAATTTGGCAGTGTCCAGTTCGCTGGGTGGCTCGTAGTCGGGCAAGCGGTTGTAGCCTTCGAAGTCATACGTGCGCCCGCGGTCCGAATAGTTCCAGCGAAAGGCTTTATCAATGTAGTCGGTTGAGAAGGCGGCAGTGGCCCAGGCGTGTCCGTCGGGACTGGCTTCGGAGTTCACGAAAAAACGATCAAAGAGCCCGAAACGTTGCGCAAGCGCGTGGTGATTGGGCGTAACCGCCTGCGCGGTACCATCAGGCCGGCGAGCGGTCTCGCTGTTGCCAAAAATCGCAAAAGCTGGCTCGCCATCGGCGGCGTGGCCGTCACCGGACGTCTTCACGTCGCCAAACACCTGATCATAGGTGCGGTTTTCCTTGATGATGTAGATGACATGCTTGATGGGACTCTCGCCCGCAAAAAGCTTTGGCGGCGCAAAGTCCAGCAGCCCATCATTCTGCATGGTTTGTTGCGTGTAGCGCGCCAGCGCCGGCTCGTCCGGGAGAGCGGCCATGCTGATATTCCCCGAGACGATCGAGCCGCTGTATTGCCCACCCTGGCGATTCTTTTCTTTGTTGGGAGGGAACGCGGCGTTCGGGGGATTCGGCGTGCGCCCGCTGTTGTTCACGCGCATCGAAGATGGCTCGAATCCCGTCCCTTTGCCATTTCCGGTGAAAAGCCTTCCGTCCGCCACGGCGACAGCGGAAGGGTATTGTCCCGTGGGAATGAACCCCAGGATTTTGGATTTTCCAGCGTCACCATTTTTTGCAGCCGATTTTTCGCCGCGGGCTTTTTCTGAAAGCGCCACAACGGCGACGGCATTGCTGTGCGCGTTCGCCACATAAAGTGTTTTCTCGTCTTCGCTCAAGGCCACACCTTCTGGGCTCGAGCCGACTAGCGCGCTCTCTGCCAACCTTATGTCAATCCGCTCGATCTCTTGATCCGAACCGGTGTCAATTATCGAAACGCTGTCGGCGTTCGAATTAGCCACAAACAGACGCGTTCCCGTGGCGTTCAGAAGCATCGCCGTCGGATGCCGGTCCACGCCGATATATTTTTCGACGGCGGCCTTGCTATTCAGCGAAATCACAGCGACCGAAGAATCGTTCCAGCAGGAGACATAAGCCCGCGCATTCTTCCCCTTTTCCACCAAGGCAACTGCGTAAGGATAGATGTTCTCCTCGAGCTTCCCTTGGTGATGCAAATCGATCCGCTGCATGCTGCGCGCTCCGTTCAGTTCACGCACAACCGTGATGCTGTCGCCGAGGTTGTTTGCAGTTACGAGCGTCGCGCCATCCCGCGCCACCGCCAGTCCCGTGGGATAAAGCGCCGCTTTCCCGCTGTTGTAGTCCTTTGGCGAGACTTCTCCAGGATTATTGACTTGAAAGAAAGGAGCCGTAACTTTCGTGTTCGGGCCGGGCGAAGCTGGTTGGATCGGGGCTGAAGCCGTAGCGTCAAAGCGGAAGATCCACACCTTGTTTTCAAATCCCCCGGAAACGTACAGTGCAAAACTTCCATCGGCAGATGCTGCAGGCGCGAAAGCTAGCCCCACATTCGCGCTTTGGGGTGTTGGGAAATAGACGTTCTGAATCACCGCAGGTTCGGGACTGGCGTTCAGGTCGATTACCGCAATCGATTGCTGCGCTTTGTTCGTGTCTTCGCTAAATTGCACGCCGAAGCCGCTGTTCACTACCAGGAGGTAGCGCCCTTTTCCCGCATGCCCCAGCGCATCCGGGCTGCGCAGCATGGTCATTGGCATGGCGCCGACGGCGGGAAGGTGTGTTGAAGCATCCATGACGAGGGTGCCTGCAGGGGTAATGGGACGGCCTTCTCCTGCAGGCTCCTGCTGGCCATGTGTCGTTCCCCCCCAAAAATGCACTGTCAGCAAGAGTCCAGCGAAAAGTCGGAGTTTCATGAATTCACCTTGTCATGAGAATTAGAATATTCCTACCCATGCTGCTTCTGACACGGCTCTAAATGTACCTGCATCTGAGCCTAAGGGAAAATTGTTTCGTTGCGGTAAAACTCCGGGAGCGGCCGCGCTCTTACGGCCCGGAAGGATTTGACCGGAGCGGTGGCACCCTTTTAGGATGAATGTTGCGTGGTCCTCAGCCGCCAAATCAAGCCGACTAACGGATTTCGAATGAAGACCAAACTCTTGCTCGCAAGCTTATTACTTCTTTGCCCGTCGCATTTCTCGCCCGCGCAGACACTCGATGAAATCATAAAAAAGGCCATCGATGCGCGCGGCGGAGCCGACAAAATCAAGGCCGTGCAATCGGAAAGGATCACCGGCACCTTCTCTGCGCAGGGGGCCGAAGGGACCTTGGTTCTGGAACTGATGCGTCCTCACAAGTTGTATTCGGAAATTACCGTGGAGGGGCAGAGGGTCCTGCGTGTTTATGACGGCAAATCCGCCGGCTGGACGGTGAATCCGTTCACCGAGAACAAGGGCGTCCTGGAAATGTCCGCTGACGAACTGAAGGGAATGCCGGATGAATCGGACATGGACGGCCCGCTCGTGGACTACAAAACTAAGGGATCGCAAGTGGAGCTGGTAGGGAAAGAAGAAGCGGAAGGCAAAGCGGTGTACCGCCTGAAAATGACGAGCAAAAGCGATGAAGTGCGCTCTTACATGATCGACGCGGCCACGTTTCTGACCACGAAATGGGAAGGAGTCCGCAAAGTGGGGGAGCAAGAGTTGCCTTGGGAGAGCGCACTTTCCGACTACCACGAAGTCCAGGGCTTGAAGTTCCCTTTCAAGATTGAGCAGGGCAGCCCGGGCACGGATTACCAGCAAACACTGACGATCGCCAAAATCGAAATCAACCCGAAGATTGACGAGTCGCACTTTGCCAAGCCCGTCGTGGCTGATGCGCCCGCTACTGCCGCGCCCGCAAAGCCTGCCTCGCCGCCAAACTTGCAGCGCTAAAGATAGTTCAGGGAATTCAGGGAGTCCGATGCCGATGGTAGAGATCGGCGACCGAATAGGTTAGCCCGAAAAAGAATGTAACGCAGGGGAAATTGCCGTACGCCGCCACATATGCGCCACCGTCGAATACCAGCCGTGAAGAAAAGGCGTAGGTCGGCGCGGCCAGAATGGTCATGGATGCCGGATTCGCGGCGTTCGCCCGGCTGAATCCTGCAATTTCGGCGGTATACGCCCATTTCGCGGTGAGAGGGTGGGAGTAGGAAAGCGCGGTGAAATAGGTGTGGTCGAACCCGGGGCTCCCCGGCCTTCCAACAAACTGCACACCCTCGTTGAAATCAAAGTGATGCCTGCCAAAATCCTTGCTTACCAGGAGCTGCGCAAGGTGCTGCATGGCGCCTGCGCCGAGTTCCGGCGGTGCGGTGGGGATCGTGGCCACGTAAAGGAAGGCCAGCGTTGGGCGTGCCTTCTCCTGCGAAAATAATTTGTACTTGAACCCAGCTCCGGAATCGCCGACTCCCGCGGTTCCAGAGTCCCGCTCTATCGGATTGTTGAGGAACCACAACTCGAGGTTCGTCACCGCGCCCCACTTCAAGAGCCCGTTGATGTTCTGATGCCCATTGGTGGCTTCCAAGCCATATTCAATTTCGAATACACCCAGTTGCACCATTTCGGCGGTGGAGGCAAACGTCGGCCGGTTTGGAACGGCGGTAATTCCTCCGGGAATCTGGTCCTGCTGTGAATTGCCACCTTGGCTTTGTGTGTCTAACTGCTCCTGTTTTTCCGGGGCCTCTTGCGCATGGGCGTCCGGCCGAGCGGCAAGTCCGTAGAAAACGAAAAGTCCAATGGCACAGTATAGAGGCGCTCGACTCAAAGAGAATGCCATTCTAGCTCGCTCTAAGAAAAGTCTAGCAGGGCGAGTTGATTCGTAGTCGTTTTCAAGCGTTTGCGGTTCGAGTAAAGCACCGCTTTCGCTTAGCGCCATTTGGCGCGGTTCCGCTTGGCGCTTCGACAACACTCTGACATATTCTGTCTTCGTGAAACATGCAGCTGCTCCCGTGAAAGCTGAGTCGGATCCCGGTCTTTGCGGGACGTGCCAGTATTGCCGCAGGATCGAGTCTTCACGCGGCTCCGTCTTTGTCTTCTGCAACCTATCGCTCCGCGATTCCAACTTTCCGAAATACCCGAGGCTTCCCGTTCTGTCCTGCCGGGGCTACGAGAAAAAGGATTCGAATTCTTAGATCACACTCGCATCCGCTGAGGACGTTCCTTTTTCGAGTGCCATCTCTCTTTTTTAACTCTTCAGCCGTCCTTCCTCGCGGCTTGATTTTGTGAAGGGCGGCTTCGAATCTCGTCTTAAATAATACTGTGCTTGTGTCGTACCTATGTGATAATAATAGCAAGGGATTATCCTCTAGGGAGGTCGGCTCGTGCCTTCCCGCTCGCAGCTCTGTTTCTCTTACTTGTTGCTAAGCCTTTTACTGTGTTCGGCGCGCGCTCGTGCCGAAAAACTGCGAATTACCAGCACTCCCCCAGGCGCTACGGTGGAAATCAATGGCGTGAACATGGGCACAACGCCATTGGAAAAGGAATATCCAGGCGGCTATTTTCACAGGACGCGCACCTCGTTTGGCGCCCGGCTGGAGCATCCGATGGTCGCACGCATCAGCCTTGCAGGCTATACGACGAAAGAACTCACACTCACTGAAGGTCCGATGAACTGGGTTTCGCTCAATGGACGGAGTCACGGCGATTACTGGCTCCTCAAATCCGACCATTTTCAAGTCGAGCTTCAGCCGATTTCCGAGATATTTACAGGAGCGGTCACAGCAGATATCTCGGGAACAAGCGCTGCCCTTCGGCCCGCCCTTTCCTTCGAGGAAGTCGTTCGCCAAGCCAAGCCAGCTGTGGTTTATCTGAAAGGGTCGGACAAGGCGGGGTCAGGATTTTTTGTCACCGGCACCGGCGTAATTGTCACGAACGCGCACTTGGCCCGTGGCGAGGATTCTCTTCTCGCGACGCTCTCCACCGGCGAGAAGGTCGAAGCAAAAGTCGTATATATCGATTCGGAACTCGATATCGCGCTGGCGAAAGTGGATGTCGCCAATAAGAACGACATCCCTCATCTCACTCTCGTCAGCGCCGACGGCATCCGCCAGGGAGAAGCGGTTTTGGCCATCGGAAATCCTGGAGACGCCATGCTCTTCAGCGCTACAAAGGGCATTGTCAGTGCCGTGGGAAGATTTTCCAACGCAGGCCCCGGCACTTGGGTGCAAACCGATGCGCCTATTAATCCCGGCAACAGTGGCGGGCCGCTCCTGAACTTGCGCGGTGAAGTAGTCGGCGTGAACACGTTGAAAGTAATCCGGAAGAATGTGCACGGCATTGGCTTCGCGCTCAGCTCCTCCGACGTGCTGGAGGTCCTGCATCGCTTCTATCCCGAAGTTTCTGCACCCAAGCCGCAAAGCGCTTCGACAATTGAGAAAGCAGCTTCCGTGGAAGAAACCACCGTCGATGAGTCTCAGAGCGTGTCTTCACGCGTGGTTCCCGATGGAGTTGGCACGATCATCATCAGTTCGACGCCTGACGGCGCCGAAATCTTCGTGGACGATAAATTCCACGGCAACACGCCGGCCACGCTGAAAATTCCCGCGGGGAGCCACGCGATTGTGCTGAAGTTTCCCAGACACGCGGACTGGAAGCGCACGCTCGAAGTCCTCAAATCAAGCAAAGTCACGTTGCGTGCCACACTCGAACCGGCTTCCTGAACCGGACAACTTGGTTCGTCCTATTCCTGCACGTTGAGTGAAAAAAACGGCAGGGCGTCTACTCAACGCCCTGCCGGACAAGCCACGCAAGAAGATTACCGAAGGCTTCTACAATTGGGGTTGTTGT
>Ga0070732_10001811_pt1 | contig 11609 bp, 6 predicted proteins | sample Coa_R1_5_FD_66449 | JGI IMG/M metagenome (GOLD analysis project Ga0070732, IMG submission 66449) | Surface soil microbial communities from Centralia Pennsylvania, which are recovering from an underground coalmine fire - Coalmine... | ecosystem: Environmental > Terrestrial > Soil > Unclassified ...
CCTGGCAACTCCGGCGGACCGCTCGTCGATGCGCGTGGAGAAGTCGTCGGCATCAACACGTTTCTGGTTTCGCCGTCAGGCACGTTCTCCGGGATGGGCTTCGCGATCCCATCGCAGATTGTCAGGCCGACGGTGGAAACTCTGATCCGTGATGGCAAAATCAGCCACGGTCATATCGGAATCGGAATCGCGGACGTGACCCCCGAGAACGCGAAGTTCTTTGACGAAACGACCGCGACCGGTGGAGTGGTGACGGAAGTCGAACCAGACTCGCCGGGATCGAAAGCTGGACTGCAGATCGGCGACGTGATCACCGCAGTCGACGGCCAGAGCGTGAGCGACGCCGGCGAACTTCAGGTGCTGGTCGGCCAGAAGCAACCTGGCTCGAAGATCAATCTCACCGTTCTGCGTAACGGAAAGAGCATGAGCATTCCGGTCACTTTGGAGGCACTGGGCAGCCACGACGCTGAGAGCAGCGATAACTCAGGTGAAGGCCAAGGCAAAATGCACTGGGGTATCGGTCTCAGCGATCTTACCCCCGAATTGCGCGAGCAGCTCCAGGCACCGCGAGAGATCCACGGGGCCGTGATTGAGCAGGTGCAACCGGGAAGCTCTGCCGACAACGCGGGACTTCAGCAGGGTGACATCATTCTCGAAGTCAATCGCCATAAAGTCCAAAACGCGACTGAGGTGCAGCAAGCGCTGTCGCAAGTGAAGAAGGGCGACGATGCGCTGTTGCTGGTTTGGTCGAACGGCGGTAACACCTTCCGGGTGCTGCATTCGCCAGAAGGCGCCTAAGCAGATCGCCGCACTTCCTTCACTAGGAGGGAGTGCGGCGTTTTTCCTTTCCTGTACGACCAGACGTCGGGGCTGCGACTACGGCCAGTTGCAAAAGGTCGGGTTGCACGGGGGAGGGCCCGGAAATCCCGATGGTGTGCCCCCGACGCTTCCACAAGCCTGTTTCTGGATGGGTTCCGCCCGGCGGATAATCCATTCAAAATGGGGCTCTTCCGTAATTCGTCAGACCGCTAGGACGAGGAAAATGCTGGGTGCGATCTGCCGATAAAACGTCCTCAACCACAAAAAATCAGAAAAACAGCTTGGATAGGCGCCCGAGATAGGGTATTTTTGCCGACATTGAATTCTGGAGCAAGGCTCGGGTCTCGCCAAGCCTAGATCTGGGGAGTTTCGGTTTCGCGAATTGAAGACACCCCCTGCTTTCCGCGATTCTACGTGACGTGAGGTCTTGCCTGCTCCGAGAGGAATCCAGCTGTGAACTTCCCTGTTTGCTTGTCCATCCTCTTAGCATCTTCTCTTTTGAACTGTGACTTGTTCGCAGGCAGTCGCGAGCAGCCCCCAAATCGCCTGGAGCACTCCAGTGCGGCGGTGATGTCTTCTCCAGAAGGTGAAACGCCGTCCGCTCCTTCGCAGTTTGTGATTCCGGGTCCGCAGCGATCTTTCTTGCGCATGGCGGGGATCAGTCAAAAGGTTGCGCCTGAAGAAGTCCTGCCCTTGCTGAGCCGAAATGTGTTCATCCGGGGTTTTGAGGGCGGCAGTCGACCCACGGAATTCCTCGTGCTGTTGAGACGATACGTCGTACAGGCGAGGGAGTTGACAGCCTTGGCTGCCGACCAGGGCGACCAGGGCATGGTCATTCGTGTTTCGAATTGTGATGATGCTAAACCGCTTCTCCGCATTCTCGGTTATCGAACGCGCGAAAACTGTGGCGATCCTGGAACGTCTTTGAAGACGGAGGATCCGGAAAGGGCTTTCCTGTCCATCGATTCCGGATTCCCCATCCCCGAACTGGAACAAACCCTCCAAGGCGGCAAACCGTTCGAGTACAGGTACTCCTCTTCCGCGGTGCCAGTACTGTTCGCCGAAAGCGATTGGACCACGGCAAGCACGAAGAACCACAAGGAGAGCAGCAAAGATCTGCTGGATACGATCCTGAACGACTCAGCGGTGGCCAGGCTTTACTGGGCTCTCTCACGGCTCGACCCCGAAACCAGCAATTCGTTGCAGAAATCGATTGGGACACGCAGCCTGCTTCCTTACGGCGCCGTCCTAGACTTTTATGGAAGGGAACTCTGCGTCAGCGCGAACAGAGTCAAGGTCCCGGGAGGGATGGCCGCAGAAGCTGCGTGGAAGGACCTGGTTGGAGCGAGCCCCGGGTCTCCTGCCGCCTTCATCACGAGATTGCTGGCCAAGGACAAGGGCTGGTTGATGGCCTATTTTGACGTGCTGTCGCGCGTGAACGGAATTCAGCAGGCATACTTTACCGACAGGCGTCGTCTGCGACTCTTTTACGAGGCACTGCGTACCCCCGACCCTTCCGCGGTCGCGACTAGAGGTGCTTTCAGGCCGGCGCCTGCGCTCCTGCTTCTTGCCACTCGACTGCAATTAGAGAGTAGCGGTGAGCCTCTTGTCCCTGGGAACCTTGATGTCTGGAACGACATTCTTTTCCAGGGGCACTACTCGGGCCTTGTGCGCAGATGGGGAAAACAACGTTCCCACGTGACGCGTCCGGATCAGCTCGTGCAAACAATGTTTGCCCTGTCCCGAGCGCCCACAGACAGCGGGCCACTGCAGATCTACATGACGCTCAGCGAACTTGACAGCAGAAGATCTCCGGGTCACCGGTTAGAGCCGGCGACGGTTCTCCTGCTGGCGCACAAGTTCGAAGAATTCAGTGATCAGTACCGGACTTTTTCGGAGTTTCCAGAGTTAAGCGATGAGTCGATCACACTGTATCTCGACATAGCCCAGAGCCTGAACGGCGTGCCTTCAACGGCGCGCGGAAATGCATTCGGTACCTTTCAGGCAACCCTCGGAATCTGGCAGATCCTCGCACGGCAGGGACAGATTTCGAACTCACACTTCAATGACTCCTGGCAGCGAGTGGTCAAACCGTTCGCCACCATTCGATCGGCTGCCCAACTGTATGACGCGGGCCGAACTTCGCTGGGGGAACTATTCCGGTTCTCCACGGGCAAGCCGAAAGGATCGCAGGACGAAATCATCGATCTGCTCGCAGGACCTCGGCAGAACACTCCTGAGGAAAAGCAGCTGCACCGGGAAGCTGCCGGCAGGATTCGCTCTGTATTGGACGACCAGAGGCTGGTCTCGCTCGACACGCTCCTGACGGTGGGCGATGGTCTGGCTGAAAAGGCGCGGGGACTACGTCCGCAAGAGTATGTAGTCCGGCTGGCTGCCCAAACCAGAGAGTTCGAGATGCCGCGTCCAATCTTCACAAATGGTGAGAGAACCGAGTGGGCTGCGGGAGTCTATAACAATCATCACACTGACGTGGAAATGCGAACTGACTTACCGAAGCTGCTTAAGTCTCCGACGGCTTCGCGCGCGCAAATTGACGAGGCGCGCGGTCAGCTCGCGTCGTTTCTGCGAGATACGCTCGTTGGTTTGAACTACGCCTACTACGAGCCGCCGGGAGCCCAGGCGCTGCATAACAATCCTCTCTTCGTCCGCTCTCACGACTTTGCCGGAGAAACAGTCATCGGCATCAAGACACTCTGGCAAGCGCCACAACTCCTCGGCCAGGGTTCTCCGGCGGGAGGCGGCGCCCACTTTGTTGGCTCGCTTGCCGACCTGCCCTACGTTCTGGCTTCGGTCGAGCAGGATTTCATTGCGCCAGAAAGTGTCCAGGCGCTCATCTGGAAGGAACTGACTCCGGAGTTGCTGGCCAGCTCGATCCTGCCTCGCTGGTGGGATGTTAGCGCGCAGGAGCTTCACGCGGTCGCTCTCTATCAGCGCTCCGGCGAGGAGCTTCTGATCGCATCCGAAAAGGACGAGGGGCTGCGCAGTAAAGTGCTGCCGATTCTTTCCGATCGGTTGGTTCCGCAGCGATCCGCGCAAGTCGAGCATGCCCTGCTCGCAGGTCGCGTATCAGAAATACTTCCTGAAATGATGCCGGCAGACACATTCTATCTGGCGGCGGAGTTCCAGCGCAGGTACCCGGAACAGACCGCGCTGGTGGGAAACGCCTCCCAGGAACTGCAGGAACTGTGTCGGCAACATCCCGAGGAGGTCAACTGGAAGCGCTTGTCGCATGATTTTGGTACGCCGCATCCCAGCCTGGCACAGAATTACGGTCTCGAACTTCTGAATGTGATACCCATGCCCCCGTTCTCCGGATCCTCGAGCCGTTTCCTTGCAGAATCGTGGGATTCGCCGAATCTGTACTGGGCTCGCCTGGCCGATGAGGGGGGATATTCCCCCGTCATGCTGAACCATTTCGTGCCTGAGCTTACCCGGAGGATGGTGGAGAAGGTCTTCGCCACCGACTTTGAGGATTGGCCAGCGCTGCTTCGAGCCATGCGCGAAGCGGGGTCAGATTTTCAGCAGGGCAGGCTCACTTCACCGCAGAAGACCGGCGCCGTTCGGCCTTGAGGTGTTCTTTTGATCGGACTGTCGAGCGATACTGCAGCGGTCCCTACGACATGGGGTCGCAGAGTAGGAATGTTGAAATCATGGTAAAGAAATTGTTTCTGATGACTCTGATTTCCCTGGGAATGTTGGGAGATGAAACTGCCATCAAGGCTCAGGACATCCCGAACCTGCACGTTGTGGTCGACATGGTCCAACTCAACGTGGCCGTGACAGACAAGAAAGGAAACTACATTACGGGACTCCGCCCCAAGGACTTTGCCATTGTTGAGGATGGGATTTTGGAGAAAGCGGCCACCTTTGCGGAGGGCAACGAGTCTGCTCGCAGCATCAACGAGTTTTCCGAGGCGGACTCACCTGCAGTTCCTTCTGTGGGCGCGGCCAATCGCTCTTCTGACGGTGTCGCGCCGCAGAGCTTCGATGCGCTCGTGAGCGGAGCCAACGTGTTCCTCCTGTTTGATACCAGCAACTATATGTATCGGGGCTTCGTCTTCGCGCAAGACGCGATTGCCGAGTTCGTTCGCTCGCTGGGAAACGCAGACAAGATCGCATTCTACTCGTATAGCCGGGATCTCTCTCGCGCTGCCGCTCTTACTTCCGACCGGTCACAAGTCGTTCGAGCCGTGCGCTCCACCGTGGCGGGAGACGACGCCGCGCTCTACAATGCGCTGCTGCTGACACTCAAAGACGCAGCTCAAAACACGGGCAGGAAAGTCGTGGTCGTGTTTTCGAACGGCCCGGACAACTCCAGCGTGGTGCCGCCAGAAGATGTCGCTGAACTTGCGCAGTCAACCGGAGTTTCCATCTATATGATCAGCACACAACAGGCACGATTGGAACCGGTGTCCACCGCGGTGTTTGATCGCATGACCGCCGCCACTGGCGGTAAGGCCTATTTCGCAAGGGACTGGAAAGATGAACACCGGGCATTTGCTTCCATCCGCGATGATCTGGCACATCTCTACTCCCTGAGCTACTATCCGAAACCCAATGCTAACACCGGCTGGCGTGCGATCACCGTGCGGCTGGTGGGCGATCAGCTGAAGAAATACAAGGTGCGCACCCGAAACGGCTACCGTCCTCAACCGTCCCGATTCTCAATCGACAACAGAACCGCATCGGCTGGGAGTCCCCCAATCGTGAGGCCGTAAATCCGCTTTTCTTGACTCCGAATGAGTTAGCGCGGCAGTCCGACCACGATGGAATTGGGTCGGACCCGGCATGCGTTATTTCCACCTGGTCACGCCGGCTTCCTCGCACGCTTGCAGGTAATCGGTGACTAGGCTTACCGGAATCGGGCCGTATTCGGCCGATACGGCGTCCCGTATCTCGCCGACCGTGCGCTTGCCGTTCACGAAGTTCACAATTTCGTACGCATAGAGTTCGGACTGATCCCGCACGCTTAGCATCGGCGTAGCTTCGCTGTTGATGAGCTTAATTTTGGCGTAGCGATCTTTGCCGAGCCGAGCTAGCAACACGTTGTCATTCTGAAAGGTGAGCGGACCGAACTCACCGATTCGGATCGGGATACGTCGAGCCTCGGCTTCGCCTGCCCAGGGTGCGGTTGGTGCAATTCCTTTTGCCGGGCCGGCAGTGGCCCGAGTTTTGATCCAATCTTCGAAAACGGCGGATTGAGCCTTTAGAGCTTTGATCCCTTCCGCATCTGCATTGGGCGGGGCACCCGTGAATGCGACGAGCGAATCAAGCGCCGCGCTCTCACGGGCCAATGTTTGACGCAGCAGGTTACGCGCCTCATACCAGGAAGCATCGACTCCAAGTTGAGCGTCGTTCACTATTTGTTGGGCGGCCCCGAAGGTTTGCGCCAGGCGAGACTCGGCTTGGGCTGTGAGAAATGGGATCAAAGCCGAAAGTTGCTGCGCATCGACGGTTGCGAAAACATAGCCGGAGGCGGCTCCCAGGAGTGCGACGCGGCGCAGTTTCGTCACATCGATCTGCTCCAGACTGTCATGATCGGTATGAATGTAGATATCTGGCCAGTCGCGCAAATAAAGCGACGGGACGGCGATGGTGGAGGAATCGTAATCATCGTGGTCGCTGCCGCTTGAGTAGGAAGTTACATCGGCGATCAGCTGGTTCCGGGAGCCCGGTTGGCCCGCGCGGGTTTCGACAATGCCAGCGTCGGCGGGCAATTCTCCAGCCGCATATCCGCTGGAAGCTGCGCGAATCGCATCCAGAAACGTTGCGCCCACATCAGTCACGAAACTTGGGAGAGACCAGGGAGTCGCGGTGACGTGGAGCACAGACTTATCTTTGAGAAAGTCGCCGCCGACCATATCCATGTGAATGTTGGCCCGGGCGGACTGGCGGATTTCGGGATGGCTGGCGAGAAACGCCATAGTTCCTTCAACCTCAGGCCCCCAGACGAAACGCAGGGTTCGCTTTGGCTTTGGCAATGCGCCCGAGGCGATGAGATGAGCCAGCACCCGAGCCGATTCGAGGATGGTCACGCATCCACTGCCATTGTCATTGGCGCCCGGGCGCTGGTGGTCAAGGTGGCAACTGTAGATGATCTCTGTCGTGGCGGGGTTCGAAGACGTGCCGTCAGCGCCCGGAATCGTTGCCGTTACGACGGTCCAGTGGCCCGGGCCGACAATGGCTTTCACGTGGGCATTGAGGACGATCGGGGCACCGGCCTGGAGGCGGACGCGCAAGGCTTCGGCGGTTTGGCGCGAGATCATGAACGCGAATCCGGCGGGCTGGCGTGCATCGAGATGGCCCCAGCGAATCGCCGTTTTGTCGAGGCCAGACCATGCCGTGGTCTGGTTGGGCATATCGCTGACGATGCCTGCCGCACCGTGCTCAGCGATGGCGAGTCGCTGGACCCGGGCAAGGACACCGTCGGCAAGAACGATCTTGCCGCGAACATCTTTGTCTTTGTAATCGGCTTCGCTCGTGCCGTTGCCGACGTCGACGAGTTCCGTTTCCACATCCGCGCTGTGGCTGTAGTCGGCGACGCGGATGGGTTCGGTAGCGAAGTCTCCCAGCAGGAGATGGTCGGGGCGGATTTCCCAGAGGCGCGCCTCTTCTACCGTCCAGCCGAGGTAGGACCGCATCAAGCCATACGGCTTTGTGCCATCAATCGGGAACTGCTCGCTATGGACATCGGTGAGGCCATACTCGCGGGCACGCTGCAGAATGAAGTCTGCTGCCTGCTCGAATTGCGTCGTTGCCGGGACGCGATGAAGCGTTGTCAGGTAGCGGAGGTTTTCGTAGGGCACGGCACCGTTCGACTCGTCCCGCAGCATCGTCCATTGACGAGTAGTGAGAAACGGTTGTTGGGCGAAAACCTGAAGATGAGGGAAGCACAAGGCAACGACGAGGGCGACACAAATCAGGCGGAACATGCGCATAAGCCAAGGAGGATAGCATTCTGGTAACAAACGATCCTAGGTCAACTACGAGCGGGTGCAGGTTCCAAGTAGCGGAATCGAGCCGGGAATCTTATTTTGGCTCGTGGTCGGAATAGTGATACATTTCTCGTGAATAGCACTTGATCGGCATCTAACTAATTTCCCGGCTAATGACTAGCTGCCAATCGCGATCGGCGGCATCTCGGAGAATGCGGGTATGGGGTGCCTTCCTGTGCGCTGGCGTCCTTTTGATGTCGACCCTCGCGCAGGCCCTGGACTCCTGTGGGTCTCTGCCGCTGCGCACTTCGCATCACTCTTGCGGGGAGTGCTCCACCCAATCGGCCCCAACAGTCTGTCTGATTTGCGCCTTCGCTCACACCCCATCGTTGGCGTCGGCCATCGCATCGGTCTCCGCGCCAAGCCGTACTTCCAACTTCTGCCGTACCATCGGGCAGTCCTTTCCTGTCACCCTGCATGTGTTCGCTCTTCAGGTCAGACCACCTCCAAGCCTGTAAAGCTCCCTCCGGTGTCCACGCTTCTCTAAGTTACGTCTTGCTTTTCGCAGTGCCAGGCGTACTTGGCAAGCACCTGATTCCAGCGGGCCGTCCAAAAACGGACTTCGCTGTTAGGGCCGCGTAGATTGCCGCCTTGGACGGCAAGGGCAGGCATTCATGTTGAAGGGAATATGCGACACGAGAAACACGCTGTAACAGCTATTCTTTTTTCGGTGGCGATGCTCGGCGTCGCGCACGCCCAGGCTCCGGCACGCATCACGCTGGACCAGGCCATCGATTTGGCGATCGCCCATAATCACGCGCTCAAGGCGACCCAAACACAGATCCAGCAGAACCAGGCACAAGAGATCACGGCGGCCCTGAGGCCAAACCCGAACCTGACTGCGGACGCTCTATTTATCCCCGTCGAACCGCAGAACTTCAATTCCAACATCATCGCGAACGTGACGGAATTTGATGCCGGCGTGAGCTATCTCTTCGAGCGCGGCGGCAAACGGCATCGCCGCCTCGAAGCCGCTCGCGACGCGACGGGCCAAACCCGCTATCAGGTCTCCGATGCCGAGCGGGTTCTGATCTTCAACACCGCCCAGCAATTCATCACGGTGCAGTTGGCCGAATCAAATCTGGATCTAGCCAATCAGGACCTTGCGAGCTTTCAACAGACCGTAGACATTGCCCAAGCTCAGTACAAGGCGGGTGCCATTAGCGAAGGTGATCTGTTGAAGATCACGGTGCAGTTGCTGCAATTCCAGACTGACGTATCTGCTGCAAACGTAGCCAAGGTGCAGGCGCTAGCCAGCCTGCGCGAATTTCTTGGTTACGACGCCGTTCCCGATAACTATGACGTGGAGGGCGACCTGACCTACCGAGCCTTGCAGCTCAATCGTGATGATCTTCTCCTGAAGGCCCTTAAGAACCGTCCCGACCTGCTGGCTTCCCGTCAGGGTGTACGCGCCGCCGATAGCCAATATGCCCTCGCTAAAGCCAACGGCAAGGTGGACGTTACCGGCGGGCTCACCTACACACACGTGTCCGACCAGAACTCCATGGGTGTAACTATCAGTTTCCCTCTTCCTGTTTTCGACAGGAACCAAGGCGAAATTGCGCGCACGGGGTACGCCAGGACTGCGGCCCAGGAGACCGCCAACGCCGCAAGCGATACCGTGGTTACCGATGTGAACAGCGCTTACGCTGCGTTCAGCGGCAACCAGGAGGTCGTCAATCTTTACACCGGCGGTTACCTGAAACAAGCGAAGGATTCGCGCGACATCAGTGAATATGCCTATCACCGGGGCGCCGCGAGTCTGCTGGATTTCCTCGATGCCGAGCGCAGTTACCGCGCCACTCAACTGGCCTACCGCCAGGCGCTCGCGAATTATTTGATCGCAGTCGAACAGCTCAAAGAAGCGGTAGGAAGCAGAACACTACCATGACCAAGTATTTGAACCATATTCGTCGCCTACGCGAGCTCCTCCTCAGAGATCCCAATGTAAGTAAAGACAGGCACAAACGGATGATACCGAGCGGAGGTCAATGGCAAAGCAACCCCCTGCAGGGTAGAAGGACATTGTGCCTCCTAATTGCGATGCTCGCGACCCTCGTTGTCGCCACCGGCTGTGGCGACAACCAAAGCTCGGCTGGTGACCCGGGCATTTCCGGCCGAAGCAACGCGGATAAGGCGGCATTGTTCTCCATCCCCGCCGATCAGCTGACCCATATCCAGATTGTCACCGTTGCACCGTCAACATTGACGCGCACTCTGCGGTTGACTGGTGCGGTTGCTTATAACGGATTCGCCACCACTCCCGTTATCACCCAGGTTAGCGGACCGATCAGCCGCATTGTCGTAGCGCCCGGAGAGACCGTGAGCGCAGGGCAGCCATTGTTGTATGTCGCCAGTCCGGATTTTTCCCAGCTGCGCGCGACTTACATCAAAGCAAATGATGCCTTCAAACTGGCAGATCGTGAATACGCCCGCTCCAAAGATCTTTACGATCACCACGCCATTGCCGAAAAAGACTTAATCGCCGCAGAATCAGCCCGCAATCAAGCCGAAGCCGACCTGCAAGCCAGCGAGCAGGCGCTCCACGTGCTTGGATTCAAGAGCCCCGACCAGGCGGTGCAAACGCGCACCTCGCCCGAATTGCCCGTCCTGGCGCCCATTGGCGGCGAAGTGGTCGAACGCCTCGTCGCTCCTGGACAGGTCATTCAAGCCGGCACAACTCAGGCGTTCACCATTTCCAACATGAGCACAGTTTGGGTCCAGGCCAATGTCTACCAGCAGGACCTCCCGTATGTGCGGGTGGGCGATGCGGTAACGATTGTGACTGACTCCTATCCCGGAACTGAGTTCCACGGGAAAATTTCTTATATCGCGGCAGCGCTCGACCCCACGACTCGTACTCTGCAGGCTCGCATTGATGTCAAGAATCCGCAGGAAAAGCTGAAGAACAACATGTACGTGATCGCACAGGTTCAGGCTGGAAAAGTCACGAACGCGATCTCCGTTCCCAATGCCGCGGTACTGCGCAATGCCGAGAACGAACCCTTTGTTTACACTCTCGCGGGGCAGAACCAGTTTGCCATGCGCAGTGTGACCATTGGACAGACTTCTGAGCTGACCACCGAGATTACCAGTGGGCTCGCTCAAGGCGACCGCGTTGTCGCCAACGGAAGCTTGTTCCTGCAATTTGCAAATTCACTGCAAAGATGACATCCACACTCCATCTACTCCCAATATGCTCGCCTCAATCGCAACCGCCTGAGGACCGCGCATGATCCATCGCGTCGTTCAAGCCGCCCTGAAGCAGCGCTTCCTGGTGCTGATATTTGTGGCGCTGATCGCGGCCTGGGGAGCTATTTCCTTCCAACGCATGCCGGTGGATGCCTATCCCGACCTCTCTCCACCCATGGTGGAGTTGATCACTCAATGGCCGGGCCACGCCGCGGAAGAGATGGAGCGTCTGGTCACGCTGCCTCTGGAAGTAGAAATGAACGGCGTGCCCCACCTCGAAGTCATGCGTTCCATTTCGCTCTACGGCCTCTCCGATATCCGGCTGACTTTCGAGGAGAGCACGGACGATTACTTTGCGCGCCAAGTCGTGTTTGAGCGCTTGGGCAATGCAACTCTTCCCACCGGCGTCACGCCGAGCATGGCTCCGCTATTCAGCCCCAGTGGCCTTGTTTATCGCTACGTCCTCGAGAGTCCCGACCGTACTCCCCAGGAATTGAAGACCATTGAAGATTGGGTTCTGGAGCGCGCCTACAAATCCGTTCCCGGGGTCGCTGATGATTCCGGCTTCGGCGGTACGGTCAT
>Ga0070732_10001812_pt1 | contig 11607 bp, 9 predicted proteins | sample Coa_R1_5_FD_66449 | JGI IMG/M metagenome (GOLD analysis project Ga0070732, IMG submission 66449) | Surface soil microbial communities from Centralia Pennsylvania, which are recovering from an underground coalmine fire - Coalmine... | ecosystem: Environmental > Terrestrial > Soil > Unclassified ...
TCCTCCACGCCACCGGCACCGGCGGGCGGACGATGGAGTCGTTCATTTCCGACGGTCTGATTCGCGGCGTGCTGGACATTACTACAACGGAGCTGGCGGATGAACTCGTCGGCGGCATCCTCTCCGCCGGCAAAGATCGGCTCACCGCCGCCGCAATTCGTGGCATCCCGCAGGTCATTTCTTTGGGCGCGCTGGACATGGTGAACTTCGGCCCGCCCGACACCGTGCCCGAGAAATTCAAAGGCCGCCGGTTCTATCAGCACAACCCGAATGTCACCCTCATGCGCACCACACCGGAAGAGAACGACGCGCTCGGAAAAGAGATCGCAGAGAAGGCCAGCGCCGCCAAAGGGAAGACGGCGATTTTAATTCCGAAGAAAGGCGTCTCTGCCATCGACCGCGAGCGGCAGCCGTTCTGGTGGCCAGAAGCCGATGCCGCTTTGTTCCAGAGTCTGCGGCACTGGCTCAGCCCACACGTGGAATTGATCGAACTAGAATTGCATATCAACGATGCGGAATTCGCGGAGACGGCGGTGCGGACGTTGCTAAAACTGATGGAATGAACCGCCGTTGGCGGCTTCGCGTTCGTGGATTCAAGCCGGCATCCCGGTAGTTTGGCTTTGAGCGCAAAGCCGCAAGCGGCCAAGTGCGTTATTTATCTTGCTTGGGCGGAAACACTTCGTCCAAAATCAAATCCTTGATCGCCTCTCCCGCGCGCGATTGGCCCGAGGGCTTCGGCTGCGCATCCGGCTCGGCAGGCGGCGAAAAGGGCGTGGGGACATTTATCTTCGGTGCGGTTGGCGCGGCCGGAGCGGTCGGCGTCGAGTTCGGTGCATTCGCAGCGCCCTTCTTCTCAATGAAATCCTGAACATTCTGCTCGCCCTTCTTCACATCTTTGCCGATCTTGTCGGAGTTGATGTCCACTTCCAACTTCGAATGGCCGGGCGTTCCGGTGGGCGTGCTGCTGATGTTGTACCAGCCCAGGTACCAGCCCAAAACCGCCACGGTCACAATTACCGCGCCCAGAAATGCCAGTAGGTTTCGCATGTTATTGCCTCCACGTGAGGGGGAGGTAGGCCGCGCGCTCGCGACAGGCCCACCACGACCGGCCAGCTATACCCATTCTTCGCCGGCTCGTCCAGCCAATTCGCGAACGGACGAGTCTTCTTGGGATCGCGAATCTTCTGCTTGCTTGCGCTGCCCTCGCCGGAATCGTTGCTTTCTGGTAAAGATGGAAAGATACACCTGTACCGAGAAGCCGCGCAATCGGGACCGAATATGCCGGAAGCCAAGCCCCAACCACTTTTGGAGCCGCAGTTCCTCACTCGGCTTGAGCAGCTTGAAATCGCCTCGCGCAAGATCTTCACGGGGCGGATGAAGGGCGAGCGCCTCAGCCGGCGCAAGGGGCAGAGCGTCGAATTTGCCGACTACCGCAACTACGTGGTCGGCGACGATCTGCGTTTTCTCGATTGGAATCTCTTCGGCCGTCTCGACCGGCTTTTCATTCGCCTCTTTCTCGAAGAAGAAGACCTGCATTTTTACATCCTGATCGACAACAGCCTCTCGATGAATTTCGGCAGCCCCACGAAGCTGCATTACGCCAAACAAGTGGCGGCGGCCCTGGGCTTCGTGGGCCTGGTGAACATGGACCGTGTGATGGTCGAAGCCTTCAACGACCGCATCGTGCAGAGCATGCCGGCCGCCCGTGGCCGCCGCAGCATGTGGCGGCTCATGGAGTTTCTGGAGAAGCTGGAACCGGCCGGCCCTAGCGACCTCGCTCGTTCGCTGCGCACCTTCAGCCTGAAATGTTCCGGTAAGGGCGTCGTGGTGCTCATCAGCGACTTCATGGACAAGGGCGGCTACGACGAAGCGCTACGCTACTTGATCGCTCGGCAACTCGATGTTTACGTGCTGCAGATTCTGTCGCAAGAAGAAATCGAGCCGAAGATCGTGGGCGACCTGAAACTCGTGGATGCCGAAGACGACGACGTGGCGGAGGTCACTGTGAGCGCGGCCTTGCTAAATCGTTACAAAAAGAACCTGAACGCCTTCCGCTCCCGGCTCGCGGATTTCTGCAACCGCCGCGGCGTGTCGTACTTGTTCACAAGCAACCAGGTACCGTTTGAGCGGCTGATATTCTCGTATCTGCGGCAACGAGGGTTACTGCGGTAATAGTCGAAAGCCCAGGGACGGCAGTCCCTGGGCCGTCCGGGGCGCAACATGACCATTGACGACTTCCGCCGCATCGCCCTCAGCATGCCCCAGGCCATTGAAGCCGAGCACATGGGGCACCCCGATTTCCGCGTGAAGGGCAAGATCTTCGCCACCATTTGGCCAACCGAAGGCTGGGGCATGGTGAAGCTGAAGCCGGACCAGCAGCGCGATTTCATGCGGCTCGAACCGGCGGTCTTCGTTCCGGTGAAGGGCGGCTGGGGCAAACGCGGTTGCACGAACGTGAAGCTGGAGGCTGCCGGCGAAGCCAGCGTATATGATGCCCTGGTGATCGCATGGCGCAACGTGGCGCCGAAGAAGCTTGCGGATGATGTTAACCTGTAATTTTGGCGAGCGTCGAGCCGTAAGGCCGACGCGGAAGCCGCTCACACGTCGGGCGTACGCCTCGACGCTCGCCAGAGCAAACCTGCGGTTGTTTTGATGCCCGACCCGGTTCGACGCCCTGGCTCCAACATCTGGCGAATGTGGTTTCCGTTCGCGCTGGTGGTGCTGTTTATCATCTTCATCCCCAGCGTCATGCTCTTCGGCCTGAATCTCTTTGGCCGGGAAAGCTCGGTCAACCTCTGGCTCGAAAAAACGCTCCGGCTCAGTTACCACATCCCGATTCCCTGGTGGGGCGCTCTGCTCCTGTTCCTCGCCCCGTTGCTCCTGATCCTGCTGTACTTCCTCAAGCTGAAGCGGAAGGCAATGGAGGTGCCGAGCACGTTTCTCTGGAAGAAGAGCATCGAAGATTTGCACGTGAATAGCCTCTTCCAGTGGCTGCGGAACAACGTCCTCTTGCTGCTGCAACTTCTGGTGCTGTTGGCCCTCCTGTACGGCATCTTGGCCCCCAAATTGCACGGGGCGAGAGGCGTCGGCAAACATTACATTCTGATGATCGATAACTCCGCTAGCATGGCGGCAACCGATGTTGCCCCGTCGCGGCTGGAATGGGCCAAGGCCGAAGCCATTAAGGAGATCGACGCGGCCGACGACAACGACACCGGCATGCTCATCGTCTTCAACTCGCGGGCCGAGATTCGGCAATCGTACACGAACAACCGGGCCGCCCTGCGCCAGCGCGTCAGCGAGATCGAGCAGACGCACCGCACCACGCGCATTGAAGAAGCGCTGAACCTGGCCGACAGTTTGGCGAATCCGAAAACGTCTGCGGAAAACGAGGCGGTAAAGCCCAGCGATCCCGATCCGGGCAAGGAGCGCACCTACGCGGCTCCGGAGGGGGTGAAGGCGGAGGTACATCTCTATTCCGATGGCCGCTTCCCCGACGTGCCCGATTTTGTGCTTGGCAATCTCGATCTGCACTTCCACCCAGCCGGCAGCAGCGATGCCGACGGGCGGAATAACGTCGCCATCGTCGATTTCAACGCCGTGCGTGATGAAACCAATCCGTCGCAGATTCAGGTCTTTGCCCGCGTGGTGAATTTCAGTGACCACGAGGTGAATGCGAACTTCGAACTCACGGTGCGCGTGGAAGGCGGGCCGCCGCGCGTCTTCCGCAAGGCGATATCGATGGCGAAGTATGGCCCGCCGCCGCAAGCAGGCGGCGAAGCAGCCAAGCCGGATCAGCCCGGCGAGCGCTCGGTCACATTTGACGTGCTCGATCTCGACGATCAATCGGAAGCCGTGCTGGTGGGGGAAATCACCGGCGTGAACGACATATTTCCGCTCGACAATAAGGCTTATCTCGTGGTCGGCGTGGTGCGCAAGGCCAAGGTGCTGATCGTCGGCAAGTCCAACCCGATCCTTCATGCATTCTTTGACGATGAAGCTACGCAGCAGATTGCCGACGTGACCTGGATGAGTGCCGACGATTTCGCGAATCCCGACGTGCGGCGCAACAAGTACCTCGACCCAACCCGCAACGGCGCCTTTGATCTCGTGATCTTCGACGGCTGCGGCCCGGACTCCGAAGACGAGATGCCGAGAGCCAATACGTTCTTCTTCGCCTACCCGCCGCCGCCCTACAAACTCGACAAGAGCAAAAAGGTAGAAAAGACCTTCGTGAAGGGCTGGGTGAATAATCATCCGCTGTTGCGTTACCTCACCTCACTGCACGAGATTGGCGCCGGTGTGGTGTACAAGATCGACGACCTGCCGCCACGCACGCCGCGCTTGCTCGAAGGCGACAACAACCTGGCTCTGATGTTCGCCCTTACTCGCGGCTCCTACACCGATGTGGTGCAGATGTTTCCGCTCATCGACGACAAGGGCACGTACAACACGAACTGGTTCCTGCAGCCGAGCTTTCCGATCTTCTGGCGGAATGTCCTGTATACCCTCGGCAACGTCAGCGATGCGGCTGGCGAGGAAATGCTGCAACCCGGCAACCCGAAGCAATTACGGCCCAGCGCCGCCGTGAAGCAAGTGTTCGTCACTCCGCCGGGTGTGAATACTAAAACCGCGGAACTCGAGCGCATCGGCAATCGCAGCGATTTCGACTACCAGGACACCGAGCGCCTGGGCATTTACAAGGCGGAATGGAAAGGCGGCGGCCGGAGCTTCGCGGTGAATCTGCTCGATTCCGAAGAAAGCAACTTGCAGCCGCGCGACGCGATTCAAATCGGCAGCGACACCGTCATCGCCGGCGAAACCCGCCGGCAGACGCGGGAATTGTGGAAATGGGCTATCCTCGCAGGCTTCGTGTTCCTGCTGCTGGAGTGGTTCATTTACAACAAGCGGGTGTATGTTTAAAAGGATGAACCACAAAGGACACAAAGAGCACAAAAAAGATCTTTGTGTTCTTTGTGTCCTTTGTGGCTCCCTTTTCATTTCTTACTTCGGCCACCCCGTGTACGTCTTCAAAAACTTCGCCGTATCCTTCAGGAAGATCTCATGCCCGCCGGGGCGAAATTCGATAGCCGTCTTCTCTGGAATTTGCAACTTCGCATACAAATAGCGCACCTTCGCATACTCATACGCAATCATCTCGTCGATGCCCACGCCGTCGTCGTGGCCACGTTCGACCATGAACGGCCGCGGGGCGATCAGGTTGGCCATTTCCGCGTAGTTGAAGGTGTTGCCCAGGTCGAATTCGTACATGTCGTACTCGATGGTCCACATGTAACTGTTGTGGAAATCGATGGAGACGTTTTTGCCGATCCACTCGTTGAAGTCGCCGGCGCAGATCGACAGGCAATAGCGCTTGACCAGGGCGGGAATGCGCATCGCGGTCTTGCCGCCGTAAGAGAGACCGTAGAACGCAATGTGCTCGGCATCGACGAAGGGCAACGACGCCAGCCAATCGGTGGCTGTCTCGTGCTGGCGAACGATGAATGAATAGAGCGAGAGCTTGAGCGGGTGCGCCTTGCGCAACAGCACGCGGAACTTCTCGTGGCCGATGTACGGGTTCTGCGGCGCGTAAACGATGTAACCCATGTCGGCCAGCTGGGCGCCGAAGGAGTTGTAATAGGGCGTCTTCTTGTCTGGATTGACCACATCCTGCGGCCGGCCCTCGAGGCCGTGCTGGCACACCACCACGGGCCGCTTTTCACCGGGCTTCAAATCTTTCGGCAGCAACAGAATGCCGTAGGCGAAGACATCGGGATAAAGATCGAGCACGACTTCGTAGCCCTTCCACTTGGGCGTGTCGTAAGCCAGCCGGGTGCGCGGATTCATGGGCTCGGTCTGCTTCGGCAGCTTGCCGATGATGTTCTCCCAGAAGTATTCGCGATACGGCTCGCAGGAAAGCTCCCACCGTTGCCGTGTGGTCAGCTCCGTTTTGGCCCAGAATTGCTTGCGGACAAGTTCGCTGGTGCGCCAGAGCCGCTGCGTGTAGGCGACGAGCTGGTCGAACTGGCGCTTCTGGCGCGGAGTGGGGTCGAAGGATTTGCGGAGGTCGGACGTGGCATCAGCCAAATTAGAATTCCAATCGACGTCGCGGCCCAACAGAACCGCGGCGAAATACGCCACAGTAGTTATATACCCGAACTGCCCTCCAGCGGGGGCGATCCATTGCAAAAAGCAACGCGGATCGTCGCCCTTCAAGAATCGCATCTTGTCAGATCGTACCTTATGTATGAGTTTTTCCGGCGTCACCAGGCGCCCTGGAGCCGCTTCCTGATGATTGGCGCGGACGGGTGGTCCGTCGACCTTAGGCGATTGCGAAAGCTCGAACGTCAACGCACGCGGTCCACAAAACAGATGCTCCAGGTGCTCTTCTCGGAATTCGGGCAACAGCGCCCAAACGCTACGATCAATCGGCTCTCGCCAAAGCTCCCGCTGAATCTCCACTGACTTGTGCTGCGCGTCTTCTTCCGATTCCCCATAACCTATTCCGCCAGCGACAGTAGCCCTGATGCGCGGGTCCAATGCTCCAGCATAGAGTGCGACAAGTCCACCTTCCCCGTAGCCGAAGATACCAATACTTGAGGCCTCGCCGGCCTTACGGCCGGGGTTCGCCGTGAACCAATCGACGGCCGCGAGCACCTTTTGAATCTCGTAGCCCAGAATATGGCGGCCCATTTCGTAGGCCATGCGCCAGATGAACTCGCGGTGCGAAAGATTCGTTTGGCGATTCAGCTTCGGATTGCCCGACCAGGTATCTTTGCGGTCGATCAGCACTGGGACGATCACCCGGCAACCGATTACTGCCAGTTGGCGAGGAAATTGCGATTCCACCGGAAGTCCTGGCGACAAGCCGACGAGCATTTCCGGCGTCTGGTCGGCATCGGGAATGGCCACGACCGATGCTTTCGCTTCGCCTGTCGGCTCCAACAACAGGCCTTCGCCGTCGATGCCGGGCAACACGCTCCAGCGCACGGCGTAGACTTTGTATGTCTTCGTTTCCGCCACCAGTGCCGATGGCGTGCCTTCGCCGATGTAGTCCATCTTCACCGGCTTGATGCGCTCATCCACGACGCCGAGGATCTTCGCCAGCCGGTCACGGTTCGGCTTCACGGAATCGAGGTATGCTTGCCGAGACGAAGTGTTCACCTTCCAGTATTCGTCCCCGCCCTTCGCGGCCGAATCGAGATCGCGCATCAGGTACTTGTCGATGCCCGCCACCATCTGGGCCGCGAGGTCGCCTTCCATCGTCAGCGGTTTTGTGCCGGGAAGCTCTTCGGCGCGGACGAAGGGAAGCAGCAACAGGATTGCTGGTAGGGTAACCATGAACCGAGACATGGGAGAGACTCCGGGGTGGAATTCGTAATCCACTCGTAGGGCGGGCTGAGCAGGATGCGAGGCCCGCCGTTACGAGCGGCGGGCCTCGCATCCTGCTCGGCCCGCCCTACAAAACTACAAAACTATAAAACGCAACTCACCGACTTATCATTCCTCGCAATTGCTGGTAAGTAGAATACCCGCCCCAAAAACTTCGTCTATGATATACGACAGCTTTTTGACTTCTGACTACTGACTCCTGACTCCTGATTCCTGACTTCTCACTCCTTTCTCTCTGAGGTGCTCTATGAAGAAACGTGATTGTCCCGACTGCTCGGAAGGATTTGATCGCCGCGGGTTCTTGCGGACCGTGGGGGTGGCGGCGGCTGCGGCCCCATTGCTTGGAACGTCGCTCGTGGAAGCGGCTCCCACGCCGAGCAGCGCCGCCGAGACGGCCGTGAAGGGCCTGTACGACTCGCTCACCGACGAGCAGCGCAAGGTCATCTGCTTCGCCTGGGACTACATGGAAAAGGGCGCTCGCGGCCTGCTGCGAACGCATGTTTCCAACAACTGGCAGATCACCAAACCGCACGTGAAGAGCGATTTCTACACCGCCAAGCAGCAGGACATCATTCACGACGTCTTCAAAGGCCTGATCCACCCCGATTGGTACAAGAATGTCCTTAAGCAGCTGAAGGACGATACCGGCGGCAAGCCGTGGGGCGCCGAGCAATCGATTGCCATCTTTGGCAAGCCGGGCGATGACAAGTTCGAATTCGTGATGACGGGCCGGCACATGACCCTGCGGGCCGACGGCAACACGGAAGCGAGCATGGCCTTCGGCGGACCGATCTTCTATGGCCACGCGGCCGAGGGCTTCAACGAAAAGGCCGACCACCCCGGCAACGTCTACTGGCCGCAGGCGGTCGAGGCGAACAAGCTCTTTCAGAAGCTTGACGACAAGCAACAAAAGCGCGCGCTTCTAAGCAAGTCACCGCATGAAGCGGAAGTTGCTTTTCAGGGACCGAGTGGCAAGTACCCCGGCCTGCCCATCGCCGAAATGTCCGACGATCAGAAGAAGCACATGCAAAAGGTGCTAAGCATGCTCATCGAGCATTACCGAACCGAGGATCAGGACAAGGCGATGGAATGTCTGAAGAAGCAAGGCGGCCTCGACAAATGCAGCCTGGCGTTCTACTCGGACAACGACATCGGCAACGACCAGGTATGGGATAACTGGCGGGTGGAAGGCCCGTCGTTCGTCTGGTATTTCCGCGGCAGCCCGCACGTGCACGTGTGGGTGAATGTGTCGGAGGATCCGACCGTGAAGTTGAATGCGAAGGGCTAAAACGGTCAGAGCCGCGCACGGAGCGCAGCGCAGTAAGCGGAGAGTGACGGCCGCTTACTGCGCTGCGCTCCGTGCGCGGCTCTGATTAGAATCTGGCTACCGTTTCGAGAACTGGAAGCTCTTGCGAGCGCCCTTTTTGCCGTACTTCTTGCGTTCTTTCATGCGGCCATCGCGGGTGAGGAAGCCGGAGTCGCGCAGCTTTTTCACCATGCCAGTGCTGCCGGCTTCGCCGTCGGTTGCCGCGGCTTCTTTATCGCCGCCGAACATTGTCTTGAGAGCACGGGCAAGGCCCTGGCAGATGGCACCGGCCTGGCCGGTGAAGCCGCCGCCGTTCACGTTCACCCGCACGTCCATCCGATTGCGCAAATCACAAATCACGAGCGGGCCGACGATCAAGCGGCGGTCGCGCTCTTCAGTGAAGTAGGCTTCGATGGGCCGATCATTGATGGTAAACTGGCCCTTGCCTTCGCGCACGCGCACGCGCGCCACGGACGTCTTGCGCCGGCCCGTGCCGAGGTATTCCGGTTTCGCCCTGGGGTCTGCCATCGCTTACTTCGCCTCCACTTTGAATTCTTGCGGATCTTGGGCCTGGTGCGGATGGTTCGGCCCGGCATAGATTTTCAGCTTCGAAATTTGGTGTTTCGCCAGCCGGTTCTTCGGCATCATGCGCTTGACGGCCTGCTCCAAGATCATCTCCGGCTTGCGTTCCAGCAACTCTTTCGCACCCACGGTCTTCAGGCCGCCGGGATAATGCGAATAGGCCCGGTACGTCTGGGTGTCCCACTTTTTGCCGGTGAACTTCACCTTGTTGGCATTCACGACAATGACAAAGTCGCCGGTATCTACGTGCGGCGTGTAGTCCGGCCTGTGTTTGCCGCGCAGCAGGTTCGAAATCACGACCGCGAGCCGGCCGACCACCTGGTTGCTGGCGTCGATTACCAACCAGTTGTGTTCGACGGTTTCCTTCTTGGCCACAAATGTGGACATAGCCATTCCTTATGAGTTTTGTCGAAAAAGATCATGATAGATTGGCGGCCGCAGCAGTCAAGGGGAATGCGCCGGCCCCCGGCGAACGAAAATTGGCTTGATTGTAGCTTGAGCGAGAATATCCTTGGAAGCAATTATCCGGGGCGCCTAGATTCCGGGAAACGCCATGAAAATTCTGTTAGCCGAAGACGACCCCGTGACGCGGCTCATGGTTCAGGCCGCGCTCGAAGAATGGGGCTTCGACGTGTCGGCTTGCGAAAACGGCCAGGCCACCTGGGACGCCCTCCAGCAACCCGACGCGCCGCACATGGCGCTTTTGGACTGGCTCATGCCGGGGATGGACGGCCTGGAGATTTGCCGCCGGGTGAGGAATGAGCCGAAGCTCTCTTCTTCGTACTTGATCCTGCTTACCGCTCGTAACAGCAAGGAAGACGTGATTACCGGGCTGAAAGCCGGGGCCGACGATTATGTGGCAAAGCCATTTGACCGTGAAGAGCTGCGGCTGCGCTTGCGGGCCGGTGAGCGGATCTTGAACCTTCAGTCCAACCTGGCCGCGCGCGTGAGCGATTTGCAAGACGCGCTGAACCGCGTGCAGATGCTGCAGGGCATCATTCCCATTTGTTCCTATTGCAAAAAAGTCCGCACGGACCCTGGATATTGGCAGCAGGTGGAAGCGTACATCTCCTCGCAAATTGACGTGCGCTTCAGCCACGGCATTTGCCCAGAGTGCTACGAGAAGCAAGTGAAGCCGGAACTGGAACGTATGCACCGTCCGTTGCCGCCTTACCCACCGGATTAAAGGCAGGACACAAAGTACACAAAGGAGCACAAAGTACGCAACGAAATCCGATCGAACCTCCCTTTGTGCTCTTTGTGTCTACTTTGTGCTCTTTGTGTCCTCTTTTTGAGTCTCCAATGCACCGCAAGCAATTCCTAGTCTTGGTAACTGCGGTAGCTTGCGGACTTGCCGTATGGGTCAATCAGCAGCTGCACGGTGAAAAGCCCACGGCTCCGTGGAATGAAGTCGCCCCAGGGGTATGGCGAAGCTCGGAATTGCCGCACGGTTATGCGCTGGTTAGCGACGGCCATGCATTGCTGTTCGATGCGCCGCATTCGGCCGACGGATTACTGCAAGCGGCCAACGTAACGCAAATCGACCGCGTGCTGCTCACGCATCATCACCTCGATACTTGTGCGAAGGTTGATTCTTTCCTGGCTGAAAAAGTACCGGTGCAGGCGCCGCGACTTTCCGCCCCGTGGCTTACGCCGGCGGGAGTACAGCTGTTCTGGACGGAATCAATTCCGCTGCGCAATTCGCGTACGGCGTACTTCGTTGTGCCGCAGGGCTTCGAGAAAATCGATTGCTCGCTCGACGATGGCCAGGTGATCAACTGGCGCGGCTGGAAAATTCAGGCCATCGCCACGCCGGGGCACTCCCGCGATCATTTCTCGTTCCTATCCCGCAGACTCGAAGACTCGTCTGCGGGCTTGCTGTTTTGTGGCGACGCACTGGCCAAGCCCGGTTGCCTGTGGACGCCGTATACCACCGATTGGGACCACTGGACCGATGCCGGACTGACGCCGGCCGCGCAATCGCTGCGCAAACTAACCGCGCGGAAGCCCAGAATTATTCTCCCCGCCCACAGCGAGCCGATTCGCGACAACGCGGTTGACGCATTGGAAAAGACCGCTGCCAACGTGGAAGAAGTCGCATTTCTGAAGAGTTTCACGCGCTTCAGCAAGCAGCGGCTTGGCAACGCCCCGTCGTACCCCTTCCTGGTGCCGCGCGAACAAATCGCCTCGGCCGGCGAGAAACCGTGGGCGAAAATCTCGGAGCATATTTACCTGACGGGCAATACCTATGTCTTGCTTTCAAAAGACGATCGGGCTTATGCCATCGTTGATCCGTGGGGCCAGCGCAGCGCCGACCAGGTGGAAAA
>Ga0070732_10001813_pt1 | contig 11603 bp, 10 predicted proteins | sample Coa_R1_5_FD_66449 | JGI IMG/M metagenome (GOLD analysis project Ga0070732, IMG submission 66449) | Surface soil microbial communities from Centralia Pennsylvania, which are recovering from an underground coalmine fire - Coalmine... | ecosystem: Environmental > Terrestrial > Soil > Unclassified ...
CAGACTGCAACAGCGACGTTCAGCCTCGCCGTGACAAACCCGACCAACGCGGCGGGCACCGTTCCGGCCACTTTTTTCGGACTACAGAGTTTGCCGGTGGGCAGATACCCGACCATGCTGAATTTCGGCACCTACCGCATCTGGAACCCTGAGCACGGCACGGGATGGAACACGTTGAACCCGTCCAGCGGCACTTATTCCTGGACGAATCTGGACAATATACTGGCTAACCTGAAGACGCACGGCGTCAATGACGAAGTGAACTATACCGTGGGATCGGTTCCCACCTGGGCATCCAGCGTTCCCTCGGATACCGCATGTGACTTCGGATTTGCCGGCGGTTGCGACTTGCCCAGCGATCTCAACCCCGATGGCACCGGAACGAACGCAACCTTCAACGCCTTTGTGCAAAAAATCGCCGAGCACGTTAACGACCCCGTGTACTTGCAGACTCACGCTCACGTAAAGTACTGGGAGCCGTGGAACGAATGGTACCGGAACCCGGAACTGGGAACATACTTCAACGCCTGCGGCAGCACCGGCAAATGCAGTATTCATGCCACATATGCTCAGATGGTGCGCATGACGGAGGACTTGCGGTGCATCGTGACGGGCACGGGCAGTGTAAATGGCGTGCCTTGCAGTCGCACGCCGATTGATTCCGCCGCAGTCATCCTCGCTCCCGATTCTTATGCGCGCTCCAGTTGGGGCGGGGCCGTCATGGAGAACTTCCTGCACTGCGATGATGCTCCTGCTGCCAGCAGCCAGTGCACCACCGGGGACCGCGGGCGCAATGCCATCGATGTCCTCACCTTCCATTTTTACGCTATGAAGACGGAAACGGCGGAGGAGGTCAACCTGCACCTGGCCAACATCAAGGCCAATGTCCGGGCCGCTGATCTGGAGCTTCCGCTGTGGAGCAATGAAGGCGGATGGGGCGTCAATACCGCTCTGCCCGACCCGGATATGCAAGCTGCTTTCGTTGCCCGCTATTACCTGCTCGGCTGGTCCGGCGGAATGTCGGTGATGATGTGGTATCAGTTCAACAACGAAGCCTGGGGCACGCTGTGCACGCCGCCCGCCGTCAGCTGCACCATCAACAAGGCGGGAGTCGCTTATCAGCAGATCTACAACTGGATGGCAGGAAATTCGCTCCAAAGCTGCTCGGGGCCGGCATTTCCCAATCGCGGAGTGTGGACGTGCGGCCTGACCAAGCCCGACGGCACGCGCATGCTGGCGGTCTGGGATTCGTCGCAGTCCTGCTCCTACGGAAGCTGTACGACCTCTTCGTACGCTTACGATCCGACGTACAACACCTATTCGACGATTGAAAACGGAAGCAGCACGAGTCTGGCTGGGGGCACCGTGCCCATCGGCGCGAAGCCCATCCTGCTTTCGCAATGATCAGGCCCTTGTGAAAGAAAAGCAGCCTGCCGCTTGGTTTGCGACAGGCTGCGATTGTTTCTAGTCTGATTTATCCGTTGCGCTGTAAGCGCGCTCGCGGACTATCCTGCTTACTGCTTTTCGACTACCCCATCCGGAGCCTGGTAGGAGCTAAGCGTGGATTGCAGCCCGAACACCACCATCTTCGTCGGACTCACGAGGTAGAACCCAGCGTTTACGCCTGCACTCAGTGGGCCGAATTGTCCCAATGGAATGTCCGCCTCTCCGCGACCGGAGCCGTCAATGGCGCCCGCTGCGCCGGGCGTCGACATGGAACTGCTCGCCGCCGACTCGACATAATTCACACCGATATTCGAGTCTGCAATCCCGGCAGGTTGAGTCGTGACGTATTGACCAGAGAAGCTGGAATCGAAGCCGGCCGTCGCCAACTGCGCCAGCTCAAACGACAAAATGCCACTCAGCGGCGTGGTCGTATTGGTCTGCCCTTCTGCAACGCCTGCGTTCGCCTTCGTATCGGTCTCCAGTACGTACATTCTGTTTGGTGAGATGACGTAGAAGACGGCAGAGTTAAACGAGGTGCTCGGCGAAGAAACCGTGATTATCCCGCGTCCGTTGCTGAGGACGTTGCCGTAGGTGCTGGATCCAAGCCCAGCGTTCACGGTCACTCCCAGTTTGTTAACGTCGATCTCTCCGGCCAAAGCATTGGATGCGCCAAAGGCCAACTGTCCCGCTACTCCAAACAAGCCCATAGATGCGGAGCGTTCAGCCAGAAAGACATAAGAATTACCGCTGACGGCCGTGTTGTCAAAGGTTGAGCTGCTCTGCAGTTCCGCAGTGCCAGCCAGTGCCGGAATAGTCGGCGGAGCGGCCTGCTGGTCGGTTTGAATCAACAGCACCTTATTCGCCGAAACTACATAGTAGGCGAAGTTCCACGCGGTGCCGCTAATGGAAAGCGGCGGGGTGACCTTCATCGTGCCACGTCCGTTGCTGTCAGGAGTTGTATACGATGCTGTAAAGGACAGAGCACTCGTTGCCCCGGCCCCTGCGTTGATCGAACCATTGTCATTCACATCCATGAAACCGGTGCTAATCACGCCGGCGGAGGCGTTGAACTGTCCCGCCAGAGCTTCCGGGTTTTGGTAGGTTTGCGATCCGGAGAGCAGGGTTCCATCCACACCGCCTAACAGCAGAGCGTAGGGGCCATTCAAACCAGCCGGGAAACTGGTGACCAGTTCCAGCGTGCCGGCGTCCACCCCGGTGTTATCCGACAGAGTGAGCTTTCCTCGTGTCGAGGGCGGCCCGTCGTTGGAAAGAACAAAATTGAACGTGTTGCTGCCCTGCACCGTGGTTAACGTCATCGTTCCGCGACCGTCAGGGTAGGCATTGTAGGTGCCAGTGACCGCCAAACCGGTGGAAGGCGTGCCACCGATCGAGGCATTGCTATCCACCCAGCCAGTGAGCTTGCCGTTTCCATCGGCAACGAAGCTGCCGACTTCAAAACCTTGACCGCGAATTCCAGCATGAGTCAACGAAAATGCGTATTGGCCCTTTAAATTTGCCGCGCTCAGGTTCAGGGTCGTAACGTTGAGTGCCGTGGTGGCGAAAACGCCGCTGCCATCCGTGGAGAGCGCCTTGATGGTGGTCACACCCGCGGATCCAGTTCCACTGGCCAGCCCCGAGCTGGCAATGGTGGCCGCTGCCGTGTAGGAAGAACTCCAGGTCGACTTGGCCGTCCAATCCCGCGCGCTGCCATCACTCAAGTTGCCGGTCGCCTTAAACTGCTGCGTTCCCGTGAGCGAAATCGCAGGACCTCTTGGCGTGACTACCAAACTCTTCAGAGCCAGCAAGGTCACCTTGGCGCCCGCATGCTTCGTGGTGTCAGCCTGTGCGGTTGCAGTCACGCTTACATTGGCCTGACTGGAAACAAGCGACGGGGCGGTGTAGAGACCATTGCTATCGATGCTTCCACCTCCCGCCACCGACCATGTAACCGCTGTGTTGCTGCTGCCACTCACGGTCGCCGAAAATTGTTGCGTCCCACCCGACACCAGGCTTGCGCTTCCCGGCGACACCGAAACTGAAACGGTGGGCGGAGGCGGCGGGGTTTGCACTGTGTTGTTACTGCCGGAGCCACCGCAAGCAGCCAGAGTTGCAAGGGCAAGAACGGCGACAAAGGTACTCAAATGCTGAGATCGCATGGAAGCTTACTCCTGTGGAATGGTTCGGACCGTCATTATCGGACAGAAACAAAACGGACGACTTGGAGGAAAGTCATGGTCAGTATCTTGGGGCACGGATACGCCGTCAATGGCCAGTTCGTTACCTTGGGTGGCCCCTTCGTGGTATTACCCCTGGCTCGCCTACCGGACAGCTGGGTTCTAGCTCGCTGTCCATTACCTCAATGGAACATAAAACAAAGGGGACACTGACCATCCCCGGCTCAGCTCTCCCTTACTGTTGTCACTTCGCCGATACTCGGGGAACCTGATGGGGATGATATTCTGACATGCCCTGCACCAATGCCGGCGATGTCGGTGAATTTTCAGGGCCAGGAAACGGAGGGCGATTGCGGATCGTCGTGGTTGGTGGCGCCGGTTATATCGGCAGTCATACGGCCCGCGCTCTGAGGCGCGCGGGATACGACGTCGTCATTTATGACAATCTGTCCACCGGGTATGCCTCCCTGGCGGAAGGGTTCCGCCTGGTGGCAGGCGATATTGCTGATGCTCCGAAATTGGCGGAATGCCTGCGTGGCGTTGATGCAGTCATGCATTTTGCCGCGCATGCCTACGTCGGGGAATCGGTGGAAAATCCGCGAAAATACTTCCGCAACAACGTCGAGTCGGGATTGGCGCTGCTGAACACGTGTCTCGAGTGTGACGTGCGCAGACTGGTTTTTTCCTCGACGTGCGCGATTTACGGAATCCCGGCGAAAGTTCCGATTTCCGAGCAAAATCCTTTGCAACCGGTGAATCCCTACGGAGTCTCGAAGCTTTTCTTCGAGCATGCTCTGGAGGCTTATGACCGTGCATATGGCCTGCGTTTTGCCGCCCTGCGATACTTCAATGCCGCAGGCGCGGATGAGAGCGGAGAGATCGGCGAAATGCACGACCCCGAGACGCACCTTATACCCTGCGCTCTGGAGGCGGCTGCCGGTTTACGTCCGGCGCTCGAGGTTTACGGCACCGACTATCCCACTCCCGATGGCACGTGTGTGCGGGACTACATTCATGTCAGCGATCTGGCCGCCGCACATGTCGCGGCCCTGCGTTATCTTCGCGAAGGCGGAGATTCGGTCGCGCTGAACTTGGGGACCGGAACCGGTTATTCCGTCAAGGAAGTGCTGGCGGGCGCAGAACAGGTGACCGGACGGAAGGTGCCCACACGCCTGGCTCCGCGCCGCGCGGGCGATCCGCCTGCTCTGGTTGCGGATCCATCGCGAGCCCGGGAATTACTGAGGTGGGAAGCTAAGATGTCTTTGCGCGAGATGCTTGCGACGGCCTGGAAATGGCTGCAACGCAGCTCGAAGATTGCGGACAAATCGAAGCCAAATGCTTGATCTCCAACCGCTTACCGAGTGTAGAGAAGGTTTTCTCTGTGCTCTTCGATTCCTTGCAAGAGCTTGCAACAGTCAATAGGCTATCCTCACTGCGGAACCGTCCGTGTACTCGACGGCACCTCCCTTTTGGCAGTATTGAGGACTGGGTATAATCGGGAAATTCAATCCCTTGCTCGCTTTGAAATGTCTGGGGTAGTGCCTCCATTTCACATGTCAATTCCTTCGAGTTTGCCGGAGCTTGAGTCAGGTCGAGGAAGTGCAAATGGCGCGCCATCGCCCGCCGCCCGGCCGTCGGACTTGGTTGCGCTCTTGGCCGAGCTCCCGCGCTGGTACGCTATTCGCACGCGGTCGCGGCACGAGAAAATCGTGGCGAAACAGCTTCTCAGTCAGCACATCGAAACTTACTTGCCCGTCTCCAATGAGATTCATCGCTGGAGTGATCGCCAGAAGCAGGTGGAGCTGCCCTTGTTTCCCGGATATGCTTTCGTGCGCCTGGTCTACTCACCGTCGGAACGGGTCCGAGTTCTGCGCACGCATGGAGTCGCCGGCTTCGTCGGCACCCAGGGACAAGGTATTCCAGTACCGGATCGCCAGATTGAGGACATAAAAACTCTCCTCACTCAGAAGGTTCGTTTCAAGCCCCATAGCGCATTGGAGATCGGGCAAAGAGTTCGCATCCGGGGTGGATCACTCAACGGCGTCGAAGGAATCCTCCTGGCACAAAAGAATGAGCGCACTCTGGTCATCTCCATTGAAGCCATTCAACGTGCGATTTCTGTCGACGTCGAGGGATATGACCTAGAGACGATTTAATTTATTGTTCGGCGCTGTGACCTCCTCCGCGGTAACTCCCCTGATCGCTCCTGTTCGGAGATGAACCATCCGTCAGGGACAGTTAGCGGCCTTTGGGCCACGAGGCTAATTATGAAACCAACGCTTGTAAGCGACTCCCGGAGCCTGCCGCCGGAGTCCCGGCAACAACCACATGGCAGTGTTTCGAATCTATATGAAGAGGGGCTAACTCTGAGGAGCCACCGTATAAGGGCAGAAATTCACGCTGTCCGCGAAGCCCTTGAACGGACCGGATGGAACCGGAAGCAAGCCGCGCGATTGCTCGCCATCAGCTATCGGGGCTTGTTGTACAAGATTCAGCGGCACCACATTACTCCGGCCGCACCGGACTCGACCGGCAGAGCTAAAGAATCGGTTGAGCAAGCGCAAGAAGTCGCTCAGGTGAGAGAATTAGCGTAGCACTTGTATTGGTGCAGCCGGCTCGGTCCGCGCCGGAAGCAGCCGATCGCGTCACATAGGCTTCGGGCTTTCCCAAGTGTAAGGAGCTTCTATGTTTCTTCAGTTCTACGGTCTCAAAGAACAGCCTTTTGGCGTTACTCCCGACCCTCGTTTTCTGTACCTCAGCCCCGCCCACCGGGAAGCTCTAGCCTCGCTTTATTACGGAATTGACGCCGGACGCGGCTTCATGGCTCTGATCGCCAAACCGGGCATGGGAAAGACCACCCTGTTGTTTCAGCTGCTGCAAAAATTCGAAAGCTCCGCGCGAACCGCCTTCATCTTTCAGACCCAGTGCACTTCGCGCGAATTCATGAAATTCCTGCTGGCGGAAATCGGGTGTGAGATTACCGGCGATCAAGACCTGGTTAGCATCCATCGGGAATTCAATCAATGCCTGGTGCAAGAGGCGCGCGCCGGCCGGCGCTTTATCGTTGTGGTGGACGAAGCGCAAAATTGCGATCCCTCGGTACTGGAGACAATTCGCCTGCTCTCGGACTTCGAGACCCCGCGCGCCAAGTTGTTGCAAATCATTCTGGCCGGCCAACCGGAACTTGCCGACAAGCTGGCAAAGCCTTCCCTGCGTCAGCTTCGTCAACGCATATCATTGCTCAGCAAGTTGGAGCCTCTCCCGCTGCATGAAATCGAGAAATTTATCGACTACCGGATGCGCGTTGCCGGATATAGTGGCGCTCCGCTGTTTACTCCGCAAGCGCGGAAAAAAATCGCCGATCTGAGCGAAGGGATTCCCCGCAACATCAACAACCTTTGTTTTAACGCGCTGTCGATCGGATGCGCCCTGCAACGCAGAACGATTGACGTCGACGTGCTGAATGAGGTCGCAGGCGATCTTGATATCTCGCAGATGATTTCCGACCATTCCCAGAGCCCGATTCAGCCCATGGTCGGCCGAACCACTGCGATGTCGTTCGGACAAAGCAAGGACGAAGATGTCCTGCCCACGCCCGCGGATGCTGTCGCCTATATGCAGGAAATTGTTCAGCTCCTTAATAAGCGTAAGCGATTGGATAACTGACTCGCACCGATAGAGTTGACCACGCAGGTGATCCATGGTCCGGCTGTGTTTTCTTGTGCTGCTTTCGTTTGGTCTCACACCGCAGTTGTTCGCTCGCGTGCCACCCAGCAGTCATGTTTTCCTGGTGGTCGAGGAGAATCACGGATATTCCACCGTGGTGGGCAATGCGGCCTTGCCCTATTTCAACTCGTTAGCAAATACTTACGGATTGGCGACGCAATATTACGCCAACGTTCACCCCTCGATGGGGAACTACTTCATGCTGACCAGTGGCGAGATCCTCAGCACGAACGACGGAAACAGTACGGTTTTCAACCATGACAACCTCGTCCGGCGAATCATCGCTGGCGGCAAGACATGGAAGGTATACGCAGAAAGCCTTCCTTCTGCCGGTTATGTTGGAGCTGACGTTTACCCCTACACGCGTCGCCACAATCCCTTTGTGTTCTATAGCGACGTGGTCAATAGCAGCGTTCAGGGCCAGAACCTTTTGCCCTTTACTCAGTTTTCGATTGATCTGGCCAACGGCCAACTGCCCAATTTCTCGTATATTCTCCCCAACTTGCACGATGACGCACACGATTGTCCCGCGGGCCTGACGACGTGCACGGACACGCAGAAGCTGTCTGCTGCCGACACGTGGTTGCAGACGAACCTATCGGCTCTGCTCAAGAGTTCCTTTTTCCAGGCTGGCGGGGACGGCCTTCTGGTAATCGTGTGGGATGAAAGCACCAGCAGCGACGCCACGCACGGCGGAGGACATGTCGCGACCCTGGTGATCGGCCCAAAGGTCCTTCAAGTGGCGCGGCCGTCGAATTTTTACCAGCACGAAAGCACGCTCAAGTTGATCCTCGAATCTCTGGGGCTTTCGACCCATCTTTCCGCCGCCACCTTGGCTTCAGACATGATTCAGTTTTTCTCCTCTTCCGCTCCGGCGATCCCAGTCGCGGTTTCTCCCACAAGTCTGTTCCTCGGATATGTGCCTGTTGGCACAACTGGCGCCGCCCAGGCGTTCAAGGTGACAAATCACCAGTCCGTTTCGCTTGACATTTCAGGCATCAAGGCGAGCCCCGATTTTGTGGCAAGCTCGAATTGCCCGGCCTCGCTCGCTCCGGCCAGCAGTTGCACGATTTCAACAAACTTTACGCCGCCGGCCACCGGTACCATCCGAGGAGTGGTCACGATCAGCGATAACGCTTCCAGTAACCCACAGGTTGTCTATTTAGCCGGCACCGGCGTGCCTTAGTCTCAAATCTCCGGACAACTTTGAGCCACTGGCCGTCAGCATTGCATTTCTATGCTACGACTGAGTATGCGCATTTATCCTCCCGGCCTGATTTCTTAGCTGACAGAGGGCGCTGTCAGCGGTCCCACATTCGAGGCCGTATCCTGACTCAAACTTGCGTCGCGATATGATGTGGGTCGGAACGATTTCTGCGCCCGTGCGAGGATTTGAGTTGCGCGAGGTGGGCTGCCACGAAAAAGAGAGGCCTATGGAAAAAAAACTGGTCGACAGGCGGGTTGCAGTTTTGGGAGCTGGAAAGATTGGGGGAATCCTGCTTCAGGCATTCCTGAAGAACGGGATGCTTGCGCCTGGTTTAGCGCGCGCCACCGTACAACATTCAGACCGAGCCCATGATCTCGAGGCCAGGTGGAAAGTGGCGGTGACAACCGATAATGCCGCGGCAGCTCGCGGCTCCGACATTGTCTTCATCTGCGTCAAGCCCCCCATGGTGCAGGAGGTGATCAAGGAAATCAGCAAGGAGATTACCCCGGATCAGCTTGTGATCTCGGTGGCCGCATCGGTGCCGACCAAGCTCATCGAAAGCGGCCTTTCCGCAGGCGTGCCGGTCGTGCGCGCGATGCCCAACACGCCTTGCAGCCTCGGCTACGGCATGACCGCCCTGTGCGGCGGCAAGTCAGCAGGCCCAGCGCATCTGGAAATCGCGACCGCCCTGTTCGGAGTCGTTGGCAGAACCGTTATCGTGGACGAGAAGCACATGGACGCGGTCACCGGCCTCTCGGCTAGCGGTCCGGCCTACATTTACATCATTCTCGAGTCTTTGGCTGAAGCCGGGGTAAAAGTTGGTCTCCCCCGCGATGTTGCCACGCTGCTCGCCGCCCAGACTACCTTGGGGGCAGCTAAGGTGGTTCTGGAAACCGGCGATCACCCGGCCCTTCTGAAGGACGCCGTAACCACGCCCGCAGGGTGCACAATTGACGGAATTCTTGAACTAGAGGAAGGAAAATTGCGCGTAACTCTAATAAAGGCCGTGGTTAAGGCGGTACAGCGCGCTAGGGAGCTAGTTTTCTCAGATTGATACCGCTGCTTAGAATTTTCCCTAATGTTGCATGAAAGTGCCATTTTCGCCTTATAAGCACTAAAGTGCCATTTACGTCCAAACGGCCATGAGACTAAAGTCTCAATACAAACTGGGCGGATGAAGGCCTGACTGTTCTTTCAGAGCATGCCTTTTCTGGAGCAGGCTCCCCTTATAGCCTCATTCCACTGGATACTTTGTTCTCTATGAGGCAAAGCTGGCGGATTTCCCACCTCTGGCACGCTTCGTGCAGGCAAGCTAAGGCAATTACAAGGCCATGAACCCGGCTGATCATTGACACAAACACCCGCAGGAGGAAAATCCAGCTATGTCTCACGTGACGCCATTTAGTCAAGTGGGTGACGAAATGAAATCCAGTGTGCTGATTTCCAGAGATGGAGGCAGGAAAGGGAGTACGCACGTGGACCGCCCCATCCGGGTGGTGGTTGCCGAGGGGACCCGCATGGGTAGTCAACTCATTTCCGATGCACTCACGGGTGATCCTCGCTTCATGGTAACCGGTGTCTGCGCCTCCTCTCGCGAGGTGCTTGAAAGCGTGGGTACTTTCCCCCCGGATGTCGTTTTGATCAGCGTGACGCTCGATGAAGAACCCTTGAAGGGTTTCGAATTGGCTCGACAAGTACAAGCAAGTCACGCCCAGACGAATGTCGTTATACTGCTCGACAGCCCGAAGCGTGACCTGGTAATCCGCGCATTTGGAGCGGGTGCCAAGGGCATATTTTGTCGTGCCCAGTCCATCGATGGACTCCGCAAATGTATCTGTACCGTACATGCCGGCCAAGTCTGGGCCAGCAGCGAAGAACTGCGTTTTGTGCTCGAGACCTTTGCCGAAAGTGCCCCCTCCCGCCTGGTGGATTCTCGCGGAACAGTCTTGCTTTCGAAGCGCGAACAGGACGTCGTCCGCTGTGTCACCGAAGGACTGACGAACCGGGAGATCGCCCAACGATTGAAGCTTAGTGAGCACACCGTAAAAAACTACATCTTCCGCATCTTCGACAAGCTGGGAGTTTCGACCCGAGTGGAGATGGTCCTATACGCTTTTAGCCAGCGGGGAACAGCCCAAAAACAGGGTGGCCCGGCGGATCATTCCGGCAAGCAAATAACTGAACTCGAGCGTACTCGGAGACGGGCAGAGGATGGCGTGGGTACGGCGCAGTTCAAGCTGGGAGAGATGTACAGGGATGGCCGGGGAGTTGACGCCGATCGGCTCAATTCCTACGTATGGTTCCTGATATCAGAGAGCACTGGGCGTGATCTCTGCACCCGCGCCCAGAAGGTTCTGGACGCTGTCGAACCGGAATTGGCCCCGGATGAAATCAAAGAAGCTCGACGCGTGGCTGCGGAATGGTTGGAGCAGCACGGATATCGGGTTGCGCCCGCCGGGCGAGGGGCCAAGGCAGCCGACTAGAATCTCAGATTCGTCCCGGACGAAGCAACCCCTTATCCTGGCGAGGGCAAAGTACCTTTGCCTCGAGCTGCCAAGGGTTCGTCGTAACCGATCGCGATCAGAAACTCGGCAGGCCCCTTTTCCTCGACTCGGACCACTTTCCCCGTTCCGTGCAATCGGGCTGTCGCAGGCCACGCCTCCTGTTTGAGCACAATCGTGACCTGCACTTTCCGGCCCACCGGGATGAACACCTCCGCGCGCACCAAGGCACCTCGCAGCGAAGCGTTTTCGCTGATCGCTGACACTTCGACAGATTCGCCATTCTTGAAATTGAGAATAACGGGTTGCTGCAGCGCGAAGCGGGGACTTCGACGACGTTCTAGCTCGTTCACGCAGCTTCCTTTCGATTCAATGCAAAAATTGGCAAGAATTAGATGTTTGCTAGCGATATTGTGCATCCCTTCACCCACCCCAGTAGTCCGGCAACCTGCGACCTGCCTTGGGAGATAGCGCTCCTGATTTGGGACCTTACCCAGTCACCAGAAAACCGGAACAGCAGGCCGTAGCGGGGCCATTCCCCGTGCCCTT
>Ga0070732_10001814_pt1 | contig 11601 bp, 6 predicted proteins | sample Coa_R1_5_FD_66449 | JGI IMG/M metagenome (GOLD analysis project Ga0070732, IMG submission 66449) | Surface soil microbial communities from Centralia Pennsylvania, which are recovering from an underground coalmine fire - Coalmine... | ecosystem: Environmental > Terrestrial > Soil > Unclassified ...
GAATGCGGGAGATTCCGGCAGCCCAAAGCGTCCTCTTCTTCGTCTTTGTTTGGTCCCCTCAGCGCGTGTGAAGACACCCTGGCCTGTGCCGTACCTGCCGCGCTCCTCGCAAATTGGTAGATAATGGCCTCAGAGGCGATGCCCCCCCTCAACCGCAATGCGATTGCATTCCTCTTGGCGATTAGCGTCGTAGTACCGCTGGGCTCATCCGCCTCCGCCGCCGAGCCGTCCCCTTGGCTTGAAGTCCACTCCACGCACTTCACCGTCCTCACCGACGCCGGCGACAAAAAAGGACGCGAGGTCGCACTCCGCTTCGAGCAGATGCGCGCGGTCTTTTCCAATCTGCTGACCAAAGATCGCCTCAACCAGCCTGTTCCGCTGACTATCCTCGCCTTCAAGAACGACAAGTCCTACTACCAGCTCGCGCCTCTGCGCTCGGGACAGCCCATCGACGTTCCCGGCTTTTTCCTGCCGGGCGAAGATCAGGACTTCATCGTCCTTAACTTATTCGAGGACGAGCCCTGGCGTGCCGTGGCTCACGATTTTGCCCACATGCTGCTCGACTACAACTATCCTCCGGCGCAGGGATGGTTCGACGAAGGGCTGGCCGAATATTTCTCTTCCATTCGCGTCGACAACAGGCAGGTTGAAATCGGAGGTGATCCTGAACTTCGCCCTAGCGCCAGCCAGAACTTGCTCCAAAGCCACGTCGATGATCGCCCGCCAAAATCGCTCACAGAATTGTTGGGCGACAAAGTCTGGCTCTCCATCGCCGATCTGTTCACCATGAAGCACGACACTTCTTCTTACCGCGAGGGCTCGCATCACACCATGTTTTATGCCGAATCGTGGATGGTGATGCACTACCTGATCAACCAGAAGAAGCTGCCCGAAACCGGCGGTTATTTCGATCTCGTGCTCAACCAGCACGTGCCCGTAGACGAAGCCGTTCAGAAGGCGTACGGCATGACGCCGGCACAATTCGAGCAGGCGGTGAAAGATTATTTCCACTCCCAGACGTCGCTCTCCACTGCCGTTGATGCCGCCCGCCAAGGCAATCCCAACGCCCCCGCTACCGCTCAGGTCTATCACTACGCGGTTCCCGTCGGCCCTGACGACGTGGCCATCAACTCGAACCCGCTCCCGGAGGCTGACGCCCGTGCCATTTGTGCCGGCATCGAGGCGCGTATTCCCGAACGCCGCGAAGCCGGGCTCAAAGATTTGCAGGCACTGGCTACAACGCCCACTTCCCTCCAATCGCGCAAGTCTGCCGAGAAGAAGGCAGAGGATCAAAGTTTGACTCTCGCCACGGGAAATGAAATCGCCCACCGCGCTCTCGCCTGGGACCACATCGAGCACGGCGAGTTCAACGAAGCCGCATCAGAACTCAACGATGCCGCTGCGCTGAATCAGAGCGATCTGTGGATCCGTTACTACCTCTCGGTGCTCAAGTACCGCATGGCGGAAGCCAAGCACGCCGACATTCAGAGCCTCGCCAACATGATGCAGGATCTGCGCGCGGTGCTCGACTGGTATCCCGAATTTGCCGACGCCTATGACTTTATGGGAGTCGCCCGCATGGAAGGCGGTGGGGCGACCGCTGCCATGCAGGCCGAACGCGCGGCTATGCGGTTGAGTCCGCGCAACGAGCTATACATGTATCATCAGGCGCAGATCTACATAGCCGCGAAGCAGTGGCCGGCCGCGCAAGCCCTGCTTGATCGCCTGAAAGCCAGCAGCAATCCCCAGATCGCGGCCCAATCTCGGGAAAAGTTGGAGCAGATCGGCACCGAGCGTAAATACGGCATTCCCGTCGCATCGCAGCAAGCAGCCCCCAAACCCGCTCCGCAGAAATCTCCTTTCGATGTCCTGGAACAAGACGCCGCCCAGCGCGCCGCCGCATCTCAAACAGCAGGGACGCAGCAAGAAGATGGTGCAGCCAGCCAGCGCCCCGCCAAATTTGCCAAAGGCCGTCTGCTCAGCGTGGACTGTTCCCATGATCCTGTTGCGATCCTCAGCGTGGATACCGCGAGTGGAGTCCTGAAGCTGCGAGCGCCTGATTACAAATTGTTAGTTGTGATTGGCGCCGACGAATTTTCCTGCACATGGCAGAGTCGCACGGTCACCGTAAATTACAGACCTGGCGGCACATCTGACGGAGACCTGGTCTCGCTCGAAGTCCACTGACGTTGATCGCCGTTCGATTCTTGCCGGTTCAACCTTAGGTAATCCACTCTATTGCTCCCGCATCTCCCTGATTTCAGCATGAGACATCTGGCCTGAGGGTTCCAAAATCAATTCTGCAAGGAGATTCTCAGCCATGCGCAAAGTCTTCCTCGGTTTATCCCTGCTCACATTTTGCCTTGGAGTCTGTGGAGCTCAGACCTTCCGCAACTTCGAACTCAGCAGTACGCCCACCACAACCTGTCCCACCTCCCCCCTTTGTTACAACAACGCCGCGGAGCCCGCTATCCGCTCCGACCCAGCGGGAAATTTCTTCAGTTCCTCCGAAGACGGTCTTGGAGCGGGCACCCTGGCTTGGCGTTCTCTGGACGGGGGCCTGAACTATACAGCGCTTAACTCGCCCAATGGAGTTTCACAAGCGACCAACAATACCTTCGAGCCGGGCGGCGGTGACACCGACGTCGCTGTGGCCCCCGCTCGGAACAGCCGAGGTTTCTATAACGTGTACGTAGCCAGCCTCTCGCTCGCCAACGTTGACGTCAGTACCAGCCAGGATCAGGGCGGCACCTGGTCTCTGAATCCGACCAGCGCCACTCTTCCCGGAGATGACCGCGAGTGGATCGCTGCCGACGGTCCATCCAAAGTTTGTATCTCCTATCGCGAGGTCGCAGGTACACAACTTGTGGTCAACTGCAGCCTGGATGCCGGCGCCACATTCACTCAGATCGGCAACGTCTACGACGCCAATCATCAAGCCTTCGCCACCTTTAATGCCGCCGTCGGCAATCTCGCAATCGATCCCAACAATCACATCATCTATCAGACTTTCGCCGCAGTCGCCAACTCCGCCGAGGCCGCGACTTGCAGCAACTGCAACTTGCATGTGGTCTGGATGGGGGTTTCCACCGATGGAGGCAAGACCTTCACCGACTATCCCGTCTACATCAATCCCGATGTGACCGCGAGCTACAACCATCAGTTCACCAACGTGAGCGTGGACCGGGCGGGAAACGTTTACTCGGTCTATACCGACAATCACAACGTTTACTACAGCTTCTCCACCAGCCACGGCCAGACCTGGTCGGGGCCCTTCAAGGTCAACAAGGGAGCGGCCGCCACCGCCATCTTCCCCTGGAGCGTAGCCATCGCACCCGGCAAGATCGATATCGTCTACTACGGCAGCAGCTACTTCGACGGCGTGAACCCGCCTGACAGTTATCCTTCGACCGCAAGCTGGTATGCCTACTTCGCACAGAACCTCGCGGCCACCACTAAGGGGAGCAGCTTCACGCAAGTGGCGGCTACTCCCATCGTGCACTTTGGCGGCGTGTGCGAGAGCGGTGTGACTTGCAGCGGAAATCGTGACCTGTTCGATGATTTCGGAGTCGCCGCCAGCCCGGTCACCGGCATGGCATCGATCATCTACAGCGACGACCAATACACTAATACCAGCGTCAGCCCGCCATCGCCCTCCTGCACGCCCGCCGCGACTAATACCGGGTCGTGCGACCACACGTCAATCGCAACCCAGATCAAAGGGAAAGGAATTAACTAGAGAATCGAGTTTTGTGATGCCAGCCGACGGAGGAGTCCGCTGTTTTCCGTATGCGCTCCAGCGCTGAGGAATCCGCGGCTTCTCCTTCGTTCTCCTTCGTTCTTTGTCATGTCCAGCGCATTTGGCGGCGAAGAATCTGCTTTCGCCTCACCACGCCGTTCGCACAAACGAAAACCCTCCCCGGGAAGAGGAGGGTCAGGGAGGGCTGACTCGCGTTATGCCCGAACCACGTTTGCTGCCTGGAAGCCTTTAGGACCTTTCAGCAGGTCAAACTCCACGGTTTCACCCTCGTTCAGCGTGCGGTAGCCGTTCTCTTGAATCGCGGAGAAGTGAACGAACACGTCCTCCCCCGTGGAGCGCTGGATAAATCCGTAGCCCTTCGCTCCGTTGAACCACTTGACTGTACCTTTCTCTCTCACGGCAGAAACTCCTTTTCCAATCGCGAAGAATAAATTCCCCGGACTCCCCGATTGAGCCTCGAACCTCCGAGGCTCCCCCTCAAAGAGCCCAGTAGAACCGTGGTTGTTGAATCCTTGTGCGGAGGCAGTGCCGGCCCAAAATAGAAAAGACTCCTCGCTTCACGCCACAGTTGATCGCGGCGAGAACTCCGGAGTCCGAACTTGGGCGCATTGAACGACCAACACAGAAACATCAACCTGCTGTTATTGGACTGACCACCGTACCTGATGCAATCCGAACAACGAGCAAAAGATCATAAGGTGTATTAAATCGTTTCGCAAGAAAAATTAGAACTTATGCCAAATTTTTTACTGTGCGGAAGTGTGCATAACTTTTACATAGATAAAGAAATGGGCTCGCTTGTAAAGCGGGAGCCGAACTTTAATTCGTGGCCGGTCCGGTAGTATGCTCGCAAGTCTCTGATACGATTGGACAAAGACATGCCTAGACTGCCGATTTTCAGTAAGGTTGCGGCCTCGGTGCAGGGGTCGCCCACCGCACCCGGGAAGCGTTCCCCGAGCCTGGCGCTATCCACGGTTCGTTACCTGATGCGCACCGAAGTGCACACTTTTGCATTCTCCGTCGCCGCCAACGCCATTCTTTCCTTCTTTCCCTTCGTGGTCTTATTGATGACTCTCACGCGCCGTGTGTTTCGATCGCGCGTCATGTACGAGGTCGTGGTGGAATTGCTGCGTGATTATCTTCCTGCTGGACAGGATTTTCTGATTCGCAATCTCAACGCGATGGTGAACGCGCGGCATCGCGTGCAGATCGGATCTCTCATTATTTTGCTGGTCACTTCCGCCGGCGTATTTCTGCCGCTCGAGGTCGCGCTCAATCGGGTGTGGCGCTTCCCCAACAACCGCTCATATCTGGGAAATCAGGTAATCTCGCTGGCGCTGGCTTTCGGGTGTGGACTGCTTGCGCTGCTCTCGATCGCTTTGAGTGCCGGCAACGTAGAGTTGTTCGAGTTTCTGCTGCGCGGACATGCCCACGGCTTTATTCGCCTCGTCGGATTTGTAGTAATGAAGGCATTCGCCATCGCCGCCAGCATCGCGATCTTCTTCCTCATCTATTGGCTGCTTCCCAATGGAAAAGTTCCGGCACGAGCGGTGCTGCCCTCGGCCCTCATCATGGGCTTGCTCTCCGAAGCTCTGAAGTACGCCTACATCCTGGCTCTGCCCTGGCTCGATTTTCAGGAAGTCTACGGCCCCTTCGCCTTGTCGGTGAGCATGATGTTCTGGGCGTTCCTCTCCGGTTTGCTATTGCTGGCGGGCGCCAACCTCTCCGCCGAAGAGCATCTGCGCCGCGCGCTGTAGCATGACCCGGCTCACATTCAACCTGTGACATCTGTCACAGCGTCAGGCACTCGCACGAAAGTAGAATCCTCTCGGTTTCCCACGACCCTCCGAGCACACCAGTCACTGGTGCTTTCTATGCTCGGCAGATTTTGCGTTCTACTGTTCACCATCCTGATCCTGGCTTGGGCTGTGCCCATTTCGTCGAGCCAGGCTGGGGAAGGGATTCTTAATCAATCTGATCCTGCCGCCGCCCGTGCGCCACATCTGTGGCCGCAACCGTCGCGTCTGCCGATCATCTATCCGCGCCCGCCGGGGACGCTTCCCCGGCCTCTGCCGATTGCTCCGGGCGGGGGCGCTCTGCCGCAAATCTCTCGCGCCGCCGGAACGATTTTCTCCGGCACCGTCATTTCCATCTTGCCGTCGCCCTCCGGGCAATCTCCGCCCACCGTCACGATTACTTTCCGCGTGGAGCACGCGATCCACGGCGTGCATTCGGGGCAACATCTCACAATTTCTCAGTGGACCGGCCTGTGGTCTAGCGGCCAGCGCTATCGCGTCGGCGAACGCGTGCTGCTGTTCCTGTATCCACCCAGCAAGCTCGGCCTCACCAGTTGTGTCGGCGGCGCGATGGGACGCTTCGGCATCGATTCACTCGGGCGCGTCCTGCTTTCTCAACAACATCTTGCGGTTTTCCGGGCGGACCCCGGCCTGAGTAGGAAATCGTACGTCAGTCTCCGCGATTTTACTCAGGCCGTACGGCAGGCCAGGGAGAAGGAATGAGAGCGGGAGTGACCATGACTACCTCCATGGCGCGCACCACTGGCTCATTCCTTTTCCGGCTGGCCCCGACCATCACGATCATCTTGCTCTTTGCCCTGCTCTCTCGTGCCGGCGGGCCCAAATACGTCGCGGGGTCTACCTACTTCGCTGCCGGCACTGCCGGCCAGCCCCTGCGTTGGGCGCAGGGACAAGTTCTCTACTTCACGGATCAGGGAGACCTCAGCCCGATCCTGCCCAATGCTGCCGCGAACACCCTCGTCGCCGATGCATTTAGCCAGTGGACCTCCGTCGCTACCGCCGCACTGACTTCCACCAGCGGCGGCCAGCTCGCCGAAGGCGTGAGCGGTTCGAACCTTTACCGGAACTCGGACGCCAGCATTACCATGCCTGCCGACATTCAATCGAGAGCCATCAGCAAGCCCGTCGGCATTGTTTATGACTACGATGGCTCGGTGACCAGCGCGCTGCTGGGCGCGGGGGCTGGCGGTGCCAGCCAATGCTTCTTCAATGCCGCGTTCGGTGGCGTCGACGGCTTCAGCGCCTCCGGCGCGTTTCAGCATGCCTTGGTCGTCATCAACGGCCAATGCGCGCAGCAGTCCGCGCAACTCGCCGACGTCGAATATCGTCTGGTGCGTACCCTGGGAAATGTGGTCGGGCTGGGCTGGTCACAGGTAAATCTGAACGTGATCACTGGAAATCCCCCGGCCACCTCGGACGACTACGCGGGATTTCCCGTCATGCACTACCTCGACCCCTTCAACTGCGTGCCCATTACCCGCTGCTATGCCTCTCCCTACCAGCTCGCAATGGACGATGCCGCTTCCCTCTCGCGCCTTTATCCCGTAATCACGGCCGACCAGCCGGCCGCAGGCAAGCAAGTCTTCTCCGCGTCAACTGGCAGGATTCACGGCTCCGTATGGTTCACCGATTCTTCCGGCAAGCCCACCCAGCCCATGCAGGGAGTGAACGTGGTGGCGCGCTGGATTGATCCCGCGACCGGAAACGCCTCGCGTCGTTACGCCTCCTCTTCCGTCTCTGGATTTCTTTTCACCGGCGATGCCGGCAATCCGGTCACCGGATTCAGCGATGTGCTGGGAAATCTGTACAGCGACTTCGGCTCGAGTAATTCTGCATTGGAAGGCTTCTTCGATCTCGCTGGCCTCCAGATACCGGGCGGAAGCAGCGCGCTCTATCAGTTAACTGTGGAACCACTGGACGGCCAGTGGTCGGAGGGCGTGGGCCCATACGCGCCGTTTCAGGTGAATCCCTCGGGAGCCGCTCAGCCGATTGTCGTCACCGTCGCTGCCGGTCTCGATGTGGAACAAGATATTCTGATGTCTTCCAGCGCTGACCCCATTCCGCAATGGGCAACTTCGGAAACATGGAGCGCTCCGGCGCCTGTGCCCACCGCCGGCGATTGGGTGGGATCGCTGAATAACTATGGCGAGGTCGCCTACTTCTCAATTCCCGCGCAGGCCAATCGCACGCTCTCGGTTGCGGTGACTGCGCTCGATGAGCACGCCCAACCTACTGAAAGCAAATCCCAGCCCGTAATCGGCATGTGGAAGGGTAGCGATGCGCAGGGCACGCCGCCTGCGGTCTTGACGCCCTCCGCGTTCAATAGTGCGGCCTTCGGCCTGACCCGGCTCGATGCCCAAGTCATGAAATCCAGCAGATATCTCATCGGAATTTCCGACCTGCGCGGCGATGGCAGGCCAGACTACGCCTACCACGCGCATGTGCTCTATGCCGATTCTGTTGCTCCTTCGCGAATAAGCGCCAGCGGCGGCGCAGTCACACTGCGGGGAATTGGTTTTACCCCGGAGCTTGCCGTTACCGCGGGAGCAGCCACCGTGCCTCTCGCCATCAATGCCGGCCAGATGATAGTGGCTATTCCAGCACAAAATGACGGCGCGCAGAACCTTACCATCACCGACCGCGGCAGCGGAGCCTCATCCACCATCACCAATGCGATCACGGTCGGGGCGGCCGCCACCGACAACATCGTACTCCTGCCACAGTCGTTGAACTCCGCCACCCCGGTCGGGACACAGGCTGCTCGGCCGGTGGGCGTGCGCGTGCTTGCCTCCGACAATATCGCGGTCGTAAACGGGGCCACCGTGGCCTGGAGCACCACCAACGGCGCGACCCTAACTGCCTGTGGCGGCGCCTCCAGCTGCTCCGTGGTCACCGATGAAGGTGGTACGGCCTCAACTTGGATCACACCGGCAGCGGCGGGGACTGCAACCATTACCGCCGCCCTTGCGCCCGCCTCCTACAGTCCCGCCAAATCGGTTTCTGCAACTTTGACGGGAACGTCGTCAGCCCTTGACCTTGGCGTATCGACCCCATATCTATGGATCGCAGCGGGAGCTACGCTCTCCGTTCCGCTGACCTCGCGCGTAATGAGCAACGGCGCTCCGCAAAATGGCGCCACCGTCAACTTCGTCATCATGCAAGGACCTGGGAGCCTCAGCTCCGCGAGCGCTGTCACCAACAGCAGTGGCTACGCCACGGTTTCGTTTTCCGTCGCGCAATTCGCCTCCGCGTCCCAGTTCAGCGTCTGTGTTGCTCCCGCGAACTACCCTTGTCAAACCATTTACGCGAATCCAGTACCCACTCAGGTACAGAATCTTCAACCGGTGTCGGGCTCGGGACAAGTCACAACCTTCGGCCACCCGTTTCAACCGTTGGTCGTGCGCGTGACCGACTCTACAACTCCTCCGAACCTCGTGCTGGGAGCGGCCGTCAGCTTTCAGACCACGGTAATGCGTCCCGGAGGAGATTCCTCCGCGGGAGGTTCCGGCGATACCAACTCCGGGAATCCGGCCATGCCTGTGATTCTCAGCGTCAGCCAGACCACGGTTCAAACTGACGTGAACGGACTGGCCGGCATTGTGCCGAGCGCGGGATCGTTTACCGGATCGCTGCAGGTGGATATTGTGGCGTCGGTGAGCGCCAATGCATGGCTGAGTTATGTGCTGGAAGAGTTGCCTGCGGACGCCGCTGGACAAGGCTCGGATGCGAATCCATCGCCGCCTCTGCAAAATTCGTTAAGGCGCCGACTTGGTGAGTGAGAGCGCGTAGTCGTCCTGCCCGCCGAGTGAGAACACGGGCGCGTCGCAGTCGCCGGGCGTGAGATCTTGGGCTTATGTGGAGACAGCCGCCAAGCCGCTCACTTCCCTATCCACTGATCCACCCAATCATTCACCGTCTTGTACCACAGCCGCGAATTCTGCGGCTTCAGCACCCAGTGGCCCTCGTCGGGGAAGTAGAGCATCTTCGAGGGCACGCCCAACATTTGTAATGTCGTGAAAAGCTGGAAGCCCTCGCTCACGTCGAGCCGGTAGTCGCGCTGGCTGTGGATGACCAGCGTCGGCGTCTTGAAATTCTTCGCGTACTGGTGCGGCGACCACTTCTCATACGACGCGCGGTTGTCGTAGGGAGTGCCTTTGAACTCCCAGTCGTTGAACCACAGTTCTTCGGTCGTGCCCCAGGCGGACTCGGCGTTGAACATGCCGTCGTGCGACACCAGGCACTTGAAGCGGTCGGTGTGGCCGAGGATCCAGTTGATCATGTATCCGCCGTAGCTGGCGCCCAGCGCGCACTCGCGGTCTTTGTCGATGAACGGGTAGGTCTTCTCCGCATAGTCGAGGCCCTTCATCAGGTCTTCGAACGGAGCGCCGCCCCAGTCGCCGTTGATGGCGTCGATGAACTTCTGCCCGTATCCGGGCGAGCCGTGGAAGTTAATTTCGATGACCACGTATCCGCTGCTCGCCGCTGAGGTTGGCGATGCGAATAATTCGGAGTTCCAGCGATAGCTCCACTCGTCGCCCATCGGAACCTCCGGGCCGCCGTGGATGATGAACTTCAGCGGATATTTCTTGTTGGCATCAAAGTTCGGCGGCTTGACCAGAAAGCCTTCGACCTTGTCATTGTTAGCCCCGGTGAACAAAAAGGGCTGAAGGGGCGACATGGACACCTGCATCAGCACAGGCTCATTGACGCGCGTTAGGGGATCTGCTCTTGAGAGTTGACACTCAGGAGCTTCGTAGGGCCTTTCAGGACCTCTGCCATTTGCATAATCGACATGGCAGGGCGGCATCGCGGAATACGCGCTGAAGATTTCGATCGGAGCAGAAATCGACATTCGCGTGAAAATGAGCCGGTCTCCATTTGCGGTTATTGCGAGGTCGTCATTAAATCCAGCTACCACCTCGCGTGGCCAGGAAGCCGCCTTCAACGCAGAGCCTTCGGAAACTCTTAGTTCGTAGATTGGCGAATTGCCTTTGTCCTCCGAGGAAAAGAAAATCCGTTCCGAATTCGACGACCATGCGAACGTTCCGACCCAACGATCAAAATCCTCAGTCAGGTTCTTTTTCTCGCCCGTCTTGCGGTCATACAACATCAAGCGGAAGCGGTCGCTCTCGTATCCCGGACGCTGCTGGGCGCGGTAGGCGATGTAGCGGCCATCGGGCGAATAGAGCGGCGACGAGTCGCTGGCGGGATTGTCGGCGGTGATTTTCTTGGTGTGAGCTAAGATCTCGGCCACATAATCCTTCGCTGATTCCTGTGTGGCGACAGCCGCCCCCGAAGCCTGCCCTGAGCGAGCGTCAGCGAGTCGAATGGGTCGGGTCGAGCGCAGCTCGGCAGGATTCTGTCCGGCCTCGCCGGACCGGACAGCCGAGGCGGCCGTCCCCACATGGTCCGTGCCGGCATTGACCGGGACAATCCACAGATCGTTATTAGTCGAGGCGGCCGGATTCTTGTCGTGATTCGAGGTGTAACAAATCTCCTGCCCGTCGGGTGAAAACGCATATTCATCCTGCCCGCCAAGCGAGAACACAGGCGCATCGTAGTCCCCGGGCGTCAGGTCGCGCGGCACACTTATGTGGGGACAGCCGCCCTCGGCTGTCCGGTCGAGCGCCGCTCGACTGCTCTGGCCGTCAGCGGAAGAAGCGGCTGTCCCTGCACAATCATCCACCGCAGCCACGAAAATGTGCGACCGCTTTCCTTCCTTATATGCATTCCAGTGGCGATAGAGGAGGTGTGTGAAGATCTGCGCCTTGACCTTGGATTGTTCGGCTTCCTTCAGCTTCTTGGCATTGCATTCACTCTCAGCCTCCGGCGCTCCGTCGCACTCGGGATACACATCCGAGGTGAAAAGAATGTTCTTTCCATCCGGAGACCACAATTCGCCGCCAGCCTCCGTCGCAATGTCAGTCAACTTGTGCACGCCGGTGACAGTGCCGGCGGCGCCATCGAAGTCCGCAATCCAAACCTGCGACCCATCTTCTTTGGCCGAGAGAAACGCAAACCGCT
>Ga0070732_10001815_pt1 | contig 11599 bp, 19 predicted proteins | sample Coa_R1_5_FD_66449 | JGI IMG/M metagenome (GOLD analysis project Ga0070732, IMG submission 66449) | Surface soil microbial communities from Centralia Pennsylvania, which are recovering from an underground coalmine fire - Coalmine... | ecosystem: Environmental > Terrestrial > Soil > Unclassified ...
TTCAGTGCCTTTTCCACGGCCGGCGGCACTTCGTTCGCCTTGCCGTAGCCCCAAGCCACCTTACCGGCTTCATCGCCGACCACCACGAGCGCGTTGAAGCTAAAGCGCCGGCCGCCCTTCACCACGGCCGCACAACGTCGAATCTTGACGACATAGTCTTTGATGCCGGATTGCGTGATGTCCCGATCGCCGCGTTCTTTTGCCATTGTAAAACCAGTGGTCAGAGGTCAGAGGTCAGAGGTCAGTAGTCGCTGATCAGTTTTTCTGATCTCTGACTTCTGACCTCCGACCTCTCTAAAACTGCAATCCACCCTCGCGGGCCGCGTCCGCCAGCGCCTTGATGCGGCCATGATAACGATAGCTGCCGCGGTCAAATGCGGCCTTGTTGATGCCCTTCGCCCTGGCGGCATCGGCGAGCTTTTTGCCGACGGCCTTGGCGGCCTTCACGTTGCCGCCGTAGGGCACATCCTTCGCCACTTCCTTGCCGCAACTGCTGGCGGCGGCCAGCGTCTGGCCCGACTGATCGTCGATGAGCTGCGCGTAAATATGCTTTGAGCTTCGAAACACGCTCAGACGCGGCCGCTCCGTCGTGCCGCGCACCTTGTTCCGCACCCGGAACTTCCGGCGCTCACGCCGCTCTTGAATTCTTTTCTGTTGAGCCATTTGCAATACCCTACTGGCAATGCGGAATCCGGAATGCCGAAAGCGGAATGAGAAAACACATGTTCGGCTTGCTCCATTGTCTCAATCGATAATTCCGCATTCCGCATTCCACATTACTTATGATGCCCCGCTGGTGAATGACTTGCCTTCCTTGCGGCGAACGGTTTCGTTCTCGTAACGAATGCCCTTGCCCTTGTATGGTTCTGGCTTCCGCGAGGCTCGCACCTCGGCGGCGAACTGGCCGACCTTTTGCTTGTCAGCACCTTTGACGACGATGGTGGTCGCATCCGGCAGATCGACGGTCACGCCATCCGGAGGCGTGTGCACGATCGGGTTTGCATAGCCGACGGTCAACACAATGTCTTTGCCCTTCTTGGCCGCCTGGTAGCCGACGCCTTCGATCTTCAGCCGCTTTTCGTAACCCTTGGTAACGCCCTCGACCATGTTGTTAATCAGACTGCGGGTCAAGCCGTGCAGAGCCCGGTTGAGGCGTTCGTTGTCGGGGCGCTCGATCCGGATGGCCTTGGCCTTGTCGTCTACGGTCACCTTCATAGCCGGGTGCCAGGCGAGTTCCAGCTTGCCAAGCTTGCCTTCGACAAAGACCTTGCCGCCCTCCAGGCGCACCTTCACGCCGGCTGGAATCACCACCGGCTGCTTTCCGATACGAGACATGGCCCGTACTCCCCACAACTCGGATGCTCTTGAATCGGTAGCCGAACTCGTAAGAGTTCGGTCTTTCGGCCGAAGTCGTATGACTTCGGCTACCATACTTCGGCCAGTACTTCGCCGCCGAGCTTCTGCTCGCGAGCCTTACGGTCGCTTAACACACCGCGATTCGTGCTGATAATGGCGATGCCGAGGCCGTCGAGCACCTTGTTCAACTGCGCCGAGCGCTTGTAAATCCGCAAGCCCGGCGTGCTGACCCGGCGAATATGGCGGATGACGCGTTCGCCTTCGGGGCCGTATTTCAGGAATACGCGAAGCACCGTCTTTGGCGCCTTACAATCGGCAACTTGCTCGAAGGTCGCATGCCCTTCGGCATCCTTCGCGTTGCGGCCGAGCTGGTAATCGAGGATGAAGCCCTCGTCCTTCAGCACCTTGGCCACGTTGCGCTTCAGTTCGGTGGCCGCCATATCCACGGCGGGGCGTTCGATAGCATTCGCATTGCGAATACGGGTCAGCATGTCAGCCAGAGGGTCGGTCATCATCGCGTATCGTCCGTTGTCAGTTGTCTGTGGTCCGAAGAGGCCAGAGATCAGAGGTCAGAATTGACGCGCCGTGTTTTCTGACTTCAGATCTCTGACTTCTAGTCTTTTACCAGCTCGCCTTTCTCACTCCCGGAATCAGTCCATCGCTTGCCATGCCGCGGAAGCAAATCCGGCAAATGCCGAACTTGCGGAACACGGCGCGCGAGCGACCACACAGCTTGCAGCGCAAACGAATGCGGATCTTGTCGCGGGGGCGCAGCTTGTTCTTCTCCGGGTCTTTCTTGTGCGCTTCGAGCTTCGCCATCTGCTGGCGAAACTTGGCTTCTTTCGAATTCGTCGACATCTTTTACCTCTTTCGAAAGCCCAGGGGCTGCCGTCCACGGGGCTCTTGTTTTCATGCTTCCCGGAACGGCACGCCGAAGGAGCGAAGTAATTCGCGGGCTTCATCGTCGTTGCGGGTGCTGGTCACGATGGTGATATCCATGCCCTGCGTGAAATTCACTTTGTCTGGGTCAATTTCTGGGAAGATCAACTGTTCGGTCACACCCAGCGAATAGTTACCATTGCCGTCGAAGCTCTTCGGATTTAAGCCGCGGAAGTCGCGGATACGTGGCAAAGCAATGTTGATCAGGCGGTCAAGAAACTCGTACATCTGCTTGCCACGGAGCGTTACCCGGCAACCGATTTCATTGCCCTGCCGCAGTCGGAAGCCGCTAACCGCGATCTTCGCCTTGGTGATGACCGCCTTCTGCCCCGCAATCTGCGTGAGTTGCTCGACAGCCTGCTCCATGCGGTTTTTGTCTTGCAGCGCCTTGCCGACGCCCATGTTCAGCACGATCTTTTGCAGCTTGGGCACGCTCATGCGATTCTTGCGGCCGAACTTCTTGACGAGTTCGGTCGCAATGGTCTTGTCGTACATTTCTTTCAAGCGGGCCATGGTGAACTCCAGCTTCATCTGCCAAGCCGCAAGCGACTACTTCTTTGCATAATTTGACCGGGCCTTGCTCAGGGCGCCTAAGCCGTTGCCGCATTTCTTGCAATAGCGCTCTTTCGCGCCTTGAGCATTATAGCGCCGGCCAATGCGCACACCACGCCGGCAGCTCGGGCAGTACAGCAGTACGTTGGCAGCCGCAACGGCCATTTCCTTTGATAAGCGGCCTCCCTGCGGATTGCGGCGGTTCGGCTTGAGGTGCTTGTAGACGCGGTTGATGCCTTCGACTACGACTTTATTCTTGTCGCCCAAAACCCGTAGGACGCGCCCGGTTGTCGGCGACTGCGTATTGCCGGCGTCATCGCCGGTGGTGACTTCCACGATGTCGCCTTTACGAACGTGCATGATCTTTTACCCCAACCCCACGGACTTCCGTCCGTGGGCTTTTATCACACGACTTCTGATGCCAAATTCGTAATCTTGACAAAGCCCTTTTCCCGAAGTTCGCGGGCCACAGCGCCGAAAATGCGCGTGCCGCGCGGTTCTTTTTCATTGTCGATAAGAACCATCGCATTCCGGTCGAAGCGAACGTAACTGCCATCGGCCCGGCGAGCTGCCCGGCGGACGCGCACCACCACGCCCTTCACGACATCGCCCGGCTTCACCTCACCGCCCGGAATGGCCTTCTTCACGCTCGCCACGATGACGTCGCCTAAGCCCGCGTAGCGCTTGCGGCTGCCGCCCAGCACCTTGATGCACATGCATTCCTTGGCCCCCGTGTTATCGGCAACATCGAGGTACGTATACATCTGGATCATGACGCGCTACCTTCTTCTTTTTTCGGTTCGGCTTGCTGGGCCTGCTTGGGCTTCTCCAGATCCGGCTCGGTGGCAATCTCCACCGCCGCCCCCGGCGCCTTGGTGACGATGCGCACGAGTCGCCAGTGCTTGGTCTTCGACAACGGCCGGCTTTCCACGATCTCGACAGAATCGCCCTTGTGCGATTCGTTCTTTTCGTCATGCACGTAGCAGATCGTGCGGCGCTTGATGTACTTGCCGTAGCGGGCGTGCTTGACCAGCCGCGAGATTTCCACGCGCCGAGTCTTGCTCGTCTTGTCGCCCGTGACCACGCCGACCAGGGTTCGCCGGTTGCCACGCTTCGGAGCTGCCTTCGTGGTTGCTTCTGCCATGGGTTTATGCCTTCTTCTCGGTCTTGGCTTTATCGCGCTGCTGCTGGATCGTCAGAATTCGGGCAATATCGCGCTTGGCCTTGCGAATCTCGCTTGGCGTCTCGAGCCGATCGGTCGAAGCCTGGAAGCGCAGGTGGAACAGGTGCTTTTCCAATTCGCTCAGGCTTAAGCGCAGGTGCTCGTCACTGGCGCCGCGATATTCGCTGAGTTTCTCTTTTCGCTTCATAATGAATTCCTGCCAAGCCGCAAGCGGCTAAATATTCGGCCGTCGGTGCACAAAGCGGCATTTGAACGGCATCTTGTAGGCCACGCGGGCCAGGCAGTCGCGGGCGGCAGCCTCCGGCAGGCCGGCCACTTCGAACAAAATCATGCCGGGCTTGATGACCGCGGCCCAGTATTCCGGCTCACCCTTGCCCTTGCCCATGCGGGTTTCCAGCGGAATCGAGGTCACCGACTTATGTGGAAATACGCGGATGTACAGCCGGCCTTCGCCGCGGATAAAGTTGGCCGCGGTGATACGCCCGGCCTCGATCGACTCGGCGCTCAGCCAGCCACCTTCCAGCGATTGCAGGCCGAACTCGCCCATCGACACCGTGTTGCCGCGCTGAGCATTACCTTTTACTATGCCGCGCTGATTTTTTCTGAACTTTACCCGTTTGGGCATTAGTGGCATCGGTCGCCTCCTCCGGCGTCAGGTAGTCGCCGTTGTTGATCCAAACCTTGATTCCAATATTTCCCTGGGCCGTGGCCGCCTCGGAAAAGCCATAATCGACTTTGGCACGTAGCGTCGAAAGCGGAATGCTGCCTTCCATCGCCTTTTCGCACCGGGCCATTTCGGCACCACCCAGTCGGCCGGATAGTTGCAGGCGAATGCCCTTGGCCCCGTTTTCCATGGCCTTCTGAATGGCCTGCTTCATGGTGCGGCGAAAGCTCACGCGCTTTTCCAACTGCTCGGCGATTTCGGCGGAGACCAGCTGAGCATCCGTCTCCGGCTTCGGCACTTCCATCGTCTTGAGTTCAATGTGACGATGAGTGAGATCCTCTAAATCCTTCGTCAGCTTGTCGATCTTTTCGCCCTTCTTGCCAATGATCGAACCGACCCGCGACGACCAGATGAACACCGTGACCTTTTCCCGCGTGCGCTCAATCTTGATCCGCGCGATGCCGGCGCCTGAATTCCTGGCTTTGATAAACTTGCGAATCTTCTGATCTTCCACCAATAGATCGGAGAATTCACCTTTGCCGGCATACCACTGGCTCATCCAGTCGGTCATGATGCCGGTGCGGAAACCAGTCGGCCGGACCTTTTGACCCATGTTTCACCATCTCCATCGAAAAGTCAGAGATCAGAAGTCAGAAAGATAATTCTGACTTCTGACCTCTGACTTCTGATCTCTGACTTCAAGTAGTCGGCTGCTGCTCTTGTTCCTCATCAGCCAGCGTAATTACAATGTGCGCCATGCGGCGCTTGATCGGGTACGCGGTGCCGCGCGCGCGGGGCATGATGCGCTTGAACATTGGGGCGCCGTCAATCCGCGATTCGGCCACGATCAACTCCTCGACATCACGGGCGCCTTTGTCCTGGGCGTTTCCCAACGCGCTCTTCAGCACCTGCTCAATCAAGCGGGCGCTGCGATTCGGAATAAAGCGCAGCATTTGCAACGCTTCGTCAGCGGTCTTGCCTCGGATCATGGCCGCGAACGGCCGCATCTTCCGGGCCGACATATCCGCAAACCGGTGTTTGGCTCGATATTCCATGTTGGTCCGTAGTCCGTAGTCCGTAGTCCGTAGTGTCCGTTTGCGAAATCAAACCCGGTGGCGAATCACATACATCGCCACGGACCACGGACAACTGACCACTGACAAATTTCAAATTCCGGGGGCAGGATTTGAACCTGCGACCTCCAGGTTATGAGCCTGGCGAGCTACCACTGCTCCACCCCGGGATCAGGTTTACTTGCCGGCCGGCGGTGCTGCACCGGCCGCCGCGGCCGCGGCTGCCTTCCGGCCGCCGCTGTGACCCTTGAATACACGCGTCGGCGCGAACTCGCCCAGTTTGTGGCCGACCATGTCTTCGGTCACGAACAGCTTCATGAACTGCCGGCCGTTGTGAATCTCAAACGTTTGACCGACAAATTCCGGCACAATCGTGCAATCGCGGGCCCAGGTGCGCAGCGGCTTGCGCTCGTTGAGCTTCTGCTGCTTTTCAACTTTTTCCAGCAGTCGCAAGTCTACATATGGACCTTTTTTGATCGACCGGCTCATCGTTTTTTCCCGATACCTTCACCCGAAAATCGTTTACGCTTCCACAAGGGCAAACCATGATTTTAGAGCAGCGCTCACAGGCTGGCTAGAGGGAAATTCCGTGGGACAAGATTCCAATCTTGTTACGTTTTCGGACATGATTGGAATCTTGTCCCACGTCCCTACCAACCACCCTTGGCATAGTGCGGGCCAGGGTGGCGCTTGCGAATGATCGCTGCATTCGAAGGCTTCCGCTTCTTGCGGGTCTTGCCGCCCTTGGAAAGCACACCAGTGGGGCCACACGGATGCCGGCCCCCCGCGGTTCGTCCCTCGCCGCCGCCCATCGGATGCGACACTGGGTTCTGCGACGTGCCGCGATTGTGCGGCTTGCGGCCTAGCCAGCGCTTGCGGCCGGCTTTGCCCAGACTAAGGTTCATGTGATCGGCATTGCCGATCACGCCGATGGTTGCCCGGCAATCGGCTGGCACGCGCCGCACTTCGCCCGACGGCAGCGTAATCTGCGCCCAATCGGCCTCGCGTGCGCTGAGCACCGCGCCGATGCCGGCGCTGCGGCACAACTGGCCGCCACGACCTGGCCGCAGTTCGACGTTGTGGACGCTCATACCAAGCGGAATATTCCGCAGCGGCATGCAATTGCCGACCCGCGGCTCCGCCGCCGGACCGTTCATCAGTTTGTCGCCCGCCTTCAGGCCTTCCGGGGCCAGGATATAGGCCTTTTCGCCGTCGGCATATTGGATCAGCGCGATCCGGCAGGAGCGGTTGGGATCATATTCGACCGACTTCACTTCTGCTGCCACACCGTCCTTGTGGCCGCGCTTGAAATCGATGATCCGGTACATGCGCTTGTGCCCACCGCCACGGAACCGGCTGGTCACGATGCCATGATGATTGCGGCCGCCCGATTTCTTCTTCGGCTTTACCAGCGACTTCTCGGGCTTGTTGACCTTCGGCTCGGTGCATTCCGAGAAATCGCTGACGGAGCCCGCCCGCCGCCCCGCGGAAGTCGGTTTGTATTGACGGATACCCATTACCACCTCGTGCGTAGTGCGTGGTGCGTGGTGCGCGGTGATTTTAACTACTCACCATTCACCACACGCCACTCACTCCTAGAAGAATTCGATTCGATCCTGTTCGTGCAGTGTGACGATGGCTTTTTTCCAGTTGCTCAGCTCGCCAATCTTAAAGCGATAGCGGCGCTTTTTGCCGGCATGCTGTTGCGTGCAAACTTTTTCTACCCGCACCCCGAAAAGTTCTTGCACCGCCCATTTGATTTGCGGCTTGGTGGCGTGCAGCGCAACCTTGAAGGTATACGCGTCACGGCGCGGCTTCTCTTCGTCGGTACGGCGCTCGCTGCGCGTGCTCTGGTGCGTGGTCTTTTCGGTGACCAGCGGCCGCAAGACGATCTGGTGAGGCCGCAGTTCCGGCCCGTTCAGGTTGATCTTGCGGTCGCGCTTGCGCGCTCGCGCTTCGAGCTTCTTCACGTAGCGCTTTGGTCTTGGTCTGGCTCGCATGGCTCGTTCTCAATGAAAAGCCGCTTGCGGCTTTGCCGTTAATCCGGCGATGCCGCAAGCGGCTTTCAGTTACTTCCCGTTTCCCTTCCTCAATTCCTCGAACGCCGCTTTCGTCAGCAGCAGCCGTTTGTGTTTCAAAATCGAATACGTGTTGAATTGCGACGTAGGCAGCAAGTTCACGCCGGCAATGTTCCGGGCCGACCGGTAAATGCGCGTCTGATCTTCAGGCTTCAGCCCGGCCGTGCCGATAAGCCACGAGAGCTGTCGCAGCTGCCGCTTCTTCGCCTTCTTCAATTCCTCATCCGTCGGCGGCGGTTGGCCTTCGACGCTGTTCACCTTCACTTCGTCCAGCTTCAGCGCAGTAATAAGCGACTTCAGTGTGAGGGCCACGTTCTTGGTCTTCGGCGGGCCATCGGGGATGGTCAGTTCGTCGATGATCGCCGCTTCCTGATCGCGAAATTTGCTGAGGATCGCCATCCGCGTGGCGGTGCGCACCGCTTGCTTGGGCAGATGATATTCGTGGTCGCGCGGCTTCGGGCCTTTGGCGGTGCCGCCGCCACGGCGCTTGTTGGTGCGGCGCGGGCCGACGCGGGCGTTCCCAGTGCCCTTCTGGCGAAAGAGTTTCTTGGTGCTGCCCGCGACTTCACCGCGGCGGAGCGTGGAGGCAGTGCCGGCCCGCTGGTTGGCCAGGTGCATCAACACCACTTCGTGCAGCAACTGCTTGTTGATCTTGCCGCCAAATTCGGCGGGATCTACCTGCACGCTGCCGGCGGGCTGCCCCAGCGCGTTGAAGACGGGCACTTCGATGGGCCCGGTGACTTCGGTGGTTACGTTGCTCATGATTCCCTGCTTTGCCTTCCATCAATGAAACCGACGCCGCTTGTGGCCTAGCCGGCCGGCTAGGCCACAAGCGGCGTCGCGGCTCCGGCTCGGCGATCGATTTATCCCGCCGAGCCAATCACCTTGATCTTAATGTCAACGCCCGGCGGAAGCGTCAATCCTTTGTTGAGCGCTTCAATGGTTTTCGTGTTCGGCTGCACGATGTCGATCAGCCGTTTGTGCGTGCGAATCTCAAACTGCTCGCGCGACTTGCGGTCAATGTGCGGGCTGCGCAGCACGGTATAGCGCTCGATGCGGGTGGGCAGCGGAATGGGTCCACGCACCACCGCGCCGGTGCGTTCAGCGGTATCGACGATCTCGTGGACTGTCCGGTCCAGGATTTCGTAGTCGTAACCTTCCAGGCGAATGCGAATTCGCTCGTTCAATTGCCCCGCCAAAATCGCCTCCCGCCGCCTCAATCGGCCCGCAAAAGATACCTGCGCGCAAAATTTTAGGAAAGGATAAAGGTACGCGTCTGGCGCAATACTGTCAAGATGCGCCCGATGCGAATTTGCGCAATCGCGGCGGAGAATCCGATTGTGAAGACGGATTGACAGCGGAATGTCATGGTGCTTCGCTCAAGCCGAACATATCATCGGCTACATGACTAATGCTATGCAAACCAGAATCCGGTCGGCCGTGCAACGCGAACGCGTGCTAAAGACCGCTATCAAGTTGGTCGAAGTCCCCAGCCGCACCGGCGAAGCGGGGGCCGCCTGCGACCGACTGGGCAAGCTGCTTGGCGACGATGGTTTCAAAGTCGAACGGCCGGCGGCCGGCCACCCCGCCGCCCCGGCCGTCGTGGTGCGCTACGACTCCGGCAAGCCTGGCAAGACAATCCAATTCAACGGGCACCTCGACACCGTGCATTTGCCATTTGTTCCTCCCAAAGTCGAAGGCTCGCGGCTTCTCGGCAGCGGCGCATCCGACATGAAGGGCGGCATCGCGGCCATGGTGGAAGCGTTGCGTGCTGTCCGAGATCTCAATGCGTTGTCCGCTGGTTCCATCCTTTTGACGGCCCACGATCTTCACGAGGCGCCATGGGGATTCGGCCAGCAACTCGATCAGCTTATTCGTGACGGCGTGCATGGCGATGCCGTGTTGCTACCCGAACCACTGAGTGCTCAACTTCCGGTCATTGGCCGTGGTTCAGCGACGTGGAGAATTCGCATTCACCGGCCCGGGCCGCCGGCGCATGAAGTGATGCGGCCGGTTCACGAGCCGAATGTCGTGGCGGCGGGGGCCGATCTGGTTAGCCGGCTCATCAAGCTCGCGGAGACGCTGGCTCGCCGGTCCGATCCGCTGGCCGGCAGTGAGAGCCTCTTTATCGGCCAGATTCACTCCGGCGAAATTTATAATCAATACCCGCAGGAATGCTGTCTGGAAGGCACTCGCCGCTGGCTGCCGGAAACCGATCCCGCGAAGGTAGAAGCCGAGTTTCGAGATCTGCTGGCTCGCTTTCAAGCCGACTGGCGCATCGAAGTGGATGCGCAGTATTCGCTTATCCGCAACGCTTTTCGACTTGACCGGAATCATCCACTAATTTCGGCCTTCCAGACGAGTTATGCAGAGATATCGGGCAAGCCATTGCCGGAAGGCCCGAAAGCATTCGTGGACGACGGTAACAGCTTCTGGCGGCTGGCCGATATCCCCGCTATTACTCACGGCCCGAATGCCGGCGGGCAGCACACCGTCCATGAATGGGTGGAAATCGACGACCTGGTGCGCGTGGCCACTTTGTATGCCCTGACTGCCATTCGGTACTGTGGGCAAACCGATGACCGAGCGGGCCCTTGAGACCGATGACCCGACCAAGAGTTCCCTTCGCAGCAAGTATTCGGCCGAGAAGGAACTGCACGAACTGGCGCGCGCCCAGCGGCAGATGCTGAAGCAGATTCCGCCCGAAGTCTCCGGTTACGAGCAGATTCTCGCCTACCGTCCGGCTTTCTTCGCCACCGGCGATTACCACGATTTCTTCTGTTGCGAGAGCGGCCATGCTGTGTTCGTGGGCGACGGCAGCGGCCACGGCCCCGCGGCCAGCATCGTGATGGTCACCATGAGGACCATCCTGCACACGCATCCGGAAATTCACTGCGACCCCGCGAGCACACTCGGGGCCGCGTGTCGAATGCTGAATCAACTGGTTCCTTCGGATCGTTTCATGACCGGCGTTTATCTACTGATGGAAACGGACGGCTGGCTCTCGTGGGCGTCGGCCGGGCATCATCCGCCCATCTGGCTGCACCAGCCCGACCAGATTGAACCGCTTGACCTGAGCCAGATTGGCCTGCCGCTAGCGCCCTGGCCCGAGGAGCAGTATCGCAACACGCGCTGGCAGCTAACGCCCGGGGACCGCGTCATGCTCTTCACCGATGGACTGGTGGAAGCCCGCAACCGCTCCGGTACCCAGCTCGGCCGGCCATTCCTGGAGCAGCATATGCGCCAAGCGCGCGCTTTGCCCCTACGCGATATGGTGTCGCGGCTACTGGATCAGGTCAACCAACACCTCGCCGGGGCCGACTTCGAGGATGATTTCACCATCGTGGCTTTGGAACGCCAGGAGGGGTATTGCATATAGAATCGCCCGCTTGGCCGAATCGTAGAACGGAATTTATTCCGTTCGAGCTAACGGCAGTGAACGGAATAAATTCCGTTCTACGTTCGCATGCCGCGCATTCGTGTGATGGAGTATCCTATCATGATTCGTCTTCATTGCTGGCTCTTGATCCTCGCTATGCCGTTACTCCTTTTCGAAGAATGCCCCGGCGCCGATCGCCCGCCCATTCCCGCCGGCCAATCCGGCCGTTCGGTCGTCATGGCGCCCGAAGGCATGGTCTGCTGCGCGCATCCGCTGGCAGCCCAGATCGGCATCGACGTGCTGAAATCCGGCGGCAACGCGGTGGATGCGGCCATCGCCGTCAATGCCGCCCTTGGGCTGATGGAGCCGATGTCG
>Ga0070732_10001817_pt1 | contig 11597 bp, 10 predicted proteins | sample Coa_R1_5_FD_66449 | JGI IMG/M metagenome (GOLD analysis project Ga0070732, IMG submission 66449) | Surface soil microbial communities from Centralia Pennsylvania, which are recovering from an underground coalmine fire - Coalmine... | ecosystem: Environmental > Terrestrial > Soil > Unclassified ...
CCAGATTTGATGGGCAAAACCACCCCGACATCGACAGCTTCGACTATCCACAAGCTCTTTATCTGCTGGCTCAAGTCGAATTCGAGTTGCGTAATGAAGCTGCGGCCGGGACGGCGATTGAATCCGCCATTGATCTGCTCAGCAAGAGAACGCCAGGCGACAAAGCTTTAGCCCACAAATTCAACGATCTCAAATCCGCGGCGCTCAAATTGAGAGGGCTCATCCGCGGAACTCAGGGCGATTATTTGCTGGCACGGGCCGATTTCGAGCTGTCTTTGCAACTAAAGCCGGGTGATTCCATGAAGGATGACCGGTTTCGCGCAACCCTCTACAACTCCATCGCGATTACCTGGTTAGCTCCCGCCGAGCAAATGCGCACTAATCACAACCTCGGCCAATCGCGATTAACGCTGGCGAAAGCGGACTCGTATCTCCGAAATGCGGAGAAACTCTGCAAACCGCTTGATGAGAAAGATGCTGCCAATGATTTCGTCAAGCGCTCAGTGGCGACGACGAGAACTATGGTCGACACCAACGTTCGATTGCTCGACGATCCAACTATTCATTTTCCATTGAATGTCACCAGTCCCGTATGGTTTGCTCTTTCCCCGCACTCGCCCGGTGAGCTTGATGCCTTGATGCAGAACGAGCAGGCGGTATTAAACTTGGCAGCGGGGCGCTATCAGCAGGCGGATGATGGCTTGAGCCAAGGTATCCGAAAGCTGGGGTCCGGCGCAATCATCAATCCGCAATTGCTCGCTCTATTGCAGCTAAACCAAGCCGTGCTTCGCGCCATATGGTTTAATCGCGTCGACGACGCCACATCGCAAATCGAAAAGGTGCTCGATCAATTGTACGAGCGCAGTCGCAAGTCCTTAGCCACCCAAAGTCTTCGACAACAGTTCGTATCATTAGAATTCTGCGAACAGTCACTATCGCTCTATGTATCGCTGGCGATGAAGGCTGGGAGGCCGGTCAACAAAATCTATGATCATGTCTTCCGTTGGAAAGGAATCTTGTTCGCTATCTACCCGAAAGGGAATCTTTCCAAACAACTGAATGAGCGATTCGGGACGTTGACTCGAACTGTCGCCGAAGCCCAAACCGTTGTTGATCGCTGCCTGGAATCAAATGACTCGACCACCAATGATCGGCGCCTTGTCCACGAACGATTGGAGAATGCGCAACGGGCGTTAGCAGAGTTTAGTCAACAGCACTCTCCGACAGAAGACCTCGGCACAGAGCTAGCCACGAATTTCGCGGAGCGTCTTGAGCCAGGCACCGTTTTTCTTGACTTTGTAACGTACGCCGAATGGATCGGCGCCGTCGCGAACGATCCAAACCCCAAGTTTAAGACACGCTATCTGGCATTTGTGATTTCGGCCGGCCATCCGCCTGAAATCCGAGCCATCCCGCTGTCAACATCTGTTCCCGAGCTAAACGACAAAATTCTCCGCTGGCGCGACATGCTACCCGCTGCTGCTGCGAATGCGAGCGTAGATGCTAACCTTTGGAAACTAACTCAGGATATCAGTGCGGCAATTTGGGGACCACTTGAACCCATCTGCCGTAACGCGCGCTTACTTTGGGTCTGTCCAACGCAAGCCTTGTGGGGGTTTCCGTTCGCTGCTCTGTCGCAAACGATCCCGACCGAAGACCAGAAATACTTGATCCAGCGCGTACCCATTGCGTATGTTCCGGCTGCTCGGCTTGCCCTGCAGTTGTTGATGACGCGACCGTTCCGAGCTGTGTCAGAGGATTCTTGGCTAGTTGTGGACGACATCGCCTACGCAGAGGGCGTGCCGCGCATCGGGGCTGATTCTCCGTCGATTGCCGCGCTTAAGCGTCGAGTCGCAGGTCCAAAGTCCGTGTTTTTGACAGATTTAGCTGCTAACCGTACCAATTTTCTAAAGCACATGGAGAAATCGGGGCACAACGTCTGTTTTGTAGGTCACGGCATCTGCAGTCCGCTTATGCAGCATAAATGGAATTCTCTCCTCCTTCAGCCAACCAATCCCGAAACTGCCGCAGAACCTTCGTCGAATTCATTTCAACTCCGGCTTGGACTCGCAGGCTCTAATCCGATTGAAGTCGCGCGTTCGGGCCTTCCAATATCTTGGGACAAGTATCTCTCGGACGTCGACCTATTTGCCGCCACGCCAACAAGTGCGGAGCGATTTGAACTCTGGGGGTGCTGGACGCTTTTAGGCCGCATGGCGCCAATAGAAGGATTAATAGGTTTTCCCCGTACACTGTTGTTAGCCGGTTACCGCGTTGTGATAGCCGCCCAATGGAATGTTCCAGAAGACGCAACCTTACCGATCATCGCCTCACATTTTCACGTTGGTCTGCTCGACCAAAAACTTGGAGATGCTATGGCAATGCAGCAAGCTCAATGCGATGCCATCGCCGTTGGTGATGTGAATGCCAGCCCACTCAACTGGGCCGCATGGGTCGTCGTTGGAGATCCAGGTCCGTTCACGCAGCCGATGGTGACTGAACCGTACACTTCTCCGCCGATGTCGGCGGCCTGGCCCGGACGTACCTACTGGTTATTTGCTGCGGGAGCCCTGTTATTGACGACTGCTCTTTTCTTGATCCGATGGTACTCGCGCCCTCGACATTCTTGCCCCAATAACTGACGTTTGAGCTGCGTCGGCAATAGGTACTTGCGGCAACGTCTCATTTGTCGGCTGCAATAATTGCAAAGAGGACTGCTGCAAGTGTCATATTTCTCTTGTGGCATACAAATCGACCCATCAGTTTGCCTGAAGGCGCCTTACCCGTTAGACGCCGCCAAGCCCAAGCATCAAGGCCAAGCAACGGTTGAGGGCGAGGAGGGTGGTGTCATCCATAGTGCCGATGCGATCATGAACGCGGTGACGCGGGATGGCGATTAGCTTGTCCACCATGATCTGTGACACCTGCGTCAAGCCGTTTTCAGGTGAGGGGCGCAGGCTCAGACGAAAAAGCGGTGCCTCCACCAGCTCACTCGTGAGCAGACAAACCACCAGACTGGCATGCGTGGAATTGAACAGGTCCGATTGGACGATCACGGCAGGGCAGGGCTTGCCGTAGTCACCCCGCGCCGTCACGAGCACAATATCGCCGCGCTTCACTCAAGGCCGCCAAGGTCGGCTACGTCGTCGATAAACTTGCTGACCTCTTGCTCAATGGCCTTCGACGACGCCAGTAGCGACTGCCGGCGGGCTTCCTCCGCTAACTGGGGCTTCCGTGTATCGGGAACCCAAATCTGCACGGGCCGCAAACCCGCAGCGCGCAACCGCGCGCGGTAATCCCGCATCTTGCTGGTAGAATTGTCGGTGTGTTCTGTGGTATGCATGGTCAGTCCATTCCAATGGTAACATGTTACCACACATGCGATCACCTGTGAAGCAAAATCAACGTCGTGGTGCAGCCACACTCTACCGAACAAGCTGGAATTTTTCCATAATGTTTCTTATACGATTACGATAATGTGCCTAATCTTCAGACAGTTGCGCATTCAACCAAACGTCAGAGAGAGCATCCCATAACGTCCTTTATCTCGTTCCTTCCAAACGGATTCCTGCATAGGTCAGTCAACTGACGGCGCGGCAAGCGCCCGTGTCTGTGCGGGAATCTTTCAGACCGAAATCCGCTCCACAATGTCCCGCGTGACTTTCTTCTGCCGGCGATTGTATAAACGCGTGGTTCGGACGTCGGAATGCCCAAGGAGGTACTGCACGTCTTCGAGAAGAGTTCCCTGCGTCATTAAATTGGTGCAGGCCAGGACGCGAAAGCTGTGCGGCGAAAGCTGTTCGGGCAGGCCGGCTTTTCTTACGCGGCGTTTGACCATACGGCAAATGTCTACGCTCGTCATCGCATGGCCGGTGAGTTTCCCTGTTTTGCCGGCCACGGTGCGAAAGAGCGGCCTTTCAAGAACACTGCTCAGCCCGGCCGCTTCCAAGTATTCCTTGAGGCGTTTTTCCAATTTGTGTTGGACCGGAATCTCACGCGATTTCCCGTTCTTCTCGTCAAACCGCAGCGAATACTGCGACCCATCATATATAAGGTGTTTCAATTTCAGCTTGGCCACGGCCCCAACCCGCGCCGCCGTGTAGATCAGCGTCGCAATCACCGCTGCGTCCCGCAAATCAGCCGTGGTTTCAGTGCCGATTGATTCCAGCAGTGTCCGGGCCTGTTCGGTCGTAATCTCCGGAGTCTTCCCCTCGACATCGACGTGCTTTTCGCCGCGAACGGAATGCGCGGGGTTTAACACCAGGACGTGCCGAACCGTCAGGACGTCAAAGAACGAACGCAGTGCGGCCAAGTGAACATTTTTGGTTGCCGGACTGCCATTGTGTTGGTTGAAATACGCCCCAACATGGCCGGCCGTAACTTGCTGCAGCGCGACCGCTTGCGCTTCTAGCCATCCGAGAAACCGCATCACCGCGAGTTTGTAAGTTGCCCGCGTGTGCGGATTGCGGAGTTGCCCAAGGAAAAACTCGTTCCACGCATACGCGCCGGCCGGGCCGCATTCAGCGACCATTCTTGGAACGTTGTCGGTGACCGCAGGCGGATTTGCCGGCTCGCGAGCAATGGGTAGGAGCGCCGATGGGTCGGCAAGAAACTCACTCACGGTCTTCCTCCACAACTTCGGCCCGGCGTTCCCGGATCAATTCCTCTGAAACCAATGTGTCTGCCGGAGCGAAATCAGCGAAATACGCCTGTACTTCACGGATAACTTCGTCCAGCGACCGTAGCATAATGCCGGTTTCGCATGCTTCCAGCACGACCGTGGCGCCAGTTTCCAGACCGTAACGCCGGCACAATTCCGGCGGTATGATTACCTGGCCCGCTTTGCCTATGGTGGTGTGGGTTGCGCTGTTCCTGTGATCGCTCATGCCGCTTCCGATCCGCCTTCGGGCCGAAGGCCCTTTAGCATTTTCACATCGACATAGACCGGAGAAACTCGCTTGTAAAATGGCCGATCCGCCGTGATTAGCGGTGCGTTGACTCGGCGCATGACTTCAAGGTACAGGCAATCCTGCAGCGAGTGCTTGATGGTCACTGAAAGGTGAATCGCATCATTGATGAGGTCGTTGTCTGGAACCAGCTCAACCGTGTCGGTATTGAGCAGGTCGAACCATTCCTGGCATTTGGCCTTGCCCTCGTCGGCCGGGAGTTTTCCCTGGCGTACATGGCGGCAGATGGCCGCTGCGACCTCCACACGGCAAAGACCAGGCGCCAGCACCTTCCGGTTTTGCCGGAGCAGCTTGAGGGCTTCGTGCGAGCCTTCCTCAAGGACAAAGCATTTGGCGATGACGCTGGCGTCGAGCACAATCATCCGCGAGCGTCCCGGTCTTCGCGGATACCCACGGAACTGTCCGGCAACACGCCATGCTTGGCCTCCATTTGCCGGAGGCCATCTTCCAACCGGTCCACGATGCGTTTGCGAGACTGATCGATCTCGCCCCGAAGGAACTCGCGGAGTTCCCCTTCGAGACTGCGATGATGCCGCTTGGCGCGGCTACGAAACGCCTCGACGACCCAATCTTCCAAGTTGCGGACACGGACCTCGGCCATACTTATTTCCTGATCTGGTTGCCTTTACTCTAAAACGTATCAGATTATTGAATCGTTGTCAATTCATTTGAATGAGGACAAATACGGTAATGCGTACGGGGCGGCCTGTGCAATATAAAGGTGATTATTTAGCACGATCATCCGGCCGAATGGGGCATTGGCAAAGTGCCCCATCAACATTGGCCTGAGCCAGCACTATTCCATCACCCCACGAATCACTGTCAGTGGGATTTCAACGAAAGTCGGATTGGTACGAAACCGTGTCATTTTCCATCCGGGGAGCATCCGTCGCAACAATGACCGCAAAGAAATCGGTTACTTCGGCGACCACTCGCTCCCGGACGAGCTGCAAGAGCAGATTACGAACCTGCTTGGGCCGAATACAAATAATTGTTGGCACCTCTTGCCGCAGGCCGCCGAAAACGCGGGGGTCGCACGACGACGCTTCCTCGATGTGTGCCCTGGCGTGCCTTACTACGGCCACGAGCAACGTCGGAGAAATCGTCTCGCTCTAAATCGCTCCGGTCGGACCGCCAAAATGACACGCAAAGCTATTTTGATTTCTGGCGGCGATGATCCGAAGATCGGGGCAGAGACGGACATTCATCGATACCGCCGTTTTCTCTCCTCCAAGATTGGCGGAGCTTGGAATGATGACGGGGTGGAGATCGAGGCTTTCATCAATCCGACTAATCTACAGCTCGTGGCTCCATACATGGATGCAGCTGACGCCGACTACGCGATTGTTATTTACTCGGGCCACGGCGTGCATCCCGCGTACAGTGAGAATCCGCTTCTGACACGTCTTCAAATTGCTGACGGCGATCTTCGTGTTCGTGATCTGAATCCCAGAAATGGCAAAACGCTTATCATTATCGATGCGTGTCGGCGTTACGCAATGCTTGCAGCGCCGATAGTCGAATTCTTGACAGAGAATACGAGAATTGCTGGCCGAGTACCGAGCAGAAATGATTATCGCGACTTCTTCGACGACTTCGTTGATGGCTGCCCAGAGCAAGTGACGTATCTCTTCGCATGCTCACTGGACGAGTTCTCATATGGGAACAAGACCCATGGCGGCTTATATTCGCGTTTACTCTACAGCACGGCAGTAGATTGGGAGAAAAAGCAAGAAAGCCCGAACACGGTTCTAAACGTCTTTCATGCCCACAACTGGACGCGCTTTCGTGTTGTTGCCACTCATACACCAACCCCGCAAAACCCCGAGCTACTTCGCGCAGCCGGCACCGGTCAGCATCTGCCGTGGTGTATCCAGTTGTAGTACGCGCCTTTACATTCTGGCCCGCATCGCGTGCAAAAACTCCGCGCTCGTAGGCACGTTCGGGACAGATTCACGTCCAAATCCAATTCTCAATGGTCCCACCAGACGTTCGTCCAGTTTTCCACCAGGCGTCAGATAGAAGAATATCCCATAACGTCCTTTATGGGATACTCAGGTCACAGCAAATTAGTCGATCACAAAAAGTTGACATAGCCATTGACTTTCTGGTTTATCGAGCCGAATAATGCGAGCGGTGGTGGTCAACTTCATTCACGAATGAAAAGGGCTTACATGGCGACCACTAAAAAACCAACGACCAAACAAATCTCCGATCTGCAGCTTGCATCGAAGCTTGCAGCCCCGTCTATGACCGCGCCTGCAACTGCGAAAGTCTTGCCGAATTCATTCTTTCGCCGGTCATTGGCTGCTCTTGCTGATTTGCCTAAAACTCACCGTCTTCAGGCTTTCTTGGCAGTCATGCTCACCGCGATTGCAGTAACGTGGGCAGCGACGCTCGTCGCGCGCAGCGACGCCTCCTTCCTAATGGGTGCGCCGATCGTTACCTTTGTCGTTTTTTCCATTCTCACTGTTGCGCTGCTTGGATCGATTCGGAAATCTTCCGGAGCGCTAGTCGGCCTGTTCTATTTTCTGCCCCTCGTGTATGCAGTGCTCATCCTAGGTCTGGCGGTTGCGTCCAGAGTAGAGGCGACCGAACGAGCGCAGCGCCTTCAGAATGAACTCGAAACCCGTCAAAAGGAAGAAAAAAGACAGCAGGATGAGCGCGAGGCAGCTAAGGCTCGCGAAAAGGCCGCCAGCGATCTGCGGGACGAACTCAAGTCGCGTGTTCTCATGGCGAAAGATAGAATTCTGAGGACAGCGCTTTTGCTTGCAGCCAACGACGAAACCAAACCGGCGGCTGCGGAGATAATCATGGGATGGAAAATGGCTCACACGGACAATTGTGTGGCCGTCCTCAGTTCATTTGACAACGATCACAGGAGTTCCGTGAAGGGTCAATTGGAAAGAATCAAGAAGTCTTTCGAAGCCAAATGTCTAGCTGTGCCGATTCCGAACGAAAATCCCAATGCTAAGCAGTTGACATTAGCCCAGGAAGTAATGTGGATTTGCTTTCGCCCATTGCCCGCCGAACTCGCCGAACGCATCGACAAGTATTCGCCCGACCTCCGTGACGCATTACCGCTTTTCGATGTAAGGCACTGAATGGCGACTCCCGAGAGCAATTATCGCTGACTTTTTAAAGGCCAGGTAGGCTTTCAGCAGAATGCCTCGGTGGAGACCATGCGAAGATGCTGTCTCCGGCGTTTGCAACGGCTCTCCGCGTCCAAGCACGGCGGCAACACCGATAGTACAGCTTATTTGGCTCAATGGGTACACGCTGGCCGGTGACGAGCGGCTATTCTACTGCATCAGTCGAGCTTAGGTGCACTTGATTCCGTGTATAAACGGAGGATTGAATTCCTCACGGTAGTAGTGTCAGAACTACGCGGAAACCGACAGTATCATAGCGGTTCTCCGGTGCGCCTTTGAACCGATTAGCGGCGCGGCAACTATGTCCGGGGTTGCCCCATGAGCCCCCGCGATAAATCCGGCGATCTTCACCCTGTTTCTCGTTTTGAACAGGATCTTTGGTCGTACTCAGCTTGCTATACGGGCCGTAATAGTCCTGGCACCACTGGGACAAGTTGCCATGCATGTCGAATAACCCTAATCTGTTTGGGGCAAACGTTCCGACTTTGGTGGTCCGGCCCAGGCTGTCAGCTTTATCGGCACCACTATAAGGGTATTTGCCGTCAAAGTTGGCATTCCGAGATGAGATGGAAAACACCGGTCCATCGGCCAGGTAAAAAGGTGCGGTATCTTTGGAAGAAGCCCCGGCACGGCACGCGAATTCCCATTCGGCCTCCGTTGGCAAACGGTAGGCTCGGCCTCGAGCGTTTTCCTTTTCAGAGAGTTTCTGGCAGAATTTCTGAGCGTCATGCCAGCTTACGCTTTCAACAGGAAACTCACGTGTGTCCATTTCGGCTACGCGTCGGTGGGATTCTTTGTCTCTCCCGTTCTTCGAGAAATAGCTGGGGTTTTGACTCACAATCGCTGCGTACTGCTCCTGCGTGACAGCGAATTTGCCCAAGTAGAATTCCTTGGTTATTTCCACTTCGTGTTGCTCTTCGTCACTACGACGCTCAATTTCAGTGGTGGGCGAACCCATCCAGAATTTGCCTGCTGGAATCCGCACAAATGACATGCGCACTCCGTTGCCCAGTTCAACAACGAACTCTTTTTGGTCATCCTGCTTTTTTGCCTCCTTATCCTGCGCGCGCAGGTAACTGCACGAAGTATCGAGGCCGAGAAACAGAACCCACAGCACAACTGACGATCGCATGACATTTTCCTCCAATGGGAAGTGCTGGCGAGCGAGGTAAATCACTCTACCCTGCTGCAGTCGCGCCAGTAATTAGTCGAGTAATGGCAAGCCGAGCTCCAACCGAACCCGGTTGCAATCGTCTTGATCCAGGTGATAAATATAAATGGAGTAACCAACGCGATCAACTGGCTGAAAGTGCTGGAAGTATATCAGAGAATTGCGTGGCAGGCTGCGCACAGACATACCTCTGAGCGCATTCACACTGATCACATACCAACCAGGAAGTGGCCCACATTTGTCCTTTTGACCATACCCGGGCCCCAATGGCGGATTGAGTTGCGGCAGTCCGGTCATTTCTGACCATCCGAAAACGGCCATCTGAATCGGCCTCGCGTCTGGATGTTTATCCAGCCATTGCTTGAGAAACAGGACATCCTGCCCCCAGTCAATATTGCTATCTACAAGATGCCGATGCCCTTGGGTTGGGCCGCCCGATGGCTCGTTAAAGTAGGATAATGAGTGCGGATAGATAACGAGGCTGCTGGTGATTGCCCACAGCAACCCCGCAATTACCAAGATGGCAAACGGCCAACTGCGGAGGCGAATAAACCATGCCATTTTTCCCGCCCCGACAAATAGAAACGAAAATGCCGGCAAAATGTAACGCATGTGGTGATTAAATCCGGTCTGTGAACTGACAAACCCAATGATCGAAACAGCCGGCAAATATAGATAGACTTCCTCCGGCCAGGGCGCCGAGCTACTGTGTCGCGCCAAAGCGAGAAGCAGGCCACACGCAGCCAAACCGATTACGCCAACGGGCATTTTTACTGCCATTGCGTATAAATAATAATACCACCACCCACGATCACGCCATTTGCCGGCAAGGTATGAGGGGCGCTCATTGTGCATTTCCTCGAAATCGTGACGCTGAACATCGATGCCGCGAAGCCAATTTGCAGGTACGGGGCACGGAAGATGGCCCAGCCAAGTTCCATTGAAGCGGTTTCCTACGTGATGCATGGGTACGCTTGATTCCTCGTCGGCATCCCCAGTGAATGTATGACTGATGAACGGAATCTGCCCTAAAGCCGCCCCGCTTCCCTCGAACAAGTAGCCGATATTGATTACTAGGACTAAAGCTGCCACTGCGAGGCCGATATGTCCAAGCCGAATGAGTAAGGATTTCCAAACAACAGAGCACCACACGACCGTACTCATTAGAAAGTAGATTAGGCATACCGGCAGAATGAGTATCAGCGTGTATTTTGTGAGAAGTGCTAGCCCCAGCGTCATTCCACTTGCAAGCGCTCCGCTCCATGTCGGAGCTAACCAATAACGCCGAAAAACAAAGAGGCTTATAAGCCCGGCGCTACTGCACGGGATGTCGGGCGTGGCCAGCTGCGCGTGTGCCAATACATTTGGTTCAAAACACCAAATCGCGAGACCTAGAAGCCCCCCACGGAACCCGTATAATTCCCTTGCCCAAGCAAATATTACCCAACCGGCCAAGCATGACCAGAAAACCGTTGGGACCCGAGCGAGCCATACATAATGTTGATAATCTGCAGCATTGAGCCTGTAGAACGGCGAACGGACATTCCACTCGATGCGAGCAAAGGGATCTTCGACCAACCCAATGTCATTCAGCCAAGCCACATCGGTGAAATTAAGAGGCAAGGTTGCCAGCATTCTGGGCAATGGGGGATTCACTCGATAAGCGGCAAATGCGCCAGTGTGCCAATTTATCAACCCCGCGGGAATATGCGCCGACTCGTCGATGGTTGCGGAGTGCAAAAAAGCGGAGCGGAGCAGCAAAGCTGCGTGAATCAAGATCAACAACGTGGGCGACCAGCGAATGACCCACGAAAGATGAGTGTTCGCGGTCTGCTGCGTGAACGAATTCTCCTGCGCGCCACAAGAATCAAATTGCGCCATGAAGCTTTCAATTAGAAATCGGGAGTCACCTCTCCGCCGCTTGGAGTGAGCAACGCCTTGACGGAATTCGTAGAAACTTGATACGCGACTTGGCGAACAGAACCATCGCAAAAAACGAAATTGACGCTGGAAGGATGTGCAGCGCCCCAATTGTAACGGAAGGCGTATCCCATGTTTGGGCTATCCCGCAGAAGCAAGGTGCCGTTGCGCTGCGTGCCACCGCTTCCGCCAAGAAAATACGGCTCATCCCAATACCAACTTCCGGAGTAATAATGGTCAGGGCGCATCGCCTTTTCACCTGCTAGGATCGTGTTGCTGAGGCCGTCTCGAATATCGGAAAACGTTAGACGATTCGGTCGATTAGGCACGACCAGGCCGTTGGCAGCGTAGTCAGTTTTTCCCCAGTCCCAACCTCCGCCCACGTAT
>Ga0070732_10001818_pt1 | contig 11596 bp, 11 predicted proteins | sample Coa_R1_5_FD_66449 | JGI IMG/M metagenome (GOLD analysis project Ga0070732, IMG submission 66449) | Surface soil microbial communities from Centralia Pennsylvania, which are recovering from an underground coalmine fire - Coalmine... | ecosystem: Environmental > Terrestrial > Soil > Unclassified ...
TGCCTGGAAGGAGCGTTGACGGGGGTGGCGCCGTCGCCCGGTCACCTGCGCGATCGCGTGTTACTGGAAGCGGCTGTCTTTCAGGCATGGTACCGGCACAATCTGGTCAAGTCACAGTTCTGGCAATCTCAGATTGTGGATCCTGAAACGCTATCTGCACTGGACCGCCAACGTTTGGAGATCGCCTCAATCTGGTCAGACGGCAGGTTATTCGATGCCTGGGAAAAGTTGCAGCAGGGCTTGCTCCAGATTCGCCAGATGCCTGATTCCCCTGTCCGTGTTGCAGCGGAACGAGACGCGCTGGAGTGGAAAGCGCAAATGGAGTCGCGAATGCTTGCCGGCGCATGGGCCACCATGCATTCCTGGCCCTACGAGCGCCAGATACAAATGGCATAACTTTACTGACTCCTGAATTTCTTTTCTGTTCCCCGTTGCCTGTAACCGGTTCCCTAAAGCTGCTACTATCGCCTTGTGTCCCCGCGAAAGAGCCAATCTGGAAAACATGTTGCCCGCAGGCCGCCGGCGATCCCGCGCCAACTGGTGATCATTACCGGTATGTCCGGCTCAGGCAAGGCCTCAGTTCTCAAAGTATTTGAAGACCTGGGTTATTACTGTGTAGACAACCTGCCTATGGATTTGATTGGCCGATTTGCTGAATTGGCCAAGCAATCGGCGGAGAATGAAAAGGCGGCGCTGGTGGTGGACATTCGCGAGGGCGACCACCTCAAGAGGCTGCCGGCCATCATCAATGCGCTGCGCAAGCAACTGAATACCACAGTACTTTTTCTGGAAACGTCAGACGACGTGCTGCTGCGACGCTTCAGTGAGACCCGCCGTCCACATCCGCTGGGCAAGGAAGGCTCAGTACGGGATGCATTGGCCAAGGAGCGCAGGCATTTAAAGCCGATTCGCGCTCTGGCGGACATCGTGGTGGACAGCTCCAAATTCAACGTCCACGAATTGCGCGCGCATGTTACGGACAAGTTCACCCCGGGCAAGACGGACCAGAACATTCTGATCTCCTGTGTCAGCTTTGGCTACAAAGCGGGTGTGCCCAATGATGCCGACCTGGTTTTTGATGTGCGCTTTCTTCCCAATCCGCATTTTGTTCCCGCGTTCAGACCTTATACCGGCCGCCATCCGCAGGTGGCCAAGTACATCCGCTCATTTCCGCAGACACAGGAGTTCATTGATCGCATCTCCGAGCTGTTGGTTTACCTGATTCCCCACTACGTGCGCGAGGGCAAAAGCTATTTGACCATCGCGTTTGGTTGTACCGGTGGGCAGCATCGCTCGGTGATGATTGCGGAAGACGTGAAAAAAAGACTGGCCAAAGCGGGATACAAAGTGAAAGTCACGCACCGCGATTGTCCCCGATGATCAGCGATACTGAAACGGAGTACCTTAGGTAATAACCGCTTTTTCACCGCCTCCGTTAGAATAGGGCAATGCCTCCAGCCGTCAGGAGTGACTCATGAAGCAACTGATGAGGTTGCTGAGTTACATCCGTCCGTACTGGTTCCAATTTTTCGCTTCCGTAGTGCTGATGGCGGCTGTGGGCGCGCTGGATGCCTTCCGCCTGTTGCTCATTGGACCTATTTTCAGCAGCGTGTTGAATCCTGCCGCCCGAACTGATGCGATCCCGCTTTTCAAGCTGCCTTGGGGAGCCCACAGAATCATCGATCTTCATCAATTTGTCCCTAAGTCTCACAATGTGCTGAGCGTTGTGGCCTTCGCGCTGGTGGGAGCCACGCTCATAAAAGGGATTTGCGATTACCTGGGGACTTACCTGGTCAATTACGCTGGATATGGATTGACCACGGACCTTCGCAATGGCCTATATAAGAAAATACTGGCGCGTTCCATTAGCTTTTTCTCGCGTTATCCCACGGGCACATTGATCTCCACCATTGTCAATGACGTTGAGAAAGTGCAGTTTGCGCTTTCCACGGTGATGGCAGAATTCCTGCAACAGTTCTTCACTTTTGTTTTTATCGCTGTGGTTGTGGTGCTGACTGGCCGAAGTATGGCGTGGATTCTCCTGTTGTTCATTCCACTGGTTTTTCTCTCGTCGCGCAAAATCGGCAGGCGCGTACGCCAAACCACGCGCAAAGGCCAGGACAAGCTGGCGGAGATCCAGAACATTCTCCACGAGACCATCACCGGCAACCGCATTGTGAAAGCTTTCAGCATGGAAACCTGGGAGAACCTGCGTTTCTTTCAAGCGGCGCGCAGACTCTTCCGGGCGAACCTGCGGTCGGTGCGCGCCCAGGCGCTTAGTTCTCCGCTGATGGACATTCTTGGCGCGATTGCCATCGCCTCGCTGCTTTGGCTGGGCCGAAACCAGATCAAGCACGGGATGTTCGATGAGCCCGGCTTCCTGGTTTTTATTATTGCGGTTTTTCGGCTCTACGATCCCATTCGCAAGTTCGCCCTGTTTAACAACAGTTTTCAGCAAGCCCTGGGCGCCTCTTCTGAGATCTTTCGCTTCATGGATGAGGAGGACGAAATCAAGGAACGCAAGGGCGCGCAGCCGCTGCCTGCTTTTCACGACCGCGTGCGCTTTGATCGAGTCAGCTTCTCTTACGGGGAGAGCAATGGCAGTTCCGCGGCCATTCTGCGGGAGGTTGACCTGGAAGTGCGAGCGGGAGAGATTGTTGCGATTGTCGGCTCAAGCGGTGCCGGCAAGAGCACCCTGGTACAGCTTATTCCCCGGTTTTTTGATGTGATGTCCGGGGCCGTAACCATTGACGGTCAGGACATTCGGAATGTGACGCTGAGTTCCCTGCGCGCGCAGATTGGCATTGTTACCCAGGAAACCATTCTATTTAACGATACGGTGCGCAATAACATTGCATATGGGCAGCCGCAGGTAGGGGAAGAAGCGGTTCTCGCCGCGGCCAAAGCTGCTCTGGCCCATGATTTCATCCAAAAAATGCCGGAGGGTTATAACACTATCATCGGCGAAAAAGGGGTGCGTCTTTCCGGCGGAGAGCGCCAGCGCGTGGCCATTGCCCGCGCTTTACTGAAGAATGCTCCTATCCTGATACTAGACGAGGCTACTTCCGCACTCGACAATGAGTCGGAGGCGCTGGTGCAATCCGCGCTGCAGAATCTGATGACCGGCAGGACGGTATTCGTAATTGCTCACCGGCTGACGACGATCCGGCGCGTGGACCGCATTGTGGTTCTGGAGAATGGCCGGATCACAGATTCCGGCACGCATGAAGATTTGTTGACCCGGCTGGGAACTTACCGCAAACTGTATGAATTGCAATTTATGGATTTAGAACAGACCGTCGGGATTGCAGCTCCCGAGCCATCCCTGAATAGATAAATTACAGAAATAAGAAATGGCCATCCGTTCCATGACCGGATTCGCGCAGGTGAAGTCGCAGGCCAAGGATGGGAGTTCGTTCGCCCTCTCCTTGAAATCTGTGAATCACCGTTTTTTGGATCCACAGTTGCGCCTGCCTTCGGAGATGGACAAGTTGGAAATTAAAATCCGCAGAATGCTTAAAGAGCGCATGGCGCGTGGACATGTAGAGGTCACGTTAAGCATTGAGCAGCGCCCAAGCGAAGGATTTGAGCTGAACCGCAGCCTGGTGGCCGGATATGTGAGCGCATTTCGCAAGGCTGCTGCGGAGTTTGGAACTCCAGGTGAGCCCGATCTGAATGTGATCCTGCGAATACCTGGAGCGCTCTCGTCGGCAACTGCTGCCGATGACGCTTTTGAAGCGGCAGTCCTCGCCAGCCTGGAACAGGCGCTCACCCGCCTCAACCAGATGAGGGAAGAAGACGGCCGGGGAATGGAAGCTGAGATGCGCAAACGCCTGCAATCTCTGGCGGAAGCTACGCAGGAGGTCACGAAACTGCGCGCTGCTGTGAGCCGCGCCTACATGGAGAAAGTGCGGGCCCGCATGCAGGAGTTGGTTGTCAATGTCGGCGAAGACCGCGTCCTGCAGGAAGCGGCCATCCTGGCCGAGCGCAGCGACGTTCAGGAGGAGTTGGTACGCCTGGAAACTCACATCCAGCATTTCCGGGGCTTGCTGGATGAGGGCGGAGAAGTGGGCAAAAAACTGGATTTTTTGTTGCAGGAGCTGAACCGCGAAGCCAATACACTGCTCTCAAAGACCTCTGGCATTGCCGGTGACGGATTGCGGATTACAGAGCTGGGCCTGCTGATGAAGGCCGAGATTGAGAAGTGCCGTGAGCAGGTGCAGAACATCGAATGAGCGGAATCCTCTACATCATCTCCGCACCCTCCGGTTCCGGTAAATCCACCCTGGTGAATGAACTGCGCAAGTTCGTTTCCGGCCTGGAATTTTCCATTTCTTATACCACGCGCGCGCCCCGCGGGAGCGAGCAGAACGGCCGGGAATATTACTTCATCTCTCGCCAGCAGTTTGAAGAGATGATCAAGGGCGGTGAATTCCTGGAGTACGCAGACGTCTTTGGAAACTACTACGGAACGGCACAATCTGTCCTGGAGCACGCTGCCAGGCGCGGCAACGATCTTTTGCTGGACATTGATGTACAGGGTGAGCGCCAGGTAAAAGGCAGGATACCGGATGCAGTGAGCATCTTCGTGTTGCCTCCGAGCCGGACTGAGCTGGAGTCGAGGCTGCGCAAGCGCAGCTTGAGCGAACAAGTGAATTCGGAAGAAGTGATACGCCGCCGCCTGGATACGGCCAGAAAAGAAATCGAAAACTATCCCAACTATGACTATATCCTGGTGAATGATCGCCTGGAACAATCAGTAGACCGGTTGCAGGCCATTGTTCTGGCGCAGCGACTGAAACGCTCAGGCAAACCACTGTCAGTCGCGGAGAGGCAATACTTAGCTGGGGCGGAGAAGTCCCTGAAGTGCAATATGGAAGGCCAGATCAGGAGTATTCTGGCATCATTCAGCAGCTGACGCTGAGCGTACTGAGTCAATTTCGCTGAAATGATCCAGTACCCTCACTCTGGTAAGCTTGCGCATAACTAGATAAAGCGCTCATAATGGCATCATTTTGTTGATGGTTCATCCCCCGAACTGCAAAATTGGACTTTGGACTGAGGTTAGAGCTTTATGAAGCTGATAGATGGATTCGACAGTAATTACCGTTATGTCTTGGTGGCCGCCCGGCGTGCCCGCCAGCTTGCCGGTGGAGCTCCTCCGCTGGTTGACACGAATGCCCGCAAAGCCTGCCGCATTGCGCGCGAAGAAATTGCCGCCGGGAAAGTTCAATACAGTATCAAGAACGGCGCGAAGCAGGAGTCTCCACCAGAGCTAAAGCCGGAGTCATAATCTATCCATTACGTTCAAGCTTTGTTCCAGAGTTATCCACTCCAGAGCTGAGGACGCCGGACGTGTGCCGAAGTCCAGGACTCTCCTTGATCGCGCGTGATCGCCGGATCGATTGCACGTGACCTGGATACCTATTCAACCTTTTGTGTTCTCTTTGCCCTCACTTTGGCTTGGTTGCATCCGGGACTACAATCTATACCTATGAAAGTTGCGCTGGGTGTTTCCGGGGGCATTGCCGCTTATAAAGCGGCGGAGCTGGTGCGCTTGCTGCAGGACCGCAGTGTCCGGGTGCAGGTGATCATGACCCGCGCCGCTCAGGAATTTGTGCGTCCTTTGACCTTCGCCGCGTTGAGCGGAGAGAAAGTCATTACCGATCTATTTGGCGAAGGCGCACAGGACCCGAATATCGAGTCGGCTGTGGAGCATATAGCTGTGGCACAATCCATTGACGCACTGGTGGTCGCTCCGGCCACAGCGGACGTGATTGCCAAATTCGCCAATGGCCTGGGAGACGATTTTCTCTCCACTCTGTTTCTGGCAACGACCGCGCCGAAGGTGATTGCTCCGGCCATGAATGTAAACATGTGGGAGAACGCCGCTACCCAGGCAAACATTCAAAAGCTGAAGGACCGTGGTGCGCGCATCGTAGAACCGGACAGTGGATATCTGGCATGCGGGATGATCGGGCCGGGGCGGCTGGCGTCCAATGAGTGCATTGTTCAGGTGGTGCTGGAAGCACTAGGCGCCAGCCAGGATTTGAGTGGTGAAACTGTGCTGGTTACCGCCGGGCCCACGCGAGAGCCGATTGATCCGGTGCGTTATCTCGGCAACCGTTCCAGCGGCAGGATGGGCTATGCGCTGGCGGAAGCGGCATTACGGCGCGGCGCAAAGGTGGTCCTGATTACGGGTCCCACGGCGCTGAAGCCGCCCTCAGCCGCAGAAGTCATCCAGGTGCAGACTGCCGGAGAGATGCGCGATGCGGTCCTCTCCCATCTGGAGCGAAGCACCGTGGTCATCAAGGCCGCGGCGGTGGCAGACTTTACCGTGAGCAAAGCGGCGGCGCAGAAAATCAAGCGTGCCGGAGCCATGCATCTGGAGTTGGAAGCTACGCCGGATATTCTTAAAGAAATTGCTCAACGGAAAGGGGCCCGGGTGGTGATAGGTTTTGCGGCCGAGACCCAGGATGCGCTGGAAAATGCCCTCAAGAAACTGCATGCCAAATCGCTGGATGCAATCGTGCTCAATGATGTATCCAAGCCGGGCATCGGTTTTGATTCCGAGCGCAATGCGGTAACCATCCTCACTCATTCCGACGCGATCAACGTTCCGGAAACCAGCAAATGGGAAGTTGCTCATCGCGTGCTGGATGTGGTGGTGAAACTGAAAGCAGCTTCTTCGGTTTCGCCCAAAGCCAAAGGCTAAAAGAGCCAGGAGCCAAACCGCACTGGCACAAAACGCTTGCCCCTTGTGCCTGCCTTGTGCCATCCTTCCCAGCCATGACTCCTTTGACAGCCTTGTGGTTGCCGGTCCTTGTCTCCGCCGTAATCGTTTTTGTAGCCAGTTCCATTCTTCACATGGTCTTGCCCTGGCACAGGAGCGACTATCGCAAGCTTCCCAACGAAGACAAGTTCATGGACACACTCCGTCCTCTGGCTATTCCGCCAGGTGATTATCTGGCGCCTCGTCCGGGGAGCAGGGAAGAAATGCGCTCTTCCGGGTTTGCGGAAAAGTTCAAGAAGGGGCCAGTCGTGGTAATGACCGTTTTGCCCAGCGGATCCATGTCCATGGGAAGGAACCTGGCTTTGTGGTTCCTTTACCTCATCGTGGTTAGTTTCTTCTCCGCGTATGTGGCCGGGGCGGCATTGTCTCGCTATGCGGACTACCTTGAGGTCTTTCGTTTTGCCGGCGTGGCCGCATTTCTTAGTTACTCGGTGGCGATCTGGCCCATGTCCATCTGGTATCGGCGCTCATGGCTTACCACCATCAAGGCAACGATCGATGGATTGATCTTTGCCTGTCTGACTGCCGGCACATTCGGGTGGCTCTGGCCGAAGTGATGGTTTGAAGCCCTTGACCGCGCAGCACGCAAAGGGGGGCCAGAGCTTTCGCCAAGGGCTAATTTAAAATGCCAGAAGCGAATAAACCCCGAACATGCCGAAGCTAAATACTGAAACCAAGAAACAACTCGCCGCCCGCGTGGACTATTACCGCGAAATGGGCATCCACGATTTTTATCGCCAGCCGGTGGCTGAGGAAGATCCACCGGAGGCCCCTGTTCCATTCGTGTTCGCAGAACCCTCCGCTTCTCTGAACGATCCGGTACTCCCAATCATTCAGGACAAAGCCGCCGCGCTCCAGGCGATCCGTGAAGACATCGGCGATTGCAAGCGCTGCCGTTTGCATGAACGGCGCAAGAACATCGTTTTTGGTGTGGGCAACATCCATGCGGACATCATGTTTGTAGGCGAGGGGCCGGGCGCCGATGAGGATGAGCAGGGAGAACCTTTCGTGGGCCGTGCCGGCCAGCTTTTGAACAATATGATCTCGGCCATGGGTTTGAAGCGCGAGCAGGTTTACATAGCCAACGTGGTGAAATGCCGTCCTCCGGGCAACCGCACGCCGGAAAAAGATGAGTGTGATACCTGCGGGCCATTTCTCCTGCGCCAGATTGAGGTGATCCGGCCCAAGGTGATTGTGGCGCTGGGCGCAGTAGCAGCAAAGTATCTTCTGGCCATCAATGACAGCATGGGCAACCTGCGCGGGCGCTGGTATGACCTGAAAGGCGCAAAGCTGGCCGTGACCTACCATCCGGCATACCTGCTGCGCGATCCACGCCAGAAAAAAGAGGCCTGGAAGGATTTGCAGATGGTGATGAAATACCTGGGGCTGAAGCCCTCAGCAAAGGCGCCCGAATAGGCTTCCATGGTCAGCGATGCTGAGCGTCGCCATACCGGCGGCGGTTGCATCGCGCCTCGCTTGCTCATTGCTGGTGCGCACAGGCAAATGAAAGCTGCGATAAGATGTCAAAGATGAGAATGGCGACACTGCTATTGATGACGGCGATTCTCTCTCCGGCATCCAGCGCCTTGGCGGGCGAAAACAGCAATCGGGACATTCTGAAATCGGATTTTAGCAACGGCATTCCAAGGCATCCGATTCGAAGCCAAGGAGCGGAGGCACAACCTACGCAAGTGATTCCCGTTCCGGCGATTGAGGCTTCGACTGAGAATTGGCGATCCCCTGAGAATGAAGTCAAATTGGGCAAGTTTTTGGCTCTTCAGTTGGAGCAGAGTCAAAAATTCATTCGAGATCCTTTGGCGAATGGCTATGTGAACAGCATCACTCAGAAGTTAGCCGGCGGGTGTGACGCTCCATTCCCCATTTCAGTCCAAATTCTTGAGGCGGACAATATAAATGCTGTCGCTCTGCCCGGCGGATCTGTCTACATCAGCTCAGGACTTGTGAGCGCCACTGAAGACGAAGCGGAGCTGGCCGCAGCCATAGCTCATCAAATAGCCCACACTTGCGCACACCAGTTCGTTCGCGGCGTGAGCAGCAAGGATTTTAAGAAGGCTGCCATGCGGCCCATGCTGATTGTTGACGGTTCGAAATTTCCCCCGGAATTCAGCGGTCCCATCGATTTTTTCCTTCCGCCGCTCACGCAAGATTTTCCCGCCCAGTTTGAAGCTGAGGCCGACCAGCTTGCATTGCAATATTTGTATAAGGCCGGATATGATCCGGGTGCTTTGCTCACGTTCTTTGCCCGGCTGAACGCACTGGAGAAAACGAACTCCGGCGCATTATCGGAACCGTTTGGCAGCCACCTGCAGACTCCTGGCCGGATTCATCGAACGAAGAAAAACGTAAGGGCCCTTCCGCGTAAGGAGCAATACATCGTGAATTCATCGGAGTTCGATGTTGTGAAAGCGCGTCTGCTGGTGCTGGTAGCCCATCGCCGCAAGGTGAATCGCGTGCCTGCCTCGAAACAACTGAATCGGTAAGACGCACACTCTACATTCCTGCCAGGGCCCTGATTTTAATTCGCGACGAAGAATGATTTTCGACCCTACAGCAGCATGAATATCTACCTGATTGACGGCACCTATGAACTGTTCCGATATTTTTTTGCGGTGCCGTCTGCAACCGATGTGAACGGCCAGGAGATCGGCGCGGTACGCGGTGTTGTGGGTTCAGTCCTTTCCATGATCGAGGGTGGCGCAACCCACCTGGGTGTGGCCACCGATCATGTGGTGGAATCGTTTCGCAACGATCTTTATGGCGAATATAAAACCAGTGAAGGTGTTCCGCCTGAGTTGCTGTCGCAGTTTCCCATTCTGGAAGAGGTGCTGGATGCCATGGGCGTGATGGTTTGGCCCATGGTCTACTACGAAGCGGACGATGCGCTCGCCTCCGCAGCCGCCAAAGCGGCGCAGGACAAGCAGGTAGAGCAGGTGATCCTCTGCACTCCTGACAAGGACCTCAGCCAGTGCGTTGTGGGAAGCCGTGTGGTCCAACTGGACCGCAGGCGTGACGCCACCCGCGATGAAGCCGGCGTTGTGGCCAAGTTCGGGGTAAGGCCGCAGTCGATTCCGGACTACCTGGCCGTGGTCGGGGATGCGGCAGATGGATTTCCGGGCGTGCGCGGATGGGGCCCCAAAGCTGCTGCGGCCACATTCTCTCAATATCCACACCTGGAAGATCTCCCGAAAGATTGGCGGGCGTGGCATCCCTCCATTGGCAGGGCACGAGGGCTGGCGGATTCTCTGTTCAATTCCTGGAATGATGCTCTCTTGTTTCGCACTCTCGCCACCTTGCGACTGGATGTGCCGGTTTTTGCGACGATCGAAGACCTGCGCTGGAAAGGACCGCGACCAGGTGCTGAGCAGCTCTGCCTCCGCGTGAACTCACCCAATCTGCTCACGACGGCCAACAGGCTGGTGAAACGAATTTAGCCTGTTCATTGCTCTTTCTCCTTGACTCGCTCGAAGTGTATAGAGTATACATACACATGACATTCAATGTTTCTGGCCATTAATACCAGCGATGCTCGTCCGATTTACCAGCAGGTGGGGGACGGCATTAAAGAATTGATTGCGCGAGGGGAGCTGAAGGAGGGTACCGTGCTGCCGCCCGTGCGGCAATTGGCGGCTGACCTGGGAGTGAACCTCAACACCATTGCCATCGCCTATCGCGAACTGCAGAAGGAAGGGTTGATCACCGTAAAGCACGGGTCGGGTTCGGTGGTGGCATCGCGGACCAGCACAGAGCGTAACCAGGATGAATTGTTGCGCCCTTTGCGAACTGCGCTTACGCAGATGGTCCTGGCGGGATGGCCGGAAAGCAAGATCTTGAAGCTTGTCATGAACGAGCTGAACATTGTGGGAAAAGGAAACAAGTAATGTCATTGAACTGGCTTGCCGTCATCTACTATCTGCTTGTGTGGGGAGCTGCCCGGATCCGCGGCACGTATCGCCGCTGGCGGCAGCCGCTGCTGCGTGGCCAGGAGTGGTTTTTCAATGTCCACGTGCAGCCCGACTTTTATGCAGGCGCAGGCAGGAAGATCCTACAGGAATATCGCATGCGGATCTTTATTTCCTGGGCGATTGAGGCGCCGGTCACCACTGCTCTTTTTGTTTCCGGCCACGTGCAGTATGTGTCTTTTCTGATTTTGGCCATGGCAGCCTTCATTCACGTCTTCCAGGTGTTCTCAGTAGACCGGGCCGAGCGGCAAGCCAGGCAGTTTGCGGTGGAGGAGGCGGAGCGGCCAGTGGCTGCGCTGGCCCTGTCACTGAAGGCGCGGCGATTGCGCGACTACACCAATTTCAAAGTGGAACTGGTGATCGTGTTTTGCCTGGTGAGTGCCGTCGCCGTGCTGATGCGCTATTACTTCTCCACCTCGCCAGACCATCACAATCTTCGCCTGGTGTTTGCCGCGCCGGCCTTCTGGCTTTACGCTCAGATTGGGTTTCTGCTGGCGAAAGTGGTGGTTGTGGCATGGCGTACCCCGATTCCACAATCGCACATGGAGGAGCACCTGGCGGCCCGTGAAGAAACACGAAAACTCTACCTTAAGGCATGCGACCGGGCACGAGTGCTTTTGTCATTGGCCATCCTGTGCTGGCCGATTTTGCTGAGTGTACCTCGCGCCAGGCTGGGGAGAGCCTCCACCATCTGGCTCACGGCGTTCCTGATGCTCGCGGTTGTTCTTGGCGTGTGGCAAGAGATCAGGAGAAAGCAAGTGTTGGCGGTGACGCTCCGCGCGCAGCCGGTGAAACTTCCTGATCTCCTGGGAGAGTCGGGAGC
>Ga0070732_10001819_pt1 | contig 11590 bp, 8 predicted proteins | sample Coa_R1_5_FD_66449 | JGI IMG/M metagenome (GOLD analysis project Ga0070732, IMG submission 66449) | Surface soil microbial communities from Centralia Pennsylvania, which are recovering from an underground coalmine fire - Coalmine... | ecosystem: Environmental > Terrestrial > Soil > Unclassified ...
GTGGGGCGGCCTTGGGGGCTTCCAGCTGCGGTTTACCGGGCTGCTGCGGTGGTGTCTGCGCGGGAGGCTGAGCAGGCGCGCCCTCCGGCACAGTTTCGAAAGGATTGGCCTTTTTCGGCTCCTCCGGAGGCTTCGGCTTAGCCTGTTCCGGCGCCGGTTTCGCTTGCTCGGCCGGCTTGGCTGGCTCAGCCGGCTTGGGTTTCTCCTGAGGCGGATTTTGCGGCCACGCCGGAGCAACGGCAATCGGACTGATAAAACATACCAGGGCACCAACCAGGCGGACACGCCTGCTGAAACTCATGAAAAACAGGGTTCCTTTCCTCTCGCGTCCCAGGAGAGACGTACACCTCCCACCGAAGGTTTCACTTCAGGCAACCTATGGAGATGTGGTAAAGACCTATTCTAGCGAAAGCGTAGCCGATGAACAACGATGTTTCGGGGTGGGCGAACTCCGCCACAGTGGGCGGCTGTTTACACACGTAAAACGCGCGAACCCATTGTGCTGCCCTTGCGTATTCACCAGGAAGAGGACTCATGAAGAACGCACTCGCATCCACGCCTGCAATCCATGTTCCGACGACGAACCATTCGTCCGGTTGGCGAAGCCAATTCGCACGGCCCACCGGCCTTGCCGGGCGCCTGGCCGGCCACCTGATGGCGCTCCGCAACAAGGAACGCAGTTGGTGGGTGCTGCCGCTGCTCGACATTCACCAGAACGACCGGGTCCTCGAGATCGGTTTCGGCTCGGGCATCGACATCCAGCGCGTGAGCGAAATGGCGGTTGACGGGTTCGTGGCCGGGGTCGATCACTCCGAGGTGATGGTGGAACAGGCGCGCAGGCGAAATGCCCGCGCGATTCGCTCCGGGCGCGTCGAACTCCACCACGGTTCGGCTTCCCGGCTGCCCTATCCCGACGAATCCTTCAACAAGGTTTTTTCGATTAACGTGGCGCAGTTCTGGAGCGATCCCGTGGAAGTTCTGGTCGAGTTGCGGCGCGTGCTGCGGCCGGGCGGGCTCATCGGTATCGCGGTCCAGCCACGATCCAAAGGCGCCACGCAACGGACCGCGCGCGAAACCGGTCAAATGCTCGTCGAAGGGCTTCGCGCCGCCGGGTTCTCCGACGTTCGGCTGGAATCGAAGAAGATGAAGCCCGTGTCGACGATGTGCGCCCTGGGGTTCAAGTAGAACGGCGCAGCTAAACCGGCGTGCGAGCCCGGCGAGGTTTGTCTGGTCCGCCTGGAAACAAGAGCGCGGCTACGCTCAGCAATAGAACGAAAGCGACAAACGCGACGTCCGGGTTGAACACTGGCAGTCTCCAAGCCGACCGTAACACGCGTGGATCGGCGCATCAAGCACTAGCGGTACGGTACCGGTACGCGGATCGCCCGCGATCGTCCCGCAAGACTCCCGTGATAGAATGCCTCGGCTCATCTCAAGGAGGATTCGTGTTCCCTGTTCGCACCATTCTTGTACTGGCTTTGCTGCCATCATTCGCCCCGGCCGAAATTTTTCGTCATCCGCTCGACGCCCTGACCCAGCAGGAGTACTGGTCGGTTTTCGAAACCATGAAGGCCTCCGGCAAGCTCGACGCGTCGAGCCGCTACGCCGGAATCAACTTGCACGAGCCGCCGAAAGCCGAGGTGTTGCGTTGGAAACCCGGCGAGCCGTTCCGCCGCGAGGCCCTGGCCATCATCAAGCAGGGCCGGCGAACCTTCGAGGCCGTAGTCGACGTCGCTAATCAGAAACTGGTCTCCTGGAAAGAGATCAAGGGCGTCGAGCCGGTACTGATCGCGGATGAGACCGAGGGAGTGGAGGACCGGGTGAAGGCTGACCCGCAATGGCAAGCTGCCATGCGCAAGCGCGGCATCACCGATTTCGATACGGTGGGCTGCGGCGGGGACTCGCCCGGCTACTTCGGCACGCCCGAAGAGCAGGGCCGCCGGCTCCAACGCGTGCGTTGCTCTGAGGGCAGAGGATCCTCGAACCATGGCGCGCATCCCATCGAAGGCCTCATCGTGGTTTGGGATTCCGAAGAACAGAAAGTCATCCGCGTGATCGACACCGGTGCGGTTCCGGTGCCGCGTGCTAATGCGGACTGGGATGCCGAATCCATCGGCCACACAAGGGACGTGCCCGGGCCGATTTCGGTCCTGCAGCCGGTGCACGGCTTCCGCGTGGATGGCACCCAGGTGAGCTGGCAGAACTGGAATTTCCATTTCCGTATCGATCCGAAAATGGGCGTAGTGGTGACTAACGTGAGCTACAACGATGGCGGCAAGATCCGCTCCATCCTGTATGAAGGCTCGCTCGCCGAGATTTTTGTGCCGTACCAGGATCCGGCGGAAGGCTGGTATACCGTTACTTTTGTCGACATGGGCGAAGGCAATGTGTGGGGCAGCGTTGCCAGCGTGCTGGAGCCGGGCGCAGATTGCCCGGATAACGCCGTGTATTTCGACTCGGTGGCGACGACCTCCCACGGTATGCCGCAACACTGGCCCCGCACGGCGTGCCTGTTCGAACGGGAGGCTGGGGATTTCGCCTGGCGTCACAGCGCCGGCGGGTCCCAGACTGACAGCCGGCGGCGCCGCGATCTGGTTCTGCGGATGATCACTACTTTCGGCAACTACGATTACGCCGTCGACTGGACTTTTCTCGAGAACGGGAGCATCCGGATCGGCGTGGGCGCCACTGGCTCAGTGGAAGTGAAGGCCGTTCGCAGCCGCACCGCGGCGGAGGATCACGACGGGCAGGACCGGCGCTACGGCCATTTCGTTGCGGACAACACCGTGGCTGTGAACCACGATCATTACTTCTCGTTCCGGCTGGATCTGGACATCGATGGCACCGAAAACAGTTTTCTCAAAGAAGAACTGAGGACCGAGCGGCTGCCCCCCGGCAATCCACGCAAGAGTGTTTGGGTAGCCGAGCCAAAGATTGCCAAGGTGGAGGAAGAAGGCCAGCTCCGCATGATGATGGAGCACCCGGCACTGTGGCGCGTGATCAATCCCAACGTGAAAGGACCGCTGGGGTATCCGGTCGGCTACCAGATCCAGCCGGGGCACAATGATATCTCGCTGATGGTGGATGACGATTGGCCCGAAAGGCGCGCCGGCTTCATCGGCCATCACCTCTGGGTAACTCCTTATCGCGAAGACGAGCGCTATTCGGCGGGCGACTATCCCACCCAGAGCCACGGTGGCGATGGACTGCCGGCGTGGACCAGGGCGAACCGCCCCATCGAGAACACCGACCTCGTCGTCTGGTACACCCTGGGTTTCCACCACGTTCCGCGGCAGGAAGACTGGCCGATCATGCCGGTGGCCTGGCACGAGTTCGAGCTGCGCCCGTTCGATTTCTTCGCGCGGAATCCATCGCTTGATCTGCCGAAGGTGCGGTGAATTGCTGTGCTGCCTACCGGCTGAACCAGCGCTTGCGCAGCGATCTTAACCGGTTCTTGACGCGAACGTAGAAGGAATCCGGCGTGGCCTCTGGTTCTTCGGTGCGGGCCTGCGTCACCAGCGTGGTCGTCGAGTCGGCGGGTTTTTCACGGATCTGGTTCTCGCACGGCTTTTGGCCGGCGGCACGCACTGAGATTCCGGTGACGGAATAGACGCGGCGCACACGCTCACCATCCTTCGACTCGACGCAAACCGAAAACCCGGGAGGCTCCACCAGCACGGGAAAATATCCCTGCACGCGGCGCTGGATGTACGCGGTCTCGTAGCGGTGATGGCGCTGGCTCCAGACGAAGACGCGGTAGCTGTCGAAGTCATACGGCTCGAGACTCTGCTCGATGGTGGTCCACAACCAGATTTTCTTGACCTGGTCGGCGTCACGCACCTCACCCAGCGGAAAGTAAGAGGTAATGCGGCGGCCTTCGGCGTACTGCGCCACATCGTCCGGAATGGACATGAACAGGCGTCGTGTGAGCACCCATCCGCTCTGTCCCGCGGAGGTCCGGACCAGCGACCAGTCGTCCACCGGCTCGGCTTCCTTGGCGTCTTTTTCTTCCGCATCGTCTACCGGAAGCCTGGTCTTGGACAACGCCATCCAGTCCTCGGGCGGCTTGGGCGGTGCGGGCGCCGGCGGCGGAGGTATCTTCGGAGTCTTTTCCGTTCTCTTCACCGTGACCGGCCGGGGCGCGGGCACGACCAGCGGCTTGCGCGGCGGTGGCTTGCGCGGCGCGACTTCGTGTCCGATCACATCCATCTTCTCGCCCGCCTTCACCTGCACGAAGCTCGGCGAGAAGCGTGATGGCTCGGTGTGAATGTTCAGCATGTCGTAAGTGGTGGCGGCGCCTTGCGAGGGCATGGCGCGGGCCTGCTCATTGAAACGCCGGAGGCGCGCGATTTCATCCGGGCTGAGCAGCAGCCGCTCATCGGTCCAGCCCTCCAGCCCCTTCGCCGTACGCACCTTGATGAAGCGCCGTCGCTGCTGGATGATCGCCAGCCGCTCGCCGTGACGCGCCGTGCCGACCACCGCAGATCGCGGATTGATTTCCTGGCGCAGCACCAGCGTGGTGGGTCCTGCGTAGGCTTCGCCGATCGACGGCGCGTGTTCGCCTGGCGAGCTACATCCAATGGTCAGCAGCGCGAGAAATAGAAGGGCTGGAAGCAGGCGCATCGGGCGAAAGCCATGTTTCAATTACCAGTTTATCGCTCGCGCGCAGCACTCGTGTGTAACTAGAGCTTCCGAAAACGGAAACGTCCTCGATCTTCGCGCGGGTGTTGCAGTGATCCTTGTCTGTGGTTGCGCCGTCGTGAGCCAGTTTGGGTGGTGATTGGAAGGCAGTCAAGCGAGACGACTACGCGCTGGGACGCGGGCGGATCAGCGTCGCATCCCGCAGCTTTTCCAGTTGCCGGCGCGCGATCGCGGCCCAGGTACCGGTCGAGTCCAGTTTGAGGTAGCACTTCCAGTGGCGGACGGCTTTCAGGAAATCGCCCCGGCGCTCGCCGAGCAGCGCGAGATTGAAGTGCGCGTCGGCATAATTGGGGTTGAGATGCAGCGCCGTGGTGTAATGTTGTTCCGCGCGAGTTAAGTCGCCCTGCTCGTCGTACAGATTCCCGAGGTTGTAATGCGCCAGCGGATAGTTGGAATCCACCTGGATGGCGCGCTCGTAATGCTGCTCGGCCTCGCTGTACTTCCGCTGGCGGTAATAAATGGTCCCCAGATTGACCAGGGCGCCGGCGGCGGCGGGGTTCAGTTCCGCGGCCTTGCGGTATGCTTCGATGGCCTGCTCGATCGGCGCGCCGGTCTCTTCGAGCATGAGGCCCTGCTGGAAATACGTCTCAGCCTGGCGCTCGACGCTTGCGCGGCTGGCCGGCGGCTTCGATGCAAACGAAGTTACGCTGCCCAGTTCGGCAGTCTCGAAGTCGAATAGCATCTGGCCGGTGAGTGCTTCCATCCTTTGCCCGGCGATTTGCACCGAGATCGAGCGCCCGTCGGAGAGGATTTTCAGCTCGGAGAGCGGCCGTTCTACTTCCGACAGCTTTTTCTTGAGCGCCGTGAGCGCGCGGCCGATCCTACGCGGCGGCACGTGGTTTTCCCGCAACTTCTGCAGCGTCTTGAGCGCGATGAGGTCGGAAAAGGAAAACGAGGGCGCGCTCTCGATCAGGCCGTGCCGCACCCAGCTCCGAAGCTGCTGCTCGGAAACTCCCAGCATGCGGCGCACATCCTGCCGCGAATACTCTTGCTTGGAAGCAGAATCGAGCACGCGAAAATTTTAGCATGCGCAGCCGCCAAACGAGAAGAAAAACGCGGCGTGACGATCATCACTTGATTTTCGGCGGATTTCACGCAAAACGATGCACGGCTCGCGCCTACCTCGCGAGTGATCCTCCGGCTTGGTGTTGCGGGATACGATCACGCGGCTTGCGAAATTATTTTCGCCGGCGGTGAAACGTTTTTTGGCGGCCCGTTCACTATTACTTAGAGAGCGGGAAGTAGCTGGTTCCGGCTGATCTGTTCATCGCTACGGACGCCGGATGCGCGGTATGGGGCTCTTGCCACCTGCCTGGGACTCACCCCACCCATGCGGCGCACACACCGGCCGGAGGAATTTCCCGCTCCATTTCTCCCAGCCTCGCGCGGAACGGCAATCGCCCTGCGCTCCACCCGGCGTGAAATGCAGTACAATATCTACTTGCAACCCATTTGCTATGCTGCAAACTCTCGTGATTGCGTTACGGGAAGGCGTCGAAGCAGCTTTGGTCATCGCCATCGCCGTCGCGTATCTGCGGAAAATTGACCGTACAGATCTGCTTTCCTCCGTCTACAAAGCCTTCGGAGTAGCTGTATTTGCAAGCTTTGCGGTGGCGGCCGTGCTCTACAGAATCGACATCACGGCGGAGCGGTACGAAGGCCCCATGCTGCTCGCAAGCGCCGTGTTCGTCGCCAGCATGGTGATCTGGATGAACCGCCACGCCCGGGGCCTCAAAGGTGAAATTGAAACTCACTTGCAACAAGGAACGGCCTCGGCGGCCTCCCGCTGGGGCATCTTTCTGTTTGTTTTCCTGATGGTTTTCCGCGAGGGCGTGGAGATGGTGCTGATGCTGGCGTCGCTGCGCTTTGACACGTCCGGCGTCATGCAATCATTGGGTACGGCGCTGGGCTTGGGCCTTGCGGTCCTGTTCGGCGTAAGCTTCGTGCGCGGGACTATTCGCATCGACCTCCGCAGCTTCTTCCGCATGACCACGGTGATCCTGATGGTAGTCGTTTTGCAACTGACTATCACTGGACTGCACGAGCTATCCGAGGGGGAAATCCTGCCCAGCAGCCGCCGGGAGATGGCGCTGGTTGGCCCCATCGTGCGAAACGAGGCGTTCTTTTTCGTGACCATTCTGGCGCTGGCGGCGACCATGTTGTTGATGGAATGGCGCATACGCCGGGCTCCGGATGTGCGCGATCTCGCTGGCGCCCAGTTGCGCAAAGCAAAATGGTCGGCGCGGCGCGAGCGGCTGTGGGTGCTGGCTTCGTGTTCGGCCGCGGGCCTGTTCATGCTCACCATCACCGCCGAATTCATCTACACCAAGTCGGAGACGGAGCTTTCGACTGCCATGCCGCTCACCGTAGCGGATGGTGTGGCGCGTATTCCGGTGAGCGTTGTCAGCGACGGCATGCTGCACCGCTTCGCCATTCAATCCGACGGCGTGAGCGTCCGGATCATCGCCATCCGCCGGCCGGACCAGTCCATCGCCATCGCCTTCGACGCTTGCGAGATTTGCGGCAACCAGGGCTATTATCAGAAAGGCCCGAATGTGATCTGCAAAAACTGCGCCTCCGCCATCAACATTCCCACCATCGGCACGCAGGGCGGTTGCAACCCGCGTCCGCTCGAATCGAAAATCGAAGGCGGAGAGGTGGTGATTCCCGCGGCGAAGCTGCTGGCAGGTTCGCGGTTTTTCGGCGCCGGGAGCCGCTGAATTGTTCCTGAGATTTGTAGGCCAATCGTTGCGCCGCGCGCCGCGCCGTAAGGCCATGGCAATTGGCGCGGTCGCGCTTGGGTCGGCCGTTGCGACGGCCATGCTGGGCGCGATGCTCGACGTGGGCGACCGCGTGAATCGCGAACTGCGCAGCCTGGGCGCCAACCTGATAGTCACACCCAAATCCGCGGCGCTGCCGGTAGAGATCGGCGGCATCCGGTATCAGCCCGCGGCCAAAGACGAGTTTATTCCCGAAGCGCTGGTCCCGAAGATCAAGTCGATTTTCTGGCAGTTGAACATCACCGCGCTGGCGCCGGTGCTGCGCGCGCAAACTGAGATCGGCGGCCGCGAGACGCCCGTCGATGGTGTCTGGTTCCTGCGCAATTTTCGCGCACCGGATGGAACGCGCGTGACCACCGGCCTGCGCGCCCTGAATGCCACATGGAAAGTGGAAGGCCGCTGGGTGGATGATCCTAATCCGAGCGACCGCTCCGCGGAGTGCGTGGCCGGCGCCGCAGTGGCCCGCAGGTTGGGCTTGCGGCCTGGCGCGACGCTCGAACTGTTTGGCGAACCTTTTACCGTGACCGGAATTCTCGCAACTGGTGGTGAAGAGGAGGACCGCATTTTCTTACGCCTGGAAGTATTGCAGCGGCTCACCGGCCGCGCCGGACAGGTGGATTCCATCCAAGTGGGCGCGCTGACCAAGCCTGAGGATGCGTTCGCACGCAAGAATCCGAGCCAGATGAACCCGGTGGAGTATGACCGCTGGTACTGCACCCCGTACGTCAGTTCGATCGCGCACCAGATCGAAGAAACGCTGCCCATGGCGGTGGCGCGGCCGATCCGGCGCGTCGCGGATAACGAAGGGCGAGTGCTCACGAGAATCCGCGGGCTGATGCTCCTGATCTCGCTTGCGGCGCTGGCAACGGCGGCGCTCACCGTCTGGAGCGTGATGGCGACCACGGTGCTTGAGCGGCGGTACGAAATCGCTATCATGCAAGCCACCGGCGCTGGCAACTGGCTCGTAGCGGTGTTATTCGGGGCCGAGGTAGCGATCCAGGGTGCGATCGGCGGACTGATCGGCGCCGTCGCCGGTGTACAACTTTCGAATTGGGTGAGCCAGTCGGTTTTCGGCGTGCGCGCTGAAGCCCCCGCGCTGCTGGCACCGCTGGTAGTCGTGGTCGCAGTGGCGATCGCGCTGGCCGGCGCAGCCCAGCCGCTCCGCAGGGCGCTGGCGCTCGAGCCGGCGGTGATGCTGCGGGAGGGCGCGTAGGTGTTCTGGCGATTTGTGATCGGTGCGGTGAAATTTCGTCGGCGCCGGTTGGTGCTGGCGTTCGCCGGTCTCGCGGTAGCGGCCACCCTCGCCACCACGCTGTTCAGCGTCTACTCCGACATTGAGCGCAAAATGCGGCGCGAGTTTCGCGGTTACGGAGCGAACATCCTGGTCGCACCCGCCGGTGACTCGCAGACGGTTCCGCTCGAAGCTGTAGCAGAGGCCGAGCGGCTGGGCGCGGCCGCTGCAGCGTTCGTTTACACCGTTGGCCGAGTAGGCGATGAACGAGTAGTGGTGGCGGGAGTCGATTTCCGCCGCGCGGAGCCGCTCACCAGCTACTGGCAAATTGCCGGCGCACGCACGGCCGCGGCGGGTGAGTGTCTTGCCGGCAGCGCGCTTGCCGCGCACTTCCATCTGAGCATCGGGCAGAGCGTGGCGCTCGCATCGGGTGCCTGCGTGATTCGGGGAATCGTCACCAGCGGTGACACCGAAGACAGCCAGTTGTTCGTGCCGTTCGAGCGCGCCGCGCGTGACGCCGGTTTTCAGAATGCCGCGAGCGTTGTCCAGGTGCGCGCCGACGGGCAGCGCATCGGGCAGGTCCGGGCGGCGCTCGCCCGCGCGCTTCCCGCAGCCGACGTGCGCGTGCTGCACGCCATTGCCGAGACCGAAGCCAACGTAGTCCTCAAAGTGCGAACTACGGTGTTCCTTCTGACAACTTTGATTCTGGCGATCACCACGCTGTGCGTGACCGGGAACTTCAGCGCGCTGGTGATCGAGCGCAGCAAGGAGATCGGACTGCTCAAGGCCATTGGCGCGGCGGAAGCGAAAATCGCAACTCTGTTTCTGTCGGAATCGCTGGTGCTGGCGCTGATTTCGAGCGTTGCCGGATATGCGGCGGGCCTGGCCGTCGCCTACGCCATCGGTAGAAGCGTTTTCACGGCTGCGGCGCACGCTTCACCGGCCGGTGTGAACTTCGCGGTCTTTCTGCCGGTGGCGCTGGTGACACTGCTGGTGGCGGCGGTGGCGACGCTCATTGCTGCATCGCGAATCTGGCGGATCGAGCCCGCCGTCATATTACGCGGAGAGTAAATGCCGCCCTTTCTCGAGATCGATCGCGTATCGAAGCAGTACCGGGTGAGCGGAGGCGCGCCGTTGAAAGCGCTGGATGAGGTCAGCTTCACCGCCGACGCGGGCGAGTGGATTGCCATCATGGGCCCGTCCGGCTCGGGCAAGACCACGCTGCTAAACATTCTCGGATGCCTCGACCAGCCGACCACTGGAGTGGTGCGCATCGGCTCGACCGACATCTCCCGGCTCAGCCGCGGCGAACTGGTGCGGTTTCGCGCGGAGACCGTGGGGCTGATCTTCCAGCAGTATCATTTGATCCCGCATCTGACGGCGCTTGAAAATGTGATGCTCGCTCAATACTTCCACAGCATGACCGACGAGAGAGAAGCCTTGCGGGCGCTCGAGCAGGTGGGCCTCGCGGAGCGTGCGCGCCATTTGCCGTCGCAGCTTTCAGGCGGCGAGCAGCAGCGCGTCGCGATTGCGCGGGCGCTCGCCAACGATCCCAAAATCATTCTGGCGGATGAGCCGACCGGCAATCTCGACGCCGCCAACGAACAGATCGTGATCGATCTGCTGAGCGGCTTGCACGCCCAAGGCCGCACGATTCTGCTGGTGACGCACGATGAGCGCGTGGGCCGCTGCGCCGACCGCCGCATCAATCTCGAGCACGGGCGCATCGTCGAGCAGGTCGTGTTCACCGCCGAAGAGAACGAGGACTTCGACGAGATTCTGGAAGAACTGTGGATGCGCCGCGAAAGCGCGCTGCATCATGAAGGCACTCATTTCACCGAAGTGCAGCGCCGCCGCCTGTTCACCACCATGTCGCGTATCGGCCTGCTGCGCCTGGCGGGCGAAGAGGTGGGCTTCACCGACCAGGGCGAGTCGCGCGCCCGCAGCGTCATTCGGCGGCACCGCCTGGCAGAGCGGCTCTTCATGGACGTGCTCTTTATTCGCGATGACGCCGCGGTTGAATCGAATGCCTGCACCTTCGAACACATCCTCAGCCCGGAAGTCACAGACCGCATCTGCACCTTCCTCGGCCATCCCAAAACCTGCCCGCACGGCAGCCCCATCCCGCCGGGTGAATGCTGTGGAAACGGCGCGCACGGCCCTGTGGCGGCCACCCCTGAGCGGGAGGCGCGTTAGTAGCTGCGAGGCGCGGTCGAGGCCCGAGAATCCAGACTAAGGAGCGTGAATTTCATGAAATCCGACGTTTATACGAAGTTTATGTTGACGGCAATCGCAGTGTTTCTGGCGATTCTGGCCCTGCGCCCTTTGTTTTCGCCGCCTGACGTTCGCGCCGCGAGCACCGCCAGCTTCGCTAAAATCCGGCCTGATCGTTTCGGAGCCGGTCCTGCTCGCACGCTTCTACCTCGACAAGCTGATTAACTGAGGCGCGCCGCGTGTTACAGTAAAAGTTCTTCCCCTGCAAATCATGTCTGCGATGCGAAATGTTGTGATCGTTGGTTCGGGCTGTGCCGGAAATACGGCCGCCGTCTACACCGCGCGCGCGAATCTGCAGCCGCTGGTGATCAAAGGCCACGAGCCCGGCGGGCAGCTTTCCCTGACGACCTTGGTGGAGAATTTTCCAGGGTTTCCGGAGGGCATCAACGGCCCGGACCTGGTGGAAAACATCAAAAAACAGGCGGAGACTTTCGGTGCGGAATATCGGGAAGGCGTGGTGGTTGAAGCGGATCTTTCCAAACGCCCGTTCCGGCTCAACGTCGAAGGTGAATGGATCGAGACCCGCACCCTGATCATCGCCTCAGGTGCGTCGGCGCGGTGGCTAGGGCTCCCCAACGAGCAGAAGCTCATCGGACACGGCGTC
>Ga0070732_10001820_pt1 | contig 11590 bp, 6 predicted proteins | sample Coa_R1_5_FD_66449 | JGI IMG/M metagenome (GOLD analysis project Ga0070732, IMG submission 66449) | Surface soil microbial communities from Centralia Pennsylvania, which are recovering from an underground coalmine fire - Coalmine... | ecosystem: Environmental > Terrestrial > Soil > Unclassified ...
TAGCCTGCTTGAGCCTGAGCGCGCTCGCGCCGGCGGCCTGGGGGCTGGAAAGGTCAATTTTCACGCCGCGCATGAGTGCCGCCAGCGCCTCCCCGTCTATGATCCTCGATAGCCGCGCGATTACGGCCTCGCCGAACAAGTAAGCTTTGGCCAGCTGTTCGAGTGTCTTGCCCTCGATCGGTTCGGCACCCTTTTTCGGCGTGAGCGACGCGCCCACCAGGGCTTGCGCCAGCATGAATTGCGCGCGCTCGTGGTCATCCTTGAAATAACGCTCTTGCTTGCCGAGCTTCACTTTGTACAGCGGCGGTTGCGCGATATAGATATGCCCGTGCTCCACCAGCTCGGGCATCTGCCTGTAGAAAAATGTCAGCAGCAGCGTGCGGATGTGCGCGCCATCGACGTCCGCGTCCGTCATGATGATGATGCGATGGTAGCGAAGCTTGCTGATGTCGTACTCATCCTTGCCGATGCCGGTGCCGAGCGTCTGGATGAGCGTGACGATTTCCTGAGAGGATATGAGTTTGTCGAAGCGCGCTTTCTCGACATTCAATATCTTCCCTTTCAGCGGCAGGATCGCCTGGAACTTGCGGTCCCTCCCCTGCTTCGCCGATCCGCCGGCGGAGTCCCCCTCCACGATATAGAGTTCGCACAGCGCAGGATCCTTTTCCTGGCAATCGGCGAGCTTCGCCGAGAGCCCGAACGAATCCAGGACTCCTTTGCGGCGGGTCATCTCCCGCGCCTTGCGCGCGGCCTCGCGCGCCCGAGCCGCATCGACGATCTTGCCGCAGATGATGCGGGCGTCGTTCGGTCGCTCGAGAAGAAAGTTTTTCAGCTTCTCGCTCACAATTTCCTGGACCACGGGACCGACTTCAGAGGAAACGAGTTTGTCTTTCGTTTGCGAGGAAAACTTCGGCTCGGGGACTTTCACTGACAGCACACAGGACAGGCCCTCGCGCATGTCATCGCCGGTGGTCTCCACCTTCGCCTTCTTGGCAACTTCGTTCGACTCGATATATTGGTTGAGGCTTCGCGTCATCGCCGCCCGAAGGCCCGTGAGGTGGGTTCCGCCGTCGCGCTGCGGGATATTGTTGGTGAAGCACAGCACCTGTTCCTGGTACGAGTCATTCCACTGCATCGCCACTTCGACAGTGATGCCGTCCTTCTGCGCAACCGCGTGGAAAACGGTGCTGTGCAGCACGTTCTTGCTGCGGTTTATGTATTCGACAAACCCCCGCACTCCGCCGGTGTGGGCAAAATTTTCATCCTTGGCTGTACGCTGATCGACGAGCTGTATCTTCACCCCGTTGTTCAGGAAAGAAAGTTCGCGCAGCCGCCGCGCCAAGATGTCGAAATGGTATTCAACGACGCCGAATGTTTCGGCGCTTGCCAGAAAATGAACTTCCGTCCCGCGCCGCTCGGTCTTTCCCATTACCTTGAGAGGCGCCACCGGTTCGCCGCGCCGAAATTCCATGAAATGCGCTTGACCGTCTCGCCGGATGGTAAGCCGTAGCCAGTCCGAAAGCGCGTTTACAACGGAGACCCCAACTCCGTGCAGGCCTCCTGCAATCTTGTAGGAGTTGTTGTCGAACTTGCCCCCGGCATGGAGTTCCGTCATCACGATCTCGGCGGCAGAACGCTTGCGCTCGTCCTCCCTGTGAATCTCGGTTGGAATACCGCGGCCATTGTCGACAACGCTTATCGAATTGTCGGTGTGTATCGTGACGGTAATTTCGTCGCAGAACCCGGCCAACGCCTCGTCGATCGCGTTGTCGACGACCTCAAACACCATGTGGTGCAGGCCGGTACCGTCGGAGGTATCGCCGATGTACATTCCCGGGCGCTTGCGCACCGCATCGAGACCCTTCAATACCTTGATGCTGTCAGAGCCGTAATCGTCGCTCGGGTTGTCGCTTTTTTTGGGTTCGGCCATTTTTCTTTGCTCAAATCCTCATCGGCATTACGACGTACTTGAAATCGTTTCGCCCAGGCACCGTAAACAGGGCGCTCGAGTTTGCGTCCCCGAGCCCGCACTCGACTTCGGAAACATCCAGATTATTGAGCACATCCACCAAGTAGCTGACGTTGAACCCGATATCTAGCCCGTCCCCCTTGTATGCCACGTCGAGTTCCTCCTGGGCTTCTTCCTGCTCGGTATTGCTGCAACTGATCTTGAGGCTGCCATCGGCAAGTATCCAGCGCACGCCGCGAAACTTGTCGCTCGTCAGGATCGCGGCGCGTTGCAGCGCCTGCAACAGGACAACACGATCTAGCTTCAGCTTTTTTGGCTGGCCTTGGGGGATGACCCGGCTGTAGTCCGGGAATTTTCCATCGACCAGCTTTGAGATAAGCACTACTTTGCCGAAGGTGAACTTTGCTTGGGTTGCAGAAAGGTCTATCGCAACCGGATCGTCACTGTCCTCCAGAAGCTTGGCGAGCTCAATAATGGTTTTTCTCGGAAGAATCACCTCCTGCTTGGGTAGATCTTTCTTGCCGGCCTCGCGACTGGCAAAAGCCAAGCGGTGACCGTCCGTAGCCACCAGCTTTAACTGTCCTTCCTCAATAATCATGAGTAAGCCATTCAGGTAGTACCGTATGTCCTGCTGCGCCATTGCATACTGAACTAAGCCCAGCAGCGACCGCAGGAGCTTTTGCGGTATGGTGAAATGGGTACCCACGGCATCGGCAACAGCGAGACGCGGAAAGTCTTCTGCCGGAAGCGTTTGAAGGTTGAACCGGCTTTTACCGGACTTTACCTGTAAGCGCTTATCCTGAAGCACCAGTGCAACTTCTGATCCTTCCGGTAAAGCCCGCAAGATATCGAGAAGCTTCCGCGCTCCGACCGTCGTATTTTTGGCTTCTGCCGGACCTTCAACGGTCATACCAGCCGTAATCTCTATTTCTATGTCGGTGGCAATGAATTCCACATGCGTATCCGTTCTGGACAGTAGCACGTTGGAGAGGATCGGCAGGGTATGACGCCGCTCTATAATCCCGGTTACCGCTTGTAGCGGTGCGAGCAGGGTTTCTCGTTTGGTCTTTATTAGGTTCATTCTATTGTTCCTTGATGATGATAATGAACGTGACCCTGCGCGTGCATAAGTAGGGTATGTCCAGTGTCTGCATCCGTTTCCGAAGCTTGTATCGTGTGTATAACTTGTTGAACAGCAGACGTGCTGATTCTGGATGGAAATTGTGCCCAGCGGCGTTTCTTGGCTTGATAACAATCTGTCCCCTGGATTTCCATGGGTTGTTCAGCCTTTGAGAACCTGCTCAAGCACATGGTAGTCGCGGTTGATGTCGTGGTTCTTTTCCCGCAGCGCAGCGATCGTCCTGCAGGCGTGTAGCACTGTCGTGTGGTCACGGTTCCCGAAGGCGTCGCCGATGTCGGGCAAACTCATCTGCGTGAGATCCTTAGCGAGAGCCATAGCGAGCTGTCTGGGGCGCGCAACGTTGCGGCTACGCTTCTTGGAATGCATATCCGAGACCTTGATCTTGTAATACTCGGCTACGGTCTTCTGGATGTTGTCGACGGTAATCTGCCGATTTTGGGCAGACAGCAGGTCTTTCAAGGCCTCTTTGGCGGTGTCCAACGTGATGTCGCGCCCGTTGAATCGGGAGTAGGCGATCACGCTTTTGAGCGCGCCCTCCAGTTCCCGCACGTTGGAGCGTATGTGCTTGGCGATAAAAAAAGCCACTTCTTCGGACAGTTTCAGCGATACCGCTTCAGCCTTCTTCAAAATGATTGCAACGCGCATTTCCTGCTCCGGTGGCTCGATTGCAACGGTCAGGCCCCAGGAGAAGCGTGACTTCAGCCGCTCGTCCATGCCAGCTAGATCTTTGGGATAGGTGTCGCAGGTGATAATCAATTGTTTATGCGACTCGATCAGTGCGTTGAATGCGTAGAAGAACTCTTCCTGTGTCCGATCCTTGCCGGTAAAGAACTGGATGTCGTCTATCAAAAGCAGATCGAGCGAGTGATAGTAGCGCTTGAATTCGTCGAAGGATTTCTGCTGATACGCGCGCACCACGTCGGAGATGTACTGCGCAGCATGGAGATAGCGCACGCGCGCGCCCGGGTGTTGCGACAGGACGAGGTTGCCGACGGAGTGGATGAGGTGGGTCTTTCCCAACCCGACGCCGCCGTAAATGAAAAGCGGGTTATAAGAAGTTCCCGGATGCTCCGCGACTTGCAACGCCGCAGCACGCGCAAGTTGATTGGCTTTGCCGGCAACAAAGCTGTCGAAACTGAACTCGGGGAGCAGGCTGGAACGATCTGCATGCGATGCCCGTGCACCGGAAGAGCGCGGAGCCTTGACCGCCGGCACCGCGGCCTTAACAGGTTCTGCCGCCGAGGCCGGCTCGAGCGCCAACGAAACACGAATCGGCGACGAAAAGAACTCTGCGCCAATGGCCTCGATGCGAGGCACGAAACGATCCTTCACCCATTGCAATACGAAGCGGTTGGGCGCCAGCAGGCGTAGTTCCCCGGAGGGTGCCGCTTGCGCATCCAGCTTGAGAGGCCGGATCCAGGTATTAAACTGCTGAGCGGGAAGCTCTTTTTCGAAGCGGCTCAGGCACGAGGCCCAGAATCCTTGCATGGGTTTTTCGGGATGTTGATCAGAGGCGATTTGCCGCCCAATTCTACCTGGTTCGCGAAGAGTTATCCACAGGCGGACGATGCTTAATTCTTTGACAAACTTACCCAAAATATCCTCTAATTGAGGGTTCTGTCCGCCATTAGGAATCAGTTTCATGAAACGCACGTTCCAGCCCTCAGTCATTCGCAGAAAGCGTACCCACGGATTTCTCGTTCGCATGCGCACGCGCGGGGGGCGGGCGGTATTGCGGGCTCGACGCGCCAAAGGGCGGGCTCGCCTGAGCGTTTGAGCGAGCGCAGGCGCTACAAGAAGGATCAACGGCTGCGCACGGCCGACGTCGTTGCGCTCCTAGAGATGGGGCGCGCGATAAGGCGGCCGGACTTTACCGTGCTCTCCAAAGCCAACGCGCTGGGCACGCCAAGGCTCGGGCTCATCGTTCCCAAACGCTTACTCCCGCGGGCGGTCGATCGAAACCGCGTGAAACGAATGTTGCGGGAGTGGTTCCGTTGCAACCAAACACAGCTCGGAAGCCGGGACATTCTTATTCGTCTTACCGGAAAGGCGATAAAGGTCGAGGCGCTTGCAGCTTTGCTGACAAATCAAGCATGACTAGGCTGGCGACATTCGTTATTCGCGGTTACCGCTACTGCGTGAGCCCGTGGCTGGGCATGAGTTGCCGCTTTCATCCCTCGTGTTCGGCGTATGCGCTCGAGGCCTTCGAACGATATGGAACGATGCGCGGAAGCTGGCTGACTTTGCGGCGCGTCGGACGTTGCCATCCTTGGCACCCGGGCGGTCACGACCCGGTGCCCTGACTTAATTTCCCCCATGGATACCCAGCGATTTATTCTATTTATCGTATTTGCGTTCTCCACCCTGATGCTTTGGGAGGCGTGGCAGAAGGCGCATCACCCGCCTGTCTCGCAAGAGGCCGCTTCCGTCGCAGCTGTTCCGGCAACGCCCGGCTCAACCCCTGCCCAGCAGCCCGCCGCGAGCGCGCCGGGTGTTCCGGCGGCGGCGCCGGCGATCGCAGACGGCACTCCCCATCAACTTCTGCGCGTGCGCACCGATACCCTGGCTGCGGAGATCGATACGCAGGGCGGCGATCTCGTGTATCTGGAACTACTCCAGCACAAAGACACGCTGGACAACAGCAAGGACCTCGTATTGTTTGGGCCAGAGCACCGATACGCTGCGCAAAGCGGCCTTACCGGTGGGTTGCCCTATCACCGGACCCTGTTTATCGCGGCCCGTGAGAAATTCGAGCTGCAGCCGGGCGAAGAAAAGCTTGAGGTGCGCCTCGAAGCTGATGCGGCGGGCGCCAAGGTGGTCAAGACGCTGACGTTTCACCGTGCCAGCTACAAGATTGATGTTACGGAAGCCGTCACGAATGGCACTGCCACACCGCTCTCCACGTTCGCGTATTTTCAGTTGACGCGGGATGACAAAGCTCCGGCCGGGGATCCGAACATGGTCAAGACCTATACCGGGCCTGCGCTTTATACCGAGCAGGACAAGTTCCGGAAGATCTCTTTTTCCGACGTCGACAAAGGCAAGTTCGCCGCCGAGCCGTCCGACAACGGCTGGATCGCCATCGTGCAGCATTACTTCGTCGCCGCCTGGCTGCCGCAGGAAAAGATGCAGCGCGATTTTTACACGACCAAGCTGGCCGACGGTCTTTACTCCGCCGGAGTGAAGGTCCCGCTCGGGCCGATCGCGCCGGGGGCTACCGCGCAAATCACCGTTCCGCTCTACGCAGGCCCGCAGGACCAGGATCACCTCAAGGCCGTAGCGCCCGGGCTGCAGCTGGTCGTGGACTACGGCTGGCTGACGGTCATTGCGGTGCCGCTATTCTGGGTGCTAAAGCTGTTTCATGGCTGGGTCGCGAACTGGGGCCTGGCCATCATCATGCTTACCATAGGCATTAAGCTGATCTTCTTCCCGTTGTCGGCCGCGAGCTACCGGTCCATGGCGAAAATGAAGCTGGTTACCCCGAAGATGACGAAGCTCCGCGAGCAGTACGGGGACGACAAGATGAAGATGAACCAGGCGATGATGGATCTCTACAAAACGGAGAAGATCAATCCGCTGGGCGGCTGTCTGCCAATCCTCGTGCAGATCCCGGTGTTCATTTCGCTCTACTGGGTCCTGCTCGAAAGCGTGGAGTTGCGTCACGCGCCGTTCTATCTCTGGATCACGGATCTGTCGGCGGCGGATCCGTGGTACGTGCTGCCCACGCTGATGATGGCTTCGATGATCATCCAGACAAAATTGAACCCGACCCCGCCGGATCCGGTTCAAGCCCGGGTGATGATGATCATGCCATTTGTCTTCGGCGTGATGTTCTATTTCTTCCCGGCGGGTCTCGTGCTCTATTGGTTCATCAACAACATTCTCTCGATACTGCAGCAATGGCAGATCACCCGCATGATCGAGGGAGGCAAGGCCGCCGCCGGAGCGAAGCGCTAGGGCACGAGGCCCGGCTGCTCAACGAGGGGAATACCGCGTGGGCGCGCCTTCCGACACCATTGCTGCGGTGGCCACGGCGCAGGGGCGGGCCGGAATCGGTGTGGTGCGGGTCTCCGGGAAAAACCTCCAACCTCTCGCGGCCGGGCTGACCGGCAAGGCCTTGCCGCCGCGCGTCGCGACGCGCGCCAGTTTCCGCGACGCAGACGGCAGGCCGATCGACGACGGCATCGCGTTGTTCTTCCCCGCGCCGGGTTCGTATACCGGCGAGGACGTCGTGGAGTTGCAAGGGCACGGCGGGCCCGTCGTCCTGCAGATGCTCCTCAGGCGCTGTCTGGAACTCGGCGCGCGGCTTGCCGAGCCGGGGGAATTCACGCGCCGCGCATTCCTGAACGACAAGCTCGATCTAGCCCAGGCCGAGAGCGTCGCCGATGTCATCGAAGCTGCAACGGAGGCTGCCGCGCGGTGCGCGCTGCGGTCCCTGCGCGGCGAGTTTTCCGCGGTCATCGGGAACCTCGCGACGCAATTGGTCGACCTCCGCGCCCTGGTCGAGGCGACGCTCGATTTTCCTGAGGAAGAGATCGATGCGCTGGACCGCAAGGAGGTCGCAGGCAGGTTGGAAAAGCTGAGCCGCGAAGTTGCGCTGGCGCTGGAGCGCAGCCGGCGCGGCAGCGTATTGCGAAGTGGGCTTCAGGTCGTGCTTGCGGGTCAGCCCAACGTCGGGAAATCGTCTTTGCTCAACCGGCTTGCCGGAGAAGATCTGGCGATAGTCACGGAAATTCCCGGCACCACGCGCGACGCGCTGCGCCAGACCATACAGATCGAGGGGGTGCCGATGAACATCATCGACACCGCCGGCCTTCGCGATACGACGGACAGGGTCGAGGCGATAGGCGTTGCGCGTGCGTGGGAAGCCATCGGCAATGCCGACATTCTCCTTCTCGTCGTCGACGCGCGTTCCGGCCTCGCGAGCGCTGACCACGCGATATCCGGGCGAGTTCCTGAAAAACTGCAGCGCGTAATCGTGTTTAACAAGGCCGATCTTGCGGGCACACCGCCGCGGACGGAAAAAACGGCGGACGGCTGGCAGATTCACTTGTCTGCGAAAACGGGCGAGGGGATCGACTTGCTGCGACGAGCCCTTCTGTCGCTGGCTGGATGGCAATCGGCGGACGAGGACGTCTTCATGGCCCGCGAGCGGCATCTGTCCGCGCTTCAGCGGACCGCGGAGACGCTGGAGCGCGCGGGAACGGAATTAGCGCGCAGCGAACTCCTCGCTGAAGAGTTGCGTCTCGCCCAGCGGGAACTCGGCACGATCACAGGCGAATTTTCCGCCGACGAATTGCTGGGCGAGATATTCGCTCGGTTTTGCATCGGCAAATAGGTCCAGGGCGCCCCGATGCCGTCGAACCAGGAAGCGCTCGAGGTGGTTCGGTACCAGCGTCCCGCAGGGTTGCGCGCTGGTGCCGCAGCGCTGCTGCTTTGTGGCGCGAGCGGGGCCTTGTTCAGCGTGGCGCACGCGCCGGTTCCCTGGATGATCGGGCCGTTGCTTGCGATGGCCGCGAGCCGGTTTTTCGGGGCCCCGCTCGAGGCGCCAAAGGGCGCCAGGCCGGTCGGCCAGGTTGTCATCGGCTGCGCGCTGGGCCTTTACTTCACGCCGACGGTTGCGCGGGAAGTCGTCGCGCACTGGTATTTGCTGGTGGCGGCCGCATTGCTGGCAATACTCCTTGCCTACGTCAGTGGCTGGTTTCTTACGCGCAGCGCCGGCCTGGATCGCACTACAGCGCTGTTCGCGAGCGTGCCGGGGGGCGCCGCCGAGATGACCATCCTGGGGGAACGGTTCGGTGCGCATCCGGCGCGCGTGGTCGTGGCCCAGTCGCTGCGGGTCATCATCGTCGTGCTGACAGTGCCGTTCGCGTTCACCCTGCTCGGCCTGCATGGATCGGATGCCTTTCGGGTAGCGCAAACCGAATTCGACTTCGCCGGGTTGATGACCTTGATCGCAGTAGCGGCGGCGGCCGGCGCGGTGCTGTTCCGCCTCGGTACCCCGAACGCATGGATGCTGGGCCCGCTGACGATCAGCATCGTCCTGACCGTCCTCGAGGTGCACTTGTCGTCCATCCCGACGCTCCTTTCCAACCTGGCCCAGATGCTTCTCGGTTGCGCACTCGGATCGCGCTTCGAGCGCGAATCTCTCAGGAGCTCGCCTCGCCTCATCGTCATGGTTTGCATTTCGGTGCTGCTCGGCATCGTATTTTCAGCGCTGGCCGCCTGGTGCATTGCCGTTGCCGGTGCGGTGCCGATCGCCACCATGGTGCTCGCAACTGCGCCGGGAGGGATGGCGGAGATGTGCATCACCGCCAAAGTGCTCCAGCTCGGCGTCCCTCTGGTTACCGCTGCGCACGTGACACGCGTCATCATCCTCGTCACCACGACCGGCCCGATATTTCGCCTGGCGAAACGCCTCAAGCTGAAGCTGCGCAGCTAGGGCTCCGCGCGGCGTAATTTTCAGTTTCTAAACGCTTTTTTCCGCGGTGTTTCGATCGTGGTAAAGTGCGCGGCTTCTACGTCCCTAAAAGCCCGGCCGCGCCGTAGCTCTTGCGGACCGGCCGTTCACCGCGAGGCCCCTAATGAACCAACCGTACACTCCCGGCATCGACATCAGCGCACCGCGGTACCTTCGCCATAGCGGCGTTAAGGAATGGGTCGCGAGCGTTGCCGCCCTGACCAAGCCAGACCGCATCTACTGGTGCGACGGCTCCCAGGAAGAGTACGACAGGCTGTGCGAAGAAATGGTGCAGTCGGGGATGATGAAGCGGCTCAACCCGAAGCTGCGGCCCAACAGTTTTCTCGCTCTGTCGGACCCCAATGACGTGGCGCGCACGGAGGATCGGACCTTCATCTGCTCCCGCCTGAAGGAAGATGCCGGCCCGACCAACAACTGGGTCGATCCGCGCGAAATGCGCCAGACGCTGGAAGGCTTGTTCGACGGCTGCATGCGCGGGCGCACTCTCTACGTAGTGCCGTTTTCCATGGGCCCGCTCGGTTCGCACATCGCGCACGTCGGCATCGAGCTGACCGATTCGCCGTATGTGGTGGTGAGCATGCGCGTCATGACGCGCATGTCGAAAAAGGTCTGGGACATCCTCGGCGAAGAGGGGAAATTCGTTCCCTGCATTCATTCGGTCGGCGCACCGCTCGCCCCCGGCCAGAAGGACGCGCGCTGGCCGTGCAGCAAAGAGCATCGCTATATCGTTCACTACCCCGAAACGAAGGAGATATGGTCGTTTGGTTCGGGCTACGGCGGGAATGCTTTGCTCGGCAAGAAATGTTTCTCCCTGCGCATTGCCTCCATCATGGGCAAGGAGCAGGGTTGGCTCGCCGAACACATGCTGATACTCGGCGTCACGCCGCCCGCCGGTGAAAAGATCTACGTCAGTGCGGCATTCCCTTCCGCCTGCGGCAAGACGAATTTCGCGATGCTGATCCCGCCGCCCGCGTTCAAGGGTTGGAAAGTCTCGACCGTCGGCGAGGACATCGCCTGGATCAAGCCGGGCAAGGATGGCCGTTTCTACGCCATCAACCCGGAGTCGGGAATTTTCGGAGTGGCGCCGGGCACATCCGAGAAAACCAACCCCAACTGCATGGCGATGATCAAGACCGACACCATATTCACCAATGTCGCCATGACGCCGGATGGAGACGTCTGGTGGGAAGGAATGACCGACACCCCGCCGGCGAAGCTCACCGACTGGCAGGGCAAGGAATGGACGCCGGATTGCGGCAGGAAAGCGGCACATCCCAATGCGCGCTTCACCGTCGCCGCCTCGCGCTGCCCTTCCGTCGATTCCGAATGGGAGAACCCGAACGGCGTGCCGATCTCTGCGTTCGTATTCGGCGGCCGTCGCTCGGACACGGTCCCCCTCGTGGCCGAAGCTTTTGATTGGGACGCGGGCGTCTATATGGGAGCGACCATGGGCTCCGAGACGACCGCAGCCGCCACCGGCAAGGTGGGAGTCGTCAGGCGTGACCCGATGGCGATGATCCCCTTCATCGGCTACAACGTAGGCGATTACTTCAAGCACTGGCTCACGCTCGGACACTCGGTGCCAAAGCGCCCGAAGATTTTCTGCGTGAACTGGTTTCGCACCGACGAAAACGGCAAATTCATCTGGCCGGGATTCGGCGAGAACATGCGCGTGCTGAAATGGATCGTCGAGCGTTGCCAAGGGCGGGGACATGCCGCCGAAACGCCGATCGGCTGGGTCCCGGACTTTGCCGATCTGGAATGGAAGGGGCTCGAGAGTTTCAACAGCGACAAGTTTGGCCGAGTCGGCTCCGTCGACCGCGCGCAGTGGAAGCAGGAGCTCAAGTTGCAGGACGAACTGCTGCAACTGGTCGGCAATCGCCTGCCGCAGGAGCTCGCTGCGCGGCGGAAGTCGCTGGAAAATTCGCTAAGCTGATCCCCGGATTTCCGGAAAATAAGGGCCGCCGCAAGGCGGCCCTTTTGTTTATGTATATGATAT
>Ga0070732_10001821_pt1 | contig 11587 bp, 9 predicted proteins | sample Coa_R1_5_FD_66449 | JGI IMG/M metagenome (GOLD analysis project Ga0070732, IMG submission 66449) | Surface soil microbial communities from Centralia Pennsylvania, which are recovering from an underground coalmine fire - Coalmine... | ecosystem: Environmental > Terrestrial > Soil > Unclassified ...
GGTCACGAACCGCTGACGAACGGTCGGGTCGGCGTAGCCGACGGAAGGAAGCGCGACCCGGACCGAGATCAGGTTCGTGGTGTCGAAACCCTTGCCCGCGCTCTCGAGGCCGATGAACGTGCGCGTCAGGAGCGCAGCGCCCACGAGGAGGGCGGTGCAGACGGTGACTTCGAGCACGACGAGCGTCGCCCGGAGTCGACGCGCCGTCACGGATCCGGTCGCGGATCTCGACGATGATCCCAGCAAGCCGAGCATGGGCGATCGCGAGGCCACGACCGCGACGGGCAGCCCGAGGATCACGGCGGCGAGCGAGCCGAGCGCGATGGCAAAGAGCGTCGCTCGGCCGTTGAGGGCGATCGGATTGAAGGCGCTCGTCGTCATGGCCACCGGCAACGTCACACCGGCAAGCCGCGTGAGCAGCCAGGCGATCGCCACACCGGCCGTGCATCCAATGGCGGCGACCAGCACGTGCTCGATGAGCGCCTCGCCGAGCAGATTGGCCGGCGACGCCCCGAGCGAAGCGCGCACGGCGGAGTCACGCGCGTGCTGAAGCGACCTCGAGAGCGCAAGGTTCGCGACGTTCGCGCTCACGACGAGAAAGAGGAAGCCGACCGCGCCGGCGAGCAGCCACAACGCGTCGAGCGTCTTGTCGTCCAACGCGTCGGACAGCCGGAACATCACTGCAGTCTGATTCGCCGGCTCGCCGGCGGCCTGGCTGAGCGAGCCGCCGCGATCACGCGCCAGTCGCGAGGCCTGGTCAAAGGTGAGCCCGGGTGCGATTCGGGCGACCGGCGTGAAGGTGCGGGCGGTCGTGACACTTTCGGGCGGGGCCCCGCTGTCGTAGGGCATCCACACGTCGATGCGGCCGTTTGGAAATCGGAACGAGGCGGGAGCGACGCCGACGACATGGCAGGGGCGGTCGTCGATGACGAGCAGGCGTCCGATCACGTTCGGGTCGCCGTGCAGCCGCGCGCGCCAGAACGTGTCGCTCAGGACGACGACATCGTCCGTGCCGGGCCGCCCGTCGCCGGTCACGAAGAGTCTGCCCTGAGCCGGCACAGCGCCCAGCATCGAGAAGAGCCCCGGCGTGATGACGGCCGCGGCGACCGTCTCCTGGCCATCGTCGGCCCTGAAGGGCAGGGTCGGCGTGTCGTAGCCCTCAACGCGATCGAAGATCAGCCGCTCCTGACGCCACGACGACAGGAGCGCGGGCGAGTAGAAGCCGCCAAACGTGAACTTGCGCTCGACATTGTAGGTGGCGAGTTCGACGAGCCGATCCGCGCTCGGATAGGGCGCCGGCCGCCAGACGATCGAATCAAGGACGCTGAAGACCGCGGTACTGAGGCCGATGCCGAGCGCGAGGGTGAGGACCGCCCAGACGGCGTTCGTACGGGCACCGACCAGACGCTTCCACGCCAGCCTGAACGAAAGCGCGAACGACGGAAACCTCGGAGGGGAGGGCCCGACGCCGGGCCCGGCCAACCTCGACCGGCCTGAGACGGTGCGGACGCGGATGGCCAACGACATCAGACTCACGACCTCGAGCACGCCGGCGCCAAGCGCGCCGATCCGGCCGCGGCGCCGCCCCGCTGCAAGACAGATCGCACGCACTGTCGCCTCGATGTCCTCGGGGCTTTCGGTATCAGCCGCGATCGCCGGGACCTGTCGGGCGAGCGCCCGACACAGCCGCGCCGAGGCGCGGCTGATGCGCTCGGCGGGCGGCGTGCGGGGCAAGCCAGCGGTCGCCATCGCCTACGTCCGGAACAACACGCGCTTGGCGCGGGCGTCCGACACCGCCGCCTCGAGGCGGCGGGTTTCCGCGGCGAGCACGGCGCGGCCAAGCGGGGTCACGCCGTAATAGCGGCGTGGCGACCCAGGCGCGCGCCCGGCCGCCGAGGACTCGGCCTTGGGCGTCTTCGTCGGCTCGACCACGCCGTCGGCGGTCAGCCGCTGCAACAGCAGGTACAGCGTGCCCGTCCGCAGGCGGATCAGGCCGCCGGTGCGGGCGTCGATCTCCTGAATGACGCCGTAGCCGTGCCGGGGTCCGTCGGCGAGCGCGACGAGCACCTGGAACGCGAGAGGACTCACCGGCAGGAACGATCGGGCGTCAGCGGGTCGGGGCACGGCAGGGGTCTCCAGGTGAAGCGCATATTATAAATGCATATGCCATCAGGCTATATGACGGCCGGCCGGCGGCGCCGGTTGGGCCGGACCGGGCCGATGCGCTACCCTTTTCGCGAAACGCGAACCGGGGGTGGGCGATGGCGACGTGGACTCGACGCGACTGGTTGAAGACGACGACCGCCGCCGGGGGCGCGCTGCTGCTGCCGAACGTCACTGGCGTGCTGTCGGCTGAGTCGCCGGCCGGATCCCACCCGCAGGCAGAGCCGACGCCGCCCGCCCGCCCGCGCGAGCGGCTGCTCGCTGACGTCGGCTGGAAGTTCCACCTCGGCCATGCCGACGACCCGGCGAAGGACTTCAACTTCGGCCGCGCCGGCGGCGACGGCATGTTTGGCAAGTCCGGCAGCTTCTTGCCGGGCGGCGGACGTGGCGTGCCGGGCATCGCGCAGCCGGGCTTCGACACCGGATCGTGGCAGTCCGTCGACCTGCCGCACGACTGGGCGGTCGATCTGCCGTTCGTCGACGACCGCGCGGTGAATGGCCACGGCGCCAAGCCGCTCGGCCGCACGTACCCCGAGACGAGCATTGGCTGGTATCGCCGCGAGTTCACCATCGACCCGCGCGCCCTGGGCCGCCGGTTCGCGCTCGAGTTCGACGGCATCTTCCGCGACGCGACGATCGTCCTCAACGGCCATTTCATCGGGCGGAATCTGAGCGGCTACGCGCCGGCGCGCTACGACGTCACGGATGTGCTGACCTACGCCACGCGTGACCCTGCGGGTCCGCCGAACCCCGACCAGCCCGGCCGCAACGTCCTTCTCGTGCGTGTGGACGCGACGGAAGCGGAGGGCTGGTTCTATGAAGGCGCCGGCATCTACCGGCACGTGTGGCTCGAATCGACATCGCCCGTCCACGTCGCGCCAAACGGCCCCTTTGTCACAACCGACACGCGCGGCGAAACGGCGGTGGTGACGATCGAGACCGAAGTCGTGAACGACTCGGATCAGGCGGCCTCGATCACGGTCGCGTGGGAGGCGGAAAGCGACGCGACGCACGCCGCCGGCGCGGTCTCGGCCCCGACGGCCGTCCCCGCGTGGAGCCGGAAGACGGTCACCGGCCGGCTGTCGATCACTCAGCCCAAGCTGTGGTCGCTCGAGCATCCGTCGATGTACCGGCTCCGGACGACCCTCCGAACAGCCGTCGGCGCGGTCGACGAGTACGACACGCCGTTTGGCGTCCGGACGGTGCACTTCGATGCCGACAAGGGCCTGTTCCTCAACGGCCAGGCGGTCAAGATCAAGGGGACCTGTAATCACCAGGATCACGCCGGGGTCGGCTCGGGCCTGCCCGACCGGCTGCAGGAGTTCCGGGTCGCAAAGCTCAAGGCGATGGGCGCGAACGCCTATCGGACGTCGCACAATCCGCCGACGCCGGAACTGCTCGACGCGTGCGATCGCCTTGGCATGCTCGTGCTGGACGAGACACGCATGATGTCGTCGAACGACGAGGGCCTCGGCGAGCTCGAACGGATGATCCGGCGCGATCGCAACCATCCGTCGGTGTTCTGCTGGTCGATCGGCAACGAGGAGCCGGACCAGGGCACGGACCGGGGCGCGCGCGTGGCCGAGACGATGAAGCGGCGGGCGCGCGATCTCGACCCGACAAGGCTCATCACCGAGGCCATGAACGGCAGCTGGGGTCGTGGCCTGTCAGCCGTGGTGGACGTCCAGGGCTTCAATTACGGCGACGGCCAGCGGATGGACGACTACCACAAGGCTCACGCCACGCAGTTCGCGATGGGCACGGAAGTCGCGAGCACGGTCTCGACGCGCGGCATCTACGAGAATGACCCGGCCCGCGGATACGTGAGCGCCTACGACGTGAACAAACCGGCGTGGGGCGCGACGGCCGAAACCTGGTGGACGACATACGACACCCGTCCGTGGGTCGCCGGCGGCTTCGTCTGGACCGGCTTCGACTACCGTGGCGAGCCGACACCCTACGGCTGGCCGTGCATCAGCTCCCACTTCGGCATCATGGACACGTGCGGCTTTCCGAAGGATCTCTTCTACTACTACCGCGCCTGGTGGACGAATGAACCGACGCTCCATCTTTTCCCTCATTGGAACTGGACCGGCAAGGAGGGACAGGAGATCGACGTCTGGGTGTTCTCGAACCTCGACTCGGTCGAGCTCCTCGTGAACGGCACCAGTGTCGGCGTGCAGCCGGTGAGGAAGGATTCGCACCTCGCGTGGAAGGTGCCGTACGCGCCGGGCGCGATTGAGGCGCGCGGCACGAAGGCCGGTCAGCCGCCCCTCGTCGTGCGTCGGGAGACGACAGGCGCGGCCGCAGGCATCCAGCTCGTCCCGGACCGGACGCGCGTGTCAGCCAACGGCGAAGACCTGTCGGTCGTCGAGGTGCGCATCGTGGACGCGACCGGTCGCGTCGTGCCAACGGCCGATCACGACGTGACGTTCACGGTGAGCGGCCCGGGGCGCTTCATCGGCGTCGGCAACGGTGATCCGAGCAGCCATGAGGCAGACCGCGTGCTGCCCGGTTCTGAGGCCCCGTGGAAACGGCGCGCGTTCAACGGACTCTGCATGGCGCTCGTCCAGGCGGCCCGGCAGACAGGCGAGATCCACGTCGAGGCGTCGTCGCCCGGACTGACGGGCGCAACCGTGGCGATCGCCAGCACGGCCGCGACGTCACGTCCGATCCTCGTCTGAGGCCCTCTCCGGCGCCGGCCAGAAGCTCAGGGCCGCTTGTAGACGACGCGGCCGCCGATGATCGTGTAGGCGACCTTCGCCGTCTTGATCTGGTCGTCCGGCACCGTGGTGATGTCTTTCGTGAAGATCGTCACATCGGCGAGTTTGCCCACGGCCAACGAGCCTTTGACATCCTCCTCGAAGGCCGCGTAGGCATTGAGGGTCGTGTACGCGCGCAGGGCCTCCATCCGGCTCATCTTCTGACCGCCATAGAAGACTGTCCCGTCAGCGGTCCTCCGCGTCACGGCGGCATAGTAGTTCGGAATCGGATCGACGTCTTCAACCGGCGCGTCGGTGCCGTTCGTCACGATGGCCCCGGACTTCATGAGCTTCTGCCAGACGTAGGCGCCCTCCTCGGCTCGCGCGGCGCCGAGGCGGGCCACGACGTACGGCGCATCGGACGTGCAGTGAATCGCCTGCATCGAGGCGATGACGCCCAGCTGGCCAAACCGCGGAATGTCGGCAGCGGACAGGTGCTGCGCGTGCTCGATCCGCCAGCGCACGTCCTTGCCGTTCTTGGTGTTCTTCTTGAAGGCGCCTTCGTAGACGTTCAGCACCTCGCGGTTCGCGCGATCGCCGATGGCGTGGATGCAGAACTGATAGCCGTGATCAATCGCGAGCTGGGCGATCCGTCGAATCTCGTCGAGCGGCATGACCTCGAGACCGGTCGAGTCCGGCTTGTCGCTGTAGGGCTCGAGAAGCCACGCCCCGCGCGACCCGAGCGCGCCGTCCATGTACGCCTTGATCGCGCGCACCGTGAGATGGCCGTCGTCGTAGCCCAGCATCCGGTACGGGTCGAGCACGGAAGCCAGATTCGGCGTGTCGCGCGCGCCGATCATCACCCAGAGTCGAACGCTCAGATCGTGGGCGTCGAGGAGACGCTTCATCTGATCGATCACCGCGGGGCTCGATCCGGCGTCCTCGAACGTCGTGATGCCCTTGCTCGTCACCTCGTGATCGGCCAGCACGAGGATCCTCCGCGCGCGCGCGTCGGCCTCCGCCGGCGTCGGCACGGGCTCGCCGGCGCCGCGCTTGACGAGCCCGGCGGCGCGTTCCCTGAGGAAGCCCACGGGATCGCCGCTCCGATCCTTCAGAATCTCGCCGCCCTCAGGATTCGGGGAGTCGCGCGTGATGCCGGAGAGCGCCATCGCCTTCGCGTTCACGAAGGCGCCGTGACCGCTCGCGTGCGTCAGCACCACGGGGTTGTTCGGCGACACCGCGTCAAGGGACGCGTGCGTCGGAAAGCCCTCGACGTTCGGCTGGGGCGGATGGGCCCATTTCTCCTGGTGCCACCCCCGGCCCTCGATCCACTGACCGGGCTTGGCCTTCTTCACGGCCTCGGCGACGAGCGCCACGATGTCGTCCCAGGTCTTCGCATTCTGCAGTTCGAGCCCGAGTTTCATCTGACCGATGCCGGTGAAGTGCCCATGGCCCTCGATGAAGCCCGGCGTCGCGAGCTCGCCGCCGAGGTCGATCACCTGCGTCGACGCGCCGATGTAGTGCTCGACCTGGGCATTCGATCCCACCGCGACGATGTGGCCCGCCCGAGCGGCAAGGGCCTGAGCCTCGGGCCTCGCGGCGTCGAGCGTGACAATCCGGCCGTTGCGAAGCACCAGATCAGCAGGCGGCACGGGAGCCTGTCGAGCGAACCGGGCGGCGACGCCCGTCGCACCAAGGGTCACCGCGAGTCCGACCGCGGCCGACAGCAGGAGTCGAGGGTGTGTCATGAGGGAAGGGGGAAAACCCGCTGAAAGTTACCACCAAAAATCGCGGCCTGCACGTCCTCCCCGTGCCCGAGGCTGGACAGGGCGGCGCGCTGCGTCTCGAAGATGGCGCGGTGCCAGCCGCGCGGGAAGAAGGACGAGTCGGTGCCGAACAGAATGCGCTGGTGGCCGACGCAGTCGATCGCTCGAGCGAAGACGTCCCGGAGCGTGAGCCCGGGAAGGAACTTGGTCCAGCTGTTCGAGCTGGACGAGTCGAACACGATGTTCGGCGCCTGGTCGGCGGCCATCAGCGCCTCTCGAAAGAACCCCGCGCCGAAGTGCGGGATCACGACCGTCAGGTCGGGATGACGGACCGCGAGGGCCGCGACCGCCAGCGGGTCGCCTCGCCGAAGGTCGAACCGGCTTGGCAGGCCCAGCTTCGTCCGCAAACCCACCGAGAGAAAGCCGCAATGGACGAACACCGCGCGTCCTCCGCGCGCGGCGCCCCGGAACACCTCGTCGACAAACGGCTCGTCGAGCGTATATCGATGCATCGCCGGAAAGAGACAGACCGTCTTCAGCCCGAGGTCGAACGCCTGTTCGAGTCGACCGGACGCGTCAGGGGTCTTAGGGTTGAACATGAACGCGCCGACAAAGCGTGACGGATACGCCCGAATGGCGGCGGCGACGGAGGCCTCGTCGCCCGGGACGGTGGCGATGAGCATGGCGCGGGCGACCGTGTGGCGGTCAAGTTCGACGGCCCACCGGGTCGCGAGGGCTTCGGTCTCGCCCGGCGGATCCCACCCGAGCGCGGCGGGCAGCGCCTCGGCGGCATCGACCCGCGTGCCGGTCTCGGCGCCCATCGTGCGGAACAACCCGGCCGACAGAAAGTGGCAATGCGCGTCGCAGGTGATCACTGGACCTCCAGGAGCCGTCACGGCGTGCGAACGACGTCGAGGAAGCCGAGGCGTCGTTCCGCGACGAGAAAGTACGGCGCCGAGAGCACCGCGAGCCCGGCCGCGGCGGCAAAGGCGGTACGGTATCCGTGCGCGCCGATGACCCAACCGAGGATTGATGAACCGGTGCCGATGCCCAGGTCGAAGGCGGCGATCATCGCGCCGAACGCCGCGCCCCGTCGTCGCGGCGGAATGTGGCCCATGACATAGGCCGCGAAGGCCGGGTACATCAGGCCGAATCCGGCGCCAAAGAGGACCGCCGCCGCGAGAAAAGACGCCTCGCCTTGCGCCGACGCGACGAGCGCCAGGCCGAACGCCGGCACCACGAGCGCAGGCAGAACGACGCGCCGATGCCCGACGGCGTCGAGCCGTCGTCCGAGGACGAGACGTCCGGCGAGAATCGCGAGGGCCATGACGGTGAGGAACAGGCTGCGCGGCGACACGTGAAGGTCGTCGGCGAAAAGGGCGGAGAAGCTGGTCAGGCCTCCGTAGCCAAACGAGACGAGACCCATGCCGACCGAGAGGACGAGCACCCGCCCCTCGATGAACGTGCCCGGCCTGATCGTCGAGTCACCCGCCGCTGGCGGCCCGTCAAGGGCGTGCGCCACGCGATCGTCCGGAAGCCGCCAGGCGATCGTCGCCATGAGCAGGTTCAGAAGAACGAGGTCGGCACAGAACACGGCCCAGCCGTGACGGTAGACCCAGAAGCCGGCGGCAGGCGCCACCGCAATCGCAGACACCGAAGCCATGCCCCAGTAGCCCAGCCCTTCGGCCCGCCGGCTCGCGGGGATCGTCGACGTCATGTACGCGCCCGACGCGGCGAGAAGGGCCGACCAGAACAGGCCGTGAACGACCACCACGGCCAGCATCAGGCGGTAGTCGGAGATGAAGGCATAGCTCAACGTGCAGAGGCCGAGGATGACGCTCACGCCCATCAACACGTGGCGCTGGCCGATGCGGTCGCCGATGCGCCCGGTGAACGGCGCTGATGACGCCGACGCGTACGTGAGGCACCCGAGGAACAACCCGGCGGAGGTGGTCGACCCGCCGAGCGCCAGGATGCGATAGGGGGCCGTCGGCAGGAGCTGGAACACGGACACGAACACCGTGAACGTGTAGGCACACATGATGAGGAAGCGCGGCGTGAAGAGCCGATCGGCCATGCGGATCGTTCAGTATAGCGGCGGGGCCGCAGTCTCCGGTCGTGCGGAGGCGGCAGGCCGCTGCTAAGATCGGCGCGTGCGTCCCTCACAATTGTGGAAGCAGCTACCAGCCCCCATCCGCGTGCGCCTCGCGGCCGCCTTTTGGGCAGACACCGAGAGCGCCGATGTGCAAGTGCAGCACGCCGAGGCAACGGCTGCCCTGGCGAAACGCCTGAACTTCAGGGTCAAGAGCGTGCGGGCGCTGCCCCTCGACACGCGCGCCCGGTATCTCGGGCACACGAATGACGTGTCGGACACCGTGGCCATGCGCGCGCTCGTGGCGTATCACCTCGCGCACGAGCGGCCCTTGATGGCCAGCTTTCTCGACGCGCTCGGCATCGCGCATGACCAGGGCGTCATTACCTCCGACCAGGTCGATCCGCCGTCAGCCGAACGGGTGTCGAAGGCCGTGAGCGCGATTCGGGCGTCGTACTCGGTGGAGGTCGTGGACTTGTACCTCAGGACCCTGGTGGCGGTCGATGCCGACACGTGGCGTGAAGTCGGTCCGCTGATTCCTCAGGACGAGCCGCGAGGCCCGCATGCGGGTTAGATGGACGATAATGGGATCATGACTCGACGGGGTCTTGGCCTCGTCGTGGCGTTGGTGGTGGCGATCGCGGGCGCCCGGCCGGTCGGAGCCCAAACACCGCCACCTGATCCGAAAACCACGCCACCCGGTCCAGTGACGCCGACGACCGGTCACGTCCCGTCCGCGCTCGCGCTGCCGGTGGATGTCGACAAGATCCGGACGGCGCTCGAAAAACCACAGACGCTGCACATCAACGATCAACACCTGTGGTTTTATCTCGAGGTGCGTCCGGCGCCGGTCACGTTCATGTCCTGGGTCGGGAATTTCGATCTGATGAAGGGCGCCGTACCGGGATCCGCAGCGACGGGCCGCGACCTCGCGGCGATGATGACGCCGCGCGAGATGTACAGCTCGGCGGGCATCACCGCCACCGATATGCTGCAGTTTGCCGCGACGAACTTCGCGGCTCAAACTCTGATCCGACGGGCGGTCGAGGAGATTCGGAACGCCAAGGATCAGAGACAGGTCGCGGAAATCCGCGCGAAAATCGATCGTCAGCTGTCGGCCCTGATGGGCAAGGACAAAGAGCCTTGACGGCCCGTGGTGGCCGTCGCACCGAGCCAGCCGCGGCTGGCGAGTGCCGGCCGACGTGCGCTCGGGCGGCTAACTCATCGGCCGGATCTTCCCGAACATGCCGTTCCACGGCGGAATGACGATGGACACCGCGCCGAGCGCTTTCGCCTGACACGCGAGCCGCAGAAGCGGCTGGAGTTCCGGCGTGTCCGAGTACCCGAAGACGCGCATCCGGCGACCCTCGTCGCGCTCGGACACCGGCGACAGCTTGTCGGCGCCTCCGAGCACGCCCACCCAGCAGGTCCCGCACGAGGCCGCCCGGCACTGCACCGGGATCGGACCCTCGCCGGGGGTGCAGCGCGGATCGCGCGTCCGATAGTCGCGCTTGTCGGATTGCGCGGCCGTCGCGATCTCCTGTCCATGAATCACTGAGAACCTTGCGGTCGGATCCGCTTCGTCGAACGTCACGGTCCAGCGCTTCTTCAGGCCGCGGAGAAACCCGAACGGCCCCTGCCAGTCGTCCCGGGCGCGCTCGTGCAGAATCTGATGCGGCGACCGCCGCCTCGCTTCGGCCGAAAGATGAATCGTCCCGGGCGCCGCGGCAAACGCGCCCGGTCCCACCTGTCGGAGCGTCATCAACCCGATGAGGGTCGGCCCAATCAGTTGGTCCCGATCGACGCGAGCGGTCCGCGTGGCCTGATCGGCCACCGCGGTCACAAGCGGCGGCAGGGAGTCGAAGGGACCCTCGAACGCGTGAATGGCGGACTTGACCTGCGGCCAGTAGCGATGGCCATAGAGAAACCGGTGCGAGGCGTCGACTTGGTCGGCCAGCCGCCACGTCCCCATCAGGCCGAGCTGCCGGGCGGCCTCGTCACCCGCTGCTTCAATCGCGAGGTGGAGGTCCAGGGGATAGAACGTGAACCAGATGCGGGTCGCATTCTGGTCAATCGGATGAATCTCCGCGACGAGTGTCTCGACCGCCCGCCGCCAGCCCTCAGAGTCGATGGCGCACAGGTGCGCGTATAGCCGGTCCATGGCGATCTATTCTAGAAGCGGATCCTACGACAACCCATCGAAGATTGGCGATCGGTCCAGTGACGATGGATGGCAGATTGTTCAGTGCCGATTGAAGGTTGAGAGCCGCCGGCCGCGTCCTCGCCCGCCGGACCTGGCATGGCTCCTGCGTGGTCAGAGGGCTCCATGAACCCTCAGGAGCTCAAAGGGCGGCTGACGGCCCACGCCGTTCGGTGCATCACGTTCTGCGTGGAGTTGAGAAAGAAGCCAGAAGCCCGCGACCTTGCCGACCAACTCAGCGCCTTAGCCACGTCCACGGCCGCGAGCTATCGCTCGGCCTGCAGGGCCCGCTCGCATCGAGAGTGCGTGTCGAAGATGGGGACCGCGCTCGAGGACGCGGACGAATCGGTCGGTTGGCTCGAGATCATTGTGCGGAGCGGGCTGGCCGACACTGAACGGGCCGTCGCCCTCCGGCACGAAGCGAGCGAAGTGCTGGCGATTCTGGCCGCCGCCCGCCGCAGAGCCGCGCGCAAGACGGGGCGTCGGAAGCTCAGCGCTTGCCTGAATACTCGAGCATCTGCCGCTCGAGATCGCACGGATACGAAATGCGGACGTCGGTGATCCGGCCGACCTCGTCGGTCACCGCCTCGAGCTTCGGCTGGACGAAGCCTGTGTAGGACGGCAGGTTCAGCGCGTCGACCCGCCTGACCACCTCGTCACGAAG
>Ga0070732_10001822_pt1 | contig 11587 bp, 8 predicted proteins | sample Coa_R1_5_FD_66449 | JGI IMG/M metagenome (GOLD analysis project Ga0070732, IMG submission 66449) | Surface soil microbial communities from Centralia Pennsylvania, which are recovering from an underground coalmine fire - Coalmine... | ecosystem: Environmental > Terrestrial > Soil > Unclassified ...
TAGGAATCGGAGGTAGGGATGATATTTTCCAGGAAAGGTGTGGGGAACATCCGACGATACGTTGTAGTTTCGAAGCTTGATCTTCTCCCACTCGCCTGAAGAGATCATGTCTCCTGTGAGAGAACTTACTTCAGGTTCAGGTCCGACGCTAGTTGCTGCGCTCCATCCCGCGGGAGTAATCTCAAACGTCCGGTCGTTCGTTACTCGAGCCTCGACAAGGTTTCTTTTGACTAGTCGCTGGACGGCCTCCTTCAAGGTCGGTGAGAGCTCTTCTAGAGAAACACTAGCACCCTTCAAGTGGGCTAGCGTCTCCTCATCATCGTCCCGCGCCGGGTCCTTCTCAACTATGAGTTCGAGCTTAGAACCGATTTTCTCGATCCTTCCCCAGTGCTTCCTGCTAATCCATCCTGTCACTATGGACCCGTATCTTTCATCCAGTCCGGATCCTTGGAGTGCGTCCTTTAGGAGAAGGCGACCCCCGTTGTTTTTTACAAAAGAGACTATTCTTCGCTCCGGGAGACCTTGCTCCGCAAACGATTCTCCTTCCTCGGTGAGGATGAGCTCAGTTCTCTTCTCGATCTGTTCTCTGATAAGACCAGCTTGCGCGAGGTTTAGGGCAGCGCGGGCGATGGCAGAATCCGCGAGCCCAGTTTGTTTTGCTAGATCCTCCGGAGACGCCGGCCCAACAGATTCGGTGAGCACCCTGAGAACTCGGGTCTCATTCGGGCTAAGCTCTACCAAGAGGACGGTTCTCCAATCTTCAGCTTTCGCTGAGTTCCATCGCCGGCTATATTTGACTTGAAATCACGATACTAGATACGGGCTCAATCAAAGCGGGTTTCAAGAATACGTCTCAGTGTCCTCTTTTTGAACTCTGATTCCTCATCTGGAGGAAAGTATGGATAAACCACCGGTAGGGTGACCCCTGCTTCACGAAACGATCGCACGTATCGACTCAACTCATCATCCGCGGGGTTGGCTACGCTGACCTTCAGCAGTTCCATGGGCAATTCAACCGGACCACGCTTCCATTCGTCGTTCTTCCGAAACTCTGAGATCACATCTGCCGTCCCGTCTCGCAAGAACATCTCATGATACTGGGGTGTCGAATCATAGTTCAGAAACTCCTGCACCATAAGCCTACGTGCTGTCCCATCGTTCTTTGAAGAGTAGAAGATCTTCAGGTAACACGCGAACTCGATCTGTTCTACCATTTGGGGTCTGATCGACTCAACCAGTCCGGCGGCGTAGTGCGGAGAGCAGAAGTTCAACAGAAGCCCGTCAGCGATTCCCATCGATCGCTTCGCGATGCCAGTTTTGAGTGTGGCAACGTAGATCTGCGGTGCCTCAACGTCTGATGGAAACGACCGGAAGTCCTTCTTGAGCTCATTAAGCCTCTTCAACATTGTGGTTACTGTTTTACCCGGTTGGGGGCCTGGAGAGCCGGTTCCGACTCCTAAGATGAGCCTGTTGGACGAGAGCGCCTGAATCGTCTGGACTCGCCTTACTAGAATCGCAGGATCGTGTTCGAGTAGCCGGATGACTCCGCTTCCAGCATAGACTCGGCTCGTCAATGAGAGAATTGTTGAAGCGATCTCTATGGCCTCGTATCCGCTTCTGCCGTCAGGAATGAAGATGCTTGCTATCTTGTTGCTTCTTTCTAGGAGTGGGGAGGCTTCCTTGATCTCCGTGGGAGAGAATACTCCTGGCCGGAGAGCGAAGCCCAGTTTTTCCGAATTCAACGGGTTTCGTTTTGCGGCCGAGACTGCTCGGCTATTAGAGTTGACTCGGTCTATTGTCTTAGTGTTGCCTTGAGCGAGACAACAAGCTGTCCATCGGTCTCGATCGCATCCAGTAGATGAGTGTAAGTTGGAATTGGGTTATGACTCCTGTAGAGGTATGAGAGGTGGACGCCGCTCACCTCGTTGTGGAGCCCGGCATACGCTTGAGCGATAAGATGGACTCCTCCTCCGAATGGATTCCGAGAAACGGTCTGTTTCACTCTCTCCGGGACCGGTATGCCGAACCGTTTGCTAACGAAGAGTAGATTGTTCAGCCCGTTCGGAATGGATAGTTGGACAAAGACCGGCACCTTGACACCATTGGTGCGTAGAGAATCGATGTACTCTAGGACGAAATAGTCGTCAAATGCTGAGTTGGTCACAAGATAGTCGGCTCCCGCCTCTACCTTGCTAGTGGTCCGGGAGATCTCACGGTCCCTGTCCAGAGCATACTGGTTTGTGACCGCTCCGATACAGGGACGTTGCTGGCCCTCGAAGGTTGACCGAATCGCTCTGATGAGGTCCTCCGCCCTCTTGAAGTCATAGTTCTCAATACTGTAGCCTGGATAAGGGTCGCCGAACACCACTAGAAAATTCTCCAAACCTTTCTTGAAGAGAAGCTGCAGATGGCCTAGATCTGATCGGCGAAAATCCCTGCAGGTCAGGGAGGGAATCGCTTCAAATCCTGTGCTTTTGACGATACATGCCGAGGCTATACTTCTGGCCTGAGGAGTGACATGAAACTCGACGGGATAGCTCGGGTCGTTCTCCCGGCTCCTCAGAGCCGGAATAGTTACTGCGTCCACCCGTCCGTCCAAGAGTGGCAGGTGTGCTGGTACGACCCTGTCCGGAATCACTTCAGTAGTAAGTATTCGATGATGCTTCGCTTGTTCTGAGAGTTTCAGCTCAAGGTCCTCCGCGCAAGCTCTGCTCCTTTCACTACGCTATCGAGCTTGGAGTAGGTCACGTCCCATGATCTAGTTCGTAGACCGCAGTCAGGGTTTGCCCAGATTTTTCCCGGGTCACCGACAATTTTGGTCGCATAGAGCAGTCGGTCGCGAACCAGTTCTGGAGATTCTATGATGTTACGGTCGACAGCCTTACCAGAGGCGGTCGGGACATGTCCTGAAAAGTCGTGGACGTGGACGACCCCGACTCCGAACTCGCCTTCGTATCCGTTCTGAATGAAGTATTCGAGGTCACGATATCCCTCTCGGTGCTCCGGGTCAACTCCTAGGCTCGTGTTGTCTCTATTGGCGAACTCGAGGGCTAGCTGACTGCATTTGTCAAGCTTCGGCGCGTACTGTGCAAGAATCTTGTATCCGATCTCAGAAGGATAGCATGTGTGGTCGCTGAAGTTGCAGCTGAATCCTCTAACAGTCTCATTCCACGCTTCGACAAACAACTCCATGTCTGCCGGCTCGGGATGCGTGGTGATGGCCGGTTCATCTATCTGGATCCAGCTCGCCCCGGCGTCGACCAGGTCTCGGATCTCTGGACGAATCACCTGTTCAACGAAGTCGAGCAGAAACTCTCTCTTGGCCTCCTGTTTCTGTCTCTTGAGACTCGAACCCGTTTTGTGTCCGGAGTAATCGCCGCCAAAAGACCAGTCGACCAGTGTGTATGGTCCGGTAATTGGAACCTTGATCTGACCTTTCGCGTTCTCCTTGACATCAAGGAACTCTTGAAGGTATATCGGGTGCTTCCTATGGATCTTGGATTCGGCAACTGCCTTGTTGAAGTACTTGTAATCGAATGATTGGACGTGACCGAGTACTCGCATTCCCTCAACGCCGCGGATTACATGCTCATACATCTCCACCCTCTGCTGCTCTCCCCCAACACCCACGTTGTCGAGTCCTGTCCGTTCGAAGAGTCTTAGCCCGTAGATGGTTGAGAACTCTAGCAGCCCGCGGACGCGGTCCTTGCCTTCCGGCGTCGAAAGCAGCTCTTTAGCCCGGTCATGATAATCGTCGATGCCCAGTCGTCCAGCCCATTGTTCTGCCTCAGCCAGGTCTTTACTCGTCAGCGGTTGGGTGAGACCCTTGGTCCGCCACCGGGGCTTTGCAATGCTACCGATCTCCTGGGTAGGGAAGAGCTTCGCCAACTAGTTCTTCTCCTTGATCAATCTGGTTGCGTTCACTAAGGAGAGTGCTTTCGCATCGGCGACTTTTCGCGGAACAAATTTGAGGTCAGAATTTGGAACCAGTATGATGTTGTCTGAAACGATGTGCTTTGAGACTCGTGTGGCAGTTTCCGCTATCCACTTCGGCTCTTCGACGTTTGATTCGCGCGAGTCCACGATGCCCAGCGCGAGTTTCTTCTCTGTCTCAACCTTGAGCTGCGACCAGTCAGTCTCGAACAGGTCGAATCCTACGGTTTCGACTGGCAGTCTCAGGAGGCGCGGAAGTATCGCGGTAGCGTCTCCAAAATACGTCTGGACTAAGAACGATGCATTAGATCCTGTGACCGCCGTGCGAAGTGCAGCTAGGGCTGAGTCCAGCTCTTCACTGGTTAGTGCTTCTTCTCTGTGGGGCCGATAGACCAGGCACGGTTCCGAGACTTGGAAATGCGACACTCCCGCGTCTTTCAGACTTTGGATTATGAGATGTTCTGCGTGCGCGATGTCAGACAGGAGATCTGAGCGTGCCTCATAGTGAAGATTTTCGGAGAGCTCGGAGAGCGTGTATGGTCCGACGAGTGTCACCTCCCATGGTTTCGATTTCGGGAGGAGTTCCGCACGAAGGAATTTCTTCGGTTCGAATTTGGAGACGGCTATCTTTCCGATTATTGCCGGTTTTTTGTAGAATGTGTTAGTGTCGAACCAACGCGAATATCTGGTGCCAGTAATGACTCCTTCTAGTGAGTCGACGACTGGTCTCAGCTGGTCCTGCCATTCGAAGGCGCCGTCAGAGAAAGTTTCAAACCCAGAATCCCCCTCTAGGCGGACGAGGTCTCGCGTGTCCTGATCGAACCTTTCTTCTAGGCTCGCCCGGTCAGTCTTCCCCCTGTCGTAGGATCGTGTGAGTTCGATGAGCTGTTCTGAGCGGGGATAGATTCCGCCCAGTTGTGCGGTGGGGGGCATTGTCATCTGGTTTCCCGATATTCCAATTATATAAGTTATGTCGTACTAATATTCCAATCAGAATGACTGTGTGCTTGAGAATCTATTCCGAAGGGAATATCAAGCACCTGAACCCTCGATACTGTACATGTTCATGCTACCATCTCTCGACGAGATTCCAAAACAGCGCAAAGCACTGCGACTTACCCAGTCAAGACTTGCCGAGCTGGCAGGTGTAAGCCAATCAATCATCGCAAAGATAGAGTCGGGTACTGTCGATCCTTCGTACTCGATAGTCAAGCGGCTGGTCGATGCGCTGGAACGGCAGAGCGTCGACACCACACGACCCAAGGTGAGTGCTATCATGAGCAGACCCGTAATCTCAGTTTCCAGAATGCAGCTCGTCCGCGACGCTGTAGATCTGATGAAAAAGCGAGGCTATTCACAGCTGCCTGTCTTTGAAGGAGGAAGATGCGTGGGTAGTATTTCTGAGAAAACCATCCTCGACAGGGCAGCACGGGGAGAATCGCTTGACTTGCTTCTGAACAACCGCGTCAGGGATATCATGGATTCTCCTCTCCCAACGGTGGGCGAGGATACGCCCTTCGAATCAGTGCTTGGGCTGCTACAGGGAAACTACGGAGTCCTCGTGACGAGGGGAGAAAACGCCATCGGAATTCTGACAAAATCCGACATTCTGAAAGTGAAACGATAGGACACGTACGTTTGACTGGTCAATTTTGCGATTAAATATGGTCGCTTTTTCCAGCGCTCTGTTTCTCTAGTTAACAGTGGCCAGTAACATCATTCCTATCCAATATTGAGCGTCGCATGTTCTCGTCTCGGAATTACTCAAGTAGCAGGGCTAATGGTGAAAAGTTTGCGAATCGGGCACAGGTTGATCTCATGCTAACAATTTTTGGCAAGAAGAAGAAAGACGAAGATGCTCCAGCGGTCGATCCAAGTGTCACGCAATCTGTATCGACAACTTCTAACATTTCTCTGACCCCAACCTCGGGCCCTTCACTCGGTTCTAATTCCAATCAGACTCCAACGCAAGTCCCTACGCCCGTCACCCCTATGATGAGTCAGAATCAGCCCTCACCTCCTACTAAGCCGGTCACCCAACAACAAATCTTCAGGGCATCCCCAAACGCTCCACTTCCGACTGAGGAAACCTCCTTGACTAGGCTTCTCCAGTCACTACTCGCAGACATCCCACTCCCGCCCGACGTCGACGCCAGCTTTGGCGGACCTGGGCCGACAACGCCCGATTTTGTTCCGGTAAGATCTACCCCACCTAGCAGACCCATGGTCATAGGCCCAGGAAAGGACAATAGCGATTCGGAGGAATTAGCAGAACAGCCGGCTAAACAGCCCGCACCTACACCTCCTAGCAAGACGACTAAACCATCTGACGTTCAACCACCTATAGGCAAGATTCCGGCCCCTGCACCTTCTCCAACTGTCGCCCCTAAGAAGGATCAGGCTCCGGAGAAGGCCGCTGAGAAACCGTCGAAGATCGACAAACAGCCCGAGCCACCTGCGAAGCCGGCAAAGGTTACCAGAACTACGCAGGACTTCGATCACATTTTCCAACTGACTCAGGGCAACCTGGAAAATACGGGTGTTGCCATAATCAACGGGGAGGCTGGCTCAGGACGCACCACGCTCTGTTCAGGACTCACCGGCAATTACATGAAAATGGGCAATCCATGCCTCTACCTCACTTGTGACCAGTCCCCCTCTGATCTTCGAAACCAGATGAAGAAGCTGGGCACCGACGCGGCGCAGTACGAGTCTAGCTACCGGCTCATCATAGTCGACGGCTTCGCCGCCCAATCCGAATCATTCAGCATGGAAATGTACTACGTCGATCAGCCCTTCAACTTCGACAACATAACAGAGTCACTCGTCAGGAACATTGGAATGTTCGTCGGCGAAAAAGTCAGGATAATCCTCGACTCGCTAGACGGTCTCGCAGCGAAAGTGCCCGCGAAAGACTTCACCAAAGCCTTCACAGACCTCGCCAGCAAGCTCAAAGACTCGGGAGCAACATTCATCATCACCGTCGACATGTCGAAGCTGTCGAAGGACCTAGCGGGATCACTGAATGAACTTGCTGACTGCTCCGTCGACTTGTCAAAAGACGACTCAGACCCTAACGGACGCGAGCTGAAGGTTCAGCGCCTGAACCACTCATCAGCGAAAGTTGACGCTGAAACTTTCGAGATTGATTCAAGTAAGGGCCTAGTCTTCGTCTAGAGCAAGCTTATTCGACATTGGCCCTCAATAGGTCTGTTGTCGAGAGCTCCCTTGGTTAAAGGAAATTCTTGGTTATTCCTAGCGCCTCGTTTGTTTTCGAGATAGACGCCTGTCCCGAAGTCTCTAGCCCGGTAAGAGCCCGTATCGCGTCAACGTTCTCTGGGACCACGACGCTCTCATTGTGCACCTGGTAGACCATGCTCGCTTCCCCGTCGGTCACGTCGAGGATGTCCTCCCAGAACGCGATTTCCCACATGTCAGCCCTTGCTCTTCCGAGGTCGCGCATCATCTCCGCTACCGCGTTCATACTGTCAACTCCGTCTGAGGTTCGGACCGCGGCAACCCTCGGTGCACTTCTCAATGCCTTGACGACGTCTTTCTTCTCCGCTTCGCCCTTCAGCTGAACCATCGCGAAGTGTAAGTGCCCAAGATTGAACGGGCCCCTCGCAGCCATCGTAGTAATGTTGAGCTTCGGAAGAATCGTCTGCGCATCAGGACCTTGATGCGACGGAATATGGGCCTCCGGGACCACGGTGTTGATCAGTCCGGTCTTGTGGCTCTCCCATGGGTCCGTCCCTCTCCTGAAGAGAACGACTCGCGCTTTCTCGACACCAATCGTATTGAAGAGTGTCCCGACCATTCTGCAAATCCCGGTCGTGTTACAGCTCACAACTCTGGTAGAGGGAAGGTTCAGGTTCTCTTCAAAGTTGCACTGTGCCACGAAGGATGCCCCTGTCAGGTCGTGTTTTTCTCCGCCCTGGAAGATCGACTTGACACCAGCCTTATCGTAGAGCACCTTGTTCTTCGCTCCCAGTCCTGCAGGAGTGCAGTCCACGATTACGTCGACTTTCTTTAGAAGTTCGTCAAGGGTCCCGGAAACTTCGACGCCTGATTTTTTCATATCAGGGGCTTTCTCAGAGATCGAGGCGTAAATTTCGAATCCCTTGTTCTTGCCGAGTTTGACTCGATAGTCTCCAACAACATCGGATACGCCTATGAGTTTCATGTCCTTCTGTTTGGCGACGGCTTCAGCAACACGTTTTCCAATAACGCCGAAGCCGTTTATTCCGACTTTCGCAGCGGGTTTAGGCATTCCGCGATCCTCCGATTATTCTTTGTGAAAATCGCGTCTTTTAGGCATGACGGGCAGATGCATGGATAAGACGGCTGGGATAGACGGGCTTTAATACTAGCCCTACCTCTTTGGATCGTAAGCTTACCGATTAACAGCTTAAGGAAACGAAAAGGAAGGTTAGTGGAATATGGAGGTTAAACTTTCATGGTTGAACCGTCGCAGTATGCTTCGACAACAAAGTACATAGTTAAAGCAAGGTTTGACGTAGAGGGAGTAGTCGAAAAACCCGACGTTGTCGGTGCCGTTTTCGGCCAGACAGAAGGCCTATTCGGGCCTGACCTAGACCTCAGGGAACTACAGAAATCCGGCCGAATCGGCCGTATCGAGATTAATCTAGATTCTAAAAAGGATAAGACTACAGGGTCAATCGTCATCCCCTCAAGCCTGGACAAGGTTTCAACAGCCATTATAGCAGCGGCAATCGAGAGTGTCGATCGTATTGGACCCTGTGAGGCTAAGATCAGCCTCGACAAGGTCGAGGACGTCCGGGAAGAGAAACGGAAGGCCATAATGACGAAGGCCAAGGATATTCTCAGAAAATGGGTCGTAGAATCCTCACCCAGCACTGAAGAGGTTGTCAAGGAAGTCGCGGGATCCCTTCGAGGTGTCGATGTCATCGAGTACGGACCCGATAAGCTGCCTGCGGGCCCGGAGGTTGAGAGAGGAGACATTGTGGTTGTAGAAGGACGAGCAGACGTGATACTCCTGATGAAAGTTGGAATCAGGAACGTAATCGCACTGAACGGCACAAAAATTCCAGATACAGTCATCAAACTGACAAAGGACAGAGAAGTGACCGCATTTCTAGACGGCGATAGAGCGGGCGACCTGATCCTAAAGGAGCTATCTCAAGTAGCTGAGATCGACTATGTCGCACGAGCTCCATTTGGAAAAGAAGTCGAGGAGCTCACCCCCAAGGAAATCATGCGGGCGTTACGGGAACGGGTCCCGGTCAACATGGCCAAACCCATAGAGAGACCACAATTCGCGAGGCCAGAACGAGACGAGCGACAATTCGGTGGCGAACGATCATACACGGAGAGAGCATACGGACCCCGAGACCGTCCATACGGGCCTCAGGAAGTGCCAGTTCACGCGGCGCCAGCGATGGAGAAGCCGAATCTACCAAACCCTGTGTTCGATGCTGCAAAGGATCTTCGAGGAACCCTGGAAGCAGTCGTGTTCGACGAGGCCGGGAAGGAATTGTCCAAGATGCCAGTTAGCGAACTCGCAGAGAAAATACCAACTTTGGAAAAGGCTCAGGTGGTTCTCTTCGACGGAGTTGTAACTCAGAGGCTTCTCGATACCGCCGCAAGCAAAGGGATCAAGTACGTGATCGGCGATAGAGTCTCTGACGGAGCTAAACGGCCCACGAATGTGAGCGTAATGACGCTAAACGATCTATCAGCGTTCGCTCCTGCCTGAGAGACTAACCTGCGCGGCAGAACCAGCCATCAGCTGGTCCTCGCTCACGCCCAGCACTTCTAGAATTCTCGCTGCCGCAGGCACAATCTGGTTGTGGAGGTAGTAGTCGTAGTCTATCTCTTGTATTGACGCTCGGAAGTGGGGTTCAGCCTTCTGGTACAGCTTTCCAGGCCTGTTCGTTATTACAAAGCCTACTTTGTCGCCGGCTATAACTGACCAGCCTTCTTTCGCCATTGTCTTCGCGGCTTCCACATGTGGAGCATTGATCTCATAGTTAGCGACTGGCTTTGTCAGGGTCTTCCAGATCACGAATTTCGACAGGGGCAGATTTTTCGACCTGAGGTCTTTGGTCAAGTCTTTGACGTAAGCCGTTGCTCTGTCGGGGTTCGCATCTTCCAGAATCATTCTTAGGACGGTGTTCTGGACGTCCCTCGCTAAGTTTGACCAGTCTCCTCGGACTGCTTCTAGACCTACAACATCTACCTGGCCGTCGGTTCGGAGACCAGCGTATTTCTTCTTGGCTTCGGTGAAGAGAATTCTCTTGTAGACTTCCGAGAGGTTGATTTCGAGACCTAGTTGCTGGTCGATCTCGTTTAGGAACTTTTGGACGAGCTTCTCATCATAGTTGATGAAGAGGCTGTCCGTGTCTCCGTAGAAGACTGTTAATCCCAGCTCCTTCGCGATCGCTATAGCCCGGTTGATTGTCAGCCTTCCCATGGCTGCAGCGGACTCGGCGACCTCCTTTGAATACCATCTAGCCCCTGCCCAGCCTGCATATCCGTAGACAGCGTTGGTCATGACTTTGACAGCTTTTTCACGAGCCTTCAGCAGAGGATATCTTGGATCACTAGTAGGCGTGCGTTTGAGTTCAGTCTTTGTTGCTTTGCGGGCCTCGATCAGCTTGGTTAGGACGATCCGGTAGAACCCTGAAGGTTGTTTTCGGAACCGGTGTCTGACTTCGGGGACCTCGAATGTGTCCTTTGTCTCGTTCCCGCTGACGAGTGTGTCAGGCGAGATGTTGTATTTGATCATGAGGCTTGGATACATGGACGAGAAATCGACGCTAGCCACGTTGTCGTGGAGTCCGACCTTTGGCTCGAGGACGATGGCTCCTCTGTATGGAATGATAGGTTGTTCCAGTCTGGACGGTATGAGTTGGCCAAGGGCATGGGTCTCCATCATCAGATAATTATCGACTCGAAATCCGACCGCGGCAGCTATTACTTGGTCGGGTGGTAATCCCGACAAGCTGGAAATTTGGACCACGTAATCGAGTGCCTCTTGCCCGATCTTCAGTATGGTCTCCGCCTGGGCCTCAATGTGCTTGACAAGCGTCTGTCGCCGATCCGGCTTCGACCAGTAATCGAAGTAGCCCGTCTCGTCTATCGACCCCTCGTCAGACAATCTTACCCCTAGATATTTCGCGACATTCTCAAGCGTCTTGATCTTCACCTCGTAGAGATCGTCTGCGAAGTTGAGAAGGTCCACGTTAGCGCGTCCGATCAACGAGTAGTGGCCATAAAGACTCTGATGGGGCGGACCTCCATCTCGTCCCACCCTGAGCGGAACCTTTGTCTTGTCAGCTCTCTTCACCAGATATGGCCAGTGAACACCGTTTCCCTCGAAGGTAAAGACAAAGTCTGGATTGGTCTTTGAAACATGATCTCCAAACTCTCCAATTAGGTGCAGATCAGAATCCCCCTTTGATTGGATGGTACTGCTCTCGGTCTTAGCGGTGGCGTAGGCGATGCACTGGATCGGGTCCCTTATCGGACTGGGCGCGCCGGTCTTGCTTACTGAAAGTGGTGAGAATGCGAAGAGGTCAAGCTTGGGAGGCTGTTCTTTTGCTATCGCGACCGGATGCGTCTTCGCAGTTAGTGCCTCGTGCACGCTATACTGCTTAGGGTCTTTCGACGA
>Ga0070732_10001823_pt1 | contig 11587 bp, 10 predicted proteins | sample Coa_R1_5_FD_66449 | JGI IMG/M metagenome (GOLD analysis project Ga0070732, IMG submission 66449) | Surface soil microbial communities from Centralia Pennsylvania, which are recovering from an underground coalmine fire - Coalmine... | ecosystem: Environmental > Terrestrial > Soil > Unclassified ...
GCCCTGCGGGGCGGCGGCTTTTTCGCATGTGCATGTCATTTCCCCCGACAGGCGACGCAAAGGTGCGTTGACGGATCGTTTCCCCCCAGCATAGGCTTTGCTCCAGGGGTCTTCCGCTGCGGTGGAAGATCAAGAGGGTGCAAACGCGGCGCAAGCCGCGATCGGGAGGAAAGCAATGTCGGAGGGGGATATCCTCGAAGGATACGACGAGAAGACGCGTGCCCAGATCGCCGGCATGATCGAGGCCGAGCAGCGGGCGATCGCCGCGCGCAAGGCGGCCGAGGCGGAGTGCTCCTGCAAGGATGGGATGTTTCCCAACCCGGGGCGGCGGCGGGTTCTAGTCGCGGCCGGGTCGGCGCTAGCGGCGGCGTTCGCCTCTGGTGCCGTTCGGGCGCAGACCAAGGCGCCGCCGGGCGCAGTACTGCGGGACGTACCCGATGACTCGACCAGGGAACCCGGAACGCCGATCGCCGAGGACGGCGGTTACGGCTCGCGCTCGCAATTCGAGACGGCGGTGCGCCAACGCGTCACCATCCCCGCGACCTCGCCGCTCTCGTCCTGGTCTATGTCGCCGCTCGATCAGGGCGTCGGCGTCGTGACGCCCTCGGGACTGCACTTCGAACGGCACCACAACGGCATCGCCACGATCGATCCCGCCAAGCACTCTGTTTTCGTGCACGGCATGGTCGAGCGTCCGAAGAAATACTCGATGGCCGACATCAAGCGGTTCCCGTCGGTCTCGCGCCTGCACTTCATCGAGTGTGCGGGCAACGGCCTCACCGAGTGGCGCAAGCCCACCATGAAGACCGTGCAGGGAACCCACGGGCTCCTCAGCACCTCGGAATGGACCGGCGTGCAGTTCTCCACCATCGCCCGCGAAGTGGGGCTGCAGTCGGGCGCCTCGTGGGTGCTGGCGGAAGGCGCCGATGCCGCCGTCATGACCCGCAGCATTCCGCTCGAGAAGCTGCTGAAGGACGGCATCATCGCCTATGGCCAGAACGGCGAAGCGCTGCGTCCCGAGCAGGGTTATCCGGTGCGACTGATCATCCCGGGCTGGCAGGGCAACATGCACATTAAGTGGCTGCGCCGGCTGGAGATCAGCGACAAGCCCTACATGACCCGCGAGGAGACCTCGAAGTACACGGATCTCATGGGCGACGGCCGGGCGCGGCAGTTCACCTTCGTGATGGACGCCAAGTCGGTCATCACGTTTCCTTCAGGCGACATGAAGCTGCCGGGTCCCGGGTTCTACGAGGTGACCGGGCTTGCCTGGAGCGGCAACGGGAGGATTGCCCGCGTCGATGTCTCCAGCGACGGCGGCAAGACCTGGAATCTCGCCTCGCTCCAGGATCCGATCCAGCCGATCTGCGGGACGCGGTTCCGCTTCCCATGGCTTTGGGATGGCAAGCCGGCGATCCTGCAGAGTCGCTGCGTCGACGAGACCGGCTACGTGCAGCCGACCTTGAAGCAACTCGTCGATATCCGCGGGCTCCAGGGTCCCTTCGGTTCGATCTATCACATGAATGCGATCCAGAGCTGGGCGGTCGCGGCGGATGGGGGGGTGAGCAATGTCCACGTTTAGAACGGCGCTGCTCGCCGGCCTCGCGCTCGCGGCCGCGAGTTTCGGATCCGCCTTTGCGCAGACCACCGGTTATCCCGATCACTACGGCTTCGGCACCGCGCCGACCCAAGCCGAGCTCAGCCATTTCTTCTCGATCCCGCCCGACGGCACCGGCTTGCCGCCGGGAAAGGGCACGCCCGCCGAGGGCAAGAAGGTCTTCGCGGAGAATTGCGCCGTGTGCCACGGCGAGCATCTCGAAGGCATCCTCAGCCCCGAATACAAGGGCGACAAGCTGATCGGCGGACGTGGCTCGCTCGGCACGGCAACGCCGGTCAAGACCGTCGAGAGCTACTGGCCCTATGCCACCACAGTGTTCGACTATGTGAAACGGGCGATGCCGATCGTGTCGCCGGGCTCGCTCAGCGACGACCAGGTCTATGCCGTCGTGGCCTACATGCTCTCCGAGGCCAAGATCATCGGTCCCGGCGATGTCATGGACGCGAAGTCGCTGCCGAAGGTGCAGATGCCGAACCGCAACGGCTTCTACCGCGATCCCAGGCCGGAGCTCGAACTGTACCGGTGAGTGTTAGGCCGCATACGGCGGCTTGGTATGTTCCTTGGGCGAGAGCGTCAGGATTTCGTGGCCCGTCTCGGTCACCGCGACCGTGTGCTCGAATTGCGCCGAGAGCGAGCGGTCCTTGGTGACGGCGGTCCAGCCGTCCGAGAGGATCTTCACCTCGAAGCGGCCGGCATTCACCATCGGCTCCACGGTGAAGAACATGCCGGGGCGAAGGGTAGGACCGTCCTCGGGCGAGCCGAAATGCAGGATCGAGGGCGGGTCGTGGAAGATGCGGCCGATGCCGTGGCCGCAGAAATCGCGCACCACCGAGAAGCGCTGCGCCTCGACGTAAGTCTGGATCGCATGGCCGATGGCGCCGGTGCGCACGCCCGGGCGCACCACCGCGATGCCGCGCATCATAGCCTCATAGGTGACATCGATGAGACGGCGCGCCTTGAGCGCCACCTTGTCGCCCACCAGGAACATGCGGCTGGTGTCCCCATGCCAACCCTCGAGGATCACGGTGATGTCGAGATTGACGATGTCGCCTTCCATCAGCCGGCGGTCGCCGGGGATGCCGTGGCACACCACGTGATTGATCGAGGTGCAGATCGACTTTGGAAATCCCCGATAGTTGAGCGGCGCCGGGATCGCGCCGTGCTTTACGATGAAGTCGTGGCAAAGATTGTCGAGCGCTTCCGTGGTGACCCCGGGCTCGACATGCGGCGTGATGAAGTCGAGCACCTCGGCGGCGAGACGCCCGGCGCGCCGCATGCCCTCGAGATCGGCCGCGGTGTGGATCTTGATGCGGGTTTCCTCGGGGTGCGGGCGCACCGCGCGCATCGACAAATTCATCATGGCGAGTCCTATCCTCAGATTACGCAGGGAAGGGCATTTGCGATCTCGATGCCCTCAAGCCCTACGTCGCAAGCATAGCACAAAACCTCGACTCCTGCGGCATGTGCCGCCTTGAGCGCCCGGTCGTAGCCGGGATCGAGATCGGCGGCAACCCGGAATTCCCGGCAATCCCCGCGCTGGACCACGAACACCACCACTGCGCGGTGTCCCGCTCGTACCATCGCCGCAAGTTCGCTCATGTGGCGCGCGGCGCGAAGCGAGACGCAGTCGGGAAACTGCGCCGTGATGCCCCGCCGGAGATGCACGTTCTTGATCTCCACATAGCAGATAGGGTGTCCCGGGCGTTCCAGCAACAGGTCGACCCGGCTTGCCGCCCCATAGCGCACCTCGCGCCGCGGCGGTCCATAGCCCCTGAGCTCGGCGATTCGACCGGCGGCGAGCGCCTCGGGCACCAAGGTATTCGGAAGGCTGGTGTTGACGCCGATCAGCGTGCCTTCGGCTTCGACCAATGCCCAGGACCAGGCGAGCTTGCGGCGGGGATCGTGGCTCGGCAGCAGCCAGACCGGCAGGCCTTCGCCCACGATGCCCAGCATGGCGCCGGGATTGGCGCAATGCGCGGTGACGACCCTCCCGTCGCCCAAGCGGATGTCCGCGAGAAAACGCTTGTAGCGCCGGATCAATGTGCCGGAAACCGGCGGAGTCGGGTATCGCATGGGTGCCCCGTGCATTCTAACGCGCATCGGGCGTCTTTTGCAGAATCGGCGAGCGGCTTCCCGCATCGGGTTGTGTGCGAGCCGGGCGCTGGCATAGTAAAGGGACCATTCGTGCTCGGGAGAGAGGCTCCGCCGATGCAGACCGAGAAGATCGTCACAGCCTGCGTTCTCGTGATCGGCAACGAGATCCTGTCGGGGCGGACCCAGGACGTGAACCTCAACTACATCGCCAAGGGGCTCAACAAGGCCGGCGTGCGGCTGAAGGAGGCTCGGGTGATTCCCGATGTACCCGAAGCGATCGTCGCTGCTGTCAACGAGGGGCGAGCCCAGTATGACTATGTCTTCACGACCGGCGGCATCGGCCCTACCCATGACGACATCACGGCGGAGTGCGTGGCGCGCGCCTTCGGTGTTCCATTGGTGCTCGATCCCGAGGCGAAGCGCATTCTCGAAGGGCTCTACCGTCCGGGCGACCTCAACGAAGCGAGGCTCAGGATGGCACGGGTGCCGGAGGGTGCGAGCCTGGTGCACAATCCGATTTCCGGCGCTCCAGGCTTTCGCATCGGCAACGTCTTCGTCCTGGCTGGCGTGCCGCAGATCATGCAGGCGATGTTCGATGGCGTGGCGGGCGGTCTCAGCGGTGGACGTCCCATGCTTTCGCGGACGGTGACCTCGGGGCTGCCGGAGGGTGTCCTTGCCCAGGGTTTGACGGAAATTCAGGAACGGCATCCAGAGATCGATATCGGTTCATATCCCTGGTACCGCCGCGGCGCGTTTGGAACCAGTCTCGTCTTGCGCGGTACCGATGCCGATCGGCTTGGCGCTGCGACGGCGGAAGTGGTGGCGCTGGTCAAGAACCTCGGCGGCACGCCCCGGGAGGAGGAGTGACCGCGAGCGTTGCCCGCGAAATCTCTGCCCTCTGCTAGCTGCGCGCCCGCAACGACATCGCCAGCAGGGCCGCGATGATCACCGCGTAGACGGCAAAGCGCGACTGCGGCGGCATGTAGCCGCAATAGCCGAGGAAGCGATCGACGACGGAGCACATGGCTCCTCTCCCTAATGACCCACTAGATGAGTACAGTAGCGCGATGACTAATAGATTCGCAAATAATTAATATTAAGAAATTCCATATTCATCTGGAAAACAGCTGCAAATATTTACCAAATTTTTCCGGATATCCAGTCTAACCGGCTGATTCTCAACTATCCTGCTCCGACAGTAGTAACTTCACGGTTAATCCCGGTCGGCCGAAACGCGGGGAGGCGTGCGGACTTGGCGGGTGTGATGCCGCGCGATACAAGGGAGGCGGTGATGCGGGCGTGGCGGAATCGGTAGACGCAACGGACTTGACGGTGTTTGAGTGCTCGGCGGGAAACCGCCGATGCAGAACTGCCCAAATTCGGGGAAACCGGTCACGGCAATCCCGAGCCAAGCCCGGCGACGGGAAGGTGTAGAGACTAGACGGGCAGCACCTAAAGCGGCGACGCCAGGGTGAAGGGATAGTCCAGACCACAAACGCCGCGGCGCCAGCGCGCCGAGGCGGCGGCGCAAGTCGTAGCTGGTACGAAAATCCGTTGGGCCAAAAGCCCGTGGGGGTTCAAGTCCCCCCGCCCGCACCAGCCGATCGATCGAATCCCTGATCGAGGAACCGCTGGGCGATGGCCGCGTGGAGCGCGATGCCGTTCGCCATCGCATCCTCGTTCAGGATCATGTGGTTGGAGTGACAGGGTGCCACGTGATCGTGATGTCCCTCCGGCGCAACACCGAGGAAAAGCATGCAGCCGGGCATGCGCTGCAACACATAGGAAAAATCCTCGGCGCCCATCAGCGGCGCCGCCATGGCGTGGTAGTTCTCGGCTCCCAGCAGATCGCTCGCGACGGCGCGCGCAAAGGCGACGAATTCGGGATCGTTGAGCGTGACCGGGTAACCGATCTTGATATCGACCTTGGCCTGGCAGAGATGCGCCGAGGCAATGTTGGCGGCGACGCGGCGGATGCCTTCGTAGGCGCGCTCGCGCGCTTCTTGCGACGTCGCTCGCAGTGTTCCCAGCAGCTCCGCCGTCTCGGGAATGACGTTGTTCGTGGTGCCTGCGATGATCCGCGCGCAAGTCAGCACGATTGGATCGAATACATGAACGCGCCGCGTCACGAAGGTCTGCAGCGCCTGCACGATCTCGCAGGCAACGGGGATCGGATCGACGGTGTCGTGCGGCATCGAGGCGTGACCGCCGCGCCCGCGCACCACCACGGTCCAGGTGTCCGCAGAAGCGAGCAGGGGCCCGGGTCGGCCGATGATCTTCCCCGCCGGGAATTGCGGCATGATGTGCAGGGCGAATGCCGCATCGGGGCGGGGATCGGCATCGAGCAGCCCGTCTTCGATCATCAAACGCGCGCCGGCATAGCCCTCCTCACCCGGCTGGAACATGAACTTGACCGTTCCGGCGAGCTGCTCGCGATGGCGATGCAGCAGGTGAACCGCCTGTACCAGCATCGCCGTATGCGCATCATGGCCGCAGGCATGCATGCGGCCTTCGATCTCGCTGGCGAACTCGAGGCCGGTATTCTCCGGCATCGGCAGTGCGTCCATGTCACCGCGCAGCAGGATCGTGCGACCGGTCTGGGACTGCGGCTTGGTCCCGGTGAGCGATACCATCAGGCCGGAGGTCGAGGGACCGCGGGCAATCTGCACGTCGAGACCGCGGAGCGCGTCGAGCACCGCCTGCGTGGTCATTGGCAGGTCGAGACCCAGCTCCGGCTTGGCATGGATCCGCCGGCGCAAGGCCACCGCTTCCGGCAGCAACGCGCGCGCCTCGCTGAGGAAGTTGGGGAGGTGAGACATGCTTTCCCTTCTCCTTGTCCTTTCGAGCCCGGCCGCTCCGCCAAGCCCATACCGCCAATAAATCAAGGTGCTGCCGAAAATTCCAGGTTTTTCCGACCTCTGAGGACAAGTGTGGGGGCGATCGCCGCGGCCAGCCGGTGCCCGAAAAATTGGCAGATCGGCCTCGAGATGCCCCTCTCGGGTAATCCGTATTTAAGGGTTTCCTTTTAGCTTCCACCCTTCGGCCATCTCACAAAATTTGGCTTCTCGGGGGCGACGCTATGCGACGGATCGGCAATGCACGGATCAGGACCAAGATCTCACTGGGATTCGGGACTGTGGTCGTGATCGGCTTGGCGGTAGCGATTTCGGGTGTATGGCAGCTCACCGGCATCGGCAAGCAAGTCGAGCGCCTGGTCCTCGTTTCGGACAACGTAACGCGCAATCTTGAAGCGAGCCGAATGAGCGAGGCGATGCAGCGCTTGGCGCTCGCATACAAGATCAATCCTGACGACGCCATCGCCAAGGAATTTCGCACGGATCAGGCGCGAGCGAGCGAATTGCTGACGGCGGCGAGCGGGGCCAGCCTCTCCAGCGACCAGCGCGACGCCAACGACGAGGCGGCTGCCGTCGTTGCCGAGGTCGGCACCGCTTTCGACAAGCTGGCTCAGCTGGGCGCGCAGAGCAAAAAGGATCGCGATCAGCTCTTCAAGGCCGGCGACGAGCTGAGCGATCAGGTCGACAAGCTGTCGGTGGCGGCCCGCGGCACGCTCGATCTCAACCTCGTTGGCCGCGCGCAGGATGTAGAGGCGGCGACGCTCGAAGTACGCATGGCCAACTGGCAGTTCCTCGCCACCAACGACCAAAAGCAGGCAGCGGCGTTTCGGCTCGCCATTGGCAAGACCATCCTCACCCTCCAGGCGTTGGGCAAGACGATGGCGGGTGACAAGCTCAAGGACCAGAGCGCCAAAGTAAAAGCCGCGCTCGACGCTTATGCCGCGGATTTCAACGGGCTCGTCAAGGAGATGCAGCAGGCCGACGAGCTCTACGACAAGACGATGCAGCCAAAATTCCAGCACATTGGCGAACTCGCAGCCGCCGCTCAGCAGTCGTTCGACGGCGACTTGCAAGGCACACGAGCGAATGTGGCACACAGCATTGCCTCGATCACCACGGCGCAGGCGGTGCTTGCATTGGCGAGCCTGCTGGTCGGGGCGCTGCTTGCGTTCGTACTGGGGCGCGGCATCGCAAAACCGGTCACAGGGATGACCGCGGCGATGAGCCGGCTCGCCGCCGGCGACAAGAGCGTCGACGTTCCGGGACGCAATGGCCGGGATGAAATCGCCGAGATGGCGCGCGCCGTAGAGGTATTCAGGGAGAGCATGGTCGAGGCCGAGCGCCTCGCTGGCGAACAGCAGACGGCGCATGCGCAGCGTGAGATGCGCCAGCGGGGGATGGAGGGCCACATTCGCGAGTTCGACGGCTCGGTCCGCAAGCTGCTGGACCTCCTCGGATCAGCCTCCAACGAACTGCGTTCCACCGCCGAGACCATGTCGGCGACTGCCGAGGAGACCAGCCGACAGTCGGTGGCGGTGGCGGGAGCCTCGCAGCAGACCTCGGCCAACGTGCAGACCGCTGCATCGGCCACCGAAGAGATGGCCGCCTCGATCACGGAGATCGGGCGCCAGGTGGGCCAGTCGACCGAGATCGCCGGCCGCGCCGTGCAGGAAGCGGCGCGCACCAATGCGACTGTGAAGGGACTGGCGCAATCGGCGCAGAAGATCGGGCAAGTGATCCAGCTCATTCAGGATATTGCTTCCCAGACCAATCTTCTCGCGCTCAACGCGACCATCGAGGCGGCGCGTGCCGGGGAGGCGGGCAAAGGCTTCGCCGTGGTGGCGTCCGAGGTGAAATCGCTGGCGACGCAGACGGCCAAGGCGACCGAGGAGATCGCCGGTCAAGTGAATGCGATTCAGACCTCGACCAAGGAGGCGGTGGACGCCATCTCGACGATCGACGGAACCATCGGCCGCATGAGCGAGATCGCGACCGCCATCGCCGCCGCGATCGATGAGCAATCGGCGACCACTCGCGAAATCACGCGCAACACGCAAGAGGCTGCCAAGGGTACGCTGGACGTGTCGGAGACGATCACCGGCGTCAATCGGGCGGCAAGCGAGACCGGAGCCGCGGCCGCGCAGGTACTGACCTCCTCGGTGGAACTCGGCCGTCAGGCGGAACTGCTGCGCGGCGAGGTGGACCGCTTCCTGGCGCAAATCAGGGCCGCGTAGCGCAATTTGTCGCGTTGCTCCGAGCCGCGGCGGCCCGCCGCAGTTCGGATGTTCTCGCCGTTACTTGGAAAATTCCGGTGCCGAGGCCCTGACCAGCTCGCGGCCCTGCCCGATCACCTCCGCCTTTGCCGTGAAGTGGGGGCGCAGCCCGCTCGGAACAAAGCGCCCGGTTACCGCGCTCCCGTCCGCCTTATCGGTATCGGGCACGAAGCTGAAAAGCTCCTGCATGGTAATGACCTCGCCTTCCATGCCGACGACTTCGGTAATGCTGGTGATCCGTCGTTTGCCGTCGTGCATCCTGGTGACTTGAACGAGCATGTCGAGGCTGCCGGCGATCTGCGCACGGATGGCGCGCGCCGGCATATTGCCGGCGCTCATCAGGAGAATGTTTTCGAGGCGGGTTAGCGCCTCGCGCGGGCCGCTCGCGTGCATGGTGCCGAGCGAGCCATCGTGGCCGGAATTCATGGCCTGCATCATGTCGAAAGCCTCGCTGCCGCGAATCTCGCCGACGATGATGCGATCGGGACGCATTCTGAGGGCGTTTCGGAACAGGTCGCGAATGGTGATCTCGCCCTTGCCTTCGAGGTTGGGCGGGCGCGTCTCGAGCCGACCCACATGGGGCTGCTGCAGCTTCAACTCGGCCGCGTCTTCGATGGTAAGCACCCGCTCGCTGGCCGGGATCATTTGCGAGAGCGCATTCAGTAGCGTCGTCTTTCCTGTGCCGGTGCCGCCGCAAATCAGGATGTTGAGGCGCGAACGGATGGCGATCGAGAGCACCGTGGCCATCGCCTCGGACATGGCGCCGCCCTTGATGAGCTGGTCCAGCGATAATGCCCGATCGGAGAATTTGCGGATCGAGATCATCGGACCGTCGAGTGCCAGCGGCGGGATGATCGCGTTAAAGCGGCTGCCATCCGGAAGCCTCGCGTCCACCAGGGGCGAGGATTCGTCGATGCGCCGGCCGACGCGGCTCACGATCCGGGTGATGACGTTGAGGACGTGATCATCGTCATTGAAGTTGATATTGGTCAGCTCGAGCCGCCCATTCCGTTCCACATAGATTTGGCGCGGGCCGTTCACGAGGATGTCGGCGACGCTGGAATCGGCCAGCAATGATTCGAGCGGACCGAAGCCCACGAGCTCGTCGAGGATACGGCGTTTGATCGCGTCGAAGTCCGACTGGCTCATCACCAGCTTGCGCTCGTCCGCGATTTGCCGCAGGAGCGGCTCTATCGAGACGGCAAGCATGTCGCGATCCATGGTGGTCGCAACGCGGGCGTCGATCCGCGTTACCAGTTCGGCCTGGATTTCCGCCGCCGCAGCATGAGTGCGGCGATCGCCGTTGGAGATGGCGAATGTCGCTTGTGGGCCGGGTGGTGGCGCGCTGGGCTTAGCCGGCGGGGCAGCGGACGCCTGCGCCGGCCGGAAGGGCGCAATACGCAGGTTCCGGGAGGTTGCGGAATTGCGAAGCCGCGCGACCCGGTCCGCATCCAAACTGCCGGGGGTCTGATCCCGGCTTTGACTGCGGGGTTGGTCGGGTGCTGGATAGCCGTTGGGCATGATTTCCCTGAACGCGGAAGCGTCTCTTCGCGGTCATAGAGGTTCGCCCGATAGCATTAAAATGCGCCTAATGCGGGGGGTACTTGTGGCGCAATCGCCAGGCTAGCGCGGCAGGGTTGACTAGCAGGAGGTGTACTGGAGGGGTTCAGCTCGCTTCTTCTATGATCTCGATAATCCGCTCACGCCGCATGACGATGCGAAGCGCCAGATTATCGCCCGAGACGACCAGGTATTTCTTGGCGCTGCGTGGCAGTGGGATCCCGCGCTTGCGGCAGAGTCCGATCAACGCCGCTGCCACGTCTCCGGCCGGTAACTGGAGCGGTTGCTGTTGCGGCGAATCACCCTTGCCGCTCAGCTCGATGTTCAGTTCGTCCGCGGCGATGGCCGCCGCGCGGACGCCATCCCGGGGGACCCGTGCATCGTGATTGCCGAAGTACTCGAGGAGTGCTTCCAGCAGCTCATCGTTCTCAAACACCAATTGGCGAAACTCACTTGCCATCGCATCCTCCGCCCGGCCAGGGGAACACCGGGGAAATGCCAGTCTAGCACGTTGGGCGTTACTCGACCCTTAGCGAGCCAATGCCGCTCGCTGCCCGTGACCTATGCCGACCGCTTCGCCCGCGCTCTCTGGATCGCGGTCCACACATGCTGGGGTGTCGCCGGCATGTTGATATTGGAGATGCCAAGCTCGCGTAGTGCGTCGGTAACTGCGTTCATCACCGACGGGAGCGAGCCGGCACATCCGGCTTCGCCGCATCCTTTGGCGCCCACAATATTGGTCTTCGCCGGCGCGGGATGGCTCGCGAAGACGAAATTGGGCACATCCGGTGCGCGCGGCAGCGCATAGTCCATGTAGGACCCGGTGAGGAGCTGACCCTCCTCGTCGTAGACCGTCCGCTCCATCAGCGCCTGGCCGATGCCCTGCACGACGCCGCCATGGCATTGACCCTCGACCAGCAGCGGATTCACGATCGTGCCGAAATCGTTCACCATCGAATACTTGACGACCTCGGTCACGCCGGTCTCGGGATCGATCTCCACCTCGGCGATATGGCAGCCGTTGGGGAAGGCCGACGGCGCCTGGTCATGCACGTGTTTGACGTCGAGAGATCGCGGGAGCTCCGGGGGCAATTTGAGACCGGCGCGCAATTTTTCCGCCAGTTCCATGATGCCGATCGAGCGGTCAGTGCCGGCGATCGCGAAGCGACCGTGGTCGAACTCGATAT